>Ga0172375_10002855_pt1 | contig 26622 bp, 26 predicted proteins | sample LakKiv1m_FD_114537 | JGI IMG/M metagenome (GOLD analysis project Ga0172375, IMG submission 114537) | Freshwater microbial communities from Kabuno Bay, South-Kivu, Congo - kab_092012_11.1m | ecosystem: Environmental > Aquatic > Freshwater > Lake | place: Democratic Republic of the Congo...
GGGGGATTTTGTTTTTAACCAGCGGGTGGCTGACGTATTTGACGAAATGCTTGAGCGAAGCGTTCCTTTTTATAATGAAATCCAGAATATGGTTGGTGAATTGGCGGGTAAATTCTCCAAGGAAGGAACCAATATTTATGATTTAGGTTGTTCGACCGGCAATACGATGGTTAACATAGCTAATTACGTTAAAGGCAAAAAAGTAAAGATTATCGGGGTTGATAACTCTTTGCCTATGTTAGGCCACGCTAAAGCGCGGTTGAAGGCGAATCATTGCTGGAACCGTTGCAGATTCCAAATTGCGGATTTAAATCAAACAGTGTCTCTAGAAAAGCCTTCCGTAGTTGTTTTGATTTTAACTCTCCAATTTATCCGCCCGCTTAACCGGGAACAATTAATTAAACAGATACATTCCCGTTTGGTAAAAGGTGGATGCATTATTGTTGTAGAAAAGATATTAGGAAACGACTCGTTGACTAACCGACTTTTTATCGATCTTTACCACTCTTTTAAAAAGCGCAATGGGTATTCTCAGCTTGAAATTGCTAAGAAACGTGAAGCGCTCGAAAATGTATTGATCCCTTATACCGTCAAGGAGAATAAAATGTTGCTTAGGCGTAATGGCTTCCAAGTGGTAGACCTTTTTTTTAACTGGTATAACTTCGCCGGTTTTATAGGTTTAAAATAATAAGGAGCATTATGATTATTGAAAAATTGAAAAGGTATATTTTCTGTTTTTTTAAAGTAATTTTGCCCAGGCCGGTTAAAAACAAATTAATTTATTTTGGCCGGTCGGCAGGCATAATCACAGGCAAGACCAAAGATTATGAAATATGGCTTATAATTCAGCTTATGCTTCATTTGATAAAGCCTAAGACATTGATTGAATTCGGCTCTGGCAGGAGTACTAACTATTTAGGTGAATATTCCTTTAAGCACAGCGCAGATCTGATATCCTTTGAGCAGTACCTGTTTTACACCTGTAAAATAAATTTAGGCATGAAATTGTTGTTTCTGCCGTGGGGATTTGTTAAACACATTCCTCTCAAAAATGGATGGTATGATGTGTCCCGGGTTAAAAAATTACTCTCAAAGGTTAACAATATTGATTTTTTATTTTATGATGGACCGGCAAGGATAACTTCTGAAGACCGTTCATCAGCGGCCTTTTACGAATATGTCGTTCCTAAGATGCGCGCGGTAAAGATGGTGGTTGTTGACGATGTAAATCGTGACCAGGAAGATAGAGTTGCTTCTTATCTGACAAATGAATTCGGACTTAAACGATTTAACTTGAAATCGGTTAACGATAATATCCTGGCGATTCTTTTATCCAAGGATTGCCTTAAGGCAGTTGATGAGCTTCCTGCCTCATTAAGAGATTTGCTTAAAGAGGTTAAATGAAGATTTTACATATTGTCGGTGGAGGATTGGAATTTGGAGCTGCGCGTGGGGCTTGTCTGCTGCATGAGGGCCTAATTAAGCTTGGGGTGGATTCCAAAGTGCTCACCAATTCTCAAAACACACTGAGGGATTCTTCCGTCGTAAGCACACTTTCATGCGGCCGTGAAAGAATATTTAATTCATTTAGAATCAGAATAGACCGCTTTCCGTTGATTTTCTATCCCAGGAGGAAGAAAATACTTTTTAGTCCGGCAATCGCAGGATATGCCTTCGAAAAACACCCTCTTTACGCATGGGCAGATATTATAAATTTACATTGGATTAATAACGGATTCATCAATATTAGCTCTATTTCCAAAATAAGGAAACCGGTTGTTTGGACAATGCGTGATATGTGGCCGATGACCGGCGGTTGCCATTTAGCCTTAAGCTGCCAAGGTTATAAAATTGAATGCGGCAAATGCCCCCAACTGAAGAGCAATAGCAATCACGATTTATCCAATTTTATATTAAAACGAAAAAAGGCCTGCCTGTTAAAGAACATGGTATTAGTAGGCATCAGCAGTTGGCTAACGGAGTGCGCAAAGGAAAGCGCGCTTTTTCGGAATATGCGCGTGCAAACAATACAGAATAATATAAATACTGAAATCTTTTTTCCGGTTAAGAAAGAAAACGCCAGGCAGGAATTTGGGATTTTAACAAGGAAGAAGATAATATTGCTTGGGGCGCAAAATCTTGATGAGCCCTATAAAGGGCTTGATAAGTTTGTAGAGGCGGTCAAGGTTTTGGATAAGGATAAATATTACCTTTGTTTATTTGGCAACTTTGATAAAACCAGAATATGCTCTTTAGGCATTGAATATAGAAACTTTGGTTTTTTGAATGATAACTTTACTCTGCGCACTTTGTATTCTGCGGCTGATGTTTTTGTCGCGTCCAGCATTATGGAGTCCTTTGGTAAAACACTTGCAGAATCCATGGCCTGCGGCACACCTGTTGTTTGTTTTGACGCAACAGGCCCCAGGGATATAGTTGACCATAAGGAAAACGGATACAGGGCCAAGCCTTTTGATCCAGGAGATATTGCTAAGGGTATTGATTGGATAACGGATAATCCTGAATATGAAAGCTTGAGGCAGAATGCGAGAGAGAAAGTATTGAAGGAGTTTGATTCTTTGGTAACCGCCCTCCGTTACAAGGAACTATATAAGGAGATTCTTGCGAAATGGTAAAAATGGAGGGGGGTTTGCGGCTAAAAGGATATATTAAAAATGGCTCTTCTGAAAATCCGCTTATTAGCGTTATTACGGTAGTGTTTAATGGTGAGAAATATCTTGAAAAAACCATTCAAAGCGTTCTTGGCCAGACCCATGGGAATATCGAATATATAATTATTGACGGTGGAAGTGCGGATAAGACGCTGGATATAATCAAAAAATACGAATACGCCATTGATTATTGGGTAAGCGAACCTGATAAAGGTATTTATGACGCAATGAATAAGGGCGTTCTCTTAGCCGGAGGAGAATGGATAAATTTTATGAATTCTGGTGACGTATTCTATGAGTCCGGCTCTATAAAAGCATTAAGTGGCTACTTTAGAGAAAAAGAATCTTTGATATACGGAGATGTATTAATATCCTATGTTAATTTTGTAAAGAAGATCTACGCTAAGAGCGTCTCTAGCTTATGGAAAGGTATGATCTGTTGCCATCAGAGTATTTTCGCGAGAAAACAAATTTTGTTTAAGCTCGGGTTTAACGAGGAATATAAAATGGCTGCTGATTATGATTTTTTATGTAGAGTTTATCTTGGAGGATATTTAATCAGGAGGGTTGATTTTGTTATTTCAAAAGTAATCGCAGGGGGAGTAACTGAGACAAGAAGAATTGAAACATTGCGCGAGCTTATGCGCATATCCGAACGGGTGTTTAAAAGCAAATCCCCATTTATATATATTAACTATCAAATATTAATTCTTATTCAAAGGTTAAAAGAAATATTGAGAATTAGGCAAACGAAATGATTATTCTTTTATAAATCTTAATGTTATAATTATAATTTAGAGGTATATTGCCTCCATTAGTTTATAAGGAAAGGCAGTGAATATATGAAAAAAGCGTTAATTACCGGCATCACCGGCCAAGACGGTTCCTATTTAGCGGAGTACTTGCTTTTTAAGGGGTATCAGGTGCACGGCATAATCCGCCGCGCCAGTACTTTTAATACCGGGAGGATTAACCATATACTTATCGATTTTCATGACCCGAGGGCAAAATTGTTCCTTCATTTTGGCGACCTATCAGATGCCGAACAGATCAACAATATTATTTTTAATATCAAACCGGATGAGGTATACCATTTGGCTGCCCAAAGCCATGTGAGAGTGAGTTTTGATATACCTGAATATACTGGAAATGTTACTGCCTTGGGGACAACGCGCATCCTGGAAGCGGTTCGTCGTAGCGGCCAGAAGATTAAGTTTTATCAGGCTTCCTCAAGCGAGATGTTTGGCTCAGCTTTTCCTCCACAATCAGAGTCAACTCAATTTAGGCCGCAAAGCCCTTATGCCTGCGCTAAGCTTTATTCATACTGGCTGGCGGAAAACTACCGTGATGGCTATGGTATGTTTGTTTGTAACGGCATACTTTTTAACCACGAAAGCCCGCGGCGCGGCGAGACTTTTATCAGCAGGAAAGTTACCCGGGCAATAGCCAATATCCTTGCCGGTAGGCAGGATAAGCTGTATTTGGGCAATCTTAAAGCGAAAAGGGATTGGGGTTATGCCCCGGAGTATGTTGAAATGATGTGGCGGATATTGCAGCAGGATAAGCCCGACGATTATGTTATAGGCACAGGCGAATCACATTCCGTAAAAGAATTAGTTGAAGTCGCGTTTGATTATGTTGGCCTGAACTGGAAAAAATATGTGCGCATTGACCCGCGGTATTACCGGCCTACCGAAGTAAAGAACCTGATTGCCGACACTAAAAAAGTGAGGAGAATATTCAAGTGGAGGCCGAAGATTAATTTCTATGATTTAGTAAAAATAATGATCGACTCTGACATGAGACTCGCGGGATTAGAGCCCATAGGCGAAGGGGATAAAATTATCAAGCATAAAATTCATTATAAGTGGTGGAAGGAAGATTGACTATGAGTTTTTGGGAAAATAAAAGAGTAACCGTAACAGGCGGATCAGGGTTTTTAGGTAAATGTGTTGTTGCTAAATTGGAAGAGCGCGGCTGCCGTAATATTTTTGTTCCACGCAGCAAAGATTATAATTTAATCGAAATGGAAGCGGTAAAACGGCTTTACGTTAATTCAAAACCAGCTATTGTCATTCATTTGGCTGCTAAGGTTGGAGGCATTGAAGCAAATTTTAACAATCCGGGTAAATTCTTTTACAATAATTTGATGATGGGCGTCCAGATGATGGAGATTGGCCGCCAAGCCGGAATAGAAAAGTTTGTAACGCTAGGAACTGTTTGCGCTTATCCAAAGTTGATTCCCACTCCTTTTAAAGAAAAGGACTTGTGGGAAGGTTATCCTGAAGAAACGAATGCCGCCTATGGCTTGGCTAAGAAAATACTCTTAGTTCAGTCTCAGGCTTATCGGCAACAGTATGGTTTTAACGGCATATTCTTACTTTTAGTTAACCTTTATGGCCCAGGTGATGATTTTAGTTTAGAGAATTCTCATGTAATCCCCGCATTGATACAAAGATGTGTTGATGCTCAAAAGAATGGAATTCCTGAGGTTAAAGTTTGGGGTTCCGGAAAGTTCACGCGGGAATTCCTTTATGTGGAGGATGCCGCAGAAGCAATTGTATTAGCAGCAGAAAGATATAATAAGCCAGAGCCGGTAAATATAGGCACTGGAATTGAAATATCAATAGCGGATTTGGCAAAACTTATCGCCAAACTTACAGGTTTTAAGGGAAAAATAGTTTGGGATAGGAGTAAGCCGGAAGGTCAGCCTCGGAGATGTTTGAATATAATAAAGGCGGAGAAAGAATTTGGTTTTAAATCCAGAACGGATTTTGAAGAAGGATTGAGAAGGACGATAGAGTATTATAATAATATATAATTGCCTTAGTCCCCTGCATTTTAAAGAAACATTAATTCGGGAGAGCAATAAATGCAAGTAAGTAATCCGGCACTAAAACAAAAAGAATTAATTTATGATGTAGGCATGCATAAAGGAGAAGACACCGATTATTATCTTAAAAAAGGGTTTAAGGTGATTGGTTTCGAAGCAGATCCCGATTTACTAAGGCATTGTAGAAACAGATTCTTGAAAGAAATTGAGAGTGGAAATCTGGCAATAGTCGAGGGGGCAATCGTAGATACATCTTTTATCGAGGTTACGGAGGGGAAAGTAAAATTCTATAAAAACCGGGATAATACCGTTTGGGGGACAGCTAGCGTTGATTGGGCTAGTAGAAATGAAGGACTTGATACACATAATGAAATTATTGAGGTTAATGCCGTCGATTTTACAGAATGTCTTATAAAATATGGGATTCCGTATTACTTGAAGATTGATATTGAGGGGTTGGACGCGGTATGTCTGAGAGCGTTGCTTAATTTTGAAGAAAGGCCAAGCTATGTTTCCATTGAATCCGAGAAGGTAGAATTTGCGAAATTGCTGGAAGAGTTGTTTCTCTTGGATCAACTGGGCTATACTGAGTTTAAGGCAGTTCAGCAAATGGATATTTATTCTCAGGTTGAACCTAATCCTCCGGGGGAAGGATCTTATCTGGGCTATCGTTTTCAAAACGGAGCTTCCGGACTTTTTGGTAAGGATCTTCCTGGTAAATGGAAAAATATGAATCAGATAATTAAAAAATATAAGAATATTTTTAGGCTATATAGTTTATTTGGAGATTATGGAAGCATGAAAAAGTCCAGGGTTATTGGGTTAATCCTGAAAATTATCAGTAAAATTTCAAAACGATCTCTCCCTGGGTGGTATGATACACATGCAAAACATTTGTCTGTTGTTTGAATTCGAGATCAGGTTTAATAATGGCAACTCTTAAAGAAAAAACTATCTCTGGGCTTACCTGGAGCTTTACCGATAATTTATTTAATGTTGTAATCCAAGCTATTATCGGTATTATTTTGGCGCGCTTACTTTCTCCCGAAGAGTTCGGTTTAATTGGGATGACGGCAATTTTTATAGCAATATCGCAGTTATTTATCGATAGCGGTTTTAGCAGCTCCCTTATTAGGAAAAAAAACTGCTCTCAGAATGATTATAGTACAATTTTTTATTTTAATCTCGCAGCAGGCATAATATTTTACTTAATTTTATTTATTTTGGCTAAACCGATAAGCGCATTTTTTAATGAACCCAGGCTGGTTTGTATTATCCGAGTTATCGGCGTAGGGCTGGTTATAACTAGTTTCAATATTATTCAACAAGTTATCCTTGTAAAAAGAGTAGATTTCAAACTGCAAACTAAGATTTCAGTTATTTCTTCGGCTATTTCTGGTTTAATCGGGATTTGTATGGCTTATTCAGGATTTGGAGTCTGGAGTTTGGTTTGGAAATCTATCTCGGCCTATTTCCTAAGCGCAGTTTTATTTTGGACTTGGATTAATTGGTGTCCCGTAAAAATATTTAATCTTATCGCATTTAAAGAGCATTTTAAGTTTGGATATAAACTCTTATTGAGTAACTTAATTAATGTGTTATATACAAATATCTTTTATCTTACTATCGGTAAATTTTTTAGCGCTGCCAAACTGGGTTACTATACCAAGGCTGAACAATTCAGCAGCCTGTCATCATCTAACTTGACCTTGGTTGTTAATAGGGTTAGTTATCCCGTTCTTTCAGAGCTGGTGGACGATCCGGTGAAACTTAAAAAGGGCTATAAAAAAATAATAAAAAGTACCATGTTTATTTCCTTTGTATTAATGATAGGTTTGGCGGCGGTTGCGAAACCTTTGATCATTACTTTAATAGGTGAAAAATGGAGCGTGTCTATTTCGTATTTGCAGTTGTTATGCTTCTCGGCAATGTTTTATCCTTTGCATGCGTTGAATTTGAATATTTTGAATGTTAAGGGCCGCACTGATTTATCGCTCAAAATAGAAATAATCAAAAAATTATTGGTGATTCCGATTATATTAGTAGCAATATCTTTTGGAATTAAGGCGATGCTGATTGGATTGATTGTTATTTCTACCGCTGCCTATTTCTTGAACGGATATTGGTCCGCAAAAATGATTAACTATCCTATCGGGGAACAGATCGCGGATATCTTTCCTTCCTTGATTTTAGCCATCGCTATGGGTGTCCTGGTGTATCTGTCAGGATATTTAATTCATTTTAATCCGCTTTATCTGCTTCTTTTCCAAGTATCTCTAGGGGCTACAATTACCTTTGGTTTTTCCGAGCTATTCAAAATAAGCTCATATTTAGATATTAAAGAAATAATCACGGCTAGATTGTTTCAATTCAAGAAAGGTTAATTTCAATGTTTACCTTTACTAGAAACAAGCAATCCTCAGCGCTCGCCTTTCTCAAAAGTGCCTTTAGTTTGAGAAATCAGCTAATGGATAGTGATGAGATTATTAATTGGTTGAAGGTAAAAAATAGGCAGGCGTATGTTAATATTTCAAAAATTCCGTTTAATCAGCTTACTCAGTGGCAATATGATGAGGGGCGGGGTTGCTTGGCTCATCATTCGGGAAAGTTTTTCTCCATTGAAGGAATCCGCGTTAATACTAATTGGGGGAGTATCAATGAATGGGAGCAACCAATAATAAATCAGCCTGAAATCGGCTATCTCGGTTTTATAACAAAAGAATTCAACGGGGTGCTTCATTTTCTAATGCAAGCCAAAATAGAGCCGGGTAATCTTAATCATGTCCAAATTTCTCCTACTCTGCAGGCCACTCGCAGTAATTATTCTCAAGTGCATAAAGGCAAGAGGCCACTGTATCTAGAGTATTTCCAAAGTTGCCGGCCCGGCCAAATTCTTTTAGATCAGCTGCAGTCTGAGCAGGGAGCAAGATTCCTGAAAAAACGCAATAGGAACATTATTATTAAGGTTGAAGAAGACATTCCTGTTTATGAGGATTTTATATGGCTTACGCTCGCTCAAATAAAAACAATGATTCGACAGAACAATCTCGTAAATATGGATACTCGTACGGTAATATCGGGGATCCCTTTTGGCAGTTTTGACACAGAGGCGAAAAACCTGTTTAATTCCTTGAATTATGATTATTCGGGAGAGGATAGAGAAAGCTCTTTTTTGAAATCTGCGTTATCTACTGGTTTTGCATTGCATAGCATAGAGGAGATTATCGCTTTTCTAACGAGGTTAAAGAGTGTTTTTGATATAGAGATAACAAAGGTTCCCCTAAGAAAAGTTAAAGACTGGGTTTACGGTGAATGGGAAATTAGCCATAAAGAAGAAAAATATTTTAAAGTAATAGCGGTTGATATTGAAATTAGCAATCGGGAAGTTGTAAAATGGAATCAACCCATGATTGAACCGGCACAGGAAGGGCTGTGTGCCTTTGTCTGCAAGAAAATCAATGGGGTTTTGCATTTTGCAGTCCAGGCGAAACTGGAATGCGGGAATTTTGATATTATAGAGTTTGCCCCTACAGTTCAATGCCTAACAGGTAATTACAGGAAAACAAAAGGAGAAGCTCTACCATTTTTAGAGTACATACTGAAAGCGCCCAAAGATAAAATTGTTTTTGATATTCTTCAGTCTGAAGAAGGGGGAAGATTCTATAAGGAGAAAAATCGGAATATGGTTGTATTTGCGGGAGATGAAATACCCGTTGAATTACCTGAAAATTACATTTGGATGACTTTGAATCAGTTGCTTACATTCTTAAAATTCAATAACTATTTGAATATCCAGGCTAGAAGCCTTATTGCGGCAATCTCTTTTGTAAGCCCATGAAGAATAAAATAAATATCGGTGTTTTAGGATGTGCCCATATTGCGCAAAACAGCGTTATTCCGGCCATCAATGAGTTGAACTCTCTGTTCAGTCTTATGGGAATCGCAAGTCGCGCTCAAGAGAAGGCCGACCAATTTGCCGGTAGATTTAATACTAAAGCCTTTAATGATTACGCAAAGCTTTTGGAAGAACCATTGTTGGATGCCGTTTATATACCATTGCCAAACGCATTGCATGCTGAGTGGATAGAAAAATCTCTTAAAAAGGGTTTGCATGTTTTGGTCGAAAAGTCACTCGCTTGCAGCTATGAAGAAGTCAAAACGCTTAATGAGCTTGCAAAAGAAAAATCGCTTGTTTTACTAGAAAATTTTCAGTTTCGTTTCCACAGCCAACTTGATTTTATTAAGAAAAAAGTTGCGGAGGGCAAGATAGGGGAATTGCGTTCTTTCCGCAGCTCTTTTGGATTTCCTCCTTTTGAGGATAAAAATAACATAAGATATGATAAAGGGTTGGGGGGAGGAGCTTTATTAGACGCTGGAACTTATCCTGTTAAAATATCCCAGATATTCCTCGGCGAGAATCTTAAAGTAGAAGCGGCTAACCTTTACTATGATCATGAAAAAGGCGTAGATATCTGGGGGGGAGCTTATCTGAAACAGAAAAATGGTAACGCTTTTTCCGGGATTGCTTTTGGTTTCGATAATTTTTATCAGTGTAATCTCGAAATTTTAGGGAGTAAAGGAAAGATTTATACAAATCGTATTTTTACAGCGCCCATCGGGTATGAGCCTGTGATTGAATTAGAAACAGCATCCGGTAGGGAAACTATCAAGCTTCCCGGCGATAACCCATTCAGGAAAATCCTTACTTATTTTTATGATTTGGTAGTTTTAGGAGAGGGGTCGATGCAAGAATACAGGCAAAACATAAACCAGGCCAGGCTTATTGCTGAATTGAAAGAGAAGGCAAATGGACAATAAACCTATTTTTGTAACTAAGCCATCCTTAGCTCCTCTTGAGGAATATGCGGAATTACTTAAAGGTGTTTGGGAGCGCGGTATTTTAACTCATAATGGTCCTTTAGTGCAAAAATTGGAAGTAGAACTTTGTTCAAAATTAGGTTTAACTAATTTTGTAGCCGTTGCAAATGGAACAATTGCTATACAAATGGCTATAAAGGCGCTTAAGCTCAAAGGGGAGATTATCACAACTCCTTTTACCTGGATTGCGACTATCAGCGCCATAAAATGGGAAGGTTGCACTCCAGTATTTTGCGATATAGAATCTGATACATTGAATATCGACCCTCAAAAAATAGAATCTTTGATTTCTCACAAAACGTCAGCTATAGTTCCAGTGCATGTTTTTGGTAATCCCTGCGATATCAACGCAATCGAGGCTATTGCCAAAAAACATAATTTAAGGGTAATTTACGATGCGGCTCATGCTATCGGTTCAACCTTTAATGGGAATAGCCTGCTTGAGTACGGGGATGTTTCTGCAACCAGCCTTCACGCTACTAAATTATTTAATACGGCTGAGGGTGGTGGCTGCATTACTAAGGATAATGCCTTGCATGAGACCCTTAAGCGTATGCGTTTTTTTGGGCATAACGATCAAAAAGATGTTGTCGAGGATGGCTTTAACGGCAAAATGACTGAAGTCCACGCGGCACTCGGATTGGCAAACCTTAGATATTATGAGGAGGTTCTCGCGGATAGAAAGTTGAAGTACCTTTATTATAAAGAAAAACTTTCGAATATTGATTTTCTTTCTTTCCAGTTTCTTAAAATTGGCGAACCAAATTATTCTTATTTTCCGGTTATTTTTGAGTCCGAAGCCCGCTTGTTAAAGATTGAGAAAAAATTAAATGGGCGCAACATTTTTCCCAGGAGGTATTTTTATCCTTCCGTAAATACTTTTAAAAAGGTCATTAATTATTTTCCGATGCCCATTTCTGAAGGAATTGCCAAGAGGATACTCTGTTTACCTTTGTACCGGAATTTGGATATGGGAGAGATAGATACCATTATAAAGATTATTCAAGAATGAAACTAGCTATTATGCAGCCATATTTTTTTCCTTACGTCGGCTATTTCCAGCTAATGAACGCTACGGAGGAGTTCGTTATTTATGATAATATTAAATTCTCGAAGAATGGTTGGATAAACAGGAATAGAATTTTGGTAAACGGAAAAGATTCCTATATTACTGTTCCTTTAAAAAACAATTCTGATCATCTGGACATAAGAGAAAGGCGCTTAGCTGATATTTGGCCCATTGAAAGAAAGAAAATGCTAAATAGGATAAAAGAATCTTATAGAAAAGCTCCTCAATTCGACATTGTTTATCCTTTGATCGAAAAATGTATCGTATTCGAGGAATCTAATCTATTTAGTTTTATTCTACATTCTTTATTTGTTATCAAAGAGCATTTAAAAATACGATCATCTTTTGTGGTATCGTCCAGCATTCCGCTTGACCATAAATTAAGGGCTGAGAAAAAAGTTTTGGGTATTTGTAAAGCCAGAAAGGCAGGCGTATATATTAATCCTATTGGTGGAACTAAACTTTACTCGCAAGACAATTTTAATTGTTTGGGCATAGAATTGTATTTTCTTAAAACAAATGACATCAGGTACGAGCAGTTTGATAATGAATTTATTCCCTCTCTGTCGATAATAGACGTTTTGATGTTTAATACCGAAGAAAAGATAAAGGAATATTTGAATTCTCATTACGTATTGATAAATGGAAGCGGAAGTTCTGATTCTTGAGTATTTTAATCAACAGTTTACAAATTTAAAAAATGTTTAAATGGAAGAAACTGGGTAGAATTTTTAATCCTCAGGAAGTAGAGGGTAAAAGCTGGATGAAGGAATTTGCTCAAGCTCCTTCTGTTTTATTTTTTGAAAAATTTATTAGGGTATATTTTTCCTGTAGGCCGCTTCCGGACAAAGATGGACAGTATATCAGCTATACCGCTTATGTTGATTTAGATAGGAGTAACTTATTTAAGATATTGAATATATCAACAAGTCCTATATTAGAATTAGGGGAATTGGGAACTTTTGATGAATTTGGTGTATATCCAGCATCAGTTATAAGGAGCGGGGAGAATGTGTTCGCATATTATGGCGGCTGGACTAGATGTGAATCCGTACCTTTTAATGTTGCTATAGGTTTAGCGGTCAGCCAGGATAACGGAGAGACTTTTGAAAGATTTGGCAAGGGGCCCGTATTATCCTATAGCATTGATGAGCCATTCGTGATAAGCGGACCGAAAATCAGAAGATTCAATAATACTTGGTATTTGTGGTATATAGCTGGGAGAAAATGGCTGGGAAACAATGGCAGACCGGAACCGGTTTATAAGATCCGAATGGCATTTTCAAGCGATGGAATTAATTGGGAAAAGCATGGAAGTGATTTAATTGAAAGCAGGATAGAGAAAGATGAGGCTCAGGCCAGCCCGGATGTTTTTTTCTATGAGGGTAAATATCATATGTTTTTTTGCTACCGGCATAGTTTGAATTTTAGATGCAAGGAAGGTGGCTATCGCATTGGTTATGCATCGTCTGTAGACTTGATAAATTGGTTCAGGGATGATTCAAAGGCAGGAATAGACGTTTCGATAGAAGGCTGGGATTCGGAAATGATTGCCTATCCGCACATTTTTGAAGTGGACAAAAATGTTTATATGCTTTATTTAGGGAATCAGGTTGGTAAATTTGGTTTTGGTATAGCGAAATTAGAATCCTATAAACCCTGATTAGAAATTATTGCTATGAAGTGGAAGAGACTAGGAAGAATATTTGACCCGACAAAATATAAATTGCCGAATAATTGTTTTGAGTTTGCCAAATCTCCCCAAGTTCTGGTTTTTGAAGATTTTGTTAGAATTTACTTTTCAACAATAGAAAAGGATAAGACCAGGAAACATCTAAGCCATATCGCCTATATTGATATGGACAAAGCTTTTAGTAAAATAATCAATGTTTCCAGTGAAACCGTAATTAAGTTAGGGAATTTAGGTTGTTTCGATGAGCATGGGATTTTCCCAATGAATGTTTTGCGGGATAAGAATAAAATATTGGCTTACACAACCGGCTGGAGCCGAAGAAAATCCGTTTCAGTAGAAACTTCTATCGGTCTGGCCGTAAGCAATGACGATGGAAAAACATTTAAGAAGATAGGGGAAGGCCCTATATTGACTTCTTCATTGCGCGAACCTTTTTTGGTATGCGATGCATTTGTTGCCGTATTTAACGGTGTGTATCATATGTGGTATATATATGGAATTAAGTGGTTGGATTTTCGCAAAGAAGAATTATTGCCTGAACGGGTTTATAAAATTGGACATGCAGTATCTTATGACGGTGTTTCTTGGCGTAAAGAAGGAAAGCAGCTGATCCCCGATAAACTGAATTCGGATGAAAGCCAGGCGTTGCCAACCGTTATTAATCACAATAATAAATATCACATGTTTTTTTGTTATAGAGAATCCTTTGATTTTAGGAAAAATAGGGATAGAAGCTATAGGATTGGTTACGCCTATTCGGATGATTTATGCAGTTGGGTCAGGTCTGATGCAGATGCCGGGATTGATGTTTCTAATGATGGTTGGGATTCTGATATGTTGTGCTATCCTCATGTTTTTCATTGTGATGGGAAAATCTTTATGCTGTATAACGGAAACGAATTTGGCCGTTTTGGGTTTGGTCTTGCGGTATTAGAGGATTAGCCTGGTTGAATATGAAAACTGATAGGGTACTATATAAAATTAAAACGGCAGGTAAAAAAGCAATATATTTGCATCTGCAGGAATGTAAAGATTCTTTTAGGCCATCGCTGGATAAAACGGTTAACATCAGACAATATTCAGAGAAAATACTCAAAAAGGCTATAACGTTTGAAGCTTGGGAGGGAAGCGTGCTCGTCGGACTTCTAGCGGTGTATTTTAATGATACCAAAAAACAAGCTGGTTTTATTACGAATGTAAGCGTGGTAAAAGAATATAAGGGATTGGGGGTCGCGTCAGCATTGATGGGAATGTGTATTAGATATGCTAAACAATACAAGTTTAAAGAAATTGGACTAGAGATGCGTAAAGACAATACTACCGCGGCAGCCCTTTATGATAAATTTGGTTTTATTAATTTTAAGGATTCCGGTAATTTTATATTGAGCAAACTGGAAATTAAAAGTATGCAATCTGACATCCTCAGGTTTACGGAAGGAGAGAGGTGAGCAAGAAAAGAGATTATAATAAAGAACTAAGAGACGCGCCAGGACATAAATATGCTTATGATTTTGATATAGATATAATGCATCATTTTATGTTTAAATCTTTTATCCCATTCTTTAAAGAAGGCAGTGTTTTGGAGCTGGGTAGCTATAAGGGAGATTTTACTAAAAGACTTCTTCCTCATTTTAAAGATATTACCTGCATTGAGGCTTCGGAAATGGCCGTTAAAATATGCAAGAAAAAGTTTAGCGCCAAAGTTAAATTTATTAATTCATTATTTGAAAATGTAATTCTTGATCGCAGATATGATAATATCCTTTTAACCCATACGCTGGAACATCTTGATGATCCAGTTGCACTTCTAAAGAGAATTAATAATGAATGGTTGTCCGACAGAGGAAGATTGTTTTTGGTCTGTCCGAATGCTGATGCGCCTTCAAGGCAAATTGCCGTAGCTATGGGTTTAGTTGCTTATAATTCGGCAGTGACTCCGGCAGAATCCAAACATGGTCACAAGATAACGTATTCTTTAGATACTCTGAAAAGGGATGTGAAAGCGTCCGGTCTAAAAATAACGCATTGTTCAGGCATTTTCTTTAAAGCGTTGGCAAACTTCCAATGGGATAAGCTGCTCAGAACAGATATTATTTCTCCGGAATATTTGGAAGGATGTTATCAATTAGGGAAAAAATACCCCGATTTATGTTCAAGCATATTCTTGGTATGCGAAAAAGGAATAAATAATGAGTGATCCGCTGCTTTCAGTCTGTTTAATCACCTTTAACCATAATGAATTCATTGAGAAGGCCGTTGATAGCGTTCTTATACAAGAGGTGAACTTCCCTTGGGAGCTTATTATTGCCGATGACTTTTCCACAGATGGAACCAGAGAGATTTTATTGGAGTATAAAGAAAAATATCCCGATTTCATCAAGCTTATACTGCAAGAAAGAAATATTGGGGCAGCTAAAAATTGGTTCGATCTGATTAATACACCTAAGGGTAAATACATAGCCTATTTCGAGGGAGATGATTACTGGACTGATCCACATAAGTTACAAAAACAGGTTGATTTCCTGGAGGCAAATGAAAAATATGTAGGGAGTTTTCATAATGTTGAGGCGAGGTACCAGGATGGAGGGAAAAAGCCTTTTCTTTATTGTAACTTCCGGGAGGCAAGAGACATTACTTTCAAGGATTTGTCATATGCGAATGTTATGCCTACTTGCGCTGTAGTTTTCAGAAGAAAGCACTTGGTTAAATTTCCTTCTTGGATTACTACTTTACCTACTGGAGATTGGGCTTTGCATTTATTTAACGCTCAATATGGAAGTTTCCGGTATATGCCTCAGACAATGGGAGTTTATAGAATTACGAATTCAAGTGTCTGGGCTATGCAGAGCCAGGAAAGAAGTATTCGTTATGTGATTGAAACATATGATAAGATGATTAAAGGTTTTTCCGGTGAACCTATTTTGGTTCAACAGCTAAAAAAAGGTAGAATAAGGTATGTCTTACATAATAAATTCTTTATTTTTAGGATTTTCTTTAGAATCCTAAAGAAAATATCTAAAAATAACTCAACTTTGTTATCTTTACAAAAATCTTATGCTTAAGCGAATAAATAGTGCAGAACGGGTAAAGCATCAATGGTTAATTTTAGCGGGGGTTGTTTTACTGGGAATAGCCGTGCGATTTTACGGCGTTAATTTGCCGTTAGTTGACAGCCATCAAGTGCGCCAGGCACAAACAGCGATGATGACGCGTAACCTCTATGAAGATAACATGAACATCTTTTGTACGCGCCTTGATTTCTTCGGGAATATTCCAGGCTATATTATTATGGAGTTTCCACTGATGCACGGGATAACCGCTTTGCTTTACTATCTTTTTGGTGTGCATGAGGTAATCGGACGGTTGGTAAGTATATTGTTTTCTGTTGGGGCAATGTTTTTTATGTATGGTCTTGCGCGCCAATTTCTACCGAAGATCAGCGCTTTTGCGGCATTGGTTTTATATACGTTTTCGCCAATGAATATATTCTTTAGCCGGGCTTTTATGCTTGAGTCATCAATGATGTTTTTTATGGTTGGTGCGGTTTACTTATTTTTAAAATGGCTGGCCAAAAGAACCTTAATGCTATACACGGCAGCGTTAATCTTTGCGTCATTTGCCTGTTTAATAAAACCGACCGCTGCTGTCATTCTTGCTCCGATAGCTACTACATGGTTCATTAAAGAAAAATGGAATTTGTTTAAGCGTTTTGATTTCTGGCTCTATATATTCTTAACAATAACCCCTACAATTATTTGGGCTATCTACGCATACTGTTTTAATAAGATGAATAAATGCGATTATGCCGGTTTTGGAGGCAATTGGATACAACTTATAACTCTGCGTGGTTTTATGGATCTCTGGATTGCCCCTAAGTTTTATGCGTTTGTAGGAGGTTCGATTATGTTCTTGCTTTTGACTCCCCTTGGTTTTTTAGGGTCATTTTTTGGATTTTTACACATAGAAGATAAAAATCAGCGAAAGATTTTATATCTTTGGCTTGCGGCAATTATTTTTTATTTTTATATTTTTTCCGGAGCCAACAGCGGGCACATATACTATCATTTGCCATTACTTCCTCTAGCGGCGATTTTCTTTGGTTTTTTCGTAGAATGGCTTATGAACAAGCGGTCTATCATTAAAGGTTTGTTTAAAAGAAGTTTATTTGTTTGGTTGGGGATAGGCATTTTTGTTCCAGCCTTCCTTTTTTACGGGTTAGGATATTTGAAATATTTCCAATATATGTATGAAAATAGAATGCCATATACATTAGAAGCCGCTGAAATTGTCAAGAAACAAGCTTCAGAAAACAGTTTTGTTATTGTGGCTCAAAATGGATTGTTACTTTCAGTATTTTCTTACTATTCTCACAGTAGAAGCTGGTATTTTACGGTCCGCGGAAAAGCAATTGAAGAACTGGAGTATTGGCGTTCCAAAGGAGCAACAACTTTTGTAGCTTTAGATACTAATTATGAAAAAGATGTTGTACTCCGGGCAAAAGAGAATGAGGTATTTTGGCGTTACTTAAATGAAAACTACAGGCCGCTTGCCGTCAGCGAACACTATTTTATTTTTGATTTGAGGAACCCCTTAAAATAGGAGAAAAAATGAGCGAACCGCAATTAATCGAAGGTGGTTTGGCAGTAGATGACAGGGGAGAAGTCGGGTTTGTAAACGGTTTTAACTTTGATAAAATAAAACGTTTTTATTTAGTCAGCAACCATAAAAACGGTTTTATACGCGCCTGGCACGCCCATAAGAAAGAAGCTAAATATGTCATTGTGGTTAAGGGGTCTGCTTTGGTCTGCGCGGTAAAGATTGATAATTGGAAAACTCCCTCTAGGGATAGCAAGGTGTGGAGGTATGCACTTACAGAGCGTAAGCCGTCTCTTCTTTATATTCCCGCGGGGTATGCTAATGGTTTTATGAACCTTACTAAAGATGCCAAGCTTATATACTTTTCTAATCAAACCCTGGAAAAAAGTAAAGCGGATGATTTTCGTTTTGACGCAAGATATTGGGATCCCTGGCAGGTAGTTGAACGTTAAAAAGGAAGAAAATATGAAAGTTTTAATTGTTGGGGGAGCTGGTTATTTAGGGGGAGCGGTAACAGATATCCTCAAGGATTCAGGCCAGGAGATGCGGGTATATGACCTTCTTCTGTATGAAGAGACCTACCGTAAAAACGTGCCGTTTATCTATGGGGATATCCGTGATACCTCTAAGCTTAAAGAATCTTTGAAATGGGCAGATGTTGTAGTTTGGCTTGCGGCATTGGTCGGCGATCCCGCGTGCAGCTTAAACGATGAGTTTACCCGCCAAATCAATACTGATTCGCTGCGTTTTCTGAAAGATAACTTCTCGGGAAAAATTATTTTTATGTCCACTTGTTCTGTTTACGGGGTAGCTGAAGGGGAGTTAAGCGAAACATCGCCGCTTAAGCCATTATCTTCATATGCGCGTTCTAAACTTGAAGCGGAAAAAATCCTTGAAAGCAGCAACGCGTTGATTTTCCGCTTAGGAACCCTGTTTGGTATTAGCGATGTTTTTTCGCGCATCCGATTTGACCTTGTGGTCAATACGCTGGTTATGCGTGCATTGATGCATGGCCGGATCAGCATTTTTGGCGGGATGCAATACCGCCCGCATTTACATGTGCGGGATGCTGCCTGGGTTATCTGCAGCTGCCTTCAAAAGAACTCCAGGGGGATTTATAACCTGGCTTCGGAAAATACTACCATCTTTGAATTAGCCCAACGTTTAAAGTTATTCTTCCCGGAGTTAATTATTGAGACCAGTGATACCGTGTTTCAGGATAACCGTAATTACCGGGTTACCAGCGCTAAGGCTGCCGGGGAATTAAGCTTTAAGCCCCGTTATTCTATTGAAGACGGCATTAAGGAACTTAAAACTGTCCTGGAAGAAGGCAGGGTAAAGAATTCATTTATCAGCAGGTTTTCCAATTACCTGTACCTTAAACCGTTGATTTCAGAATATAATTCACCCTTGGGAAAGGTCATTAAACAAAATATATAACCTATGAACGAACTCTCAATTATTGTTCCCTGTATTTATTCTACAGACCGCTTGCCCCAGATGGTTGATGAATTATCCGCTTATCTGATGTCTAACCCCGCGGATATTGATTTGATTGTTGTGGCCAATGAACAGGCTGTCGCGGCTGAAGAGCTGGTTTCCTATGTCCATCGCAGGTACCCCTGGATTAAGTTTACTATGTTGCGCCTTAACGGAAACTTGCGCAGCTATGGCGCGTTAGCCAGGTTTGGCCTGGCGTATTCTACAAGCCAATATGCTGTCCTGCTTTCTGCCCACGGGGATGACGATATCAGCTTAATCCCGCGCATGCTGGCAGAGATGCGCAAGGGTGCCCAGGTAGCCCAGCCTGTCAGGTATGCAAATGAAGAAGGAAAGAAAAGTATTTCTTTCAGGTTTAAATTATACCAGTATATCTATAGGGTTTTAACCAGGGTATTGCTGGGTTTAAATATTAATGACTCAACATATGGTTTTAAAATGTTTGACCGGGTTTTTTTGCAGGCCCTGGGGCTTTCCCAGAACGGTTTCAGTATTTCTCCTGAAATTACCTTTAAGGCATTGCTTGCTAAAGGTAAAGTTACTTATCTGGTTTCTGCTTCCAAGAATGTTTCTTTAAGCAGGGATTTTAAGCTATACAAAGAGGGGATTGGTTATCTTTGGCTTCTTTACCGCGGTTTCCTGCATCGCCTGGGAATCAGCTGGTTTTAATATACTATGCGCGCCTGTATCGTAATTCCGATGTATAACGAAGCACAGATTGCACGCCAGAGCGTGGAAACGGTGCTGTCTTATTTAAAAGAGCTGCCGGATGGATTCAAGCTGGTAGTGGTTGATGATGGGTCTCAGGATAATACGCGGCAGTTGCTTGAAAAATGCCTAGCTCAGGAGCCGCAGCGATTAAAACTGATATTCCATCAGCAGAATAAAGGCTATGGGGCGGCATTGCGCACCGGCTCTAATTTTGCCATACAGAATGGTTTTGAATATATTTTATTTATGGATAGCGATTTAACTAATCACCCTAAGTTCATTAAAAGTTTTTATCAGCAGATGCTCGCCGGATACGATTATATTAAAGCTAACCGCTATGCTCCCGGCGGAGGCGTGGTTGGAGTGCCCTGGCAGCGCAGGTTTATATCGTTATGGGGTAATCGCTTAGCCAGGATGTTGTTTGGTTTGCCAATACACGATTTGACCAATGGGTTTCGGGCTGTAAAAACATCTATTTTGAGCAAGATTACAACTAAAGAAAATGGATTTGCTTTGATTTTGGAGGAGTTGTATTTAGTTAAAGCGTTGGCCCGTTCTTACGCGGAAGTGCCATATATATTAACGAGCAGGAAATCCGGGGAAGGCAGGACTCATTTTACTTACGATATCAGGACTTATTTCTCTTATTTAAAATATGCCCTAAAGAGCATGTTTGTACATAGCCCTTTAGTCCAAACAGGGAAAGGAAATTAATGAAAACAGATAATAAACCTTTGGGGGAGTTTATTCAAAGGACGACATGCAGGTTTTGTGAAAGCAAAAACCTTGTTGAAGTCCTCAACCTGGGGATTGTCCCTTTAGCCGGGGGATTCTTGAAAGAAAATGAGTTTGCTAATGAAAAGTTTTATCCTTTAGCTCTTAATTTTTGCAAGGATTGCAATTTACTCCAGGTTAGTAATGTTGTTTCGGCGGAAGTGCTTTTTAAGAATTATTTTTATTTCTCTTCCGCAATCAATACGCTTGTCAGCCACCTGGCGGATTTTGCCAGGGAAGTGACAGATCGTTTTCTTAAAGGCAGGGTTAAACCCAGCGTATTTGAAATCGGCTGCAATGATGGAGTTATGCTTAAGCCTTTTGCTAAGCTGGGCGTCAGGGCAGTGGGCATAGATCCGGCTACTAATGTTGTTAATTCCATAAATTCGAACGAAATCACCGTGATTAATGATTATTTCAGCGAAAAGTCCGCCAGGAAAATCCTTAGCGACCACGGGAGTTTTGATGCGGTTACCTCCAGTTATTCTTTCGCGCATATTGATGATATGATCAGCGTTATTAAAGGGGTAAAAACCCTGCTTAAGGATGATGGGGTGTTTATTTTTGAGGTATATTATTTAGGCACTTTAATTGAAGAGATGCAGTATGACATGATTTACCATGAGCATATGAGCTACTATTCACTGTTTTCTCTGGATAACTTCCTGAAAAGCTTTGGCATGGAAATATTCGATACTACTTTTACCCCCGGCGTGCGTTCCGGAGCGGTACGTTTTTATGCCCGTAATATCGGCAAGAGGGGTGAGCCGGTTTCACAGGCAGTGGAGAAGATGCGCAGGGAAGAGTCAGAGCGCGGCTATGATAAAGAATCAACATTTATTAATTATGCCAAAAGGGTGGAAAAGACGCGCAGCGAATTACTGTGTGTTTTGGATGAGCTTAAAAAGAAAGGCAAAAATATTATAGGTTACGGGGCATCAGGCAGGGGGACGACAATCATGAATTATTGCGGCATTGACAATAAATACCTTGATTATGTTGTTGACGACGCTCCGGCCAAACACGGTTTCTACACTCCGGGTACGCACGTGGCAATCAAACCCTGGGATGCAATTAAGGGAGGGCCTTTTCCCGAATATGCTTTGTTATTTGCCTGGAGTTTCATCTCTGAGGTAAAGAAGAGGCGTTCAGATTATTTAAATCAACAAGGCAAGTTTATTGTCCCCCTGCCGGAGGTAACTATTGTCGGCAAATAAAGTTAAAATCTTGGTTTTAGGGCAAAGCGGGATGCTCGGGCATATGGTAGTGCGCGTGCTTGAAGGCAGTACGAAATTGGAAGTTTTTAGCACGCAAATAAGTTGCCGTAATAAACCCGGATATCTTAATGCCTTAGAGGGCAGGCGGGGATTGCTCAGGATTTTTAAGAAATACGGCAGTTTTGACTATTGCATTAATTGCATCGGTTTGCTTAATGATAAGATCAGTGCGGATAACCCTTCTTCTGTCAGGAGGACCCGTTTAGTTAATTCGCTTTTCCCTAAGTATTTGGCTAAAGTCGCCGGGGAGTACGGCTGTAAAATTATTCATATTTCTACGGATGGAGTTTTCCAGGGGACAAAACCAGCTTACTATGAGGATTCTCATCCTGATTGTAAGGATGTCTACGGCAGGACAAAACTTTCCGGGGAGGTTACAGCGGATAATTTTTTAACAATTCGTTGTTCTATCATCGGTCCTAGTCCTTATGAGGGAGGCGGGCTCTGGGAGTGGTTTTCCGGTTTGGCCAGAGGGGCGCAGGTAAAAGGGTTCACCAACCATATTTGGAACGGCATAACTACCCTGCAGTTCGGGCAATTATGCAAGGCGATAATTATTAATGATTATTTTTCTATTTTGCGCAGCAGGTCCGCTGTCTACCACTTTGCCCCAAACAGGCCGTTAAGTAAATTTGCGCTTTTGAAAGTACTTAAGAATTCTTTAAGAAAAGATATAAAAGTCAGTAAAGCTACGCAGGGGCCCGTCAAAGTAAGCAGGATTTTACGTTCGCGCTACAGGTTTTTGCGCAAACTTCTGCCTTATGGGCTGGATATGCAGCAAGCAGTAACTCAACTTATAAATTATGAAAGGAAAAAGACATGGCTAAGAAAAAGTTAGCGGTAATACTCGGCATCCGGCCGGATGTTATCCGCGCCTCGCTGGTTTTAAATATGCTTAGGAAACAAAAAAAGCATGAGATTGTATTTATCTGGTCGGGGCAGCATTATTCGGATAACTTGAAAGACATTTTCTTCAGGGACTTAAAGATTGCGCCTCCGGATATAGAATTAAAGGCCGCAGGTTCCAATGACGCGGAGTTAGTTGGCTCGGTAATTTCCCGTTTAAGCCCGGTCTTAGCCAGCTTAAACCCGGAGGCAGTGGTTTTTCTGGGGGATACCAATACAGTGATGGGTTCTTTGGCTGCTGCTCAGCTGAATATCCCTATTGTGCATATTGAAGGATGCATGCGTTCTTACGATTGGCGTATGCCGGAAGAAAAATACCGTACTGTTATTGACCACCTTTCAGATGTAATTTATACATATTTCCCGGAGTACAAGAAGCAGGGAATCGCGGAAGGCCTGAATCCGGATAGTATCGTCTTAACTACCAACCTGATCGTAGACGTGCTTAATACCTACTATTTTAAAGTAAAGGGTAAGTTTGACCGCCTGGCAACTAAGGATTTCTTTAGCAAGCGCGGCATTCAGAAGAATGAATTTTATCTTATGACTTGTCATCGCAGGGAAAACGTACATATTAAAGAGTCCTTTAGAGACATCTTGCGCTTGGTAGGTTTAGCGGACAGAAAGGTCTATTTCACAGCTAGCTATAGGACCCAGAAGGTACTTAAAGAGTATGGCTTCAAACTTCCTTCCAACGTGATTATGGTTGACCCTATTGGTTATACCGAAATGCTGATTCTTATGGCTAATTCACGCGGGGTAATTACTGATTCCGGGACCGTAGTTGAAGAAACAGCGGTTTTAGGAGTTCCTTCAGTTCAGATGCGCAAGTCAACTGAACGCCCCCAGGTATATGACTGCGGCTCAAGCGTAAAGTTTGACCCGGCACTGCCTGATAAGTATGATTTTGAAACTGTTTTAATGAAATTTGACAGCTTATACGGAAGAAAGTGGAAGCATGGGCTTGGAGACGGCAAGGCATCAGAGCGCCTGACCAGGGATCTTCTTGAGCGTCTGGATAAAAATACATTCAGAAGGCATAAGCCGGAAAATTACCACTTGAAGATTACGCGTTCTTTCAGGGAAGACGGATTGAAGGAAGGAGTATAGTTATGAAATTTAGAGACCGGTTAAAGAGATTTCTTTCCATAGCTGTAAAGAATCCTAAAATTTTATTTTTTTATTAACTACTAAAGTAAAATCTTTTTTTATTTCACGAAAGATTTCTTCAGAAAAAGTTTTAAGAGGAGGAAGTAAATTCAGGTTCGATTTTGAATATGACCCCGAAATTAAATCAATGTATTTGGGTGCTTATGAAATAGAGATCGTAGAAGCTATGAGAAAAATATTAAAAAGCGGGGATACATTTATAGATGTTGGAGCCAACATTGGCTATCTTTCGACGGTTGCTTTGGGAATTGTGGGAAAAATTGGCCAGGTGCACAGTTTTGAGCCTGTTGCTCAGTACTTTTCTAAAATGAAGGATGCGCTCCTTTTGAATCCGGGATATAACTTTTTTGTGAATCAGTGCGCCTTGGGGGAATTGGAAGGCGTAACTAAAATTTCTGTTACTAACCTTAGGAACATTGGGTGGAATACAATAGTCCCAAATTTTATGCCCGAGAATACATTAAAAGAAGTTCAGGAAGTGCGTATTCGCAGGCTTGATGGTTATATAAATGAAAAAGGGTTAAGCAATGTCCGGTTAATAAAGATTGATACGGAAGGATTTGAATTTCCTGTGTTAAGAGGGCTTCGTAATTATCTGAAGAGTTGCCATATTATGCCAAAAATAATTTGTGAGATTGTGCCAAGTGCTTATCCCTTGCTTGGATATCAGTTAAATCAACTGTCAGGTTACATGGAAGAATTTAATTATAAAGCCTTTGACCTAGGCGATCTTAAGAAGAATATTGATATTCCAAGGTTGAATAAAATAACTAATGTCCTTTTTTGTCCTAAAAATGAGCGTGTTTAAGAATATCGTAAATTTTGTTTGGCGGATAGTCAGATGAAAATTTCATTCGTTATTCCATCGGTAGATAGAGAAAAGAAATTGCAGGAGTGTATTATTGGAATCGAGAAAGCTTATGAGTACGCGAAATTCGCCGATATTGAAATATTGGTTATTTTCCAGGGTAGGCAGGAAAATATGGTCATAAAAACCAAATATCTGGAATTAATCAGTTTCTATCATATAGATGAACGGGGACTATCTAGGGCAAGAAACTTTGGAATTAAGAAAAGCAAAGGGGAATACCTGGTTTTTATAGATGATGATACCTTAATTAGAGAAGACTTCTTGGATATCTTATTGAAGAAAAATACGTCTTTAGGAGTCGCTGCTTTCTGCTGCAGGGATACCGATCCTGTGAAAATCCGGTTTTACTCTGTTTCTTCTTTGAAAAATAAGCCTAAATTCTTAAATCGTCTGGAATTCCGGTATTTTGCCGGGAGCGCACATATTATTAAGAGGAGCGCGATAGACAGGATAGGTTTTTATGATGAAAATTTTGGAATAGGAGCTAAATATCCTGGCGCGGAAGAAAGCGATATGTTTTTTAGGTTAAAGAAATATAACGAAGAGATCGTTTATCTTCCTAAATTGACAGTATATCATCCTATCGGTTGTTTCACTTCTGAGGTTAAATGTTTCAATTATTCTTACGCAGTGGGTGCTATGCTCACAAAACAGATTTTTTTAGATAGGCAGAGCCTATTTATTTACCTATTTATTATTTTCGGTATATTATTTAAAGGTTTCATTCGTACTTTACAAGCTGCTTACTTTTTAAAGAGCATAGAAACCAAAAACTCAAGATTTCGATACAGATCTGTATTAAAGGGCACGCTTAAGGGGGTTTGGATTTATTTGAAGAGCGTAATAGTAAAGGTTAGCTAATGTATAAAAAAATAGTAAAATGCAGGATTTGCGGAAATCCCGATTTGGTTTCCATTCTTAAACTGGGTAATCAACACATGACAGGAGTTTTTCCCAAGTCAAAAAATATGCGCGTTACCTCCGGGCCGCTGGAATTGGCCAAATGTAGGGATGACCGTAACCCTGATAATTGCGGGCTCCTGCAGTTGCAGCATTCTTATGATCATCAGGAGCTATATGGCAATAATTACGGGTATAGGTCAGGCCTTAACGCATCCATGGTTGAGCACTTGCGTAAGAGGGTGGCAATAATTGAAAAGCTGGTTCGGCTTAAGAAAAATGACCTGGTAATTGATATCGGCAGCAACGATAGCACACTTCTCCAGGGATACCATAAACCCGGGCTTTTGCTGGCAGGTATTGACCCAAGCGGTGAAGGGTTGAGAAAATATTATCCTAAACATATAAAACTTATCCCTGATTTCTTCTCGGCTAATGCCTTGAGAAAGATTTTTGGAAGCAAGCGGGCGAAGGTCGTTACTTCAATTGCCATGTTCTATGACCTGGAATCCCCGGTTGATTTTGCAAGGCAGGTAGTTGAGGTCCTGGCTGATGACGGGATCTGGGTTTTTGAACAGAGTTATATGCCGGCCATGCTTGAGATGAACGCATACGATACTATTTGCCATGAGCACCTGGAGTATTATTCATTGCGGCAGATTAAATGGGTTACCGATTCGGTTGGTTTAAAAATAATTGATATTGAATTTAATAAAATAAACGGAGGAAGTTTTGCTGTAACCGTTGCCAAAAATTGCTCTGCTTATAATGA
>Ga0172375_10002856_pt1 | contig 26617 bp, 17 predicted proteins | sample LakKiv1m_FD_114537 | JGI IMG/M metagenome (GOLD analysis project Ga0172375, IMG submission 114537) | Freshwater microbial communities from Kabuno Bay, South-Kivu, Congo - kab_092012_11.1m | ecosystem: Environmental > Aquatic > Freshwater > Lake | place: Democratic Republic of the Congo...
ATGTGCTGAAAGCAACTTTCGAACAATTATATGAACTGCTTACCGAAAAAAACAAGATAAGTTATAAACGATTCGAAACAAAAAAGTCATTAAAAAAAGAAATAAGTATTCTATCGAAACTTATTTATGAACCAGATAATCTTGATGAAAATATCAAGAATCTTCATAAGGAAGAGTCGTCAAGGGAGGGATTTCTAAAAAAAGGTATTCTAGGTCTAGGTGGGAAAAGAAACAAAGGGAATGAACTTGAAATCTCTAAATCAGTTTCAAAATCCAAATTAGATTTCCTTTTATTAGATTTGCCAAAATATAAAAAATTATTTCATATAGTTTCTAATACACTAAATCAGTCTTCTATATATTTAGTTTTCGACGATTTCTATTTTTTGCAAAAGAAAGATCAACCTAACTTCTTAGATTATTTCCATCGCCTTTCAAAAGATATTGAACTTTACTTAAAAGTTGCCACAATTAAACACCGAACTAAACTTTATAAGCAAGAAAATCAATCATATGTCGGTGTTGAAATTGGACACGACGTTCTAGATGTTGATCTAGACTACACACTTGATAAATTTGATGATTTAAAATCTTTCATGTTATTGCTTCTTGATAAAGTTGCAGAGTTGTGTAAAATTAAAATTGACTTTCAATATTTCTTCAGTGGCGATGGCTTTTCGCAACTATGCTTGGCTTCCGGTGGTGTTCCAAGAGATTTTCTAAGTTTATTTGTAAAACTTGCCACAAAAATTCTTACTAATGAGTTAAAAACAATAGGGAAAATTGATGTTAATGAAGTCGCAATCTCCAATATCAGCAATAAATATCAGTCTCTAAAAACTGATTCTGCTTCCGAAAGAGAGATATTAGAATCATATTTGCACGAAATTAAATCTATTGTATATTTTGAAAAGAGAACTAACGCATTTTTAGTCGCAAAACCCGAATTAGACACGCATGCACAAGAACGTCAAGCTTTACGCGAACTTGTTGATTTAAGATTGCTCCATATAATAGACTCTAATACAAGTCGGGCACCAAGTGATGGAAGAAGATATGAAGCTTATCTAATTGATGTAGGTTTATATGACAATTCTAGACCTAGAAATTTTAAACAAATTGAGCCTGGAACAAAAGACGAGAAATCAAGAAAAGATGATTTGAGAGCATCACCTTATATTGAGTTAGCGAAACTTACACAGAATATTAAAAAAGTTTGTAAACAACTTGAGCTGGAATTATCTTCAATTGACTAGCGCATTATAACCAACAAATCAACCGGACGCCTTTATTCATGCGGGTTTGGTGGTGTTCTTAAGTTTTGTGTAATAAACTACATTGCTGTTCGGCAATGTATTAATAAACAAAATTGTTGCAACCGGTTTGTGCGGTGAAATTTACAAACCGGTGCATAAACTTTGGCGTAGTCTTTTTAATCGGCATTCCAGTGTTGGGGTGCCGGTTATTTACAACACTGGAATGTGGTGAGATAACAATATGAGTATAAATAAAAAAGGTTTTCTAAGTGAAGAAGTTTTAACTTGGAGCAATGTTACTAAACAAAAATATGTTGACACATTCAAAATTTGTAATTACATAAATGAATTTGCTCAAAAATTATTATTTGAATTAAACATTCATAATCGTCTTATAGACGAACTTATAATTGGTGCTGCTTATAAAAGATTAATAAGCAGTTATCAAGGCTCAATAATTTTAGCAGAGCGAGGTATGTCAAATGAAATGAAAGTTGTATCAAGAAATCTATTAGAACATACTTTTTTAATTTTCGCAATTTCAAAGAATAAGGATTTTGCTAGAAAGTTTTTGCTTAACGATGAAATACAAAGAAAAAAAATGCTTAATAAATATTCATCGCTCAGTCCAGATATAAAAAAAGATACAATTCATCCTGATGTGGTAAAAGTGTTAGAAGAAATTAAAACTAACATCATAGATAAGGATATAAAAGAAATTAAAACTTGGCAAATTGCAAAAGAAGCTGAGCTAGATGACCACTACAATACATATTATTCATTGTTAAGTTTAGTCGTTCATCCAACTGCTCGTGATTTTCAAAGTGATTATGAATTTAACGCGTCAAATGAAATTACAACTATTAAATTTGGTCCCAATGATAGTGATATAGAAAAAGTTCTTTTATCTAATGCTGGATATATCCTTATGGCAGTAAATCAAATTAAATATCTTTTTAAGATTTCTATAGAAGATGAAATTAGCAAAATTAGTAATGAGTTTAATACTATTTGGAAATCAAAACTTGCAAATAATTAGCGTCACCACATAACAAGCAACTGTTAATGAACTCAAGCAGCGGGTAGCGGTGTTAGCGATAATCCGAAGCGCCGGGCTTGTTTATGTAAATATTTTAACTGTCGTTCATCATTTTTTTTCCTATTATTTGATAGCCTAACGCACGTAAGCGGAAGAAAAGAGCACCAATTCACTGGTCTGCCACACTGACTTGTTAAGGAATGGAGATAAGTTCATTAAATATAAATTTTATGGCAACGCCATTATTGTGGACTCAAGCCGACCGCTTTTTTCGCATTCGGCATTTGAAGTATTTATTGTTTTGTCGTTCCGTATTTAGTTTCTTGTTAAAGGTTCAACTACTATGAAAATATTTTTTATAATAATTTAAATTGTCGTTCTAACTTAGCCGTCAGCTCTGGGCGGCGGCTTAGTTGCAACGCCGTTATACCGCAAGTTGTGAATTCAAACTTGCATAAACCCTCCCAGTAAATAGGGTGGGAATATTTCCCTTTGTTTTATGACAGTAAGGTGTTGTTTTTAGTTGTAGTATAATTTATTTAGCAAAAGCAACAGGGGGTAGTGGCATTAAGAAATTAGATTTATTAAATAAACACAAGAGTTTTGCCACCTTAAGAATAACGAGATGCATTTGTGAAAAGTGCAATTGAATTTTCATTATTAATTACTTTATTATTTTTTGCTTTCTCTTGTGAGAGTACCGAACCAGATGAAATAAATCCGGAAGAGAAAATAGCTCTTGAGATTATAGGCACAATGCCAGAGCAAGTTGAGCTAAAATTTACTTCAACTACCATAAACTTAACTGATTCTATATCAATATATAGATCCGACCTTCTTCCAATTCCTCTAGCTACATTCCTTAACGATGTTGCCGAAACAACCTTTATAGATAATAACAAAGGTCTTGGACTTGAATGGAATATTTCATATAGTTATTATGCTAAAATAAAGGGGGAAACTAATAAAGCTACTAAAGAAATAACAACTTTTACTGGTGAGCCTGATACAACAACAAGAAATTTTTCAATTGAAGTATTTGAGTTTCCATCTGTTACTCCTGAGAGTAACTACCTTGAGGATGTATGGGTCTTTGACGAAAGTAATATCTGGGCAGTAGGTGCAATAAATTCTTTTGAAAACGAAACTATGACATTTAATATTCTTCATTGGAATGGCTTTGTCTGGAAGAGGAAAGGAGGTTTATTTAATACATCAGGAATTGAAGATATATGGGCACTTGATTCCAATTTGGTTTATCTTATAACAGGCGGAATCGTGAAATATGAAGATGGTAATTTTAATGTAATAGACCTTATAGACTTGGGTTTTGATGAAAATCATTCGTTTAGAGCCGCTTGGGGAGCCTCCAAGGACAATGTATTTGCTGTAGGCACAAGTGGCGCAATTGTTCATTACAATGGCGAAAGCTGGTCCAGGATTAATTTTAGAGATGATGTTCATTTTCGAGGTATTTGCGGAAATAATCAGACGGGCATTGCATATGCGTACGGAATTTATATGGGGCTAGCTGGTAGGAATACAGTTGTTACAGAAATAACTAGTTCAGGAGTTTCCGAGATTTATGATGATGGAGGATATTATAATTATACGAATTCTATATTTTCATTGAACGATAAGGTTTTTTGTACTTCATTGAAAATATCATCTGATGATATCTATACAATTGATCAACAAACACGTCAAAGGGATATTATCCATCATGTTAAAGAGGATTTTGTAATAAAATCAGCAGTTGCAATTTCAGATAAGGATATTTTTTACATCGGTCATAATAGTGAGTCCGGGAAGTTGTATCACTATAATGGTCAAGGCTATGATTTTTTGGATTTTCCAATACAGTCTCCAGCAGTTAATGGAACACATGGAGTAAGGAATCTCATAGTAAATGTGGGCTATATAAACAGTAGTGCTTATATAATAATAATAAGGAGGGAAATATCAGCCAAATGGAAGTAGAAATTTTTAGAGCACCGTATTACCAGAAGCGTTCAATTTCAGATTCTGAAAATGATTAGACAAAATTCCAGCAACATTGTTATTGTGGTGTTTTTCCTTTTGATTACGGAAATTATTCCGCAAAGCAATTATCTGAATAATCAAAAAATCTACGATTTTTTGGATAGGATGGAAGTCAAAGGATATATAAGTTTAAATCATCATCAGAAACCTTTTTCAAGACAAACAATCTCAGATAAACTGAATGACCTGGCCGAAAAAAACCTCAACGATATTGAAAAAAAGGAACTGAGTTATTTTATAAACGAATACAATCCTGATTTTGCTGTTTCACCTGAATCAGATTTAACTGTTTTCGCCAAAAATCAGAATGGAGCTTACCGGTTTCTGGAATATCATGACAGCCTTATTTACCTTAACCTGCTTTTTGATGGCGGCATCGAATATTCGCGGGGCGCAGAAGGAAATTATAAGTTACGCTACTGGAACGGGATCAGTACTTTCGGTAACCTGGGTGAGAATTTTTCTTTTGATCTTAAATTCAATGATTTCTCGGATAAAGGCAGTTCATTGCGAATAAGCAGAAGATTTTCGAGGGAGCCCGGTTATGAGTTTGCCACTTCCAGAACTTCGACAAGCAGTTATAACTACGATAAAGTTGACGGCAACATCACATATTCCTGGAAATGGGGGAATTTATCTTTAATCAAGGATAAGAATATATGGGGAAACGGTTATAATGGATCAATAATTCTTTCAGATAAAGCTCCCTCTTTTGCACACATCCGTTTTAAAATGTATCCGACCGATTGGCTCGAGTTCACCTATATTCATGGTGACCTGAATTCGAATATTTTTGATTCCACCACATACAGAAACAGCGGCGGTAACAGAGGTCATATCCAGATGGTCCCAAAATATTTTGCTGCTCATATTCTTACCATTGATCCAACCTCCGATTTGAAAATCAGTCTTGGTGAATCGGTAGTTTACAGCGACAGGTTCGAACCTATATATCTTATCCCGGTGCTGTTTTTCAGAATTGCCGACCACTATCTTACCAATAAAGATGAGTCATCAGGCAATGCCCAATTATTTTCTTCAATCAGTTACAGATTCCCTTCAATCTCAACAAGACTTGATGCCTCTCTGTTTATTGATGAATTAAGTTTATCGAATCTCACAGGGAAATACCCTGAGGCGGTCGGCTATTCCATTGGTTTTACTAATTACGATCTTTTCCTTGCCAATTTCGGCATCAGGCTTGAATATACCAGAATTAACCCGTTTGTTTACGAACATGACGATCCCGTCCAATCATATTTTAACCGGAATTATCAGATGGGACATTGGGTTGGCAGTAATGCAGAACAGATATATTTTCAATCCTCATATCCGTTTAATGAATATCTACGGGTGAAAGGTGAAATTGAATTCACGAGGCGCGGGGAAATATTCAATAAAGCTGATGAGCGTTACAAACGGGGGCAGAATTTCTTATACGGCGGAAGGAGCCAGTATTTACGTTATTCTCTGTCAGCCGAGTATGAAATGCTGAATAATCTGTTTGTAACAATATCTGCAGTTTCCAGCACTGCACAGGGAGTAAATAACATAATCAATGTGAATGATTACAATTATAATGAAGTTTCCGCCGGTGTCATGTTAGGTTACGACTATTAGCAAACTACAATAAAACTCAAATAATTTTGGCAACACAATGAATAAAAGAATCTGGCTCTCATCACCGCATATGGGCGGAGACGAAATAAAATTTGTACACGAGACATTCGAATCGAACTGGATTGCCCCTCTCGGGGCGAATGTAGATAATTTTGAGAAGGATCTGGGCGATTATACCGGGGTAAAACATGTTGCGGTTCTTACCTCAGGAACTGCAGCAATCCATCTTGCTTTGATTATACTTGGGGTCCGGCAGGGAGATGAAGTGATCTGTTCGTCATTTACTTTTTCAGCCTCTGCAAATCCTATAATATATCAGGGAGCAACGCCTGTATTTGTGGATAGTGAAAGTACAACCTGGAATATGGACCCGCAACTTCTGAAAACCGCCATTGAAGCAAGGTTAAAACTGGGCAAGAAACCCAAAGCAATCGTTATTGTGCATCTTTATGGGAATCCCGCGAAATTATCTGAAATTGAGGAGATTGCTGCCGGATTTGATATTCCCGTTATTGAGGATGCTGCAGAAGCTCTCGGCTCCGAATATAAAGGCGCGAAATTAGGCTCGTTCGGAAAGATCGGTATTCTTTCTTTTAATGGAAATAAAATTATCACAACCTCAGGCGGTGGAGCGCTCCTTTCTGATTCACAGGAATATGTAGAAAAAGCTCGTTTTCTTGCAACTCAGGCGCGTGACGATGCTCCGCATTATCAGCATTCGCATATCGGATATAATTACAGAATGAGCAATGTGCTGGCCGGCATTGGAAGGGGACAGATGATTGTACTCCCGGAAAGGATCAGACAACGCAGATATAATTTTGATTATTATAAAAATAAATTATCCGGACTTCCGGGTGTTTCATTTCTGGAAGAAGAAAACGGATCATTTTCCAATAAATGGCTTACATGTATGCTGGTTGACCCAAAGTTATCCGGGGGCATCACCCGCGAGGATATTCGTCTATATCTCTGGGAAAGTCAGATTGAATCCCGGCCGCTTTGGAAACCTATGCATGTACAGCCCGTCTTTGAGCAATATCCGCGATACGTTAACGGAACTTCGGAAAAACTATTTCAGGATGGACTTTGTCTGCCCTCCGGTTCAAACCTTTTGGATGAAGATCTTGAAAGGGTAACCAGCGGTATTTCAGAATTATTTATGAAATAAAGTGTTTTTTAAAGTTTTGTTCTCAGAAAGATATTTTATTGCTTTCCGATAACATATCATTCTTCTTCAAATAAAAACCCGATCCTGAAAAAACTGTGTGGTATCATTATCAAAATTCAGTCTTTCAGCATTAAATCTGAACACCTTTCATGGAATTTATCTGACCTTATCATTGCCGAAAAATTTGCCGTTTGATTTTCCGGCTAATTATATATACCTTTTATTGTGCTTTGATTTAGTTTGTGATCAGGTTTTTTATGCTAAATATTTATGAGCCGGCATTAAATTGAATACCATTGAGTTTTATAAACCTTCCCGCCACCAGTTTTGGATTAGAAAATGAAAGGAATTTCCTTGCCTCCCTTTAGAACCAACAGAATACTTTCGAGAATCAGGAACAGACATTTTGCCCTGCTGGATCTGTTAGTTTTTATCCTCTCCGTTTTTTTTGCGATACTTATCCGCTACGATAACTTTAGATTTCTGCACGCTCACTTCAATGAGATTGTCACTGTTTTTTCTCTTTTCCTCGTTGTCAAATTTACGATCCTTATAATATTTGGCATCTATCGTAGAATGTGGGTGTTTGCGGGCGTTGATGAACTTGCTCAATTATCAATTGCCGGAGGTGTTATTTTATTTGCTGAAATCATTCTATTAGCGGCGCTGGAAATACTTTTTGACAACAAATTTGCTGCCGTTCCAAATTCGCTTATTATTATCGATTCATTTGTTTCACTGGCTTTTATCTCAGCGAGTCGATTCAGTATCCGATTATTAAAAAGGGCGCGTGAGCGGTTTTTGCTTCAGTCAGAGGGTGTCAGCGTTGTTATTGCCGGAGCCGGTAATGCAGGCATACAGGTTGTATCCGAGATTCAAAAAAATCCTCGTTTAATGATGAATCCGGTCGGCTTTATCGATGACGATCTTTCAAAATTGAAACTTCAAATCCGTGGACTGCAGGTATTAGGTGACCGCAGATCACTTGTGCACGTGAAAAAGAACTATGGTGTAAAAAAAGTCATTGTCGCTATGCCGACAGCCCCTGGCGATGTGATCCGCGATATTATTCAAAAATGTGATGAATTGCAGCTCGAAGTACTGACTCTGCCGGGTATCTCCGATCTGATAGGCGGGAAAGTGACTATAAATCGTCTTCGTAGTGTTAAAATTGAGGATTTGCTGCGTCGGGATGTGGTCGAGACTGATCTTGAGAGGATCAGACAGATGCTTAACGGCAAGGTTGTCCTGATTACGGGCGCCGGGGGATCAATCGGTGCTGAACTCTGCAGGCAGGTGCTTACAGGTGTTCCGTCAAAAATTATTTTATTCGGGCATGGTGAGAATTCAGTTTTCGAAATTGAACAGGAATTGTTGTTAAGGATTAGCCGCCAGCAGACATATCAGAACCCCAAAACCGAAATAGTAAGTAAAATTGCTGATATTAAGAATATTGCAACTCTTGAACTGATATTTAAAACATTCCGTCCTGCTTATGTATTTCATGCAGCCGCCCACAAACATGTGCCGCTCATGGAATCAAATCATCTTGAGGCAATCTGGAATAATGTCATCGGGACAAAAAATCTTATCGAAGCCTCCATTAAATATGATGCCGAAAAGTTTATTCTTATTTCGACAGACAAAGCTGTTAACCCGACGAGTATTATGGGAGGAAGCAAGAGGATTGCCGAGATGCTTACTCTTGCTGCAGCGCGGAAATACAAAAGGAAATTTGCTCTGGTTCGTTTCGGGAATGTGCTTGGCAGCCGGGGGAGTGTAATAAGAACATTTAGCACACAGTTGGAAAACGGGGGCCCTATTACAATTACGCATCCCGAAATAAAACGATATTTTATGACAATCCCGGAAGCTGTAAAATTAGTGCTCGAATCGTTCTTTCTTTGCAATGGGGGTGAAGCATTTGTACTTGATATGGGAGAACCAGTAAAAATAGTTGACCTTGCGAAAGATATGATCAGGCTGGCTGGTTTACAAGAAGATAGTGATATCCGGATTCAGTTCACGGGTCTCCGTCCTGGTGAAAAATTGTTTGAAGAACTTTTTAACGATGGCGAGAATTATTCAAAAACTTCGCACCAGAAGATTCTTATTGCACAAAATGCCAGTGAGTTCGTTCATGAACAACTTATTAGCTGGGTGCAGAGGTTTGAAAATTATTCTCCCAACTGGACACATGCCGAATTGGTAAATGCGATAAGAGAAATAATTCCGGAATTTGCGAATGAAACGCATTTAAGGGAAAATAACCCTAAGTAAGTTTAGAATTGCAAAACCATGGAATATTCTTTCCTTATTGTTTTAACGGGTTCTGCTAATTATCATACCCCACAAAATACCAGCTGCTTCCTGTAAAACATTGTCGATAAGTATTGATTTATGCCAGGAAGGCTCCCACCCGGATCCGGGATTTTCCGGATCTTCCATATACAAATAATCACACGGCGCCGGAATCGTATTCACTCCATAACTTTTAAACCAGTATTGCGCTCTTCTCATGTGGAAAGCGCTTGTTACAAGAACAATTTTACCTTCTGAATTATTGTTCATTGATGATTTATTAAATCTTATTGAGTAAGCTTCGGCTTCACCCCGTGTATTCAGGGTGTTCGAAAGTCTTAGAGTATCTTTGGGTGATACTCCTAAGGTTACTGCCGCATCGGCGACTGCCTCTGCCTGAGAACGGTCTGTATTGATTGCAGCCCCGGAAGTAATTATTTTTGCTCCTTCAATTGATTTATAGATGCGGATCGCTTCCATCAGACGTAAAGAAACGCTTCTGCCTAATTGTGAAAGTGTCGGGAAAACCGGATTATTTGTATAACCAGCCCCCAGGACTATTATATGCAGGTTTTTAGTGTGTGTACTTACTGAATTGATATCAAATGGCGGATATTCCTTTTCCCACCATTCTGAAATCAGAATCGGCAGAGGTGAGATAAAAACAATAAAGATGAGCGGAAGCAGGATCGATAAGAGAATCAGTCTTAGTCTTCGATTTTTATGGAATAACCAGAGAGAAAAAAATAAGATCAGAAATAATATCTGAATGCTGATAAGATATTTTAATATCTCAGTTATTATGGACATTATTTTTCACAATTTAATTAAGTTAGAGACAATAAATTTTATATCAATCAAAATATTTTAAAGCGATAAAAATTGCTAAATAAAGATACTATAAAGAATTCAAGGAATTCCGAATTTCTTACTAAAACCATGATCATCGGTTTTGCGACTTTCCTTTCAAAAGCCTTTGTTCTTGTTCTGCCATTTTTACTGATACCTGTTGAATATAATGAATTTAACACAATTTATTATCCGCTGTCACTTATCATTATAATCGCGGGTTTTGGTTTTGAATTTTCTTATCCGCATTGCAATATTTCGCTTCTAAAATTATTAACTGCCGTTACAGTAAATGTTACAATCGTCGCATCAGCGTTGATTCTTACGGGTGTTCTCAATACTGATCCGGTAACAGTGATCCTGATAATTCTTGCTGCCGTTGCCGGAATATCTGTTAGTGTTACATCCTTCCATATGCTCTTTCACGGCAACATAAAGTCTTATGGTATTCTTCAGATTACATTCCATGGCGTTATTATTGTTCTATTTCCAGTAATCAATCAGTTTGAAGGCTCACCATTTTTTTTCTATGTCCTCTTAAAAACTGCAGCAGCTTTGATAGTATTTTTATTGATTAAAAATAATTTGAAAAGGCGCGGTAATGAGATTCTAAAACTTTATACTTTCGGTTTTAATGCAATGGTTATTAACGGACTATTTACCGTAATCTTAAGTATTAATCATATTCTTGCCGTTAAATTATTCAGTGTGGATTCCGGAAATAATATTATCCTCTCATGGATATTTGCGATTCCTCTGTTATATCTTAGCGGTATTTTCGAAAAAGTATTGTATAACAGCAATGATCTTAGAGAAAAGATCATAAACTGGTCAACCTGGAATCTATCCCTGATGATATTTTATACTCTTGGGCTTGTTGTATTTATGAACTGGTTCGGGAATTTTCTGCCTGCTTCTGCCGATACGACCCTTCTTGCCAGATTTATCCCGGTCATTTTACCGGCGATATTTCTCTATTCAATATTTAATGCCTTATTAAATGCGTATGTATTCAGAACTCTTGATTATAAATATCAGAGCAGGATAGTTGCCGGTTATTTAGGAATACTTTTAATATTTTTATCTCTGGCAATTTTAATGGGGAATAAAATAATTTTAATCAGCGAGATTGAATTAACAATATTCAGCACCATTGCGATAATGCTTTCTATTCTGGTGAAGTCAGTTTTTTCCATTCAATACTTCAGAAAGAATTAATATGCTTCCAATTATCGACCGAAAAAAAAGATACCTGCTTCCAGCGTTTTTACTTTTTTCAGTCATGAATTCTGTTCCTCAGTTTAAGCTGTTACATTATTTTACGCCTTTACTTGGAATCCTTATACTTTATTTATTTCGTGCCGATCTGAAAGAAGCGTTTTCTAAAAATCGCGCATATTCTATTTTTTTACTGCTTCCATTTTTTGCGATTCTGTCTTCATTTTGGTCACCAGATTGGTTTATGTCTTTCTCGAGAGGGGTGTTTTTACTTTTTATTACAATTGCCGGGCTGTTATCAGGATTATTATCATATAAATATTTACGGAAAAAGAACATTTTTTTACCTGTTAATATTGTTGTTATTATGCTTTCAATCATTTCTATACTTTTTGATGTCCCGGAAGGCAACTGGAAGCAGATCACTTTGCAGGCTTTCAGAGGATTTGCATTCCATCCTAATACACTTGGCGCATTGATATTATTCTCTTTAAGTCCTCAATTAATATTCTGGTATGAATCAGGGAAAAAGATCCATCCTGTTGATATACAAATGAAAGATCAGACGGTCAATCTTCCTTCGAAATTAAGAAAAATACTATCAGGCCAAAGATTATATTTACTAGGGGCAGGTATTCTCATTTTATTAAATTTATTTGTTTTATCACTTTCATTCTCGAGGGCATCAATTCTTTCTTTATCGGTGCTTTTTTTTCTGCTGTTATGGAATTTTTATGTAAAAAAAATACTGCTTTTCGTATTAGCAGCACTTACTTTGTTTATAGCTTTTTATTTTATATTGCCTCAGACAGCAGATTTTGTTTTGCAAAAATATTATTTTAAAGGAACCGATCAGATCCTTCACACGAGGCAGAAATTGTGGGAGGATTCATTCAAAGCTGCTGAAAATGGGGGTTTATTTGGTCTAGGGTTTGGTGTTTCCGACCCCACAATTCAAAATCCGATAGAATCTCATCCGGAGAGAGGAATCCGTGAAAAAGGCAACAGCACTCTTGCTGTAATTGAAGAAATCGGGATTATTGGTCTCTCTCTTTTCTTACTGCCTTTTGGGGGGCTTTTAAGAGAAATTTACAGAAAAGGCAAATTGGCTGATCTTGGAATTAGAATTAGTTTGTTTATTTTGGTGGCGTTTTTTGTCCATTCTAATTTTGAAGGATGGTTTGTCGGGGTTGCATCATTTAATTTATTGTTTTTTTATGTAATCACAGGAATATTAATCGGCAGGGTAAGCGCAGAGCAGGTCAGTTGATCGCATAACCGGGTACAAACAGGGTGCTGCTATTACTGACACTTTTTGTATGAAAAATAAAACGATTCTCATTTTTGCCGGATATTATATTCCGGGATACCTTGCAGGGGGAGCTCTCAGGACAATCTCCAATATGGCAGCGCATCTTTCAGAGATATTTGATCTGAAGATTATTGCACTTAACAGAGATTTTGATTCTCATTCATCATACCCCGGCATCAATACTAATATTTGGAAGAAGACCACAGCCGGTGAGATTTTCTACACTGATCTTAAGGTTTCTTTCCGGCAGGAAATAAAGAAGCTGGATTTTGACATATATTATCTTAACAGCCTGTTCAGTAAAAACTTCTCGATAAAAATTATTCTTTTGAGGAAGCTGGGACTAATACCCGGGAAGCCGGTGATTCTTGCTCCCAGGGGTGAAATTATGGCCGGGGCGCTGGCTGTAAAGAGCCTTAAAAAACGCATTTTTCTCACTTTGGTGAAATTTCTTCGATTGTATGATGATGTTGTCTGGCATGCTTCTAACGATCTTGAAGCACATTTTATCAGACGCGAATTTGGGGATCAGGTTAAAATAAAAACAGCAATGGATGTGCCCGATTTTTCCCTGCTCGAAAATCCTGCCTTTAGTAAAAAAAGTAAAGAGAGGGGTAAATTAAAAATCCTCTTTTTATCTGTTATTAACCCCAAGAAAAATCTCAGGTTTGTGATTGATGTTCTTAATCAGGTGAAAGGCGATTTTGAGCTTGATATTTTTGGACCGGTAAAAGAGCACTGGTATTTCGAGGACTGTATTTCCGCAATACTGCCTGAAAAAAAGGAAAGAATTAATTATCGGGGTCAGATTGAGCACTGCAGAATTGCCGAAATCTATCCATCGTATGATATATTTTTTTTCCCAACTCTGGGAGAAAATTTTGGTCACGTTGTTTTTGAAAGTCTCTCGCTGGGTTGTCCCGTTCTTACCACAAATGAAGTGCCATGGACCGATCTCGAAAAGCACAATGCAGGCTGGAATATCGATTTAGCCGACAAACAGGATTTTATTCACCTCCTCGAAAAATTAATTGATTGCGATTCTGATGATTTTTCAAAGATGGTTTCCGGCTGCAGGGAATATACAGGAATGATGATCAATAAGGATCAGCTTCTTGAAGCAAATCGCCGGCTTTTTGAGTAGCCGATAGTTTTCACTCAGGAAGATGCACTTTTTTGATCTTCCGGAAATAATCAGAATTTAATACATCTGGTTTTCTTATTGGAATTAAGTCTCCTCCGGGAGACTTTTTAATTTTAAACATTGGAAAATCGTTACTTATTTGTCTTCAAATAATGTAAATAAGACCGTAAATTGTAAGAGAAATATTTTTTTAGTAGTTCAGGGATTTGTTACTATGAAAAAGACCATTCTGTATGCAGGAGTTTATCTCTTTTTATTTCAGACTATGTTCTTTCAGAATCTGACAAAATATGTTGATCCATTCATCGGTACCGGCGGACACGGACACACTTTCCCCGGAGCGACTCTTCCTTTTGGAATGGTTCAGCTCAGCCCCGATACAGGCACTTTGGATTGGGATTGGTGTTCCGGCTTTCATGAATCCGATTCGTCCGTGATCGGTTTCAGTCAGACACATTTGAGCGGAACAGGCTGCGCAGATTACGGCGATATTCTTATTGTCCCGACCACGGGTAAACTTAAATTTACCCCCGGAAGCAAGAATAACCCTGACGAAGGATACCGGTCGCGTTTTAAGAAAGCTAACGAAAAAGCATCACCGGGATACTACTCGGTAATTATGGACGATTACAATATTTTTGCCGAATTGACCGCAACACTCCGCGCCGGATTTCATCGCTATACTTTTCCCGAAACCGGACAGGCAAATATTCTCATTGACCTTGAGCATGGCATATCCGACAGAACAACTGAAGCTTTTATCAAAATAGAAGGAAATTCAGTGCAGGGCTTCCGGCGTTCTTACGGCTGGGCAGCTGATCAGATTGTTTATTTCTATGCTGAATTTTCAAAAGAATTTTCCTCTTACGGCATTTACCGAAAAGGAGAGCCGGTTTCAGAGCTGAGCGAAGCAGACGGTACAGATTTGAAATCATACCTCACATTTTCAACCAGCGAAAATGAGCAAATCCTTGTGAAAGTTGGGATTTCCGCAGTCAGCCTTGAAGGCGCAAAGAAAAATCTTCTAACTGAAATTCCGGGCTGGGATTTTGATCTTGTCCGCAAAAATGCTGAATCTGCCTGGGAAAAGGAACTTGGCAAAATTATCGTCGAAACCAAAACAGACTCCCTCAAAACAATATTCTATACATCGCTCTATCATACGCTGATACATCCGAATATTTTTACCGATGTTGACGGGAAATATAGGGGAAGCGATAAAATTATTTATGAATCAGACGGCAGTGATTATTACACAGTGTTTTCATTATGGGATACCTACAGAGCTCTCCATCCGCTGTTTACAATTATTGAACCGGAGAAGAATCTCAATTTTATCCGGACACTCATAAAAAAATACAGAGAGACAGGCATTCTTCCCGTTTGGGAACTTGCATCAAATGAAACCGGCACAATGATCGGATATCATTCTATTCCTGTTATTGCCGATGCTTTTATGAAAGGATACCGGGATTTTGATTTTGCAGCTGCCTTCGAAGCAATGAAACACAGCGCTGAAATGGATCATCTCGGATTGAAAAGTTATAAAAAACTGGGCTATGTTGCCCGGGACCTTGAACATGAAGCTGTCTCGAAATCCCTCGAATATGCTTATGATGACTGGTGTATTGCAATGATGGCAAAGGAACTGGGGAAAGACAAAGAGTATAACAGATACTCAAAAAGAGCGCTGAATTATGTAAATCTTTTTGACGGCAGTTCCGGATTTATGCGCGGCAAGGATTCCGATGGCAACTGGCTTCCATCCTTTAATCCTTTCGAAGTCTCGAAAGATTATACGGAGGCAAATGCCTGGCAGTATGCTTTTTATGTCCCTCACGATCTGAAAGGGATGTCCGGTCTCCATGGTGGTAAAGAGAGGCTTATTGGTCTGCTCGATGAGATGTTTACTTCCGAATCAACGCTTGACGGGAAGATGCTGAGTGATATAACAGGACTTGTCGGGCAGTATGCACAGGGAAACGAACCAAGTCATCATATGGCATACCTTTATAGTTATCTTGGGGAACCTGCAAAGACACAAAAGTGGGTGAGATACATTCTGGATAATATGTTCACAACGCAGAGAGACGGAATACCCGGGAATGAGGATTGCGGTCAGATGTCCGCCTGGTACGTTTTCAGTTCGATGGGCTTTTATCCTGTCACTCCCGGAAGCAGCGAGTATATTCTGGGAACTTCAATTTTTGACAGGGTCACAATTAATCTCCCTGAAGGAAAACAGTTTGTGGTCGAGGCAAACAACCCTTCGGCAGATAATTATTACGTAAGTGATTACTTACTGAATGGGAAAAAACTTGATCGTGCTTTTATTAATCATTCCGATATTGTTTCGGGAGCAGAGCTGAGTTTTATTATGTCCTCAGAACCGCGGCGATTTGACATTAGTAAGCATCCTGTAAGTCTTTCTGAGACTGAGATTGTTTCGCCTCCATATATACCGGATTACAAAGAGGATTTTGAGGTAAGCAGGGAAGTAAAATTGGAAACCCGCACGAAAAACGCAAGGATCTATTACCGCGATCCTTCGAATTCCTCCGGTGAAATGATGCTCTATTCATCGCCATTTACTATAGAAAAATCTGGTAATGTAAGCGCTGTTGCAGTTAAGAATGGGGATAATAAGAGCGTACCCGGGCAGTATAAATTCTTCCTCCTGGAATATCTGGACGGCGCTGAACTTGACGCACCTGAGAATGGAGTTAATTTTGCATATTATGAAGGCGACTTCCGCAGTGTGGAAAATATAAAAAAGGCTGTTACGAAGACAACAGGTATTCTTAGCGGGATTTCTCTTAAACCTGCCTCAATTGAACATGCTTTCGGTTTTATTTATGATTTTTACTTTTACGCCGAAAATGACGGAATTTACAGATTTTATACACTTTCCGATGACGGTTCGGCATTATTCCTCGGCGATCGTATGATTGTCGATAACGATGGTCCTCACAGCGCTAACGAAGAATCGGGAGTTGTGGCTTTGAAAAAAGGATACCACCGCATGACATTGCTTTATTTTGAAGGCTATGTGGATAATGTTCTCAAATTCTCTTTCGAAGGGCCCGATCAGGTGAAAAGGGAGATGGAACCAAAATATCTTTTCCTTGCAAAAAAGGAGTGACCAGGATATTTATTCTGGTCAGCCGGTAAATTGCCTTTATCAAATAAGCAGTAAGATTCTGCATAACTTTTACGTTTATGCAATACATTTCAGAAGCAGAATTGATCAGAGAAGCGGTCGTTTGATGAAATCATAAATGGGAATTTTTGCAGACAAATTAAGAATGTCAGCCCTCACCGCCCCTGGAAAATTCCCTTCCTCCTGAGGGCTGCCCGCAGGGCAGAGCAATGCAGGTGATCTTAATTTTGCCTGTCCAATCTCCAACTGCTTATGTCCAGGCATGACTATAATTATCAGTCCCGTGCGGAATATTCCTACTTTTATCCCTGAAATTTCAGTAACGGGGCTTTTTTTATTATTTTACAGCTATATATTTCTGAGAAACCGAATAAATGTACCAGAGAAGAAAATATTACAGAAAGAAAAAAAAGCCGGAAACTGAATCTGAACAGCCTGAATTAAAGCCGGCTGAAAATGAATCAGCGGAAATTAAAGAAGAAAGTCCTGTGCAGCCAAAAGCAGTGGAATTAAAACCGGCTGAAAAAAAGCCGGAAATTCGCACCCAGCCGCAGCAGCCGAACAGGAACCAGCAGCAATCGAAGCCGAATAAACTTCAGAATAAGAATAAGTGGAAAAAACTCAGTATCGTCGTTCCTCTTTATAATGAAGACGAATCGCTGAAAAATTTATACTCTGAGATTATTAAGTCGCTTGGGAAATTCTCCAGAAATTATGAAATAGTATTTGTTGACGACGGAAGCACCGATAAATCACTTGAAGTTATTAAACAGTTTGCACGGAATGACCACAATGTGAAATATGTTTCATTCCGCAAAAATTATGGAAAATCTGCCGCCCTGAATGCAGGTTTTGCCAGAACAACCGGTGATTATGTTATTACGATGGATGCCGATCTTCAGGACGATCCGGCAGAGATTCCTTCCCTGATAAATAAACTTGAAGAAGGACATGATCTGGTTTCGGGGTGGAAGAAAGTCAGGTTCGATCCTTTTATTAAAAGGCACACTTCCCGTTTTTTTAATGCAGTCACCAGAATTTCATCCGGTATTAATATTCATGATTTTAATTGCGGACTCAAGGCTTATAAAGGAGAGGTGACAAAAAACATAAACATTTATGGTGAACTTCACCGTTATATTCCCGTTCTTGCCGCATGGCAGGGCTATAAAATATCCGAAGTCCCGGTCAGGCATCATTCACGCAAATTCGGTAAAACAAAATTCGGGATTTCAAGATTTTTCAAGGGATTCGTTGACCTCATTACAGTAATAGTCACAACCCGGTACATCAGACGTCCTATGCATCTTTTCGGATTCCTCGGCGCAATTGCTTTTCTCGCGGGATTTGCTGTGAGCGGCTATCTTTCTTACGAATGGTGGGCATTCAATAAGCCTTTGAGCAATCGCCCTCTGCTTCTTTTTGGTATGCTTCTGATGATTGTCGGCATCCAGTTTTTCTCAACCGGCATTCTGGGAGAGATTATGGTCCATAATTTTGCCTCCGCCCAGGAATATGTCGTAAAAGAAGAAAAAGTAAATTAGTCTAAACCGCAAATGAGAATCGTAATTCTCTCCGCTGCATATCCTTACCGTGGGGGGATTTCTTCTTTTGCTGCCCAGCTTTACAGGGAACTTGCCCCGGAAAACGAGACCGCAGTAGTGACGTTTACAAGGCAGTATCCGGGCTTTCTTTTTCCTGGGAAAACACAGTTCGAAAAAGACCGCTCTGAAGAAATTCCTGCAATCCGCCTGCTCGATTCTCTGAATCCGCTTACGTGGTTCAAAACAGCCCGGTATATTGCAGACCTCAATCCTGATGTACTCATCATCAAATATTGGACGCCATTTTTCGCTTTGCCCTTTTCAATTATTGCGCGGAAATGCCGGAAGCGGAATATCCGCGTTCTTGCAATTTGTCATAATGTCCTCCCTCATGAAAGATTGCCTTTCGATAAAAAACTCACCAAATATTTTCTGGACTCAATCGACAAAATTTTTCTGCTTTCCGGCTCAGTTGAAAAAGAATTGCTCGCCTTCTCTGACTCATATAATTACAGAATCCTTTTCCATCCCGTATATTCCAAGTTCGGAGAAATCGTTCCGAAGCAAAAAGCCCGCGAAAAACTTGGGATCAGCGATGGTAAACTCCTGCTCTTCTTTGGATTTATCCGGGAGTACAAGGGGTTGGATATTCTTCTTAAAGCAATGAATTTACTGCGGGAGCTGAAAGGAATTAAACTTATAGTTGCCGGTGAATTTTATTCGGGGCGAGAGGAACTCCTTAAAATGGTAAGCGATATGCAGATTCAGGATATCGTAAGGTTCGATGAAAATTTTATTCCTTCGGATATGGTCAGGTATTATTTTTCTGCATCTGACTTAGTCGTTCTGCCCTATAGAGATGCAACCCAGAGCGGAATAACACAGATCGCATATAATTTCCTGAAACCCGTGCTTGTTACAAGAGTAGGGAGTTTACCGGAAATTGTTTCGGATGGTAAAACCGGACTCCTTTGCAGACCGGAAGATCCGCATGATCTCGCCGGTAAGATCAAACAGTTTTTTCTCAACGAAGGAGACATTGATTACAAGGGCAATATTTCCAACGAACTGCAGAAAAAATCATGGGCCCGGTTCGTTTCAGACCTGTTAGAAATTGTTTAACTTATTTATTTATCGCTGTTATTAAAAGAGTTAAAATAAGACATAAAGACTTATTTGTTTTTAGTTCACATTTCATTATTTTAGTCGGTCAAAAGTTTATTCTGAAGATAATTAATTGTAGGTATTTATAATTTGAAAATTCCTTTGGATTTGCTCTTAATAGTTTCTTTGATTTCCCCGCAATTAAATTTGCTTTTATTGGCAAAAATTGCTGAATCATAGGCTTTTCACACAATCACATCTAATCATATTGATAGGAGTTAACACATGAAAAAAACTGTTTCTATTCTTAAAGTGGTTGCTTTAGCTGCTGCATTGACCACAAGTATATTTGCAAACGGTTTAAGCCTGAACTCAATCGGTGCACGCGCACTCGGTATGGGCGGCGCTTTTATCGGTCTTGCCAATGACGGGACTGCCTTGTACTGGAACCCTGCAGGACTCGCAGGACAGAAAAGCAGTTTACTTCTTTTTGCTACGGATATAATACCTAGCGGTTCTTACAAAACTACAGGTATTGATGCCACAATGGTTACAAACCATTACCTCAGCCCAAATCTTTTCGCCAATTACAATATGGGTAAACTTTCTGTCGCGCTCGGTGTTTATGTTCCTGCCGGTCTTGGCGCTGAATGGGATCCCACACAATTCGGGTATCCTGCAAGCGCTAATCTTGAATTTTTTTCGAAAATTGGTGTAATTAATTTCTCGCCAGGTATTGCTTATCAGGTTACTGATAAATTATCATTAGGACTTGCAGCCAATATTTATTATGCAATGTTTGATATGAAAAGACCGGCTCCGGGTTCGATTTTGCAGTATTCAGAGGAATCAACAGGTATGGGATATGGTTTTACCTTCGGCGCTAAATACCAGGTAAACGATCAGCTTTCTGCAGGCGCTACTTTCCGCCTCGCAACAAAAGTTACGATGAACGGAACTGCCACAAATCCAATGTTCGCTGCATACAATAAAACAAACAGCGAATTTGACCGCGATATCACATGGCCGATGTGGGCCGGTTTTGGTCTAGGATATAAAGTTAATGATCAGTTGACACTCGCTCTCGATGCACAGTATAGCCAGTGGTCTGAACTCGATGAACTGGTTACCGAGTATAAAGAAAGTCTCTGGAAAGCCGTTATCGAACCAACTGAAGGTCATAAATTTTTCCTTAAATGGGAAGATAAAATTCAGATCCGTTTAGGCGCTGAATATGCAGTTAATAATCACCTTTCATGCCGTCTTGGTTATTATTATGATCCTGCTCCTGCTCCGGATGAAACAATTAACGTTCTTTTCCCGTCTTCAACAAACCATGTTATCACCGGCGGCGCTACCTATAAAATGGGCGCTCTTTCAGTTATCGGCGGACTCGAATACCTGTTAGGCGGTGAAAGAGAAATAGCTCCTGCTGCTCATGCCATGCCAGGAACACATCAGATGAGCATTTTTGCTTTTAGTGTCGGCTTAGGATACTGTTTATAATTTTTTTCATGCTCTTTTTTTTTGACGGCGGGCAGTTCAAACTGTTCCGCCGTTTTTTTTGCCTTCCGTTCTGAGCCAAATTCACCTTATATATCATTCGTTATCCAATTTTTAAGTATATTTTCAGATTCTATTCCGGAAGATTACAACTGACAAATCCATACATAAGGTGCACATGGCTGAGCAAAAAAAGAAAATTGTGAAAAGCAGAGAAACAGGATTTCATATCGATAATATTATTCCGCAGAAGTATCAGACTGCGGCGCTTCTTGCTGTAATTGTAGTGATATTCCTTGCATATCTCTCGCCCATGTATTTCGGGGGGAAAACCTTTCAGTCGGGTGATATTATTACAAGCAAGAGTATGAGTTCTTATCTCGATAAAGACCGTGAAGGATATACTCTCTGGTACCCTTACATTTTTGCCGGTATGCCGGCTTATGGACTCGCAACCGATTATAAATGGTTTAACCTTATCTGGGTGGGTGTTCAATCTGTCCGATCCGCTTTCTCAGCATTTTTCTCCGTTGATTATGCAAAATGGTCGTTTTACCTTATTCTCCTCGCGTTCACATCATATTTTCTTGTTTATTATCTTACCAAAAACAGGCTGATAGCTCTTTTTGCCGCACTTTCAACAAGTTTTAGCACAGGGCTTATACTTTTCCTGTTTATAGGACACGTGACCAAACTGACGGCAATATGTTTTTTCCCGCTTATTTTCCTTATGCTCCTGAAATTCAAAGACGAAGGAATTTCAGTCAGGAACCTTGCAGTTCTTATCATATCCCTTCAGCTTGCAATGCAGGGCTGGCACGTGCAGATAATTTTCTATACTCTGTTTGCAGTTGGAATTTATTTCCTCTTCTTTATCGTAAGATCATTCATTATTAAAAACAATGATGATCTAAAAAGCTATTTTAAGTCCGGTCTTGTATTCAGCGGTGCCTTTCTGATCGCTCTTATTATTCAGGCGGATAACCTGACTCAGATATACGAATGGAATCCATATTCAACACGCGGTTCTCAGAGCGTTATTGATATGCAGGAATCAGTGCAGAAAAAAGCATCGAAGGACAGCGATTTTTACGAATATGCAACAAACTGGTCATTCTCACCTGGTGAGGTGATGACCTTTATTATTCCCTCCTGGTATGGGTTCGGAAATTCTAAATACTCGGGACCGCTTACCCGAAATCAGGAAGTTGAAGTGAATACTTATTTCGGACAGATGCCTTTTGTCGATGTTGCAATGTATATGGGTATCGTTGTGCTCTGGCTGGCGCTTCTCTCAATATACATAAACTTCAAAAGAAAAAATCCGCTGATTCAGTTTTATACTGTTCTTGCTTTGATAGCGCTTTTTATCTCGTTCGGCAGAACATTCCCATTTTTGTATGACATAATGTTCTATTATTTCCCCTATTTCGATAAGTTCAGAGTTCCTTCAATGATACTCGTTCTTATTCAGCTTACTCTTCCGGTTGTTGCTGCTCTCGGCATAAAATACATTATTGCCGACGGCAGAAAGGATAAATCGCTGCAGAATATTATCAGGTATTCACTGATCGGAAGCGCTGCGGTTTTTGTGGTATTTTTACTTCTGAGCAGTCCTGTGAAAGGATGGATGGAAAGCAGAGTAATGGATTATGCGGCGGAAAATGCTTCGAATCAGAACCTCGCTAATCAGTTCAGGGCTCTCTCCGGGTTTATTGCCGATTTTTTCTGGACTGACGCAATGTTTGCATTCGGCTTCCTCACACTCAGTATCGGATTTGTTTATCTCTATCTCATTAATAAACTCACATCATCGGTTCTTGTAATTATTCTTGTTATAATTTCAGCCGCCGATCTATTAAGGGTCAGTTCAAGAGGAGCCAAATATAGTGATGAGATGAACAGCGAAATGCTTTTCAGAGAACCGAATTATGTTACAGTGATCAGGAACCAGAAAGATTCTGAACCGTTCAGAATGCTTAACTTAAAACAGGACGGTTCGATGGGTTCTTTTAATCAGAACCAGAATTTTAACGGCTTTTTCGGACTTCACGATTTTTACGGCTATTCCTCGTTAAAACCCAGAGCATACCAGGATTATATGGATATTGTCGGTCCGGTCAATAATACTCTCTGGAATATGTTGAACGTAAAATATATAATATCGGACAGGCAGATTAACAGACCTGGTATGACGCAGATTTCCGCAGCTCAGAATGAATTTGTTTACAGGAATGATTCGGCTCTGCCCAGAGCTTATTTTGCTGACAGCGTTGAAAAATCCACCCCGCTCCAGGTTCTGAATCTGGTTAAGAATGATTCTTTCAATCCGCGTGCTATTGTATATACTACCAATTCAGAACTCACAATCGATAAACCGGATAGTACAACTTCCGTTAGTTTTGTATCATATCAGGATGAAAAAATAGTGATTCGGGCAAATGCAAGCGGCAATAACCTGCTTTTCCTCGGCGATACATATTTCCCTTCCGGCTGGAAAGCATATATTGACGGAAATGAAACTGAGATATACAGGCTCAATCACGGTTTCAGGGGAGTTGTTGTACCCAAAGGCAGCCACGAATTGGTATTTGAATATAATCCGCAGTCATTTGTAATATCAAAATATCTCGCTCTTTCGCTGAGTTTTCTCACAATAGCGGGATTAGGGTTCGGTATTTTTATAGAGTCGAAAAGGAAGAAAACTGCAACGGCCTAAAATATTAATTGAATTTTTCCGGAGATATGAGGCAAAAAACTTGTCCTCATTTTCATATCTCCGGACTAATTCTTATCAGACATTCAGATATTCATTCCATATCTTATAAAGTTCATATGTGGCTTTAATATCGTCGCTGCAGTATTTTGCAACTTCTTTTATTTTTCCGGCTTCGTAGAGTTCTTTAACATCCATACCGCTTACGCCTTTGGATTTGGGGCTTTCGATGCCGAATGAATGGCAGTAGAAATCGAGATTGAATTTTTTGAATCCGCCGAAATACGAAAACGCCTCCAGTAGATCGAGATGGCTTTTCATATCGTAGCGGTATCCCATAAAATTCCGTGTGGCTTTGATCTTAAGCATAGCCGATCTTATCATAAGGAAAGGTACATCAAAACCCCTGCCGTTAAAGGTAATCAACTGGTCAATCTTGGCGGCATAATTCCAGAATTCTCTGAGAATTTCTGCTTCAGTTCCTGCTTTGAAAATTCTTTTTGTACCTTCAGCGCCCGTTTCCCATTCATCCTTTTTTTCGCCTTCGAAAAGGATAAGTGAATTTCCGGATTCCACATTATAGAATGCAATTACAACAACCTTAGCGGTAAGCGGATAAAGGCTGAGCCATCTTTTTGCCTCTTCGGTTTTCAGAAGCCGCTGTTCCGGATCAGTTTCCTTTTCAGCCGCTCTCAGCATATATTCCTGCTGCGATTCGCTCAATGTATCAAAATCGAAACCGACAGTTTCTATATCCATAACAATTCTTTTCATTTTATGCTCTTCGTTCTATTCTGACTTCTTCTTCATAATCCATAACTGCCGCATAAAATTCTTCCTGCAGCGGCATAGGCTTAAGCGTATTACGGTTTATGTGCACAAACACGCCTCCGCCTTTTGCGATAATTTTCCCGGTCTTTTTATTCCTGACAAGGTGCCTGAGTCCAAAACTCGAGTTACGCACATACTCTATTCTTGTATCGATAATAAGAACATCATCAAGTCTTGCAGGCTGAATGTAATCACATTCGTTGTGCGCCATTATCAGGAACGATTCTCCGTGGAGAAATTCCTTAAGCCCGTAATGAGATTGAATATGCTGAATGTATTTGAGTCGTGCATCCTCAAAGTAATTGAAATAAATAGCGTTGTTCATAACGCAGAGCATATCCACTTCGTGAAACCGGACGGTCTCTTCTATTGAATGTTTGTATTTATCAGTTGTCATGCGGCTTTCAGAATTTTTGAAAAAATCTTTTTTGTTTCTGCCAGTTGTTCATCATTAAAATCGAGATGGGTCACTAACCGGATAAATCCCGGTGCCCCGGTTGAGATCAGAAGCCCTTCCTTCCGTGCATTAATAATTAACAGCTCAGGACTGATCTTTAACGGTTTGAACATTATTATGTTTGTATGAACGAGTGAAATATCAATATCAACATCTCCGGTGCCAGCGAGAAAATCAGCAAGAATTCCTGCGCGTGAATGGTCTTCAGCCAAACGCCGGATATTGTGTCTGATAGCATAGAGAGCTGCTGCGGCAATAACTCCGATCTGCCTCATCCCGCCGCCCCAGGCTTTTCTTATCCTGAATGCCCGGCTGATCTTTTCCTTGTCCGATACAATCATCGATCCGAGAGGCGTTCCTAATCCTTTGGAAAAGCAGCAGGCGAGAGTATCAAAATTAGCGGCATAATCAGCGAGCGCGATGCCTGTGGCAACGTGAGCGTTCCAGATTCTTGCGCCGTCAAGATGCATATAAAGATCGTTCCTGGAAGCAAGTTCCCTGAGTGCTTTAATATTTTCAAGCGGCTGAATTATTCCTCCGGCGCGGTTATGTGTGTTTTCAATCTCTATTACTTTAGTAGATGCCATATAATAAGCTTCTTTCGGACGAATCAAAGGTTTTACATTTTCCACATTCAGAAGTCCATTGGCAGTGTTAACAAGAGAGAGCTGCAAACCGCTCAATGCAGCGGGTGACCCGGATTCATACTGGAAAATATGGGCATTATAATCGCAGATAACTTCATCGCCGGGCTGAGTCAGGGTTTTTAATGCAATTTGATTTGCCATAACGCCGGTGGGCACAAACAATGCGGCTTCTTTGCCGAACATAGCAGCGACAGTCTCTTCAAGCTGATTTACAGTAGGATCTTCCTTATAAACATCATCGCCAACTTGCGCATCATACATTGCTTTCCGCATTCCTTCGGAGGGTTTTGTAACTGTGTCGCTCCTCAGGTCGATTAAATCTTTCATTTTTTATTCCGGTATAATAACAATTGAATTTTTTTCAGATAAAATAACAGGACGCCCCAGGCAAAAATTGAGAGCGAAAATACAGGTACAAGTAATGGGTAGCGGGAGTAAAATGACAGTTCCTGCCGTAAACCGGCTTTCCCGTTAATAGCTGTCTGTGTAAAGAGTTCCGTTTTTATCGTATAATCTCCATTGGGGCTGATTATTCCGCTGATACCTCCATTTGCACAACGGACAAGCCATCGCCTGTTCTCAATTGCGCGTATCCTGCTGAAAGCTTTATGCTGAAACGGTCCGCTGCTGTAGCCATACCAACTGTCGTTTGTAACAACAACAAGTAATTCGGCGCCTTTTTTTACAAATTGAGAACAGGCG
>Ga0172375_10002857_pt1 | contig 26615 bp, 26 predicted proteins | sample LakKiv1m_FD_114537 | JGI IMG/M metagenome (GOLD analysis project Ga0172375, IMG submission 114537) | Freshwater microbial communities from Kabuno Bay, South-Kivu, Congo - kab_092012_11.1m | ecosystem: Environmental > Aquatic > Freshwater > Lake | place: Democratic Republic of the Congo...
CTCGACACGACAACGCTCAAGCCGGGGCCCCACACGCTGCGCGTTGTGGCGTACAGCACGGGATCGGTCAGGTACCAGTCGTTCGTGGAAGAGACTTTCGTCGTGGGAAGCGGCGGTTCAGCACCACCGAAGTTGCCGGAGAAGCCGTGATATGAAGAAGTGCGTCTTCTTTGACAGGGATGGAATCGTAAACCAGTCTCCCGGAGCGGGTTACGTGGAGCGATGGGCGGACTTCGTTCTGCTGCCGAGATTCGTGGACGTACTGCGTATCGTCCGGAGCAAGGGATACGAGGCGGTGATTGTCACGAACCAGAAAGGCGTGGCGCGCGGCATTATGACGATGGACGCCGTGAACGAGATTCACCGCAACCTGCGCGCGGTCCTCCAGCGCGAACACGGACTCGACCTGCTCGACATCCTGTGCTGTCCGCACGGCGACGGGGAGTGCGAGTGCCGCAAGCCCAAGCCGGGGATGCTTCTCGAGGCGGCGCGGCGGCATGATCTTGATTTGAAGGCATCGTGGATGATTGGCGACCAAGGCAAGGACATCGAGGCCGGCCGCGCGGCCGGGTGTCGAACGATCCTGGTGAAGCGGAATGCGGATCCGACTATCCAGGCTGACTACCGGGTGCAGGACCTGGATGAATTGAAATCGCTGATTGAAAAACGGATGTGAGTGGAATAGGTATGAGGAGTCAGGTGCTATGAAACAAACACATCGTTTGAAGAACATGAAATCCAGCCAGCCGGTCTCCGTGGTAACCGGCGGCGCGGGTTTTCTGGGATCCCATCTTTCCGATCGCTTGCTGGCCGAGGGGCACCGGGTCATCTGCCTGGACAACCTGATTACCGGCAACGTGGCTAACATCGAACACCTGTCGGGCAACACGTCGTATCGTTTTATCAAGCACGACGTGACGGAGTACGTCTACCTGCCGGGCCAGGTGGACTACATCTTTCATTTCGCGTCGCCGGCGAGCCCGATCGACTACCTGGAGTTGCCGATCCAGACGCTGAAAGTTGGCGCGCTCGGTACGCACAAAGCGCTGGGCCTGGCGCGCGCCAAGAAGGCGACCTTCCTGCTGGCGTCCACGTCGGAAGTCTACGGCGATCCGTTGCTTCATCCCCAGGAGGAGTCCTATTGGGGCAACGTGAATCCGGTGGGGCCCCGCGGCGTCTACGATGAGGCCAAACGTTTTGCCGAGGCCATGACCATGGCCTACCACCGGTACCACGGCGTGGACACCAAGATCGTCCGCATCTTCAACACCTATGGACCGCGCATGCGGCCGAACGACGGCCGCGTGGTGCCCGCGTTCATCGATCAGGCCTTGAAGAACAAACCGATCACGGCTTTCGGCGACGGTTGTCAGACGCGCAGTTTCTGCTACGTGTCGGACCTGATAGACGGGATCTACCGGCTCGCCATGAGCCGGGAGACCGGTCCCATCAACATCGGGAACCCGAAGGAGATGACCGTGCTCCAAATGGCCCGCAAGGTCATCGAACTTACCGGGAGCCGGTCGAAGATCGCGTTCAAGCCCCTGCCGGAAGACGATCCCAAGGTGCGCCAGCCCGACATTACGCTGGCGAGGAAGCTCCTCAAGTGGGAACCGAAAGTGAGCCTGGAGCAGGGGTTGCCGAGAACCATCGAGTACTTCAAGTCGCTCTCGGCAAGTCGTCGCGTCGTCGCGCGAGACGGGAAGCGGGTTTGACATATGTGCCACAAGGTGGTACATGTTAAGGAATGAGACTGGCTGTCGACAAAGTCAAGAAGCTGTGCGCCGAGCGGGGCGTGAGCCTCGCGGCGCTCCTTCGCGAAGCGGAGGTAAGCCGGAACGCGTACTACACACTCTCCCGCAAGCCCTCTGTTCTCCCAAGGTCCATCCGGGCCCTGGCCTCTGGCTTGGGGGTGAAACCCTCGACTTTTCTTGAAGAGAGAGACTCGCCGTCTGAGGATGCCCGCTTACTGATCGGGCAGATCGACAGGATAGAGCGGTTTCACAGGATCCATGATCGCGATAACGTGAGGCACACTCTTCTCCTTCTGCGTGAGAAACCCATCGATCGTCTCAGGAGGGCGCTTACCCGTGGGCAGAGACCTGATATTCACTGAGAAAGAAGCCGAATTCCTGCGCGAGCTGGTGAGACAGAAAGTGGACTTCATGATTGTGGGTCTGTCTGCCGCCGCGCTCCAAGGGGCGCCGGTGGTCACGCAGGACATCGATCTGTGGTTCAAGGACTTGGATCAACCGGGGATTCGGAAAGCGCTGAAGAAAGTGGGCGGCTCCTATATTCCTTCCATCGCACTGAACCCGCCAATGTTCGAGGGAGATTCGGTGAGCCTGTTCGATATCGTCGTGCACATGCACGGGGTTGCTGAGTTTGATGAGGAGAAGAAACATTCGATCAAGATTCCGCTCGGGAGAATCAAGGTTGCCGTGCTGGCGTTGGAGCGAATTATTCGCAGCAAAGAGGCAACGGGGAGAGACAAAGACAAACGGGTGCTCCCTGTTCTGTTGGATGTTCTCGCCACCGTCGGCAAGACGGGAGGAAAGCGCGTCTCTCCGCCGTCGGTTGTCGTCAAGGCTGAGGCGGCTCAACGAACTCGCGGTCCTCGGGCTCGACGGTAGTGGCCGAGACGAGTTTGTCGCCCTCGTCCAGGTTGATCAGGCGCACGCCTTGCGTGGCGCGGCCGATGACCCGGATATCGCCGACGGCCATCATGATCATCATGCCCTGGGCCGTGATCAGCATGATGCAATCGGTTTCCTTGACCGCCTGGGCGCCCACGACGAGGCCGTTGCGGTCCGACGTGCGGATGGCGATGATGCCGGAGCCGCCGCGGTTCTGGGCGCGGTATTTCTCAAACGAGGTGCGCTTGCCATAGCCGTTCTCCGTGCAGATCAGGAGTGTCGCCTGCTGATCCACAATCTGGAGACTCTCCACGGCGTCCTTGTCGCCCAGCGAAATGCCGCGCACGCCGCGCGTGGCGCGGCCCATGTCACGGGCCTGGGTCTCGTTGAACCGGATGCTCATGCCCTCTTGCGTGATCAGCATGACCTCTTGCTTCCCGGTGGTCTGCTTGACTTGGATGAGCTTGTCGCCCTGATCGATGTTGATGGCGATCATCCCGTCGCGCCGGACATTCTGGAAGTCGGCGAGGCACGTCTTCTTCACGACACCCTTCAGCGTGGCCATGACCAGGAACTGGTCTTCGGGGAACTCCCGCACGCGGATCATGGCGGCAATTTTCTCGTCGCCCTGGATGCTGAGCAAGTTGACCATGGCCTTGCCCTTGGCGATCCGGCTGGCTTCCGGGATTTCGTAGACGCGTTCGCTATAGACGCGTCCGGCCGAGGTGAAGAAGAGCAGGTAGTCGTGCGTGCTGGCAATGAACAGATGTTCGACGTAATCCTCTTCCTTCGTCGTCATGCCCGTGACGCCTTTGCCGCCGCGTCGCTGGGCCTTGTAAGTGTCGATCGGTACGCGCTTGATGTAGCCCTGGTGGCTGAGCGTAATGATGCATCCGCGGTCCGCCACGAGGTCCTCGATGTCCATCTCGCCCTCCTCGGGGGCGATATCGGTGCGCCGCTGATCTCCGTACTTTTGCTTGAGCTCCAGCAACTCTTCCTTGATGACCTGGTAGATCTTATGCTCGTTGGCCAGCATATCCTTCAGGTAGGAGATGTGTTTGATGAGCGCCAGATATTCTTCTTCGATCTTGCCGCGCTCGAGCCCTGTGAGCTGGTAGAGCCGCATGTCGAGAATGGCGTTGCTCTGGATCTCGGTCAGGCCGAACTTCTTCATCAGGTTGGCCTTGGCCTCTTCCCGATTGGCGGCGCTGCGGATGACCTTGACGACGGCATCGAGGTTGTCGAGGGCGATCTTGAGACCTTCCAGGATGTGGGCGCGCGCTTCGGCTTTTCTCAGCTCGAACTGCAGCCGCTTGGTCACGATCTCAAACCGGTGACGAATGAAGCTCTGGAGGATCTCCTTCAGGTTCATCACCCTCGGCTTGCCCTCGTCAATGGCCAGCATGATGGCGCCGAACGTGGTTTCCAGTTGAGTGTGCTTGTAGAGATTGTTGAGCACGACCTTCGGCGTGACCCCGCGCTTGAGCTCGATCAGGATCCGGATGCCTTCGCGGTTTGACTCGTCGCGGATGTCGCTGATTCCTTCCAGGACCTTTTCCTGAATCAGGTGGGCGATGTTCTCGATCAGCGTCAGCTTGTTGACGGTGTACGGGATCTCGGTGATCAGAATGGCTTCCTTGCCCTGCCGGGTTTCCTCGATCGCGGCGCGTCCGCGCACCGTGAGTTGACCCCTGCCGGTCTTGTACATGTTTTCGATCGGGGCCAGGCCGCAGATGGTGCCGCCCGTGGGGAAATCGGGACCCTTCAGGCGCTTCATGAGATCGGGGATCGTGGAAGCCGGGCTGTCGATCAGCAGCACCGTGGCATCCACGAGTTCGCCCAGGTTGTGGGGGGGGATATTGGTTGCCATACCCACGGCGATCCCGGTGGAGCCGTTGAGCAGCAGGTTCGGGAGCTTGGAGGGCAACACCAGGGGCTGCAGGAGCTTGTTGTCGTAGTTGGGGCCGAACTCGACGGTCTCCTTGTCGATGTCGGTCATCATTTCTTCCGCGAGCCGGTCCATGCGCACTTCGGTGTATCGCATGGCGGCGGGCGGGTCGCCGTCGATGGACCCGAAGTTGCCCTGGCCGTCCACGAGCATGTAACGCATGGAGAAGTCCTGGGCCATGCGGACGATCGTGTCGTAGATGGCCTGATCGCCGTGCGGATGATACTTGCCCATGACTTCGCCGACGATACGGGCTGACTTCTTGTAGGGATGCTCGTGCGTGTTGCTGATCTCCCACATGGCGTAAAGGCAGCGGCGGTGCACCGGCTTGAGGCCGTCGCGCACGTCGGGCAAGGCGCGCCCGACGATGACGCTCATGGAGTAGTCGATGTACGAGGAGCGCATCTCCTCTTCGATGTTGACGTTCTCCATGCGGGCGGCGGCATCTTCCGGCGTGGAGGGAAGCGGCTGCTCCGGCGGCTTCGGGGGTGGGTTGTCCGTATCAGGCATGGCGGTTACACATCCAGGTTGCGAACGTTAAGGGCGTTGTCTTCGATGAACTGCCGGCGCGGTTCGACTTCGTCGCCCATGAGGACGTTGAAGATGGCGTCGGCGCGCACGGCGTCTTCCTGCACGACCTTCAGCAGCTTGCGCCGCGCCGGGTCCATCGTGGTTGAGTAGAGCTGTTCCGGGTTCATCTCGCCGAGTCCCTTGAACCGATTGACTTCCGCGCCCCGCATGCCAAGGTCCCGGACCTTGTTCAGCAGTTCCGGGAGGGAGAACACGGGGATGTTGTCGGCCTGGTCGTGGGAGAGCAGGCACAGGGGTTTCTCGGAAACCTCGTAGTCCGCGATCGTGAAGCCCTTCTTTTCGATCTTGGCGATATGCCTGGCGAGCGGCTGGCCTGCGAAGATCTCGACATACTTGAAGTCGTCACCCGCGGGGGATTTGCCGGCGCCCGCCACGAAGATGTCGAGCTGATGGCCCACCGACTTCTCCACCTCTTCCCGGAGCGCCTTGAGTTCGGTGTCGGTGTAGGCGAAGCGATGTTCACGGCCGCCGTTGCTGCCCACGGTGGCCATGTACCGCGGGAAGGCACCGGTCTGCTTGTTGCGGGCGCGCAGGTAGGCGCTGAAATCCACGCCTCTTCGCGCCATGGTCTGGGAGATGTGCTCGATATCCGTCAGCACCTCGAGAATCCCGCTGAGTTCGCGGCCCTTGAATGTCTGCTCCTGGTGTTCCACCACGACGTCATCCGATCCGAGTTCCAGCAGGCGGCGCGTATAGTTCTTCTCCGAGTCGATGTACTCCTCGGCCTTCTTGCGCGTGATCTTGTAGAGGGGCGGCTGGGCCAGGAAGATGTGGCCGCGTTCGATCACCTCGGGCATCTGCCGGTAGAAGAATGTCAGCAACAGGGTGCGAATGTGCGCGCCGTCCACGTCGGCATCGGTCATGATGATGATCTTGTGGTAACGGATTTTGGCGAGGTCGAATTCGTCCTGGCCAATACCGGCGCCGATGGCGGTGACCAGGATTCGAATCTGTTCGTTGGCGAGGATCTTGTCGAGCCGCGCCTTCTCGACGTTCAGGACCTTGCCGCGCAGGGGCAGGATGGCCTGGAACTCGCGGTTACGGCCCTGTTTGGCCGAGCCGCCGGCGCTGTCGCCCTCGACGATAAAGAGCTCGCACTTCTCGGGGTCCCGCTCGGAACAGTCGGCCAGCTTGCCGGGCAGGGAGGCGCTATCCAGCGCGCCCTTGCGCCGCGTGAGATCGCGGGCCTTGCGGGCGGCTTCTCTCGCCCGGGCGGCGACCAGGGCCTTGTCGACGATGCGCTTGGCCACCGAGGGGTGTTCTTCAAGAAAGACCCCGAGTTCGTCGTTGACGACGGAGGCGACAATGCCCTCCACCTCGCCATTGCCCAGCTTGGTCTTGGTCTGTCCCTCGAACTGAGGCCGGGGAAGCTTGACGCTGACGATGGCGGTAATACCTTCCCGAATGTCGTCGCCCGACATCGACTCCGCGTCGTCCTTGATGAGCTTGTTCGCCTTGCCGTAGGCGTTGACCGTGCGGGTGAGCGCGGACCGGAAGCCGCTGAGGTGGGTGCCGCCTTCGATCGTGTTGATATCGTTGGCGAAGCAGGCCACGGTCTCGTTGTAGGCTTCCGTGTACTGCATCGCGATTTCGACCTGGATGCCGTCCTTTTCCTTCTCGAAGTAGATCACCTTCGGGTGCAGGGGCACCTTGGTCCGATTCAAGTGATCCACAAATTCCACGATGCCGCCCGCATACTTGAATACCTCCGCCTTCGGCGGTTCCTCCTGCGACAGTGCGATCTCGATGCCCTTGTTCAGGAAAGCGAGCTCGCGGAGGCGGCTGGCGACAATATCCCACTCGAACTTGATCGTGTTGAAGATCGTGGAGTCGGGATAGAAGGTTACCTGGGTTCCGGTGCCCTTGGTCTTGCCAATGGTCTCCATGGTGGAAGCGGTGCGGCCGCGCTCGAAGCGTTGGTGGTAGACGTTGCCATCACGGCGGACCTCCACCTCCAGCCATTCGCTGAGGCCGTTGACGCAGGAAACGCCCACGCCGTGCAGGCCGCCGGAGACCTTGTAGCTGTCGTTGTCGAACTTGCCGCCGGCGTGCAGCGTGGTCAGCACGACTTCCAGGGCGGGTTTCTTCTCGGTGGCATGCATGTCCACGGGGATGCCGCGGCCGTTGTCGTTCACGGTCACCGAGCCGTCGGAGTTCAGGACTACCTCGATGTGATCGCAGTAGCCGGCCAGCGCCTCATCGATGCTGTTGTCGACCACTTCGAATACGCAGTGGTGAAGACCGCGCACGCCGGTGTCGCCGATGTACATCGCGGGGCGCAGGCGTACGGCGTCAATGCCTTCCAGCACCGTGATGTTGGTGGCGTCGTACTTCGCGCCCTTCTTGGGTTGTTCTGCCTCTGTCATGTCTCGTCGAAAGCCTATCCGCCTTAAGTTAAATTACTTTTGTAATTATAATTGCATGTTTTCGGAAAGCAATCCACAAAATAGTGAAATATTATACGCCCAAAAGGGAGGCAAAATCCCTCGAAAAGCGGGATAGGAATGGGGCCCGAAGGGATGTTTTCTCCGAGGGCGGATGGGATCTGCGTCGGAGCTCAGCGAGGGGGGGCGGCTGGAAAACACGGCCGGAAAACATGCACAGAACGATTGACAACCGTGTTGCGGGTGCCTATGGTGTCGCGGTTTTTTGATCAAACGGGGGCTGCGCGATATATGTATAGTGCATCGGATCTGAGACGGGGACTGAGGGTTGAGGTCGAAGGTGTTCCGTTCACGATTACGGATTTCACCTTCGTAAAGCCGGGCAAGGGGCGGGGGATGTACACCTGCAAGATGAAGAACCTCCTGACCGGTTCCTCGATTATCCGGGTCTATCGCGACAACGTTTCCCTCGGCGAGCCGAAGCTGGAGGAGAAGCACCTTCGTTTCTCGTACGCGGAGGGCGACACTCTGGTGTTTGTGGACGACCACTACGAGCAGTCGTCGCTCCCGAGCAGCGTACTGGGCGACTTGCGTGCCTTTCTGGTGGAAGACATGGAAGTTTCGATTCTCTTCCACAATGACCGGCCGATCGATGTGACGCTCCCGACGTTTGTCGAGAAGGAGATTATTCACACGGAGCCGGGCGCCCGTGGTAACACGGCCACGAACGTGCTCAAGCCGGCCCAAATTCCGGGCGGGTACGAGATCCGGGTTCCGCTGTTTGTCAACCAGGGCGACATCGTTCGGATCGACACGCGGACCGGCGAGTACGTGGACCGGGTAACCAAGAAATGACCCCCAGCCAGCCTGTATGGCGAGTGCGCAGCAAGGTTCTTCAGGCCATCCGTCGCTTCTTCGTGGAGCGTGATTTCATCGACGTGGAAACCCCCGTCCGTCTTCCCGCGCCGGCGCTTGAGACGTACATTGACGCCGTTCCTTCCGGGACCCAGTTCCTTCGTACCTCGCCGGAACTCCACATGAAACGGCTGCTGGCCGAGGGGCATGAGCGGCTCTTCCAGATGGGCCCGTGTTTCCGGAGCGGAGAGACAGGGAAGTTCCACAATCCCGAGTTCACGATGCTGGAATGGTATCGCGCCAAGGCCGGTTACCTCGACATGCTGGTGGACGCCAAGGTCCTGCTCGCCTTTGTGACGCGCGAGGTGCTCGGCAAGACGGGCTTTGATTTCGGTGGCGGCCGCGTGGAAATGATGCCGGTGTGGGATTGCCTCACGGTGGAGGAGGCCTTTGTACAGTTCGCGGGATGGAACCCCGTGGCGGCTTTTGATCCGGACCGGTTTGACGTGGACCTGGTGGAAAAGGTCGAGCCGTGCCTGCCGCATGACCGGCCGACGGTGTTGAAGGACTATCCGGCGGCGGCGGCGGCCTTGGCCCGGCTCAAGCCGGGCAATCCGGCCGTGGCCGAGCGGTGGGAGCTTTATATCGGCGGCATGGAAATCGCCAATGCGTTCAGCGAGTTGACCGATGCCGTCGAGCAGCGGAAGCGGTTCGAGGAATGTGCGGCGCAGCGGCGGGCCGCGGGTAAGGAGGTCTATCCACAAGATGAGGCATTCCTGGCGGCCCTGGCGAAAGGTATGCCGGAGTCCGGCGGCGTGGCGCTTGGCGTGGACCGATTGGTGATGCTGCTCACGGATTCCACATCGATCGAACAGGTCCGGCCCTTCTGTCGCGAGCAAACGGCGGGTGTCGGAGGTTGACGGAATTGGCAATCCGTGGCAGCGTAGCGCGAAACCATCATGGGAGGCGGCATGAAAGAGCGCATTCTTCGGGTCGTGATCGCGGCAGGTTTGATGGGGCTTCCCCATGTGGCGGTAGGCGGGCCGGGCACATGCCAGATCGTGGACAAGCCCCTCGATCATCTCTACGAAGTGGGCGTGTCGTATACCCCCCCGAGCCGGTTCGAGGGGTACGAGAAGAGCGATATGCTGGAGTTGGATGTGGACTGGCCCTTCGGCTACATCAAGGACTTTGGCGGCGGCGTGATAGATTTCGACCTGGTGATCCAGGATATCCTGTTCCTGGACTCTGCAGGACTCGATCTCCCGAACCAGCTCGGGAAGGTGGCCGTGGATTCCGGATTCACGCTGAGGAACAGCAGCGGCACGGCGGTCCAGATTCGACTGAAGCCGGGGATCTATACGGATCTCGACGAGATCGATTCCGACAGCTTTCACCTGCCGGTCTCCTTTGCCATGATCCGCGCCTTCACCCCCAATCTCTCCGGAGAGGTGGGGCTCGAAGTCAGGCCGGGATTCGAACGGCTGTTCATGCCGATTATCGGGTTGGCGTGGAAGATCAGCGAAGATGTCCGGCTCGACGCCGGCTTGCCGCACAGCCGGTTTCTCCTGGCCCTTACGCCCGAATTGAAGACCTACCTGGCGTTTGACTGGGAGAATACTTCGTTCCAGCTCGCCGACTCAGGCGGGAGCGACGAGAATACACTCACGTTGGAGGATGTTCAGGCCTACTGGGGAGTGCAGTACACGGTGTCGGACATCCTGCAGTTCAAGGGCGAGATCGGCAACGTGTTCAACCGGAGCGTCGAGTTCGGCTCGGCCACGGACAACCAGATCGACATCCAGGACTCGTTGTTCGTGAGGTTTGCGATCGGCGCGCCCTTCTAGGCCTGCGCGTTTTCGCCGCGGCTCTTCTTTCGCAGCTTGGCGATCGCGTCCTTCAGCTTGTCCAAGCCCTCGCCGGTGAGCGCGGAAACCATGAGGGGACGCTTGCGGGTACGCTTCCGGAACTCCTTGATATTCTCCTTTGCCTCCGGCATGTCCATCTTGTTGGCCACGATCAGCGCTGGCCGGTCCAACAGGTCCTCCCGGTACGCTTCGATCTCCTGCTGGAGGTCGAGATAGTCCTGGGTGGGATTCCGCATGTCGGTCCCGGCCATGTCGATCACGTAGATGAGCATCGGGGCCCGCTCGACGTGCCGCAGGAATGCGTCGCCCAGCCCAATGCCCTCGCTGGCGCCCTTGATGAGCCCTGGCAGGTCGGCGATGGTAAAGCGGTCATACTCGTCGAACACGAGGGTTCCGATGATGGGATTGAGCGTGGTGAACGGGTAGGCGGCTATTTTGGGATGCGCGTCGCTGATGGCCGCCAGCAGCGATGACTTGCCGGCGTTGGGCAGTCCGACGAGGCCCGCATCGGCGATCAATTTCAGTTCAAGGCGCAACGTGGCCGCTTCGCCCTCTTCGCCCGGGGTATGTTCCGTGGGCGCCTGATGCGTGGCGGTTTTCCAGTGCATGTTGCCCTTGCCGCCCTTGCCGCCACGGGCCGCGACGAACTCCTCGCCGTGTTTGACAATGTCGGTCAGCATCGTGTGGGTCTCGGCGTTCCACACTTCGGTGCCGCAGGGGACGAGCACCATCAGGTCGCGGCCGGCCCGGCCGTAGAGCTGTTTGCCTTTGCCGTGCGTGCCGCTCTCGGCGCGCTGATGCGGCATGAAGTACAGCCGGAGAAGGGAATCCACTTCGCGGTCTGCGCGAAGAATTACGCTGCCGCCGTTGCCGCCGTCGCCGCCGTCGGGACCGCCGCGGGCAATGTACTTTTCGCGGCGAAAGCTGAGACACCCGTCCCCGCCGCGGCCGCCGATGGCATAGAGGATTACGGAATCAACGAATTTGCGGGATTTCACAAGGATGCCGGACTAAGCCGTCGCGGCCACGGCTTCCACGATGGCGACGACTTTGCCGCCCTTCTGGAACGTGACGACGCCGTTCTTGAGGGCAAACAGGGTGTCGTCGCTGCCTCGCCCGACGTTCTTGCCCGGTAGAATCTTTGTGCCCCTCTGGCGCATGATGATGGAGCCGGCGGTGACCGTTTGACCTCCGAAGGTCTTGACTCCCAGTCGTTGGCCGTGACTATCGCGTCCGTTCTTGGCTGCACTGCTTCCTGCCATGATCTTACTCCACAATGACCGGACGCCCGTGGCGTCCCGTCGAAGGTTTCAACTCCACTATCCGATGCTGTCGACTCTGAGGACCGTGATTTCCTGGCGATGGCCCTTCTTGCGGAGATAGCCCTTCCGCCGCTTCTTCCGGAACGAAATGACCTTGGCCCCGCGGATATGGGAGACGACCGTACAGGCGGCCTTGGTTCCCTTGATCGTGGGCTTGCCTACGTTGAGTTTCTGTCCATCCGACAACGCCAGCAACGGGCCCAGTTCGACCTGCTCGCCAACCTTAGCCGACAGGCTCTCGATTTGGACGATGTCGCGGGGCTTTACGATGTACTGCTTGCCGCCCGTTTCTACAACCGCATACGCTTCCATGACTGATGTCCCTTCTGCCAATCTGCCAACTCCGTCCCACCGAATGGAATGAAGGGCGGCACAATAGGATAGAACGAGGGGGCTCGTCAAGCCCCGTGTAGGCGAAATTTCCGGTCTATACCCGCGTTTCGATTCGCTACCCCGCTTTTCGCTTGTTTGCCTGTCGCCGCGGGCTACTCTGCTCTCTGTCAAGGGCGGTGCCTCAACTCGATGGAGGTGTCATGAAATGGACGAGGGGCGCGTGTATCTTCCTGGTGTCCGTATGTCTCCTGCAAACGTATGCGTGGGCACAAGGCAAGCTGAAGACCGGGGTCCAGCCTCTCCCGGGAGAACTGCCGGCTTCCGGGAAAGAGGCGGGGCGGAGCGCCGAGATCAAGTTGGCCCAGGAGAAGTTCTACCTCTTCGTGCCGAAGAACTACACGGGGACGCAGCCGTTCGGCCTTCTGGTGTTTATGAGTCCCTCGGACGCCGTGGCAGCCGTACCGTCCGGCTGGGATAGTGTGATGCAAGAGAAGAAACTGATCTTCGTCGCGCCGCAGAAGGTCGGCAACGATCAACCGACTTCCCGCCGGGAGGCGCTGGCCGTGATTGCCGCCGGCAAGCTGATGGAATTGGCCACGATCGACACGAACCGCATCTACGTGTCGGGATTCTCAGGCGGCGCCAGGGTGGCGTCCTACGCCTCGTTTGCGCATCCTGCCGTGTTCAACGGCGTGGTGGCCATCTGTGGCGCCGGGTTCTGCCGCAAGGTCGATCGTGTCAAGACGACGACCAATGACGAGTATGGTTCCTTCCTCGTCGACGAGACGCGTGCCGCGGAAGCAAAGGCCCGGGTGAAGTTTGTCTTCGTTACGGGTTCGAAGGACTTCCGATATGGGAACATCCTGGATATCTATACCGGCGGCTTTCAGAAGGACGGCTATAGTGCGAAACTCATAGACGTTCCGGGAATGGGGCATTCTCTGTGCGCCTCCAAGGTCCTCGCCGACGGGCTCGCCTTCCTGGACGCCAAGTCGAGAACCCCCGTGACGGGGAAGATGACGGTTGCGCCGGGTCCGGCCAAGGGAGACACAGGGGAAGAAATGACCTTCGAGCGGCGCTAGGCGCGACGGCGCGGTGATGGCGTCGGGTGGAGAAAGGAAACAACATGATGATCACGGGCATTGCGCACGTATGCATCGCGGCTAAAGACCTGGCGGCGACCGAGAAGTTCTATTGTTCCGGGCTGGGGTTCAAGAAGGTCTTTGACTTCATCCGCCAGGGCCAAGTCATCGGTTTCTACCTGGAGGTGACAAAGAAGACTTACATGGAGGCCTTTCGGGCGGACGCGATCGACAAAGATGCCAAGTCGCCCATCCTGCACATCTGTTTCGAGACGCCCAGCGTGGACGAAGTCAGCCGCCGGCTCACGGGGCAGGGTTACGAGGTGACGAAGAAGATCCTCGGCGCGGATCAGAGTTGGCAGATCTGGACCGCCGACCCGAGCGGCGTCAAGATCGAGTTTCACCAGTACACCAAGGAGAGCACCCAGGTCACCGGCAAGGATTGCGTGCTGGACTGAGCTACTCGGGTCCGTGGAAGAGGAGCTGAATCAACGATTCGCCATCCGGCGTTTGGTCCAGTGCGGTCTTGATCTGTTGCTGCCACGTTCTCGGCATGTTACCGAGAGTGCTTCGAATCCTTTCTCTTTCACCCTTCTCGATCAGGTGCTTGAGGACATACTCGCCTTGTCTTCGGTCGTTGGCTTTCTTTTCCGCCGTGGCTCGTCGGGCTGATATCAGCAGCTTGTGAAGGGAGAACCGCACGGGGTGCGGCACCCGAATCGTGATGCCTGCAAAGTTGGCGGTCATCGGTTCTTGAAGTAGAAAGTCCAAGTACCGCAGGGGCTGAGCATTGGCTCCGAGCGCAGGTAGGGAATAGGGGCCGAAGAACCTCGGCCCCGTTCCGGGACCAGGAACTCCAGCATCAAGTCCTCATGCACGAATCGGACAAATCCCTGGTTGCCGCTGTAGTCGGTGATGAAGTCCAGATCACTGAGAACCTGCTGGATGCTGATCTTCTTCTCGAAGCATGGAGGGATGGGGACAAGAAGATCGATGTCTCGAGTGCGAACAGCGGGTCGATAGGAGGTGCCCTTGAAATAGTCCAGGTAAGCGACCATACACCAACTGCCGACGAGCAAGACTCGTTTGAGAACGCCCTCTTTCTCCAGGCGGCGCAGGACTTCAACACACAGTTCATGCTGGTTTCTGTCCACGAAGCGCCTTTCTCAGAAAGCGAATCTGTTCCTTGATGTCAGACAGGTGTCTCCGGTATCTCGCCCTCGATCTTCTGGCAGCCTCATGCTTTCGAACATCCTCCCGAGATAGTTTGCCCTTGTAAGCAAAGCGAACACGGCCCTTCTCGCGAAAAGCCAGGTAGTAGTAGGCGTGTCCCCCGATGATCTTGCGAACGAGGCAGCCCTTGGGCAACGCGGCGAGCGACCGTTCGTAAGCGCGACGGGCCTGCAGCGAGTTCGACAGCTCTTCTTTCAGTATGCCTTTTATGATCATCGCCTGCCTCTTGTGGCTTACCAAACGTATACGGATCTTACTGTATAGTGTTTGGTAATACATGGCAAACGAAAACCCAGCATAGAATTGCCAAACGCAAGCCAGCAGGAGCCGTGGTGTTAGGTAACGCGATATGGGCCGTTGTTCGGTCCTATGCCGGACTCAGGCAGCGATTGATGCTGTCGGCCAGGCCTTGGATGAAATGAGCCGGGCCGAAGCGCTCCGCGTTGGCGCGGATGGCGGCGGGGTCCCATCGCGTGGCGGTGCACTTCTCAACGGCGGCCAGCAGCGCCTCCCCGGTCTGGCTCGCGAAGAACACGCCGGTCCGTCCGTCCTGCACGGTTTCGAGAATCCCGCCGCGCCCGTACGCCACGACCGGGCAGCCGCACGCCTGGGCCTCGAGTGGGACGATACCGAAATCCTCCTCGCCGGGGAACACCAGTAACCGGGCGCTGCGATAGAGCGCCAGGATCTCCTCGTCCGACTGCCAGCCGAGGAATTCAATGTTCGGACCGGCCGCGCGGCGAAGCTTGTCGGTTTCGCTGCCGATGCCGACGATCTTGAGCGCACGGCCCCGATGCGTGTAGGCCTGCACGGCGAGATCCAGCCGTTTGTAGGGAACGAGGGCCGACACGATCAGATCGAACCGGCCCTCGCGGGGACCCGGGCCCGGCGTCCAGCGATCCACGGCAACGGGCGGGTAGACGACATCGGACTCGCGGCCGTAGAAGGCCTGGATCCGCTTCTGCACGTGCCGGCTGATGGCCACGAATCGGTCCACGCGCTTCGAGGACTTCACGTCCCAGCGACGGAGCGAGGGAAGCATCATTTTGGCCAGCAGGGTCTTGGCGCGGCTGTGGCCGAAGTATTCCTCATAGAAGGTCCACGCGTAGCGCATGGGGGTAAAGCAGTAGCAGAGGTGCCGCGTGCCTCTCTGCGGCCGAAGCCCCTTGGCGACGCAATGACTCGTGCTGATGAGCAGGTCCGCCGGCGGCGCCTCGAGCATTTCGATGGCCGACGGGAATAAGGGGAGAAGATAGCGGTAACTCGAGGTAATGCCGGGGATCCCCTGCAGCCACGAGGTCCAGATCCGGTGGCTGTTGATGGGGCCGGAAATGGCCTTGGGATTGTGGAAGAGCGTGAAAATGGGCGCGTTGGGAAAACCCTCGCACAGGAGCTCCAGCACGCGTTCGCCTCCGCGCATGCCGGTGAGCCAATCGTGACAGAGCACCACGTTCATCCTGGACCAGTTGTCAGGGAAGCGGCTCACGATGCAAGCCCCCGGTAGATCGCCAGGGTTTCCGCCGCCGTGCGGGCCCAGGTGAACTGGGCCGCGCGCCGTACGCCCTGTTCGGACATCCTGTCCATAAGAGCGGCGTTGGCCAAAACGTCGATGACGCTGTGCGCCAGCGCCGCGGAATCGTACGGATCCACCGTGATGGCGGCATCGCCGACGACCTCGGGCAGGGATCCGGCGTTGCTGCAGACGACCGGCAGACCGGACGCCATGGCCTCCACCACCTGCAGACCGAATCCCTCGTAGAGCGACGGATGCACCAGCAGGTCGGCCTTGTGGTAGGCCGACATCAGCGCATCGTCGGATAGATAGCCGGTCCAGCGGACGTCATCCTGGACGTTCAAGGTGGCGGCCAGGTCCTGGGCTTCCGGGTACCGGGGGTCCGGCGAGCCGGCCACGGTCAGCGTAACCGGGAACGGGCACCTTCTCCGGATGTCGGGCAGCGCCCGGATCACGGCGGCGAGGTTCTTGTAGGGATCGGCGCGGCCCACGTAGAGGAGCGTCCGGGGCCGCGCCGGGTCGGTCGCCGGCGGACGCGGCGCGGGGCGGAACCGATCGGAGACGCCGCAGTAGACAGGCTTTACCTTCGATGCGACGTCGATGCGCAGGTGCGTGACGATGTCGGCGCGGGAGGCGTTGCTGTCGGTGATGATGACATCGGCACGGGCTCCCACCTGGATCATGACCCACCGGTAGACAGGATAAAGCCGGGCCTTCTTGGATCTTGGCACAAGGTGCGGAAAGATCATGGGAATCACGTCGTGCACGGTGGCGACGCAGCGCGTTCGGTGGCACCGCCCCTTGGGGAAGGCGAGCAACGGGATCATGTAGTTCGTCGAGTGAAAGACGTCGACGCCCTGCCGCGTCAGGATGCCCGGCAGCTGAAGCTGGTTCCGGATGGAGAAGACGCCGAACGGCAGCCGCTGGGTCGAAAACGACGGCACATTCCGGATGCCGGTCTCGGCGACGGTCCGATCCAGCAAGGCGTCGTCGTCGAAAAAAAGGACGTAGGTGTTGTCCTTGTCGATCCGGGCGAGGTGGCGGATGAGCTCGCGGGTGTAGGCGCCGATGCCCGAGATCTCGGCGAAAATCCATCTGGCATCGATGGCGATCTTCATCCGGCGACCTTCCCGTAGACTTCCCACGTCTTCGTGGCCGTGTTCTCCCATGAAAACTTCGGGACCTGGCGCAGTCCGTAATCCACCATCATGCGCCGGCAGTCTGAGTCGGACAGGATGATGTTGGCTTTGTTCGACCAGAGGTCGGAGTCGAATGTCTCCATTAGCATGGCGCCGGAGCCGAGAACTTCTTTCAGGGAACCGTGGGCCGTGGCCAGCACGGGGGTCCCGCAGGCCATGGCCTCGAGCGGGGGGAAGCCGAATCCTTCATAAAGCGACGTGAAGAAGAATAACTCGGCGCCGGCGTAGAGCGCGGGAAGATCGGCGTCTTCAACGAAGTTCAGCCACCGGATGCTGCCGGCGCGCGGCGAGTTCCGGATTTGCTGCAGGATGGGCTCGTATTTCCAGCCGGGCATACCGGCGATGACCAGGTCGCCGTCGAAGTGGGTAAGTTTCTCGAACACCTCGATGAGGAAGGGAAACATCTTCCGGGGCTCCAGCGTTCCCACGGTGAGCAGATAGGGGCGCCCGAGCCCGAGGCGGGACAGGACGGGCCGGATGGCGGCCTTGTCCTGCGGCTTGAACGATTTCTCAATGCCCAGGTGGATGGGAAAGACCTTGGCTGGGTCCACTTTCAGAAGGGCTTTGATCTCGTCCGCGCTGAAGGCCGAGTCCGTAATGATGGCGTCGGCCCTCCGCACGGTGTCGTCGATCCGCGCCGAGAGATACTTCCGATTGCGCTCGTCGGCGAACTGGGGGAGGCGGAGAAAACTCATGTCGTGGATGGTCACGACGGTCTTGCCGTGCCGGACCGGCGGCAGGATGAAGTTGGGAAAGTGATAGAGATCGGCGGGGCCCGCGAAGACTTCGAACGGCGGCCAGTGGATGGTCTTCCAGGCCAGCTGGGCCAACCGGCCCGGGCACCAGCTCACGACACGAGGCTTCGTATTCGGTGTTTCGAACGGGGTCCCCCGCCGCTTGAAGTCGAAATAGAACAACAGGAGCTGGTTGTCGCCAGCGGCTGTTCCCAGGTGATGCACCAATTCGCGGGTGTAGCGGCCAACCCCGGCGCGCTGGGTAATGGCCGACTGGATATCGATGCAGATTTTCACGAAGACAAGGTTAAGAACTGGGCCGTCACAATACAACAAAAGATTCGCATTTCTCCATCCTGCGACGATCGGACAAGGGTTGCATCGGCGAAGCAAACAGGCTATCAGGCAGGGCTTTCTGTTCGCGCAGGTGGTAGGCATAGGAAGATCAGCCATGGCAGCGGACTTCTACGTCACGGTGAATGGTAGTGACGCCCAAGCCAGTACCGGTCGCGGCCAATGACCGGCGGGCCCCGACGGCGCTTGCGGCTTTATTGACAGGGCAGCAAGCGGGTGGTAGTTTGACGGTCTTTTCGGAGAAACGCAAATGGCAGAGGGAGACAAACAGGGGATTGCCGGCGGCGAGAAAGAGGCCGATGTTTTGCTGGTGGCCACGCACCATGCGTCGGCACTGATCCGCGTGAAGGGGCGGGGGTCATTCAAGGTGGGGCCCGGGCTCAAGCAGTTCGGCGTGTCCGCGATGAGCAGCGGGTGCAAGCAGTTCATTCTGGACATGGATGAATGCGTGGGCATGGACAGCACCTTCATGGGCGTGCTGGCGGGGCTCGCCTCCCGGCTGAAGCACGATGTCGGCGGAAACATGGTCATGATGAATCTTACCCACAAGACGCTGGCTCTGCTGGAAACCTTGGGCTTGGACCGGGTCATGGAGACGTATTTGCAGGGAAGTGCCAGCGAAGAACTCAAGAAGCGCCTGTCGGACGTGGCCGATATGTCGGTGCTGGGCGGTTCCTTGACCGATCGGAAACTGACACTGGAAACCATGCTGACCGCCCACGAGGATCTCGTCAAAGTCTCCCCTGACAACCTGCCGAAATTCAAGAACGTGATGGCGTACCTGAGCGCTGATTTGAAGCAGTTTGAGGGCGTTTAGATGTTCGACGATCCGTCTCACCTCATGGTCTTCCTGTTCGTCTTCTTCCAGGTGGGTGTGCTGGTCCTGATTCTGATGCTTCTGCTCCAGATCCAGAAATTGGGCCGGGAGCGGAACCTGCTCCTGCAGGCGAAGGACGTGGTCTTCAACTTCGTGTACGACATCGGGGAAGTGTTCGCCGAGACCGATTCCGTGGACGTGGGATCGCTTCTCAAGCGCGTGGTCTACTATGCCCAGCGCACCACGGGGGCCACGTCCGGCGTGCTCTACCTGCTCGGGCCGGACGACGAAACGTTGCGGGCCCAGGCGGTGGGAGGCGTGTTTCCGCCGTTGTCGGGTCACGTGGACGAGGGCATCGACACGGCGTTCAGCAAGATACGTTACGTGGAACGACTGGTTCGACGGGAACCGATCCGGATCGGGGAGGGGCTCGTCGGCGAGGTCATGTCGCGGGGGCTGCCGATGCTGATCGAGCATGCGGAGGACGATCCGCGGGTTCCGCGCTACCAGCAGGATTTCCTGGTCATCCATTCCGTCCTCCTGGTCCCGATGCGGTTCCGGCATACGGTGATCGGCGTGCTGGGGGTGGTCAACCGCACGGACAACAAGCCGTTCGCCCAGGCCGACATGAATCTCCTGCAGGCGCTGGCCGACCAGGCCTCGGTGTCGATCCACTACGCGCGATTCAGCGTCGCGCTGGACGAGAAGCGACGCCTGGACTACGACCTGGGCGTGGCCAAGAAGATCCAGATGGCCCTGTTGCCCGGGGATGTTCCGCAGATCGAGGGCGTCGAGTTGGCCGCCTTCAGCGTGCCCGCCCAGCAGATCGGCGGAGACTACTACGACTTCGTGAACGTCGACGACAGCCATGTCGGGATCGTGATTGCCGACGTGTCGGGGAAAGGCATCGCCGGGGCCATTGTCATGTCCATCTGCCGAAGCGTGCTCCGGGCCGAGGCCCCTGGGTGTCTCTGCCCCTCCGCGGTGTTGAAGAAGGTCAACCGCGTGTTGAGCCGCGACCTTTCCGAGGATATGTTCGTCAGCATTCTCTACATGATCCTGAACACGCGAACGCACGAACTGGTGGTCTGCCGCGGAGGCCATGTGCATCCCATTCTGAACTCCGGCGCCGGCGAGCCCTCGGTCATCAAGTCGGGCGGCATGGCCATGGGGCTGGCCGACTTGGCGACGTTCGACGAGATGCTGGAAGAGAAGAGCGTGCGATTGAAGGCGGGCGACACCGTGGTCGCGTATACCGACGGTGTGACGGAAGCGCGGGACCGCAACGAGAACGAATGGGGTCTCCTGAACCTGATCAAGTCGATTCAAGCCACCGCCCTGGAGGGGCGCGGGGTTCAAGCCATGTCCACCACCGTACGTCAGAAGCTGCTGCACTTTGTGGGCGAGACGCCGCAGTATGACGATATGACCCTGGTGGCGGTACGTGTGGCGGGTCGGCAGGGGTGATGGACCGAGGACCGAATGCAGTCGGGAAAGAACTGGATGAAGATGAAGCATAAGAAACCCGGCACGCCGGAAGGCGACGCGGCCCAGGGGTTGGCGGACCCGGCCGCCGCAGCAGCGGCCGGCGAGCCGGCGGGGGCCCCGCCGGCAACCGCCCCGGCGCCCGAGACAAAAGCGCTCGACGATCGTTACCTGCGTCTGATGGCGGATTTCGAGAACTTCCGGAAACGTACCCTGCGCGAGAAGAGCGATGTCTACCGGATGGCCAATGAGGACCTCATTCAGGATCTCCTGCCGGTTCTGGACCACATGGAGCTTGCCATGAAAGCGGCTCAGAGCTCCGGTGCGGCGTCGGCGATCTTGGACGGATTCAAGATGGTGGCGGAGCAGCTGACGGGTGTGATGAAGAAATTCGGTGTCGAGCCGATCGAAGCGGAAGGGCAGGTGTTCGACCCGACCCGGCATGAGGCGATTTCGCACCTGGCCTCGGATACGGTGCCGGATCACGTCGTCATCCAGCAGACTCGTCGCGGCTATCTGCTGGGCGGCAAGCTTCTCCGGGCCGCCCAGGTCGTCGTGTCGAGCGGGCCCGCCCCTCTGTCCGATGTGCCGCCGCCGGCCGACATGCCGGAACCGAAGGAAGAGGAATAGGCCGTGGCCTCCCAACCTGAATACTACGAATTGCTGGGGGTCAGCCGGACCGCTTCCACGGACGAGATCAAGAAGGCCTATCGCAAGATGGCCATGAAGTTCCATCCCGACCGTAATCCCGGCGACAAGAAAGCGGAGGAAACTTTCAAACAGGTATCCGAGGCCTACGAAGTCCTCAGCGACGCGGCGAAGCGGCAGCAGTACGACCGGTTCGGTCACGACGGTCTGAAGGCGGCGTTCGGGCCCGGCGGTTTCGACTTCTCGCGCGACTTCACCCACGGGGCCGATCTGGAGGATATCCTGGGAAGCCTCTTTGGCGAAGGCGGCGGGTTCTTCGATGGGATTTTTGGAGCCGGCTCGCGGCGCTCCCGGACGGGCCCGCAGCGCGGCGCGGACCTTCGGTTCGACCTGGAGATCGACCTGGAAGAGTGCGCCTTTGGATCGGAGCGGGAGATCACGTTCCCCGTAGCCGAGGAATGCGCCACGTGCCAGGGAAGCGGCGTAGAGCCGGGGACCCGCACGGAAACCTGCAAACACTGCGGCGGTCGCGGCGCCGTCATCTCCGGCGGCGGATTCTTCCAGGTGCGCCAAGCCTGTCCGGTCTGCGGCGGCGCGGGTACCCTGGTTCCGCATCCGTGCCCCACGTGTCAGGGCAGCGGGCGAACCAAGTCGCGCAAACGCATCACCCTGCGCATCCCCCCGGGAGTGGAAACGGGGTCCCGGCTTCGACTGGCCGGCAAGGGCGAAGCGGGCGGGCGGGGCGGGCCGCCGGGCGACTTATACGTGGTGCTCCATGTCAAGAATCACGAGCTCTTTGAACGACGGGGCGACGATCTGTCGTGCGAGATACCGGTTCCCTTTGAGATCCTGGCGCTGGGCGGCGAGGTGGAAGTCCCCACCGTCGACGGGTTCGCCAAGCTGAAGCTGGCGCCGTCCACCGAGAACGGCAAGATCTTCCGCCTGAAGGGAAAAGGCATCGAGAATGTGGAAGGATACGGCCGCGGGGATTTGCACGTTCGCGTGGTTGTCGAGGTGCCGGCCAAGCTCGACGGGCGGCAGAAGAAACTGATCCATGAGCTGGAAGAGTCGAGGATCGAAGGCAATCACCCGCTCGCCCGGCGGTTCATGCAACTGGCGGAAGCGTTTTATCAGCGCAAGAGCGCCATGAACAAGAAGGACGGGCATGCATAGGTGTTTTGTCAACCCGGCCGACTGGGACGAGCACGCCCTGCACCTTTCCCCCGAAGAAGCGCATCATCTCCTCGACGTCCTGCGCGCCGTTCCCGGTGATCTCGTGACGGTTATGGACGGACAGGGCCGTGAAGCGAAAGCGCGCCTGGCGACGGTCGGAACCGGCCGCGGCGCCGCCCGCCGGGTGGTCCTGGACCTCGTCGAAAAGGCCCGCACGGTTCAGCCCGCCGTACGGCTGACGCTCATGCAGGCTTTGCCCAAAGGGCAGAGAATGGATTGGATCGTGGAGAAGGCGACGGAACTGGGCGTGTCGGAAATCCTGCCCGTCACGACGGAGCATGTGGTAACGCACTTGCGTGAAGAGCAGAAAGAAGCCCGTCGGGAGCGGTGGCAGCGAATCGCGCAGAGCGCGGCCAAGCAATGCCGGACGAGCTGGATTCCGGAGGTCCGTCCGGTCTGCGGTTTTCCGGAAGCGCTTGCCATTTGCGCGAAGGTCGATCTCTTCCTTGTGGGCGCCCTCACGCCGGAGGCGCGCCCGCTGCGGACTGTTCTGGCTGAAGCGGCCAAGCGGGGCTGGCCGCGGAGCCTGGCCCTGTTGATCGGGCCGGAAGGCGATCTATCGCCGGCGGAGTTGGCAGAAGCCGGCGGGGCGGGGGCGGTGCCGGTGAGCTTCGGATCCCTGGTGCTGCGCGTCGACACGGCGGCACTGTTCGGGCTGAGTGTGCTGGTGAGCGAGTTTCCTACCAGGGAGTCAGAGGCTTGACGCCGGGGACGTTGATCAACGTCTGCGCACGCCGAATCGCTTCCTCGCGGATCGGCGCGTAGTTCGGATTCCGGTTGATGAAATCGATGGCTTCGTTGCCTCCTCCGCGGACGGAGACCTCCAGCGCCCGGACCGCTTCGTTGGTCCTGCCCAGCCCCAGCTCGAGCGACGCCTGGTCCATCCACGCCCGCCAGTCGCCGGGCCGCCGTTTCAAGTATTCCTGCAGCACATTGCGGGCCTTGTCCATCTTCTGGCCGGCGAGATACATTCTCGTGATGTCGACGAAGGCCTCCGGCGGCATGTCGGGAGGAATGCGGTTGACGAACTGGTCCAGGGCCTGGCTCATCTCTTCGAAACGACCGGCCCGGTGATAGAGGGCGGCGATCCGGAACGTGTAGAGCGAAGGCAGATTGGAGTTGGCCATGATACTGCCGGCCAGGGCCATGAACTTCGGGCCCTGCCCGCCCTGCAGGTAGAGGTCGCCCAGTTCCAGCGCCGCATCCACGCTCAGCTTGCCCTGGGGGATCAGTCCTTCCAGTTCGCCGATGCGGGATGTCATTTTTTCGAAACTGTCGATCTGGCTGAGGAACGCCTTGGCCTGGGTGTTGCCGGGATCCTCGCTGGAGAACTGCCGGATCACCGCTTTGGCGTCGGCCGCGCGGCCGTGACTCAGGTAAACTTCCTGCGCCAGCCGGAAGTTGGCCTCGGGGCTGAGCGAGTAGAGGATGCGTCCCTCCTGGTAGGCTTCCTCGGCTTCGCGGAACCGGCCGCGTGCGGCGTAGAGTCCGCCGATGGCCGTGCGGAGTTTGGAGAAGGACTTGCGGGCGACAATGTCACGGATGAACTTGTTGTTGCTGCTCAGCCGGCGCGTGTACCAGTCCCAGAAGTCCATGTCGTTCCGGACTATCTCGTCCGTGAGGTCCAACGGTTGCGCGTTGAGCTTCATGATCAGGCCGTGCGGCGTCAGGTACGGATACATCCAGCGGATGACATAGCTCTCTTCGATGTAGAACGGATGCTTGTAGTTATTGTGCTCGAAAATCATCTGGCAGAGGATGCCGTTGATTTCCATGACGCCCAGGGCGCCGCTGACCTGGACGCGCCCGCCTTCGATCTTCAGGTCGGCGTTCTGAGGGCGCTTGCCGGCGTGGACTTCCTCCACGTAGCGCTGGAAGGCCATCGCGCTCTCGGGCTGGGACGGGATCCAGATTTGGTCGCCATAGAGGTCGCGCATGACGCCCATGTAGGTGTTGTCGGCGAGCGCGTTCTGGGTGATCAGGTAGACGTCTTCCCGGACGCGGGCGGAGTAGATCATGTAGGTGGGGACAAACCGGCCGGGGTCGGTGCCGCCGAAGAAGATGGCGTTCTGTCCCATCTCGGGAGGGAAGGACGGATTAGGGAGGGGCTCCTCTTCGGGATCCAGTTCTTCTGTGATGGCCTCGGCGCCGCGCAGCTGGTAATTGCCGAACTGCCAGCCGAAGTCATGGCCGTTCTCCTCCGCGCCGCCCACGCGGCGGATCTGTTCCTTGTTGAAAGCGTTTTCGCCGAGCGGCACCAGCGGCAGTAGCAGAACGAACGCGACACCCGTGCCCGAAACGAGCAGGTTTATCCAGCGACGGTTCTTGAAGAACTTGTCCACGACAATCAGGGCGTAGGCGAAACCGACGATCATGCCGTATCCTACCCAGATGGAATACAGGGCGTGGGAGGAGATGAATTTAACCCGCTGGATGAAATAATCCTGGAGGTCGCCCTTGGGCGAGGCGAGGTCAACGAAAACGACGCCCATGACCACGAAGCTGGCCAGGGTGACGATGACCCACTTCTGCGATGCCCGGTCCATGATCAGCTCGAGATGGGTCACCTTCTGGCGCACGAACGAGATGCCGAGGGTCAGCATGGCCGGCAGAAGTATGAGCAGCAGGAGAATGGCGGACTGAAGGAGGGCGATCTTGATCTGGTGCGGGTCTGACGGGTGCTGGCGGAGCGGTGCCGCCACTTCGACTATCTTCCTGGACAGCATGTAGACCCACACGAAATACAGGAAGGCGACACCGAGCACGACGGCGGCGGCGGTGATTCGTTCCGAGACCGTTGCTCGTATCCGGCCGAACACCTTGGCGATCAGTTCCTCCCCCTCGTTGACGACGAACGTTACGCTGCCGATGGCCAGCGCCAGCATGATGAGGACGATGAGCGATTTGTAGGTGTAGGTCATCACCGGGATGCCGGATGGAACGATGAGTTCCTCGATGAGGATCAGCAGGACGGCGGCCGCGGTGAGAGCCACCGCCACGTAGGCCATGATCACCGAATGGCGGCCGACCCGGATTCGCCACACGGCGAAGGGGAGCAGGCCCAGGATGGCGATCGGGAGGGTGAACTGCGCGCGCAGGTCCGCCAGGTAGTCGCCCAGCTGGTGAACAAAGTCCATGGAGAAAATGGGAGTCGGGCTGATCTTCTCATACTGCCCGCGCCGGACCGCGTGCAGGAAGCCTTCCCAGGTACGCGGGTAGGCCCAGTTCATCGGCGGATTCGTTTCGGAGGAGATCGGCATGTAGCCGTAGACCGCCAGGCCAAGTTCAAAGCCGAGAATGGCAAGGGCCACGATGCGGCCGTGGGGAAGGAAGAAGTAGATCAGGATAAGCGCGGCAAAGTTGAGGACGGTGTAGACGATGCCGGTGACGTGAAGCGGGGAGGCGATCACAGGAAGGTAGTCGGTGTAGAAGATCAGAATCAAAACGATGCCGAACAGCAGCGCGCCGATCATGAAATCCCGGGCCAGCGACAGGTCCTTCACCACGATCAGTACCACAAGCGCCGGGAACATGAGCAGGATCGCCTGGTAGTTCGTGATACCGAGCCCGAACATCAGGCAGAGAACAAACAGTCCCCACGTACTGGGCCGGCAGAACCACCAGTAGGCCAGGGCCATGACCAGAACCAGAAAAAAGGCGTTCAGCGAATACGCTTCGACGATGACGGACTGCGACCAGTTGATCGAGGTGAAAGCGAAGATCAGGCTGCTGGATACGCCGGCGGTCCAGCAGAACAACTTCCGGGTACGCTCGGTGAGCGGGACCGCGTTCGTGGAGAGGTCGCGGAACATGTCGGAACCGGAGCGGCAGATCAGGAGCGCGGTGGTGCCGGTGGCCAGTGCGCCAAAGAAACCGGAGGCCAGGCCGATGGCCCAGGCGGGGTTGGGCTGGCCGCGGTACGTCACGAACGCGAACACCTTGGTGAAGACCCACACGATCATCGTCCAGATCGGGTAGCCGGGCGGGTGGGGGACTCCCAGGAACGCGCCAGCCGTGGCCAGTTCGCCCGAGTCTTCCAGGGTCAGGGTGGGCGCCAGCGTGTAGAAATAGACGGTGAACGAGATCAGGAAGGCGGTCCAGAAGGCGCCCCAGTCGAGCGGCCGGAGGAACGGGCCCGCCTTTTCGCTGGGCAGTGTTGTGGCTGTGTTTTCCATGTCTTTGCCGGAACTCGAGAAACAACGATACAAAACGCAGCACACTAACACACGATTCCCGTCCGCGCAACAGGCAGAATGGCAGGACATACCCCGGTTTTTTCTGGCTAATCGATAAAGAGCATTTGCTGGGTCTCGAAAGAGTCTACGCGGTTCTCGTGAGACGGTATCCAGTGGCCGAGACGTGATAGGAGTGTGCGGATGC
>Ga0172375_10002858_pt1 | contig 26614 bp, 20 predicted proteins | sample LakKiv1m_FD_114537 | JGI IMG/M metagenome (GOLD analysis project Ga0172375, IMG submission 114537) | Freshwater microbial communities from Kabuno Bay, South-Kivu, Congo - kab_092012_11.1m | ecosystem: Environmental > Aquatic > Freshwater > Lake | place: Democratic Republic of the Congo...
CTTTGTCTGTGCTCATCTCCACATCGTGGAGTATCTTCAGCTTCTGTTCACGAGAAAATGATTGATAGTTCATATGGGCAGTCTACCACTGCCGTGTGTCCAAAATGTGCGTAGCTCGACTAATACCGAAAACTTGGAATGTAGAGTATGGAATGTGGGTTGCAGGACAACGGCTTTTCGACTTTTTTGCCAAATAGCCTTGGTTAAAAACAGCCATTTATTTAGTAAAGTCAAGTGGTCAAAAACTACAGACTACAGACTATCAACTACAAACTCGCTCATTACTCGCGTATGATAAGGAAGTGACTAGCGAAATTCCCGTACAAACTCGGGCTCTGCCCTTCGGCGACCCCTCTCTTCCTCGACTCCTCGAGGAGATCCCCGAGCGCGATAAGCCCAAAACCCTGTTTATTAAAGGAAGCTTGCCCCCAAGAGACGCCTTCACGGTGGCGATCGTGGGATCACGCCACCCTACATCATACGCACTCCTCGCCGCAGAACGCATTGGGTCGTCACTCGCGCGCGCGGGAGCGGTCGTGGTAAGTGGGCTTGCGCTTGGGTGCGACGCCGCCGCACACAAGGGAGCACTCGGAGCGGGTGGGACAGTGATTGCGGTTCTTGGGAGTGGCTGTGACGACGTGTCACTCTCCCCAAAAACAAATCTTAAACTCGCGCATGAGGTCACGACACACGGCTGTCTTTTAAGCGAATATCCCGACGGCACTCCTCCTACTGCATGGCAGTTTCCTGCACGCAATCGTATTATTGCGGGAATGTCGCACGCAGTTGTGGTCGTAGAAGCCGCAATTGCATCGGGCTCGCTTATTACCGCACGTCTTGCGCTCGATTATAATCGCGATGTGTACGCACTCCCCTCTGCAATCTCAAATGCACACGGAGCCGGAACAAATATGCTCATTCACGAAGGCGCAACGTTGGTGCCTTCAATTGAAATGCTCATGCTCGATTTAGAATTTTCTCCCACACAACCACACCTCTCTCATCACCCACAACAATATATTCTCGAACACATCGCCGAACCCCAGTCCCTTGACGAGTTATTACAAATCATTACTATTCCGAGAGTTGACCTCATGCGCACACTATCACAACTCGAAATGGAAGGAGCGGTGCGTATGCAAGATGGAAAATATATCGCTTCAGTATGACCACAAAAAAAACATCAACGCTCGTTATTGTTGAGTCACCCACAAAAGCCAAAACGATTGGCCGATTTTTGGGCAAACAGTTTCGTGTGGAATCAAGTTATGGACACGTACGCGATCTCCCTCGATCACAGCTTGGGATTGACGTTGAACATGATTTTGCTCCCAAATACATCACTCCGCGCAAGAACTCAAAACGCGTCACCGCGCTTAAAAAGATTGCGAAAAAAGCAGGAGACATCATTCTCGCAACCGATGAAGACCGTGAGGGAGAAGCTATTGCTTGGCACCTCGCGGAAATTTTAGACATTAAAGAACCCAAGCGCATCGTCTTTCATGAAATTACTGAAAAGGCCATCACCTCGGCGCTCGAGCATCCTCGCGCGATTGACATGATGCTCGTGGACGCGCAACAGGCGCGCCGCATTCTTGACCGCCTTGTGGGCTATGCGCTTTCTCCATTTTTGTGGAAAAAGGTTATGAGGGGACTTTCTGCCGGACGCGTGCAATCTGTTGCGCTCCGACTTATTGTGGAGCGCGAAGCAGAACGCAAGGCGTTTACCGCAGAAGAATACTGGTCTGTTGAGGCAACGCTCGCTGATGCAAAAAAAATAACATTTGATGCTGAAGTCTCACAAAAAAACGGTAAAACACTCGATAAATTTGCGCTAAAAACTGCCACAGATGCGGATGTCGTTAAACAAGCAATTCTCTCGTCTACTCCTGTGGTAGAAAAAATCGAATCGCGAGAACTCAAAAAGAAGCCCAACGCCCCCTACACCACAAGCACACTCCAACAAGACGCGAGTCGTCGCCTTGGCTACTCTGCAAAACAAACGATGTGGATTGCGCAGTCGCTCTACGAAGGAGTTGATTTGCCCGAAGGATCAACGGGTCTCATTACGTACATGCGTACCGACTCAGTCAACCTCTCAAAAGATGCGGTTGCCGCGACCACGCAATTTCTTTCCTCAACCTACGGAGCAAAATATGCAGCTCCCGAAGGCAGAACATACACCACCAAATCAAAAGGCGCACAAGAAGCGCACGAAGCAATCCGCCCCACCGATGTACTCCGCACACCCGAATCGGTGCACGCATACTTAGACCCCAAACAGCGAAAACTCTACACGCTCATTTGGCAAAGATTTGTCGCAAGCCAAATGCCCGACGCAGAACTGTTGGGAAATAGCATTCATGTACGCGCGGGAGATTATGGACTCCGCGCAAGCGGCCAACACATCACGTTTGATGGATTTTTGAAAGTCTGGCCCGCAGAAACATCAGAAAATAATTTGCCCACGCTTAACGAGGGCGAGACACTCACCGCGACTGATGTACGGTCTCTGCAACACTTCACTCAACCTCCTGCGCGATACTCCGAAGCAACACTCATTAAAGCGCTTGAAGAATTTGGTATTGGGAGGCCGTCAACATACGCACCAACCATTGGAACACTCACCGAGCGCAATTACGTTGAACGTGACGACGCAAAAAAACTATTTCCCACCGAAGTTGGTGAAATTGTAAATGGTCTTCTTGTTGCGCACTTTCCCAAAATAGTAGACACCACATTTACCGCAACCATGGAGCGTTCACTCGATGAAATTGCCGAAGGAAAACCGTGGGTGCCTATTATTCGCGATTTTTATACTCCGTTTGCAAAACTCATCGAGGAAAAACTTGAGACGGTTCCTAAGCGCGACATGACCGAAGAAACGGGAGAGATGTGCGAACTCTGCGGAAAACCACTCATTATTAAATACGGACGGTTTGGACGATTCATTGCGTGCTCGGGATTTCCGGAGTGTCGTAATACAAAAAAGCTTCCCCCAGAACCCACGGGCCTCAAGTGCCCCGAATGTCACGAGGGTGACATTGTGGCTCGCAAAACAAAAAAGAATCGTAAGTTTTTTGGATGCAGTCGTTACCCTGATTGTAATTACGCAACGTGGAAATTGAAATCAAAAGATGACAAAGATGATGCGCCTAATACAAACGGGGCGAAGGTGCCCATAGAAGAAGATGCATAAGTTGTAAATTCGAAATCCTAAATCCGAAGCACGAAACAAATCCTAAATTCAAATGTTCTAAAACGACGTATTTGTTGTTTTGAATTTGGAGCCTTCGTGCTTGTTTCGAATTTCGTGCTTCGTGCTTCGGATTTCGTCGCTCGACATTCTACATTCCACGCTCTACACTCCACTATATGAGCGCAACGTTCGCACAACTAGAACGTGCCATTGCAAATTATCCCGCAAAGGAGCGGGCGCGCATTGCACGCGCATACGACATTGCAAAATCGGCTCATGCGGGTCAAGCACGTGCCACTGGAGAGCCCTACATCACACATCCGCTTTCGATTGCGCTTTCTATTGCACGGTTAAAGCTTGATGCAAATACTATTATTGCGTCGCTCCTCCACGACTCGATCGAAGACTGTAATCTTTCTCCCGAAATTATCACAAAAGAGTTTGGATCGGACGTACTCTTTTTGGTAGAGAGTGTTTCAAAACTTGGTAACGTGCGCTACAGCAAAATACAGCGCCGTATTGAATCGCTCCGAAGAATGTTTCTTGCGACCGCGCAAGACGTGCGCGTCGTGGTTATTAAACTCTATGACCGTCTGCACAACATGCAAACGCTAGGAGCAGTGCGACCCGATAAGCGGTTACGCATCGCGCAAGAAACTCTCGAACTTTTTGCTCCGCTCGCCTATCGACTCGGTATTGGAAACCTAAAAGGCGAACTCGAAGACCTCGCGTTTCCTTATGTGTTTCCAAAAGACTACGAATGGGTAAAGCGCGAAATTAAAGATCGACTTTCTGCCCGCGAGCGATACTTAAAGCGCTTACTTCCCCGCGTACGAGAAGAGCTTGCTCAAGAAGGTATTAAGGTGATCGATGCGCATGTGCGCGCAAAACACTACTATTCGCTCTGGAAAAAACTCCTCAAGCACAATATGGACTTTACACAAATTTACGATCTTGCCGCGGTGCGCATTATTGTGCCCAGCATTGAGGAGTGCTACTCGGCGCTTGGTGTGATGCATCGACATTACCGCCCTCTTCCCGGACGCATTAAAGATTATATTGCACTCCCGAAGCCTAATGGGTATCGCAGTATTCACACGACCATATTTGCGACCGAAGACCGCATTGTCGAAGTACAAATTCGCACACAAGAAATGCACGACGAAGCGGAGCTCGGAGTTGCCGCACACTGGGCATACGACGCGGGCGGAAAAAAGAAATTCGATACCAAACGCGTTAAACAATACGAAAGCGAACTCATCCGGAGACTCCAAGAATGGCAAACGCATTTTGCTGATGATGCGTCGGACGAATATATGGAGTCACTCAAAATCGATATGTTCAAAGATCGCATTTTTGCTTTTACTCCGAAGGGTGAGGTCATCGACTTGCCCGAAGGCTCAACTCCTGTGGACTTTGCTTTTCACATTCACTCCAAAATTGGCACGCGCATGACGGGAGCAAAGGCAGATGGAAAAATGGTTCCATTTTCTTATGAAATAAAGTCTGGGGAAACCGTTGAGATACTCACAGGCAAAGAGCGTAAGCCCTCACTCGAACTCCTTGATCTTGCGCACACCTCGCTCGCAAAATCACACATTCGGGCGTTTCACAAGCGTGGTGGTGTAGAGCTCCCCAAGCCAGAAAAAGCAAAAAAGGTACTCGAGTACGAAGTAACCGTGCGAAGCGAAAACCGCATCGGCCTGCTTCGCGACCTTTCATCGGCGTTCGCGCGTAATAAAGTAAGTATTCTTAATCACTCACGACTCCCCGACGCAGGACCGTATCATCTTATTATGTTTCGTTTTGAGGTAGAAAACAGAAAAATACTCCTCGCACTCATTGCCGCACTGGGCAAAGTGAAAGGAGTGCTCGAAGTTTCTCACGAACGCATCATTGATAACGAGAGTTCCGTTAGAGCGTAAACGAAGCAAATTCGTCGTCTTCTTTTTTGTGTGGCGCTTCTTCTGCGGGGGCTTGTATCGTTACAGGTGCGGATGGAATGCTGGTGGGCTCAGGAGTAAATGACACAACAGGAGCGCTGTTGCTTTCTTGTTGTTGTGGCACAACTTCTTCTGGCGTTATTTCGGGCACTCCAACTGTTGCTGGCTCATCGGCTACAGCAGATGCGGTATGTGCCTCGGGTTGTACTATATCGCCCACCACTTCTTGTGGCACGGGTTCCGCGCGCTTTGCCGATTCAAGGCTAGCAATAAGCTCGGACATTTTCGCGGCAATACCAAACATTTCTTCGTCGGAATAAAATTCAATAGCAATACGACCATGCCCTGTTTTATCTTTGTGTACAGAAACTTTTGCGCCAAGCTGATTGCCTAATTTATCTTCAACTTCTTTTACATTGGGATCAGATGGAATGCGCAATTTTTTTGAACGCTCAATGGCAATGTTACGAGCAATTTCTTCTGCTTCGCGCACCGAAAGCCCCTTCTCCATGACATCATGAAAAAGATTTGCCTGCGCCTCAGGGTAGTCGGTCAACATAAGGAGCGGTCGTGTATGACCTTCGTTAATTTTTCCTCCTGCGAGTGCCTCACGCATAACCTCAGGAAGATTGAGAAGTCGCAATGTGTTTGCAACAACTTCGCGTGATTTACCAATACGGTCAGCAACTTGTCGTTGCGAAAGTTCAAATTGATCAACAAGCTGACGATACGCAAGCGCGCGTTCAATGGGGTTGAGGTCTTCTCGCTGAAGATTTTCAATCAGTGCGAGTTCAAGTTTTACTTTTGGAGATTCTTGTCTGCGAATAATAGCAGGAACCTCTTGGAGTCCTGCGAGTTGTGACGCGCGCAGACGTCGCTCCCCTGCAATGAGTTCGTACTCCACAAGAATCCCGCCCATAGGAGACTCCATCTCTATACGCGAAACCACAAGCGGCTGAAGAATGCCGTACTCACGAATTGATGCCGAAAGATGTTTGAGCGCCTCGGGGTCAAACTCCTTACGAGGCTGGTAAGGATTCGGTTTAATCTTCTCGACAGGAATATAAAAAACGTGGTCTTTGGGTTCGAGTGGCTTTTCCATACGGTACATTGTAACGCAAAATAGGCAAAGAAAAAACCCTTCGACAAGCTCAGGGCAAGCCCTTCGACTCACCATAAGCTCACTCAGGGCAAGAAGTGTTCAGGCGGCCCTTTGGGGGCCGCCTGATGAGCGAACTATTTACTACTCGGCAACGACCCATCTTTGCATCTTTCCCACAAGGAGAAAGTATGTAGTGGCGAGTAGCGCCGGAACGGCAAGACGGAGCGTGAGCGCCGTCTCAGGAATGGGGTGCACGACCCAATTCCACAGCATAGGAACGAGGCCCGCATAGAGCCAAAGTGCCCCAAATGCCCGAAGAACCACACGATCTGCGCCACCCTGCTCGGTCGCGCAAACCGTGAAAAAAGCAACCATCAACAGCCAGCCCAACATCAGAAGTTCCATCGCGTCCTCCACATCACCCCATGGGGTGGGTTGTTGTATTTGGGAGTATTATAGCACTTTTCTTGCTTGTCGTCAATAGCGAAAACCCTTGCGTCCCAAGGACTTTTAGTTCGTAGTATGTAATAATTTCAAATGACAAAGCTCTCCTCCCGCGGGCGGAGACATTAGGATTTTGATATTTGTCATTAAGAAGCGTTATTCATGACTCTTGCCTCGTGACTCTTGACTCAAAACCTCGTACAATAACGATATGTCCAACGAAACCCCATTTTCGAGCGACCAAGCGCATCATGACCGAGAGGCGCTCAAGAGTAAGATTGCAAAGTTTTTTGTAGAACTCGCTGACGAATACCCACAACTTGAATTCGATCAAGACGAGGAATACGTGATCATTCGCGTCAAAGGAACAGAGCGCGAGGCACGTATTCTTCGCGCAAAATATGTTCCACAAAAAGACGCCTCCCCCGTACCCATTGAGGCATACGTGCGCTCATGGTGCGAGAGATTGACCACCGAAAATAAATAAACATTCAGTTCTTCACGTACTGCGCGCAGGCGCAGTACTCCTGTGTCAATTCGCTCTGCTCATTGTGCCGCTGGTCGGACTCGAACCGACACGGGCTATGCCCACAGCATTTTGAGTGCTGCGTGTATACCAATTTCACCACAGCGGCATGCGTCGATACTACCATACGACGGAAGAGTTAGGAAATATGACAAAAGAGTTATGAAGTAGGACGTATGATTTAAGATATCGGCGTCGTAGTAATGCTCATAACTCCTACCTCTTAACTCTTTTTTCTGTCCTCCGCCAATATCACGAGGTTCTCAAACAACACCGCCACGGTAAGCGGGCCCACTCCTCCGGGGACTGGGCTATACGTAATATCCTTCTCGTCTGCTCCTGAAGCATCAAAATCTCCCGCAATCTTTCCATCGCTCCCCACACCACTCCCTGCATCGATAACGACCGCGCCCGCTTTGAGCATGTGCGCATGCACAATACCAACTTGGCCAGTACCCAAAAAAACAAAATCTGCATTGTGCACGATGTCTGCGAGCGCATCTGAGGGGGCGCCAACCACTGTCACGACCGCACCCTCACGCATAAGCCATGTCGAAAGTGGTCTTCCCACAAGTCGTCCCGCACCCACCACAACACAATTCTTGCCCCAGAGAGCACTTTGTGCGACGTGGGGTTTCCCTTGCGCGCCTACTCCTGCGTACTCAAGGAGCATTTGTGCGGAACGCACCACAGGGGGAGTGGTGGCAATTCGGCCAACACTATACGCGCCCACAGATTTTTGCGACAACACATCAACGTCTTTCTCTACAGGAATAGCCGCAAGCAAATAGTCCGTATTCATTCCCTCGGGAAGCGGAAGCTGAAGCACCACTCCGTCTGTTTCTTTTTCGTGTGTGATCTGTGCGAGTCGCTTGCGCACCTCGTTGGTCGAAACAGTCACAGGATACTGATGCACGCGCACCTCAACCCCAATAGCTTCGCCAAATTGTTTTTTTCGTGCGACAAACTGCGTGCTTGCGGCATCTTCTCCCACTTGCACAATAACGAGCCGCGGAGTACGACCAAGTAGTGCAACGCGCTCTTTGAGGCGAACGCCAACATCGTCTGCGATCTTTTTTCCATCAATCACACTCATACCAATTTATATTTTTTGGTGAATACTTGTACCACGCGTGCGGCGCGTTTTGGATCTTCGGTGAGCGCATCAACAATCGCCCCTGCTAAAACGGGCATGTCACTCTCTTTCATTCCGCGCGTAGTTACTGCGGCAACCCCAAGACGAATACCTGAGGGAGCCTTGGGTTTTAGTGTTTCGTGAGGAATAGTATTTTTATTAACCACAATGCCCACTCGCTCGAGCTTTACTTCAGCAACATCTCCCGTGAGCCCGAGCGGACGCACATCTACCAAAAGCAGGTGGGAATCAGTTCCCCCGCCCACGACAGTAAGACCATAATCCGCAAGCGATTTTGCAAGTGCGCGCGCATTCTTCAGCACTTGTTTTGCATACACACGAAACGCTGGTCTTGAAGCCTCGTCGAGTGCAATCGCGAGTGCGGCTATCTGATTGTTGTGTGGCCCACCCTGGATCCCTGGGAACACCGTCTTATCAATACGCTCAGCATATTCTTTTTTTGAAAAAATCATCGCTCCCCGCGGCCCCCTGAGTGTTTTGTGTGTCGTGGTCATTACCACGTCGGCATAAGGAAATGGTGACGAAAACACCCCTCCTGCAATGAGCCCCGCAGTATGCGACATATCGACAATAAGTAACGCGCCACATTTTTTCGCAATATTCGCAAAGCGCTCCCAATCAATCGCAAAAGGATATGCAGAAAATCCCGCAACAATTGCTTTGGGCTTTTCGAGCATCGCCATGCGTTCAACACCATCCATGTCAATTCGCCCGTCTTCTCCCGCCTCATAATGCACCCCCTTCCATAATTTACCTGTCACACTCGCGGGGTAACCGTGGGTCAGGTGCCCACCCGAAGAAAGTTTGAGGGAAAGAATTTTTTCACCCACAGGAATAAGCGCATGATAAATTGCGAGATTTGCAGGAGACCCAGAGTAGGGCTGCACATTCACGCTCCATGTTTTGAGAGAGAGTTTAAACGCCTTGAGTGCTCGTGACTGCACCAATAGTTCTAAATCATCAACAACCGCATTGCCCGCGTAATATCGCCTTTTGGGGTAACCCTCAGAATACTTATTCGTAAATCGCGAACCCAGCGCCGCACGGACCGCGCTCGACGCATAATTTTCAGACGCAATAAGCGACAGCGTGTTTTGTTGACGCGCGTCTTCCGCCTGTATGAGTCGTTCTACTTTTTGATCTTGTGATTTCATAATGTTATGCGTCCCGCTACGCCACAATATTCACCACTCGTCCTACAACGACAATGATTTTTTTAGGCTCCTTGCCGTCTAGCGCTTTTTTAATTTTATCACTCGCAAGCGCCAGCATTTCGAGCTCTTCTTTTCCCGCGTCTGCCGATACCACAAGAGTGTCGCGTACCTTGCCATTCACTTGAACAGCGACGGTCACTTTTGCTCGCGCAAGAACAACTTCGTCGTGCGTCGGCCACGACTCAACATGTACGGAGTTAGTATGCCCAAGACGTTCCCATATTTCTGCGGCCATGTGTGGCGCATATGGAGCGAGCAGCTTCACCACACTCTCCCAGTCAGCCTTGGCGATCGGACTTGCTCCGTCTCGCGTCAGATGATTAAACAAAATCATCAGTTGAGATACGCCGGTGTTCATTGCAAACCCCTCAATGCTTTCGGTTACGCGCTTAAAAGATTCGTGAAGTATCTGCGTTGTCTCGTCATCCGTTTCTTGACCTTCATCTTTCCATTCGGTTGCATATTTCCATACCCGATCCAAAAACCTCCGCACACCAAGAATACTATCAACACTCCACGGATAACTCCCCGCTTCGTTATAGGGACCAATAAACGCCAAATACATACGCACTGCATCGCTCCCGAGCTTCGCGACGTATTCGTCGGGGTTGATGACGTTTCCTTTTGACTTCGACATTTTTTGACCATCGGGCCCCAGAATAATTCCTCGGTTGCGCCTTACCACATACGGCTCCGCATACGGAACAAGACCCAAGTCAAAAAGAGCCTGCATAAAAAATCGCGAATACAGTACGTGCATAGTGGTGTGCTCTGCCCCACCCGAATACAGTTGCACCGGAAGCCACGCATTCATTTTTTCTCGATCAGCAAATACTTCAGTGTTTTGGGGATCGGTATAGCGCAAGAAATACCATGACGAATCAACAAACGTGTCCATGGTATCAAACTCCGGCGTCCACCCCTCACCATATAATTTCGTCACACGGTCACGGAGCTCTTTTGATCCTTTGAGTGGAGACTCTCCTGTGGGCAAAAATTCAACATCCGTAGGCAATATCCACGGAAGGTGCTCTTCTTTAACCAAATGAGGTTGTCCATCTGGGTCATATACGACAGGAATGGGAACTCCCCAATATCGTTGGCGCGAAAGTATCCAATCGTGCAACCGATACTGTGTTTCTTTTGAGCCACCAATATTCTGCAATATTTTTTCAGTTGCTTCTTGTGACGTCAGACCGTCGCATGCTCCGGAGTTCACGAGAACCCCTCGGTCAGTAAATACACCCTCTCCTTTTTTTGCGCCGTCTGTCGGAGTAATAACTTCCACAATAGGTAAGTCAAAGGCTTTCGCGAATTCATAGTCGCGTTCATCGTGTGCAGGAACCGCCATAATGGCACCCGTCCCCACATCACCCAATACATAATCAGCAACAAATACGGGAATTTCTTTGCCTGTTGCAGGATTGATTGCGCTCACCCCCTCGAGTCGTACGCCCGTCTTTTCTTTTGCCGCAAACCTATCCTCTACTTTTTTCTTTTTTGCGATCGCAACATACGCATCAACGCCCTCTTGATTCGTAACTCTTGCCTCTTGCCTCAACTGCGTCAGCAGTTCGTGTTCTGGCCCAATCACCAAAAACGTCGCGCCATAAATCGTATCTGGTCGAGTGGTGAATATATCAATTCCCTGCACGAGCTGTGAGAGAATACTTGGTTCAATATCGGCATCAAAGTGCGGCTCTTGCGCATCAACAACCCCCACCGAAACACCAAGTGCCTCGGCAAGGCGTTGTGTTTGCGCCTCACTCACGGCTGGGTCACGACGATCACGCAAAATAATAATCTCGCCAGTGTTCTTCTTTATTTTGTTCCAGTCGAACTTCCAATCAAATGTTGGTGCGAATGGTCGCTCGTGGTCAAGAAATTCTGGATCACAAAATGCACCCGAAAGCACGAGACGTTTAATCGGATTTTCTAAAGATTCTACTAACTTTAATGCGACAACGCTTCCTAAACTATGCCCATAAACAATATGCTGCCCTTGATAACTTGCTCGCGCATGTGCAATTTGTTCTGGGATGTTTGGATTTTCTGTGTTGGGAAGCTCAGGAACAACAACAGCGGCACCCCGCTTTTCTAATTCAGACTTTACCCACACAAAAAATTCGTCTCGAGGAGTGCCAGTAAATCCGTGCAGCAAAAAATAGTTGTTTTTTTTCTCTTCTCTCTTCTTTATTATTTCAAATCTCAACTTCGCTCCTTCGCTCTTTCCAATCCAATTGCGTTGTGCGTCTTTAATTTCTTCTTTCCACGGAAGATCATCAAGCCCATCAAGAAGTTTCTCCGCGTAGTCAGTGATTTTAAACATCCACTGTGTCATTTGTTTTGCTTCCACCGGAGTGCCACATCGGTCACATGCGCCCGCTATCACCTGCTCATTCGCGAGCACGGTTTGATCTTTGGGGCACCAATTGACCGACGAAAGTCCTCGGTACGCCAACCCCCGCTCATAAAATTGTTCGAATATCCACTGCGTCCATCGGTAATAGTCTGGTGTGCACGTTGCAACCATCCGCGACCAATCAAACGATGCGCCGGTCGCCTCGAGTTGCTTGGTCATGGTCTCCATGTTTTTTGTCGTCCATGTTGCGGGAGACACATTATTTTTTATGGCCGCGTTTTCAGCAGGAAGACCGAATGCATCAAACCCAATAGGAAAAAGTACATTCTTGCCTTTCATGCGTGTTTGACGCACCGCGATATCCGTCACCGAAAACGCGTACCAGTGCCCCACATGAAGATCGCCCGATGGGTAGGGAAATTCCACTAGATAGTATGAATTCTCACGATTCGGGTCATTGTCGGGCGCACGATATGCTTCGTCACGAAGCCATTTTTTGCGCCATTTTTCCTCAATTTCATTGTGCGGATATTCGCGCATATGGGCTTATCGTACGCCGTTTTCCCCTCTAGTTCAACGTAAAAAATGGCGCCCCTAGTGGGGCGCCTCTTCGTAGAGCGCAATGACTTCTTTGCGAACCATCTCGGTCAATCGCTCGACACTCCGTCCTTTTGTCGAGATCGGCTCTCCAAAAGAAACGGAGAATCGCTGATTGAACCGAATGCCGAGAAGCTTTCCTTTCCCGAGCATTGTTCCTGTTCCTCGAAATGCAACGGGGACGATGCGCACACCGCGCGCAATCGCTTCGTATGCGGCGCCCCTCTTAAAGGGACCCATTTCTCCTGGTTTGGACCTCGTACCCTCAGCAAACACCACAATGTTTGCGTTGGGACGCTTTTTGCGCATATCGTCGGTCGCCGCAACACACTGGTCGTGATTTTTGCGATCAACCTCAATTTGCCCCGCAAGCACAAAGAGTTGTCCGATGATGGGAATTTTTCGCGCCTCTTTCTTTCCGACAAAACAGACGTGGGAAACCGTCAGACACGCAAGCACCGCATCGGCAGCACTTTCGTGATTGAAGGCGAACACGTACCGTTCATCTTCAGAAATACTTTCTTTCCCATATACACCGACGTGTGCGCGTAACCACTTCACGATTTTAGGAGTCCAATCGTCGTGAATTGCTTTGAGACAGTACTCGCCACGCCGATCGTCCGACCAGTCGTTACGATGCCACCACAAAAAGATGATCATCGGGATGCCTTTGTAGGCAATGATCCCCGCGACTCCCAGTGTCGCAACAATTGACTCAAGCACTCCCAGAGCCCGTTTCCACAGGCGCTTCAGTGTCAGCATAAAGCACCTCCGTATGTGTCTTTCTCATTAGGAGTACCATGCCTCACCCCCTAACGCAAGCGAAAGAGTTTGATGGCGTTTTCGGTTGTAACACGCGCAACTTCTTCGTATGAAATACCCTTGATTTCGGCTATCCGTTTTACAACCTCCTCCACATATAGTGATTCGTTTCGCTTGCCCCGATAGGGGGTGGGGGCAACGTACGGAGCATCGGTTTCTATCATCATTTCGCTCAGTGGAACTGCCTCAATCACCTTGTCATACTGATGCGCGAACGTAATAACGCCTGTAAACGATAATGACAAATTGAGATGTAAAAACTTTTTTGCAATCTCCCAGTCCCCCGCAAAAAAATGCATATGCCCACCGATTTCTTGTACACATTCTTTATGAAGAATTTCATACGCGTCTTCGTACGCATCACGACAATGAATAACGAGTGGTTTTTTGAGTTCCCGCGCAATAGCGATGTGTGCAACAAAACCCTCGCGCTGAGCGCGCTTTGCGTCTTCGGTGTTTCCGTCACGAGCATAATCGAGACCACATTCACCAATTCCCACAACTTTAGGGTGTTGTGCGAGCTCGCGCATTTCTTTTGCGTCGAAGGGAGCTTTTGCGTAGTGCTCGGCATCGGACAGTTCGTCTTTGTCATGATGCACGGAATGAAAATGAGCGGGGTGCATACCAACCGCCGCCCATACGTTTTCATACTGCTCCGCAATCTCAACTGCGCTCCGCGATGTTTCCATTGAGGTACCGACGAGTATTGTTCCTATGTGTCGCTCTGCCATGCGCGCAAACACCTCTGCGCGATCATGATCAAACGGCGGAAAATGGAGGTGGCTGTGGACGTCGATGAGTCTTAGTGCATTTGAATCATGAGACATGAGGCATGAGGCAAGAAACAATAAAAACTACGGCAAGGACACTCATGACTCATGGCTCTTGCCTCCGGTCTCTTTCTGCATAGCAGAAACGGTCCGCGGAAACATCGGCTCGGGGTGTTTTGCTTTGAGTTCTCCGAGTTGCGTCATATCTATCGCACCTTGTTCAGAAAGACCAAACACGGCACGCACTTTCGCGCACGTGTCCGGAATCACGGGAGAGAGTAGTTCTAAACCTCCGAGGAACAATATTGCCGCATTCCACACGACGGCGCGTGCTTTTTCGGGCTCAGTGGTAACAAGCGAAAAGGGTTTGTGTTCCTGAATATATTGATTCGCTAAATCGCACGCTCTCCATCCTGCATGTGCGATCTCTTGGACATTTCCACCATCAAGCGCACGCCTCCATTCTGCACCAAGCACATCCCGAACATAGGTCGCAGGGTCTTCTCCTGATGCTTCGAGTGTTCCTCCCATGACGGTGCCAATGGTTCGCTCCATACGCACCGTCGCGAGCACGTCGTCACTGGGGCGCGCGAGAACCCCGTTCGCATATTTTTCGATCATGGTTGCAATACGACTTGTTAAGTTTCCAATGCCGTTCACAAATCGCGCCTCGTAAAGCTCCTCAAATCGGTCGAGTGTAAAGTCTCCGTCAGTAAATGTCGGAACTTCCGCAATCAAAAAGTTGCGCAGCACGTCGGATCCATGTCGAGCGATGGCATCCATGGGGTCAATGGTGTTTCCGAGCGTCTTGGACATTTTTCTTCCTCCTGAGTTTAAAAACCCATGCACTAAAATTGTCTTGGGGAGTGGCAACCCCGCCGCGAGCAACATACCCGGCCAAAGAATTGCATGAAAACGCAAAATGTCTTTTCCAATCACATGCACGTCTGCCGGCCAATACCGAGTCATTCCTTGCGCCGGCTCGTCTCCCCCGAGATACCCGAGCGCGGTAATATAATTCGAGAGCGCATCACACCACACATACATGGTTTGTGTGGGATCATTCGGCACCGGAATCCCCCATGCGACATCTTTCGCGGGTCGCGAAAAACTGACATCCGAAACTCCTGCATCAAGCATTGCGAGCACTTCATGTTTGCGCTCCTCGGGCAACACGCGCAGTTCATCCGATAAAATAAGCGCGCGAATTTTCTCGACATATTCCGAAAGCCGAAAGAAATAGTTTTCTTCTTTAATATGTTCCGGCGCTTGATCGTGCAGTGGGCACTTGCCATCAACCAGTTCGTGCTCCGTCACAAATGCCTCACACCCCACACAGTAGAGCCCCTCGTATTCCGCGCGGTACATATCGCGCGACGCAACAAGCGCCTCCCACAGCGCTACCGCGCCGGGCTGATGCACCTTTTTGTCGCTCGTGCGAATAAACTGATCCTGCGAACCATGGAGTGCTTTTGCGAGTTCACGAAACAACGCACTCGTGTCATCAACAAACGCTTGGGGTGTCTTTTTCGCGGTTTCAGCTGCTCGTGCAATTTTTGCACCATGTTCATCGGTTCCTGTTAAAAAGTAGGTGTCGTCGCCAAGTAATCGGTGCGCCCGAGCTAACGTATCTGCAATTGTAAATGCAACCGCATGCCCCATGTGTGGCGCGGCGTTGACGTAAAATATGGGTGTGGTGACGTAGAATTTAGTTGCCATTGTTTTCAAGTATACTCTTTCGACTGGCGCGCTCGTCAAGGACTTCTGTTAAGAGCACCACAAGGGGGATGGCCAAAATCACACCCGCCATGCCTCCGAGCTTCCCTCCGACGAGAATCGCAACAATGGCAATAATGGGCGAAACTCCGACCATTCTTTGCACCACGAGGGGGTAAATAAGGTGTCCCTCAATTTGTTGCACCAGCGTGTAATAGAGCGCCACAAAAAGACCCGTCGTTGGCCCAAGCTGAAGTGCCGCAAACACGACACCAGGAATAGCCGCGAGCACAGGCCCAATATATGGAATAATTTCAAACAACGCAGAAATGACCGCGAGCGACAATGCATATTTAAGACCAAAAATACCCAGCAACCCAATATACACCAACACCCCCACAATGAGCGCGAGAAGGAGTTGTCCCTGCAACCATCGCTCGATTTTCCGTTGCGTACGCGCCCAAATATACACAACTCTGTCTTCACGCTCCCCCGGAATAACCAAACGCAAAAACTTTTCTACACCGCGCTCCTGCACGGTCATATAAAACGACACAACAAAAATCATACCAAAAGTGACCACACGATCGAGAAAGTTTTCACTACTCAGAAGTGAGCCCGCAAAACCTTTGACCGTAAAGTCTTGTCCTTTTAAGTATGCGCCAATACGATCAAACACTGGGTCAACGGGAAACCACGACGCACGGTGCGCAATATCAACTCGTGCCTCGCGCAACATCTTTGGTGTTTGTTTTGCAAAAATCTCAAGCTCATCTGAAATTTTCGGCAACAACGTATATGTCGAAACAAAAAGCCCCACAAGAAGCGCAATATAAAGCAGAGACACTGCAAGCACGCGTGGCACTTTCCATTTTCCAAGCCGTCGTACTGCAGGATCCAAGGCAGACGCAATAACTACCGCAAGGAGAAGCGCCACAACAACGTCACGAACTTTCCATGCAACAAAACATGCGAGCGCGAACATAAGCGCACGCAAAAATGTCGCCGACGTGACATCAATGCGTGCGCGCTCCATACACTAAATCTTTTTGAGAATTGTTTTAAGCTTGTCGGCATCAAGCCCCTTACCAATAATCGAAATGTATGCCTGCTTGCTCGTAAACATTTTCTTTGCGAGTCGCTGCATATCGCTTCGTTTTATGGTGTCGAGTTTTTTCATGATGTGGTCAGGAAGTTCCACCTTGCCTGTGTAGAGCATTTGTCCGCCCACAAAATGTGCAACATCGTCGGTTGCCTCAAGACCAATAGCGAGTGAACCTTTGACGTTATCAATTGCGCGTGCAAATTCTTCTTTGTTTACTCCTTTTTTCACAACCGACGCAAGCTCTGCAATAACTTCAGAAAGTGCTTTTTCTTCTTTTCCGTGAGGTACTCCCGCATAAATTGCAAAATACCCATGTTGCGGATACGACTCGTGCCATGCGCGAATAGTATATGCAAGACCGTGTTTTTCACGAATACGCTCAAACAAACGTGAGGTCATGTACCCCCCAAGAATCGTCGCGAGTACCTCTGCGGCAAGTTTATCTTTGTCGCCATACGCGAGCCCAGAAAATCCCAGCACAAAGTGTACTTGATCGGTCTCGCGTGGGAGCACACGCACGTGTGGCGCTTGTGTTCGCTTCGATGTTGAAGTGCGCTTTCCTTTGCTTCCTCGACGCAATTTTGCGAACGCCTTCTCAACCGCGCGCACGGTCGATTCGTCGCTGACATTACCCGAAACCACCACCATCGCATTTTCTGCGGTATAGTGCATGTTCCAATATTCAATAAGGTGCTTACGCGTAACCGCCGAAAGCGTTTTCTCACTCCCAATCGTATCCCATCCCGCACTCTGATCGCCAAACATAACTTCTTCAAATACATCCCACGCATGAATTCTGGGGTTGTCTTTGCGCATCTTCATTTCTTCAAGAATCACGTTCTTTTCTTTGGTGATTTCACCCGCCGGAATAAGCGAATTTTGTAGAATATCGGACACAAAACCAAGTGCCAACGGAAAATGATCTTTGTGACACTTTACCCAGTAGCCTGTTTCTTCTTTTGAGGTAAACGCATTGTGCTCAGCCCCAATTGCATCGAGTTGTCGATTGAGCGACATGGGGTCGGGAAATTTTTTTGTTCCCTTAAAGAACATGTGTTCAAGAAAGTGGCTAATGCCATTATTTTCTCGCACTTCGTAGTTTGAACCCGTACCCACAAGCACCATAACGGTTACCGTTTCGGTGGTAGGCATGGGAATGGTGAGGAGCTTGAGGCCGTTCTTGAGTGTGTGTGTGGTGAGTTTCATACGCACATCGTAACACAAAAAACAAGCCTCCCCAAGCGCCCAAACCTCAAAAAATGCGGTGGCTCGTATGCGGGGGCGTATTACAGTTTTGCCGCGAGTTCGTGGGTCGCTACCCTTTCCTGTTTTCCGGTATTTCGATCACGAACAGTCACGGTATCATTTTCGAGTGTGTCAAAATCAATCGTCACGCAGTATGGTGTTCCAATTTCATCTTGCCTGCGATAGCGCTTACCAATATTGCCATTGTCGTCCCATGCAATATTGGGGATGGTCGCACGAAGTTCATCATACACACGTCGCGCTTTCGCAACGAGATCGGGCTTGTTTTTCAGCAGCGGAAACACCGCCACCCGCACTGGAGCAAGCTCGCGAGGAAACGCAAGATACACGCGCGTCTCGCCACCAAGTTCGTCTTCACGATAATGTTCAAGAAGCACGGCAAGCACCGTGCGATCAAGCCCGAACGACGGCTCAATCACGTGTGGCAAAAACTTCGCGTTGCTCTGCACGTCGTGATAGCGCAAATCTTGTTTCGAAAGCTCTGCATGTACCCGTAAGTCAAAATCGGTACGATACGCAAGACCATACAACTCCCCCTTTCCAAACGGATATTCGTACTCAAAATCTACCGTGCGCTTTGAATAGTGCGCCAAGTCTTCGGGAGCAATTTCTTTTGCACTCACATGATCACGCGAAAGGCCCAGCGCATCGGTCCATGCAAACATCGCCTCTTTCCAGAGCTCAAAATGTTTCTCCCATTCTTCGGGACGCACAAAGTATTCAATTTCCATTTGTGAAAATTCGCGCGTACGAAAAATAAAATCACGCGGGTTGATTTCGTTACGAAATGCTTTTCCTATTTGCCCAAGTCCAAAAGGAAGCGCGGGATGCGCGGTATTAAGAATATTCTTGAAGTTCACAAACATCCCCTGTGCAGTCTCGGGGCGCAAATATACCGTTGCGCTTGAGTCTCCGCTTGCCCCTGCCTGCGTCTTAAACATCATATTAAACGACTTCGTCTCACCTAACTTTCCGCCACATTCAGGACATGTGTTGCCTTCTATATGATCGGCACGAAAACGTTTTTTGCATTTTGTGCATTCCACGAGTGGATCCGCAAACCCTGCAACGTGCCCCGACGCCTCCCACACCTTTGGGTTCATTAAAATGGCGGCATCTACCCCATACATGTCACTACGAGACTCCACAAACATCCGCCACCACAGTCGTTCAATATTCCGCTTGAGCGCAACCCCAAGTGGGCCGTAGTCCCACGCGCCCGAAAGCCCGCCGTAAATTTCAGATGACGGAAATATAAACCCTCTTCGTTTGGCAAGCGATGCAAGTGTTTCGAGTGATGGCATACGCCTTACCGTACCACGCGCTGCTGCTTTTGCTCAACCTTGGGGTCGTCGGGCATTGCGGACGTTTGTGCAAGTGACGTTTTCTTTATTTCACTTCCGGTAAACGCATCGCGCGCAACAAGTGTCGCTTGTGAAATAATTTCTGGGCTCGTGTTGACCTGTGCGGCCGAAGGTACGAGCGCTAACTGAAACGCAACATCAAGTGACGGCCTCGACGCGTACCCCGAGCCCGCAGGAAGCACGGGAATCTTCCATGTAATTTTTCCGGTGCTTTGGTCGAATGTGACGTCTCGCCCGCTCGGCAATACCGCCTCTTTCCAGCGCACATACGTTGGAATTGTTGCGCTCACCACCACGTCGCGAAGATCGTTCGATGACGTGAGTGCTGTCCACACAATAGTATACGTTGTTTCTTCACCAACTTTTGGCGGCAAGGGGCCGGAATTCGTAAATCGATTATCATAATAAAATCCGCGTTGAGAGAATCCTGTTTCGGTCAGTACACGAATGCGCGACTCTGCACTGCCATCAACACGAACACCCGAATATCCCTCAGGAACTGTCGGCGAAGTAATTGTTGAGCTGAGGGTAATAACAAAGTTTTTGTCTGCCGAACTCTTCACCGGAAGTGGGTTTTTGACTTTGACGCGGAATCGCACACGACCCTCTTCACCCGGGTCAAGCACGCCGAGTGACGGCACATATCCTGGCGACCACGTCATCGTGCGCGTTTGTCCATCATACGTTCCATCGGGTGATGTAACAGAAGAATCATCAATGGCGCTTCCTGTGATCACCGTTTTTATCACCACATCTTTCACACTCACCGGCAAATTGTTGCGGTAATACATCACAACCGAAAATTCTTGCCCTGCTCGCGTAATATTGTCTGGTGTATCGGGCAGTAGCGTCTCAACTGCAAGCAGTGCGGACTGCACCGTAGTGGAAGTTTCGCCCGATGCGAACACGCGCGACAGTGCGCCATACGGCTCACGAATACCAATGTCGGCTCTAAACGTCATGGGGGCTCCGGCCTCACCCATCACTTTTCCTTTTACTTTTAGTTGGCGTTCTTCTCCAGGGGCAATAGAACCAACAGTCCAGTATTTTTTATCTGAAAGATCAGACGAAGCTGATTCGAACGTAAACGCCTCGGGAAATACCAGCGCAACCGTCAGATTATCAATCGTGCTTTCTGCGCTCGAATTTACACGCACTGTCATGGCGGCCTCTTGGCCGGACTGTAGTTCTTTAGGGAGTTCAAGCGCAACCGCAATCGTTGAGTGCGTGAGTGTTACTTTGTAGGGACTTTCTTTGAGAAAAACTGCTGAGGAATCACTCGGACGAAATTCGAACACCACCGAACCTTCGAGTACATCATCGGGTCGCCCAAACACCGTGCCCTCAAATGTTGCGTCACCCTCTGCGTTCGGCGCGAGTGTTCCCAGGGACTTTCTTTCAATGGGCGCGTCTGCTCGTGAGCCACCATCAATGAGTGCTCCTGGCGGATAGTGCATAATCAACGTGACGTTTTCGAGTGCGACTTTATTATTGTTTTTGTAGTGCACCTTTGTGGTCATTTTATCCCCCGACGCAACCTTCTCGGATATTTCTTGCTTGAGTTCTATTTGATCGGAATATTTTGCGCCCTTGTCGGTAAAAAGCATGTACGCAAGCACGCCAATAATACCCACCAAAAAGGCAACAACAAGCGAAAACATCACAACCATAATGCGTGATCTTTTTTTAGGTGGCGTGCTCATGGGTTGTGGTGTGATAACTTCTGATGATTGTTTGTTTGTCCATCTTGGAGGCACGTTCAGTGCACGAGGCGTCATAGGCGCCTTACCCTGCCGATCAGCAAGGGGGTCTGTAGGAACGTATAAACGATCGTTGAGGTTTTCTAAAGACATGGGTACAGTTTTTCAGTTTATGGGTTTAACAGTTCGTGAGTCGTGAAAACTCTTAACTCTTTCAGTATACCAAATGATTGAGTGCGAGTATGCGTGTAATGTCATCTTCGCTGTGAATACCTTCTTCGGGGAGAAGTCCTAGTAACCCTAAAAACTCCGCCTTTCGTGTGAGTAAACTCCCCCGATCCATTGGTGTTGTATGCTCAATGAGCCGTTCGTACAAAAATCCCCACATCACCGGATCGCGCTCGGGCTCACGGAGCATGCCTCCAGAAAATCGCGCGAATGCACGTCGCGACGTAATCGCACCATCTGCGGGTGGCAAAGTGTAGGCATCGGCATCGGTCAGTAAATACCCGCTCTTTGTGCTCACCATGACCACGTGTGTATACGACAGTGGTTGAATGTGCGACCGGAGTTTTGATTTTTCCCACCGTACCCCGCGCGCGAGCACATCGAGTTTTCCGTACTCGCGTGTATACAGCGCGAGCATTGCATCGCCCTCACCCGACGGAGTGTCATCGAGCACAATGGCGTCACTCGCGTAGTAATTGCTCATGCTTTCGTGATCTGCTCCTCTCCCTCGCGCCACTCGCTCACGTCAACGCTGGTTGCTTTCAAAATATCGTGCGCAATATCTTTGAGTGGGAAAAACCCCTGAATGGCGATAGTCATCATTTCTCCGGGCTTTGCTCCGCTTTCTTTACGGCACTGCTGAATGAGTCGCTGAAAATCTCTGAGCGCTCCCTCTTGTTTGAGTGCATCAGTCAACGTCACATCGAGTACAATGGGAGTTTCGTCAGCAAGATTTTTATCAACAAGAATTTCTTTTACGTTGAGTTCTTCGGCAAGAATTTGTGCAATATCCGAAGGAAGTTCATCACGAATCGTCGCACTCGCGAGTGGTTGGCGAATTTTCATGCCCGCACTTGCGCGCTCAAGGAGTCCCGCAGAGGCAAGTGTGCGCACGCGCTCCATATGAGACAGAAGCTCTTCGTCGCTTGGTATTGCGCTTGGCCAATCTTCGAGGTGCACACTCGCACGATCTCCTCCGATTTCTTGATATACCTGTTCGGCAATGTATGGCACAAAGGGAGCAGAAAGAATCGCAACATTTTTGAGAACCTCGCGGAGTACTCCATGCTCGCCATCTTTCATGCGATCTCGTGATCTCCTGATATACCAACGCGATACATCTTCGCTTATAAATAACTCAAGTTCGCGAATCGCACGCGTGATTTCGTACGCGTCGAGCTCCTTTGTCATTTGCGTTATGACTTCCGAAAGTCTTGCGAGCACCCATGCATCGAGTATGTTCTTGCTTTCTTTCGCTGGGTTCGCACTCGCGGTTTTCCAAAAAACAAGTGAGTTCGCGAGCAAATCGAGTGATCCCCGCTTGCGCATCACCACCTCACGCTCATCAAATAATATGGAGTCTCCGGGTTGATTGACCGCAAATATATACCACCGCAGCGCATCTGCTCCATGTGTATCGAGAAGCTCCATGGGGGGCGTGTAGTTTCCGAGGCTTTTCGATAGCTTTTTTCCTTTTGCGTCCATCACGTGTCCCAGTGCTATCACGTGTTTGTAGGGCGCGGGTCGTCCAAGGAGTGTCGATACGGCAAGCAGTGTATAGAACCATCCCCGTGTTTGGTCTATTCCTTCGACAATGTAATCGGCAGGAAAGGCCTTACCTTCATCAATCATTTCGGCATGCTCAAATGGATAGTGCCACTGCGCGTATGGCATTGCACCCGAATCAAACCACACGTCCGCAAGTTCAGGAACGCGCGTCATCACACCATCACATGACGGGCACGAAAGCTCCACACGATCGATAAACGGCCGATGAAGATCAAGAACTCCGTCTTCGTTGGTGGGCATGCGTGGCCCATATAATTGCCGAATGCTTCCCGCAGGAAAGAAATCTCCCGTTCCTTCTATTTTTTCTTTTCCGTGGTTCAAGCTTTCTTCGGGCGTCATACCCAAAAGACCTGTCTCGAGCATCCAGAGGGGTGCTGCATGACTCACCAAGAAAATTGTTTTTCCTTTGTGCTCAGACTCAAGCACATCAAACAATTCGAGCATTCGCGCGCGCACATGGAGCATGGTCTCCCCTCCTGTGGGTTGATGTGTAAACTGTTCGAGCCGACTTCCAAACTGCACCAAATACTCGTGCCATGTTTTGCCATCGAACGCACCAACGTCGTACTCGCGCAGGCGAGGATCGGTCATGAGTTTTTCTGGAGGAAGTTCAAAAACATCACGCGCAATTTCTGCGGTTTCTTTGGTGCGCACAAAATCACTCGCAATAATCATGTCGGGCACAACGCCCTCCGCTTTCTTTGCTTCAAGACTTTCGCGCGCGATTCTTTTTCCTTCGTCGGTAAGGCCGTAGTGATCGTGCTCGACTTTTGTGACAGATAAATTGAGTACATTGTTTTCGGATTGGCCATGACGCATCACAAAATAAGTATTATTGAGCGGTCGCATGCCCACACGAAGTTCAACAAGCGACCCCACCACTTCATCGGCGCCACACGCGCCACACCTCCAAATGGGCAACGGAGTGCCCCAATACCGCTCACGGCTAAATGCCCAATCTTTTGCTTCTTTAATCCATTCTCCAAAACGCCCTTCACCCACATTTTTTGGTTCCCATGCGACGGTCGTATTTGCCTCTACCATCTGCTCGCGAAGTTGCGACATCCCAATCCACCACGATTTTCGCGCGTAATAAATAATGGGAGACTTACACCTCCAGCAATACGGATATTCGTGCGTGTACGGTGCGGTCGAAAAGAGACTTCCTTGTGCGCGCAATGTCTCGAGAATGGCTGTGGTGGTGCTGTTACTCTTTACATACTTTCCCGCGAGCTCGCTCCCCACGTTTGCCTCAAAATGTCCCACCGTATTGACCGTATGCACACGTGGCAAATCTCCTTCTTTCCCGAGTGTAAAGTCATCTACCCCGTACATTGGCGCAATGTGTACGACTCCCGTACCATCGGTATCGGTCACAAAATCGGCAACATACATTTTGTGTGATTGCGCGTTGGTGTTTTCTTCTACCGCGAAAAGTGGTGTATACGAAAGCCCTGCAAGCTCCTCACCATTCCATGACCCCAACACACCCCCCTCCACCCGAACATCAACGGCACGGGTGGACGCAACAATGACCGTGTCTCCGTTTTCACATTGAATAGCGCTATAGGTAATGCGTGGGCTGACCGCGAGCGCAACGTTCCCTGGGAGCGTCCACGGAGTCGTTGTCCATGCGAGCACAAAAGTATTTTTTGGCACATCCCACCCCGCAATGCGCTGGCCGTCGGTGAGCGCAAATTTGACGATTGCCGTTTCGTCGGTGACCGTGCGGTATTCTTGCGCAAGCTCGTGGCTCGAAAGCCCGGTCTCGCACCTTGTGCACCACGGCAGTATTTTATAATCCTCGAACAATAACTTCTTCTTCCATATTTCTTTCATCACCCACCAGAGGGACTCAAGATAGTCGTTGGTATACGTTAAATATTCTTTGGAGTAATCAATCCAAAATCCCAGCTTTTCAGAAAATGCAATCCACTCTTCGCGATATTTTTGCGCCGATGTTTTGCATTCGGCGTTAAACTGCGCGATACCAAATGCTTCGATGTCTTTTTTTGTTTTGAGGTCGAGCTTTTTTTCGATTTCTATTTCGACGGGAAGTCCCTGCGTGTCCCATCCCGCGCGCCTCGGCGCATAAAACCCTTGCATGGTTTTATACCGCAGGACCACATCTTTAAACGCACGCGTTTCGAGGTGTCCCATGTGAGGGAGGCCGTTTGCGGTTGGGGGTCCTTCAAAAAACACAAAATTGGGCCCATTTTTACGCGCCTCAACACTCTTCTCAAAAATATGCTCCTTCTCCCAGAGCGCCCTTACCTCATCTTCTCGCGGTTGCATAATACTCAGTAGTATACGCGAATTTCTCCCTTTTGGGCAAAAAAAGAGCCCGCACACATGCCGGCTCTTTTTGTTTCGTTTTGTTTCGTTCTCTCTCCCCCCTTCGCCTCACGGCTTCGGGCGGACAAGCACACTATTTCAACACCGCACTTTCAATGACATCCCCTGTGGCGAGCTTGTCTACCACATCCATGCCTTCAATCACGCGACCAAACACGGGGTGTTGGCTCGTAAGTGGCGGCTTGTTGTAGTCGAGGAATGTATTATCGACGAGGTTGATGAATACTTGGCTTCCTCCGGTGTTTGGGCCGCTATTTGCCATGGCAAGAGTGCCACGCACATTCGAAAGTTCCGGACTAAATTCATCTTTGATTGCGTACCCCGGCCCACCCGAACCAATCCGAGGATCATTCAGTGGAAGTGTTTTTGTTTGTGGGTCTCCAAATTGCGCGACAAAGTTTGGCACAACACGATGAATTTTAATACCGTTGTAAAATCCTTCGCTCACCAGTTTTGCAAAATTTGCTGATGTTTGCGGTGCCTTTTCGGTCTCAAGCGCAATCACAATTTTTCCTTTTGAGGTTGTTATTTCGACGGTGTTTTTTGTGGTTGTTTGTTCCATGTTGATGTTGTTGTTTGTGTTCTCGAGCACATTTGGACTTGCATTCTTTTGCTGTCGCCACAAATATCCTGCCCCTAAAATAATAATCACGACAATAATTGCTCCCACAATGCTTCCTGCGCGGGTGTCGGTGGTAAGTTGCTTCATATAAACATATGGTAGCGAACGCAGGCAAGAGTGCAAGTGTACGAAAATCCCGCCAATGTGGCGGGATATCATGCTCCTTCTGTTATAATTTTTTGCGACCTCTCGTAAGCTTTATGCTCAGTGCGCGCAGCCTTTCGAGAAACTGTAGGACCTCGCGACGCGTCTCGTCTGCGCGATGACCGCCAATTTGCTCACCTTTCGTCGGCTCTTTGTGCGTACGTTTGTGAGCGCGCTTGAATGTATTATGTGCAAAGCGCATCACGATCCCTCACCATCATCACGCAGACGACTCGTCGGATCGAGGGCGTGCCTCGTACGTCCCTTCAAGAGTCTTCCAATCAACTGATTGAGCTGCTCTGATTTTTCAGCAACGTCGCTCGACGTATACTGCGCCAGATTGGGGCGAGGATCACGCAATTCGAATTCTTTGCGCGCGCCTTCAAGATGCGACTGGAGACGCTGCTGCC
>Ga0172375_10002860_pt1 | contig 26594 bp, 23 predicted proteins | sample LakKiv1m_FD_114537 | JGI IMG/M metagenome (GOLD analysis project Ga0172375, IMG submission 114537) | Freshwater microbial communities from Kabuno Bay, South-Kivu, Congo - kab_092012_11.1m | ecosystem: Environmental > Aquatic > Freshwater > Lake | place: Democratic Republic of the Congo...
CAGCAGGACCCTGTAAGCCAGAAAGAAATCGACAGGAATAATGCCGTTTACCAAATCCAGAATAACAGGAATCCATTTATCGATCATCCGGAATATGTCGGGTTAATTTGGTTTAATACAGGCGTAGGCTTTGAGCATTTTGCCGACAGATCGGACTTTAGTGTGTTCCCAAATCCAATGAAAGATTGGGTTTTTGTAAATATGAGCGATGAAATCGCCCGCGAAAATGCATCCATCAGTATTTCGGACGAAGCGGGACGGCTGGTATATTCTTCTGAAACAACTGCAGAAAAGCAGCTTAAAATCAAAACAACGGGATTTTCAGAGGGATTTTACTTTTTAACAATCCATGTTGGTAATGGTAATCCGGCAGTGGTTTTTAAGTTGGTTAAGTAACATTAAACCGATTGGGATTTATTCATTTAATGAACAAACCTTTTAAATATCATCATCTTGGTATTCCTACCGATAAACCAATAATTGGTGAGGTTTACCTAAAAGATTATAAAGTTTTTCATTATGGTTTTGATAAAAGTGATTATGGGATCGAATGGATGAGATATGAAAAAGATTGCCCCTTGCCGGAAATTGTAAAAACAATGCCACACATTGCGTTTGAAGTGGATGATTTGGTTGAGGCCATCAAAGGAAAAAAGGTGATCATTCAGCCAAACAGTCCATCAGAAGGAAATCTTGTAGCTTTCATCGAGGAAAATGGGGTTCCCATTGAATTTATCCAAATTGAAAAGAAGGTAAAAAATGACAAAAATCAGGATAACAAAAGCATATAAATTCGACATGGCTCACGCCTTGCCCGGCCACGACGGCCTCTGCAAAAACATCCACGGGCATTCCTACGAACTTTTGGTAACTTTGATCGGAGAACCCATTAACGATTCTGAATCTCCAAAACTCGGCATGGTAATCGATTTTAAAGATTTGAAGCACATCATAAAAGGGCTCATTGTGGATGAACTGGATCATGCACTTATCCTGCGAAAAGATTCTCCGGAAACACTTCTCACCGAAATGCATAAAAATTTCGACCGGATTGTTTTAGTGGATTACCAGCCTACAAGTGAAAACATGATCATCGATTTTGCCAGACGGATTAAAGAAGCTTTACCTGATAGTGTTAAACTTCACCATCTGAAACTTTGGGAAACTGTTACCTCTTACACCGAATGGTACGCCGGGGACAATGAATAGTTTAAGCCAAATACCTGGATTTAAAGCGGTCAGGTATTATAGAATGGTGTAAAAAAAGCGATTCCTACAAAGCCAATAAAGGCCAGAGCAATAAAAATTGCCACCACCATCCAAAGCAATGAAGCTTTGGCCCAATTTGCCCTGTTTACATTGGTGTTCGACGAAAATGCCCACACAAAAAGCATCACAATCCCAACCAGCGGGATTGCAGTAACGAGCATCGTGATAAACCATTCGCCAACCGTAAGCGGTTGTCTCAAATATTCCTGGTACTGCCGGTAAGCATCGTTTTGATCTAAATTTTCCATAGCTGTAGATTTTTAAATTTGATGCAAGGTAGGAATTCTTTTGAAATTATTCGACCACAATAATGAAATTTTGAAGATGGAAACCATAGAAATGGATGGTACTTCAGGCGTTTAGCCTTCAGGCTGGTGAAAAGATTTTAATACCGGGCTTGGAAGATGATTCGAATAATCCCAACACAATTTACATCTATGCAACTTTTTTGTATCTCCATACTGCCACCGAAAGTGCTGCAAATGCATAGATTATCAACGCAACAAGCTGATGAAATATGTTTTTGAGTCCTGAACCTTTGAGCATGACCATCCGGATAATTTCGATGAAATAAGCGATCGGGTTGATGACGTTGATGGCCCGTGCCCACTCGGGCATACTATCGACGGCTGTAAAAAGTCCACTCATCAAAATGAAAACTACCATAAAAAACCAGGTAAGAAACATCGATTGCTGCATGGTATCGGAAACCGTGGAGATGATGAGCCCGAGTGCCAACACAGCTACCAGGAAAATCGCTGCCACACCAAAAACCAAACCAACACTCCCAACAATCGGGATATTAAAGAAGATTTTGGCAATCACGAGACCAAAAGCTAGTTCAAACATGGCGATAATCCAGAAGGGAACGAGCTTCCCCGCAATAAACTGGTATTTTTGTATCGGGGTTACGTTTATCTGTTCAATGGTACCAATTTCTTTCTCACGAACCACATTCATCCCCGAAAGGAAAAATGCAACAAGCGTAACCAGCATCACTAGGATCCCGGGTACCATGTAAGTCTGGTAATTAAGTTCCGGATTGAACCAGTAGGAATATTCAATTCCGATGGGTTGCTTTACTTTCCGGTGTGTCATTTCGGTAACCAGATTCATGTTAAAATCCCTTACAATTGCCAGCGTATAAGCATTGACCAAACTAGCTGCTGAGCCGTTGATTGCATTAACAACCAAACTTACAGCGGCTTCTTTTTCGTTGACAAGGTCCTTTTCAAAATCAGGAGGAATCTGAATGATAAGATCTGCAGCTCCTTTTTCGATATCTTGTTCAGCCTTTTCATAACTAAACGAATAACCTACAATCCGATAAAACGACGAACCCTTGAACTTGCTTACCAGTTCCCTCGACGAGGGGCTTTGATCCATATCCACGATACAGGTCCGGATAGTTTTTATCTCGTAAGTAGCTGCATTAGCCAATATCAGAAGCTGGATAACCGGCATTACGAATATAATCGGCAACATCATCCGGTTGCGAAAAATCTGCAAAAATTCTTTCTGAAGTATAAAAAGGATGGTTCTCATATTATTCTAGTCTGGTCTTGAAATTTCGAACACTTAAACCGATAAATACGGCAATCATCCCGAAAAGGATGATGGTCTCTTTCCACAAATACTGAACTCCTATGCCTTTGAGCATTATACCGCGGATGACAATGATAAACCACTTAGCTGGAATGATGTGAGAAACCCACTGAAGCGGCAAAGGCATGTTTTCGATAGGAAAAATGAATCCCGACAACATAATGGTAGGTAGCATCAGAGCAACCATCGATATCATCATGGCAATCTGCTGGCTGGTGACAACAGATGAAATAAATATGCCAAGCGACAGGGCCAGCAAAATATAAACAATGCTGTAACCAAGCAGCAGCGCAAGGCTTCCGCGCACCGGAACACCAAATACAAAGTAGCCAAGTACCAAAATTACAAGGGCAATTACAAAAGCGAGGAAGACGTAAGGAACTACTTTCCCAACGATGATCTGGATTGGCCGCAAAGGTGAAACAAGTAAAACCTCCATGGTTCCCAGTTCTTTTTCCCGGGCAATCGAAATGGAGGTCATCATGGCGGAAATCAGTAATAAAAGCACAGTGATGACACCCGGCACAAACATAAAAACACTTTCCAACTGTGCATTATAGAGCATTTGTACTTCGGTTTTAACCTCTATGGGAAGTTTTTTTTCCGCCAGCAGTTCTTTCTGAAAATCGCTAACAATCGCTGTCGTATAATTTGTAAGAATTTTAGCCACATTGGGATCGGAGGCATCGGCCAGGATCTGCAGGGAGGCGGTGCCATCGCGTTCGATTTTTTCGGCAAAGCCGGACTCAAAAATCAATACCTGTTTGATATTTCCTTGTTTAAATGCAGCTTCAATACCAGCTTCATTATCAAGATTTTCGGCCAGGATAAAATAACCCGACGACAGTATTTTCTGGGTAAGTTTACGGGTGATATTATCTTTTGAATAATCCAGAATGGCGATGCGGGCATTTTTGATGTCGTTGGTTAGTGCAAATCCAAAAATTAGCAGTTGAACCACGGGCATCCCGAACAAGATTAGTAGGGTCCGGTAATCCCGGAAAATGTGGTAGAACTCTTTTCGTACAAAGCCGAGGAATTGTTTCATCGATCGAATATGTGTTATTAGTGATTCCTTTGTTTCAAGAATATTTAATGGTCAGTCAACAGTTGGCAGTCAACAGTTGGCAGTGGCATCGCCTACTACCCACTGCTTACTTTTAACTGAATTTTTCCGGATTTTGAATCATATATGACAGTAGTTTCCCAACTTCTTCTAACCTTTCAGTTAAATTACGATATACTTCATCTGAAATGTATTTGCATGCCAGCGAAAAGTCAAGCCAGACTTGTGTTTCGGTATTTTCCATATCTGAATCAGAAAGTTTGCTGATAAAATAAGCAGGGTATTGTCTTTTGCGATAACCTTCTCCCAGGTTTGCACATACCGACCTTGAAGATCTTCTGATTTGATCGGTTAGGCTATATTTTTCCACCTTTGGAAATGTTTTCGAAATCTCGAAAATTTCCATCGACAATTCAAAACCCTTTTGAAAGGCCATTAACTCTCTAAACCCCTTTATCATGTTATTGGATTTTTATATTATTGATAAATTCATTCTGTTACATTTTTTCCCGATCTAAAAAACTTATGTTTGACAAATTTTCCGAATTACTGCCCACTGCCCACTGCCGACTGCCCACTTCCTTCATCCCCTTGCTAATTTCAAAAACACATCATTCATCGTCGCTGATTCGTACATTTCCTTTAGTCTATCGGGGGTATCCAGGGCTTTGATTTCGCCATCGACCATGATCGAAACGCGGTCGCAGTATTCGGCTTCGTCCATGTAGTGTGTGGTAACAAAAATGGTAACACCACGATGTGCTGCCTGGTAAATCATGTTCCAGAATTGCCGCCGTGTAATCGGATCTACACCTCCGGTTGGCTCATCCAAAAAAACAATTTTCGGTTCATGTAACATGGCCACAGTAAAGGCCAATTTTTGTTTCCACCCTAACGGAAGGGCACTCACCGGCTTGTCTTTCACCTCTTCCAACCCGAGTTCGTGAAGCGCCTGCGTAGTTTTTTCCCTGATAAGCGTTTTACTCAACCCATAAATACCTCCGTAAAACCGGATATTTTCGACAGGTGTTAAATCCTCATAAAGCGAAAATTTCTGGCTCATGTAACCAATGTTTTTCTTGATTTTGTTAGTTTCGGAATAAACATCAAACCCACCCACCATCACCTTACCGGAAGTGGGTGTCCACAAGCCGCACAGAATTTTTATTGCGGTAGTCTTTCCGGCACCATTGGCACCCAGGAAGCCGAATATCTCACCTTTCCTTACCTGGAATGTAAGGTTGTGGTTGGCTGTGAAATTCCCGAATTTCTTTACCAGGTTTTCGACTTCAATGATATTTTCGTGGATGGCTTTCATTGTTGTTCCTCATTTTTTCCTACCATTAAATCCATAAAGCAATCCTCAATGTTGGCATGAATTTCTTTAATTTTTAGATTTTGATGATTCCGTTTTTCGAGATAATCTTTAAGCCCGGCTATATCGCAATCCTGATCCTTTGGGGTTACATGCAGAAAGTCGCCAAACGGATATACCGTATTGATTTTATCGCACTCTTCCAGGTCACCGATCAGCCTGAATGTTTCAGCCGACCTGACGGCCAGTAAACGGTGCGGAAAGCTTTTAATGATATTTGCGGGGGTATCGATACTTAAAATGTCGCCATCCTGCATCAGACCCACGCGGTCGCATAGGCTGGCCTCATCCATGTAGGGAGTCGAAACTAAAATGGTAATTCCCTGTTCCTTTATTCTTCTAAGCATCTCCCAGAATTCTTTTCTCGAAACAGCGTCCACACCTGTAGTAGGTTCGTCGAGGAATAAGACGGCAGGTTTATGGATTAAGGCACAGCACAAGGCAAGTTTTTGTTTCATCCCACCCGAAAGTTTACCTGCCGGTCTTGTCTTGAAAGGTTCGATCTGCCTGTAAATGTCAGCAATCAGGTTATAGTTTTCACTGATTGTTGTATTGAAGATCGTTGCAAAGAAGCTGAGGTTTTCTTCGACGGATAGATCCTGGTAAAGCGAAAACCTGCCAGGCATATAGCCTACCGATTGCCTGATTTTTTTATAATCATGCACGCAATCGCATCCCATTACCTGTGCTGAACCTGTGTCGGGCAGGAGCAGCGTGACCAACAGCCTGAACAAGGTAGTTTTTCCGGCTCCGTCAGGCCCAATAAGACCAAATATTTCACCCTCGTTCACCTCGAATGAAACTTCTTTTAAAGCCTTGGTTTTGCCGTAGCTTTTTGATAAGTTTTTTACTGAAATTGGATTCATTTTTCGAATATCAGCTACTAAAAATTCACTTCACCGGGCATCCCGATTTTGAGTGTGCCGTCATTTTTTACCAACACCTTTACTGCATAAACAAGGTTTACGCGTTCTTCTTTGGTTTGAATTATTTTTGGTGTAAACTCAGCGCTTTCGCTTACCCAACTGACTGTTCCCGACAGCTTCCGGTTGGTTTCACGATCCTTGTCCACCAAAACTTCAACCTCATTTCCAATTTTAACCTGAGGAATCTGGTCGCCACTCACATATACTTTTAGTTTCATCACACGCAAATCGGCCATTTTGTAGAGTCCTTTCCCGACAACAGCCATTTCTCCTGTGTTTACATATTTAGTCAGGACAACCCCTTCAGTCGGATTGATGATGATTGATTTTCGGATTGACTCCTCCACCTGGTCGATTTGTTTTTGAACGGTTGATGCTTCGTTGTAAACAGAAGTTTCCTGCGTTTTCACCGACTTCATCTGTTTGTCGATCACATCAACCTGGCCAGCAATGTCATCGACCTGTTTTGGAGTGGCAGCACCATCGTGGTACATTTTATCAATCCGTTCTTTATCGCGTAAAACATTGGTCTTTTGCTGCTGGTAAACTGCAATTTGAGCATCCAGGCTTGGGATTTTGGAAATGACAGATTGTTTTTGTGCAAGCAGTTGTGCTTTTTTAAGTGAGAGATCGGTGGTATCGATCCATCCGATGATCTGCCCGGCTTTTAATAAATCGCCTTCTTCAAGGTTAAATTTCGTGATTTCGCCGGTCGCCTGGGCGGAAATGGTAATTTCGGTGGCTTCAAAATTTCCGTATGCGTCAGCGCTTTCTTTATTGCCCATGCAGGAAATCAATGCCAGCAAAGGAAGAAGTATAGTAAGGTTTATCGTTTTAATTTTCATTGTTTTGCAGTTTATGATGATTTATAATTTTCCGATGGTTTTAAGATAATTGATTTTTGCGAAGGACAGTTGAATCCGGTGGGTTTCGAGGTCCAACCTGGCACAGGTGGCTTTATTAAGTTCTTCGAGGTATTGCGTTGAGGTGATTATCCCGTTATTGAGTTGTGATGATGCCGTTTTTGTTATTTTATCTCTCAGGCTGATTATATTTTCGTCACTGGCAATAAGGCTGTTGAATTTTTCTATCGTTGCCAGATCTTCATCAACCTGGATTTTCAGATTCTGATCGAAGGTTTCTTTTTGCGTTTCAACAATTTCTTGCTGAAGACCGAGCAGCTTTTTTTGGTTTTTCGGTTTATTCCAGTTAATGATGTCCCACGATAAACCAATTCCCACAATGTAATAGTCGTTGAATTCGGTCGAAAGCATATTGAGCCCTGGTTTACCGTATCCCAATTTTCCAAAACCCGAAAATCTGGGCATAGTGCCTGCAGATATAAGTTTTTTCGACAGTTCAAGTTTGCTTTTCTGCATGTCGAGCATCAGGTATTCCGGCCGCTGATTGATATAATCAGTGGTTTCAATTGCCGGGTCCGGAAGAAGTAAAACGGTTGATTCGGGAATTTCCATTCCGGTCATTTCACCCAGCATTTTATAAGCGGCACGCGATTCAGCATCAATTTCGATAATGTTTTGGTCGATTTGAAGAATTTGAGCCTGCAATATGTCGGCATTCGACTGGAGCACCATGCCGTTTTCGATACCTGAGCCAAGTTCCTTTAATTTCTCTACAACCGTTTCACGGTTGACCAGCAAGGCTTCCTTGCTTTTTTTGTAGAGCATAATTTTGTAAAAAAGTCCGTTTACCCGCTCTTTTACCTTGTAGAGTTCAACCTCCACCTGCTGCTGATTAATTTGTAAATCGGCATCCTCAACTTTTTTCTGTTCACGTGTTATGCCTCCATCCCAGATCAGTTGGTTCAGGCCAAGATAAAGGTCGTAAACATCTTTACCAGGGGTAGGAATGGAAATTCCCGGGATACTGATAGGAACTTTAGTTACCTCCGACTGGTAAGTTGCCCGGCCATTTACCTCGAATTGTGGCAGGAAATTTTTGTCGGTATTTTCGTTTTTCAGGCCTGATGACTCTGCCAATAACTGTTTCTGCTTTAAAAGCGGATAATATTCCACCGCACGCTGATGGCAAAAGCTTAGTGTGAGGGTATCCGGTATTTCAGCCTTTAAGTCGAAGGCCATCAGCATAATAAAAATGGCGACTACTGACTTGTTTATTTGATGCATCATTTGTATAATTTATGGTTTTTCGATTAATATTGCGCTTCTGATAAAATTGTAAACATGCTCTTTCCGCTGTTTCAGGAAGGTGTTGTAAATGTCCTGGTCGTTATCGAAAAATACAGCCTGCACGATGGGACGGGCAACAAAAGGAAAAATACAAAGTGCAAGCGAATTAATAATAATTTGCCTGGGATCGAATGGTTTAAGGTGCCCACTGTCGATTTCATTTTGGATCTGGGCCAGAAACTGTGGTAGGAGCGACGTTTGATTCCTCATTAATTCGGCTAATCTTTGCGGGTTTTGTGTGAGTTCATGTAAAACAAAGCCAGGAATGAATGGATTGTCGATAATGATGTTGATGTAGTTATTGATAAAAATCTCCAATTTCTGCAAAAAAGGCAATTCCGATTTGATCAGCATTTCTATTTGTGGAAGGAACTTTTGAAAGGCTTCCAGAAAGACCGCTTTAAACATTTTATCCTTGCTGCGGAAATAATAATGCAACAAAGCCTTATTGATACCGGCTTCATCAGCAATCTCCTGCATGCGGGCACCTTCCATGCCTTTTTCGATAAATATCTTACGGGCAGCCTGAAGGATTAATTGTTCAGCATTTGATTGATGTTCGCTCATGTTTTCACCAATTACTTTATCCAATTAATTAAACCAAATGATTTAACCAAACGGTCAAAAGTAAAGTGTATTTTTATTCCGGCAAAATTTTTTTAGAAATTTTAAGAAGTTTGCCATTGGGATGGCTGCAATTCTGTTGATGGCAAAAAAAAAGCAATCCCGGTTTTGGGATTGCCTGTCTTTATTTATTCACCTTAAAATCAGCTATACCGACATCACATCTTTTTCTTTCAATTCGAGAAGTTTGTCAACTTTCCGAATATAAGTATCGGTAAGTAACTGAATGTCATCTTCTAATTTTTTGATTTCATCTTCCGGGATACCGTCCTTTTTGAGCTGTTTGGCTTCATCATTTGAAATCCGGCGAATATTCCGTATGCCAACCTTGGATTCTTCAGCCTCCTTTTTAGCCTGTTTTACAAGCGTCTTCCGTCTTTCCTCGGTTAGTGGCGGCACCTGTATGCGTAATACCTCCCCGTTATTTATCGGGTTAAAACCCAGATTGGCAGCCTGAATGGCTTTATCCATCACCGAAAGCATACTTTTATCGAAAGGTTGCACAACGATAAGCCTAGGATCGGGAGTGTTGATATTGGCAGCCTGCCCAATCGGTGTGATTACCCCGTAATAATCGATGCGGACATCCTGGAGCATGTCGGGGCTGGCTTTTCCTGCCCTGATTTTCTGAAATTCGTGTTCGAGATGTACAATGGCGTTTTCCATGCCTTCGTTTGCTTCATCCAGAACAAACTGACTTTCTTCGGTCATAGGTAAAATCGTTTTTGTATTAGCGTTGCAAATATAAGACTTTGCATTGAATTGGGATGCCGGATAAATATTTTTATCATTTCAGATGCTTCAAATATAATTATTTTACAAGGGTTCCGATCTTTTCGCCAGTGACAACTTTTGACAGATTTCCCCTGGTATTCATATCAAAAACCAAAATCGGAAGATTATTTTCCCTGCAAAGTGTAAAAGCCGTCAGGTCCATAATTTTCAATTTCTTTTCGTATGCTTCATCAAAAGTAAGTGTATCAAACTTTGTGGCTGTTGGGTCTTTCTCTGGATCAGCTGTATAAATGCCGTCAACCCGCGTTCCTTTCAGAATAACGTCGGCCTGAATTTCGACAGCACGCAGAGCGGATGCGGAATCAGTTGTAAAATAAGGATTCCCGGTACCCCCACTGATGATCACAACTTTGCCTTCGTTAAGATATGTGATGGAACGTGAACGGCTGGTTTCCTCAACAATGGGGTCAATGGCTAATCCGCCGGTTAGTTTTGTTTTTACACCAAGGCCCTCTAATGCCCCTTGCAGAGCCATACTGTTGATGATGGTGGCCAGCATTCCCATGTAATCACCCTGGACGCGGTCCATCCCTTTGCTTGCTCCCTGTAAACCCCTGAAAATATTACCACCTCCAATCACAATCGCAACCTGCACACCTTGCCGGACAATCCCGGCAATCTCACTGGCATAATCGTTTAAACGGACAGGATCGATGCCGTACTGTTGGGTTCCCATCAGTGCTTCACCGCTGAGTTTGAGCAAAATCCGATTGTATTTCATAAAAAAACTATTTTAAGTTTCGATATACAAAGATGCAAAACTTTTTCAAAACCCCGATTTGCACCCGATGAATTTTCGTTTTAACGGGAAAAAGGATTTACCAGCGTATGGTACTTTATCAAGCTCCATAACGAGCCTAAAATAAAGGAAATAAGAAAGTTGAGGAGTGATAAAATTGTTGCCAGGACAAAAACCTGGTTCAGGTAACTGAAGATAGGAATTCCTTTGTTTATGAAACTTTGGGATTGGCTGAAAAACAATACATAAACAATGTTTATCGTGAAAAAAACAACGACAATAGCGAGCAGGCCTTTAAGCATTCCCGAAATATCGGGTGGACTTAGTTCCATATGTGCCGACACTGCCATCGAAACATACAGGAATACCCAGAATTGCCAGATGGATAAATTTCCGGTTTTAGCTAATTCGATAAATACTTCCCTCGTATTGAGCTTCATAACATTCCAAAACTCAAGGAACGAACTCCCGCTCATCAGCAATGCGGACGAATTTGACCGAAACTTACCGATGATTGTCTGCCCATCGGGCAAAAGGAAATACAGGAGTCCCAGAATAACGGCTGATCCAAAAAAGACGGGGCCTGCACCAATAAAAAAATTACCGGCCTGTTGGTAGAAATTTCGGGGATTGTAGGTATGTTCTACATATCCAAGTGTGCCATCCCGGGATCCTGGACTAAAGAGACTTATCCTGGTGATAGAATGGCCAAAAAGCACACAAAAAAATGCGTGCCCCAGTTCATGAACAGGGGTGCCGAGCCAGGCGGTTATAAAAATCTCAAAACGATTGCCAAAGCTTTTGGCAAACATATTCCGTGTAAAGCGGGCAAGCAGGTACAGGGAGAGTCCGAAAATGAAAACACCTCCAAAATACCCGACAAGCTGGTTTAAAGTTATTATCAAGGTCTGCCATGAGATTCCGGCAATTTTTTGAATGATCTCCACAGTAGTTTGTTTTAAAGTAAATCAGAAGCTATAACCAAGATTGAAATAAGCCATAAAGCCCCTGGTAACATCCGACGACATAAAATTTATTTCGACAGGGCCAAGAATTGTTTTAACACCCAGGCCCAGGCCCCAGCCACTTATAATCCGGTGTTCGGTGAAAATATCATTCAAACTGTTCGAATGAAAAGCAAGGTTATATTTTGGGGTAACAAAGAAATTTTTAGCAAACTCATATTGCAGATCAATTCGTCCAACGGCAGTATTTAAATCAACCACCTGCATAAAATTGAGCCCTACAAAAGGATAAATTCCATTACCGATTTCTGATCTCAAACCACCAAGGTAGAAATTATATTGTGGCAAAATATAACTGCCGTGGCTCAAAATACTTCCGAAAAAGGCGGTAGGTTGTAGCGTAAGCCTTTTGTTTACCGGAACAGAATGCTGGTATTTAAATGTAAAAAAAGCGAGTGGATCAACTTTAGTATCAGTGGTATCATTTACTCCTGTAATCAGTTTAAAGGTGGTGTTTATCTTGATTCCATTCCTTGGATAGACGGCCCTGTCGGAGTTGTCGATGTTGATGTACCCGTAAAAGTTTGTGGTTAATTTGTTTATATTGTCAAGGTCAATGATAAAGACATCGGATTTTAAGTTCGAGAATTCAAATTCGATGCCGCCACCTATAACCGAGAAATCCTGAAAATTGGATTGTGTGTAAAAATCGATCAGTGCGGTTGAATATTTTAAACTTGCGTATTTCTTATTTTGGTTATACAAAAAGGCATCAAATGTATAAGCCTGTAATTTGGTTCCAAATCCGGGTTTCCATCCGCGATCGTACAGATAATCAGCTGCTAAACTGCTGTTATCTCCCAGGGCAAGGTCGAAAAGAAGCCGGCCTCCACTAAAAAGAAAATTCCTGAAGGTAAGGTTGAGCAGAAATGCCGCCTTGAAATCCGTATCGTAGTGCAGGCCAACCCTGAATTCGCCACCTTTGTATTCCTGGAGGTTGATCTTGAAACGATTTCCGCCACGTTCGAGAGGAACAACTTCGTAGGTAATTTTCTCGAAATTCTTGGTGCCATAAAGCTTGTTGATACTTTGATTAATTTTTTCGAGTGAATGATATTTTAAAATTTCAAGTTGAAGAACGCTGGTTACAAAATTTGGAGATACCTTATTTATCCCTTCGATGACCAGCTCGTTAATTAAAATTGAGTCAACAGGCCGTGCAACAAGGGTATAATCAGGCCGCGCATCATATTCTTTCCTTAGCGAATCGAGCAGTAAGTTTATTTTAGGCAGCATCCTCAGGGCTGCAATTTCACCAAGCCTGATAATGGAGTCGGCGCTTGTAAAACTCGTGACCCCGTAAGCTGATAACTCGGGTTGAATACAAATATTCGTCCGTTCGATGGCATCCTCATACAAAGGCCGACGCAAAAAAGAGGCAGCCTGATCGAGAATCTTGAAGAATGAGCCCAGTTCCTTTTTTGTATATAGTTTTCCCTGAACATCAACACCGATAATAATATCTGCACCAAGCTCGCGAATCTCTTTTACGGGAAAATTATTGATCAATCCGCCGTCAACCAACAGTTTGCCATCAATTTCGACAGGTGCAAAAAATGTAGGAATTGCCATCGTAGCCGTTAGTGCATCCGGCAGATAACCGTGATCGAGCGTTACCGATTCGCCATGTTCGATATCGGCGGCGATGCAAAGGAAAGGTATTCCAAGTTTTTTAAAGTCGGTAATTCCATAAGCTGGACTGCAATAGTAGGAAAGCATATTATAAACAGACTGCCCTGCAACCAGTCCGCTGGGAAGTTGAAGCCGGTTCTCACGAAATGGCAGGCTGAAAAAATATTTGCCATCTTCCTGTTTTTCGGGCATCGAAAGGTTGCTTCGGGCAATTTCATCTGCAAGCACAACCTCCCAATCCTGGGTCAATACAATTTTTTTGAGGCTATCGGGGTGATAACCGATCGCAAATAGCCCTCCAATAATGCCACCCATGCTGGTTCCTCCGATAAAATCGATGGGGACACCAGCTTCAACCAATACTTTTAAAACACCAATATGTGCAAATCCCTTTGCCCCACCTCCACTCAGGACCACGCCAATTTTGGGCCTTTGTTTTTTTGACTGTGAAAAAACCTCAGGACAGCTAAACAGAAAAACCGAAAAAAGAAATGTGGTGAGGTAAATCTTTATTTTCATTAAAAATGAATTTGTGCTTTAGAGGAGTCAAAAGTAAAAAGAATGAATGTTAATAGAGACGAGGTAAATAAATAATTTTCGGTGGACAGCACAAATCCGGATTTTTACTTTGATTTGGGTGGTTCTCATTTACAATTCCATGCTGATAATCATCATCCTGGGGATTAAGAAGTTGTTCAATGTTCTTTTGTATCATGGTTTCGGCTGGCTTTTTCAACCATGAAATCCGGCCATCAGACTTTTGAAATTATAATATTTGTAAGAATAAACTAAAATTGTGGCCTTTCCTTGAAATTAAAGCCCTGTTTTGGTTTTCGGCACTCAGCCTTCTTTTACAGTTTTTCTGCTTCTTTTCTAATCTGCCGCTGGATTTTCTTGGAAAAGCGTGCCTTGTTTTCCTTAATCAATGCTTCCCATTTTTGATTGACATTCCCGATGGTATCGCTCATCAAATAAACATAACCGTGATCCCGCGAAAAGGGATCGGTAACCTGTGCTTTTAACTCGATATTCCGGTAAAAATCGGATTGGTCGCGCATCTTTTCTTCGATATAAATTGCCTTTTCGGCATGGACATTTTTAGGCGCCCAAAAAATAAAACTTTCGCTGCAACAAATGGCCTCGGGGATCTGGTATTTTTTTCTGTAAAAGTTAACAGCCCCGGCCTGTCCGTAACTTGAAGCATAAATGAGGCAATTTGCCCGGTCGTCCAAAGTGAGCCCATGATAAACCTTTGCAACATTCTGAGCAGTTTCTTCCCATCCTGTCATGTCAGCATAATCCTGGGGGAGGGCATAATAATTCCCATCCTCCCATTTTAAAGGTTCACTCATCCCATGTTTTGAGACCCATTTTCCGAATTCAACCATTTTTTGATGTGAATATACAGGCAGGCTGAAAGGCAGGATTGGAATGAGAAGGACAATCATCACTACAAGCAGGGCATATGGAGCAAAACGGAATTTGGATTTGAAAAGACTTTCGAAGACAATGCCCCCGCCGGCAAACATCATGGGATATAAACCCAGCGTATAGTATGGTTTTCCGTGTAACACCATTAAAAGTACAACGCCGGTAAGAAAAATAAGTCCGATTATCCGGAAATGTTTGCCATTTTTCATCAATAAAAAGAAGACTAATCCTGCTATCCAAACGAAGGCAACATTAAGGTTCATGATCATCTGCATCAACAAAAAACTTCCGTATTCCACATGAACGAGCTGGTTTTGCTGCAGTTCCTGCATATGCTCCACAATCGGCCAGTTGTGCCGGTATTGCCAGTACAGGTTTGGAGCAGCAAGCAAAAATGCGATTATCAGTGAAGTGTACGGGAAGTATGTCCTGAGCCACTTCCTTTCGCGGGTCAGTAATAAGGCAACAATGAAGGCAGCAAAGAAAAATACGATCGAATATTTGTTTAGGAATCCGATGCCTGCAGTAAAGCCAATCCAGATCCAGTACGCCGGGTCGCGGGTTGAAACCAGCTTAATGATAAAATAGGCCGAAAGCAACCAAAACAACTCATCAAACGAAACCGGCTGAAGCAGAGTATTACTTCTTAAGAAAGCCGGAGAAAGCAGATATGCTGAACAAGCCAGTAAAATGGCAATTTTTTTACCGGACAATTCCCTTACAATTAATCCAATAAGAATAATATTGATTCCTCCGGCCAGGGCCGGGAAAAATGCAAATCCGAAATTGGAATCACCAAACAAAAACCTTGATAAAATGGTGATCATCGCTGTAAAAGGAGGTACCGAAATGTAGCCCCAGGCCGGGTGTTCACCCTGGGCTATGTATAGCAAGGTATCGCGGTGGAGACCATAATTGGTGTTGGTAAGGAAATGTGCCAGGAGTTTTAAGGCAACCAAAGATAAAATCAATATCCAGTCGCTATAATGTTTTTGTCCCAACTTTTGTTTTCCCATTGTCCTCAGAATTGCAAAGGTACAAAGTTGTAAAAAAAATGGATTAGTCTGTCAACAGGAGCTATAAAAATATTGGTTCTAAGTAAAAAGGCAGAGGTAAATTGGGAGTTTTCGGAGAAAAGGGCAGCCGTTATTTAATTCTCAGTAAATTCATTAAAAGCTGAAAAAGCAGCTTACGGTTTGCTAAAATAATTTATTTTAAAGTTAGCCGGATCACAAAAATAATTGGAACAACAGTAAGTACAACAATAAACACCGGGAGGAACCACTGTCCGATTCCATCTTGATTGGCAAATGAAACCTGAATGGAAGCATATACTATGTAAGCAAATGAAACTGAAAGTGCAGCCTTTAAGAATTGTAATAAAGTGTAAACTCCTTTTTTTTGTTTGATTTCAGTGGTTGGATCAAGTTTTCCTGAAGGTGAACTTCTGATTAAAAAAAAGTTTAAAACACTTAAGCCGGCATATATTATAAAACCAATTACCGGCAGAAGCCAGATGGTCGTTTTCGCTCCCCAGCCATCAGCAAATCCTTTAATTCCAAAATGAGTAGGAATTTGGTCAGGCATGGCAGGATAATAGAACAATGGAACCAATATCAGGAATACTAACCCGATAATTCCAGCGGATTCAAATAAAATATCAATACGACCAGGTTTTTGAAGTTCGTTCATTGTATGCATGTTGAAGTTGCCTTTTTGGTATTTGAACTTTTAAGATTAATTTTAATCTTGCTTCAAATATAGGTCAACTTCACCATCCCTCAATAAAAATTAACTTATTTCCTGAGTAATTTAAAAGCGTGGCTCCAGCTGTTATTAGTAAAACCATACACAATCCAAATCATCGCAAGGGATTCGAGCAGTTTCGACATCGCGATATTCCCCAGGTCGATGGTTGGCCAGCCAAAATCGTTGAGGAAAGCTTTAACGGTGTCTTTGGCTTCACTGTCGTTACCACAAATAAACATATCAGGTGTACCTTCAGATAAATGGGGGTTAACCATATGTGTATTGCCAACAATGTTGAATGCTTTTACCACTTTTGCTTCCGGCAACCAGCCCTGTATCATTTCACCCGCTGAACCTGTCAGCCCGCCAGCCAATTTGGGTGGAAATCCAGCTGAAAAATCAAGCGGATTGGTTACATCAATTACAGTTTTCCCTGTGAAATTCGAAGCATTTGCAAGATCGATTGCATTTTTCGTCCCTGACCATGGCGTTGCTATAACCACTACTTCGCCAAAAGTAGCTGCTTCGGAAAAGCTTCCCAACGAAGCATTTTTACCATTTGAAGTAAGCCATTGCTGAACTTTTTCCTGCGAAACATCACGTGAGCCTAACATTACCTCGTAGCCGTATTTGATAAATCCGGAAGCCAGCGTTCTGCCAACATCTCCGGTTCCGATAATTCCTATTTTCATGTTTTCTCTTTGTTTAATATAAAAACAAATAGCATCATTGTTTGGTTCAAAAGTGTATAAAATGAAACCGCCGGAGTGATCTATTGAACCATTCCGGCGGGTATAATAAAAACAAATAAATGATTATTTGTTGTAGATCAGTTTCGTTACACCTGTTTTGTCGCCAATGGTCCATTTCAAGAGATAAATGCCGGAAGTAAGTTTTGTGGCTGCTGCAGAAACAGGCCAGGAAATTACATTTTGTCCTGCATTGGTTTTACCGCCGAAAATAGTACCAAGCTGTCTGCCATGAATATCCGTTAAGGTAAAAGTTGCCGTTTGTTTTTCTACACCCATAAACGATACTTCAATTTTATCGGAAAAAGGGTTTGGTGAAACCGAAACACCGTTTTCGTTGATATTTCCGGGACTATGAATAGAACTGATAACCGTGGAAAACGGTAAGACTTTGGTGTTCGATATCCGGTTGTAATCGGTAACTTTAAAAGTTATATTCCAGGTCATGTCGGGTTCGGTAGGGATCCCCTGGAAAATTCCGTCGGCAGTAACTTTCATACCCAACGGGAAAGGCTCGCTTGCAATCTGCGCTGCAAATCCGCCAGGGATATTAACATTTCCTGAGATGGATGTAATAACGTAATTGTTTCCATCACCCTGTGAAACGCCTGAACTCCAGCCGGTTGCCGGCGTAATATCATCGCCATAGAAAAACAGGATCCGGCCATCGGGGTAAAGCGTGACAGCGGCGTCCACATCAAAATCAGGCTCATCAAATTTCGAAACTTTCCATCTGAAAGTAGCATGTGTTTCGTCGCCTTCATAAAAAATGCCATCGCCCTGGTCCGGATAGATCATCAAATCAGCGCAATAAGCAGTAATGCATCGGTTTGCCATGATAGAAGCATCTTCACGGATGTATGAAAAGTTACCATCGAAAGTAAGAGCACCATCAGTAAGAACTGTAATTTCATCAAAATTCTGACCATAAAACTGGAAATCAAAATCAATAGGTTGAATGGCAAAACCATCATCATCATTTGTTGGCTGTAACTGATTGGTGATAATGGCGGGAAAAGTTTCTGAAACAGGGGTTTCAGAATAATCCATCTCCAGCGACCAGGTGTATGGCTGTGTACCCTGGGCAGCTTCAAGCTGGAAGTTATAATTTTCCAAAACAGTTGCAGGCGCGAGGTTCCCGGTGGTCACCAGTACTTTATCAAAACTAATGGATTTGTTCATCCACACCAAAGTAGTATCGTTATTAGCGATCGGAACATTTGTTGCATCACTTACAACCTCTTCGGTTCCGTTGTTATAGTCGATCAGTGAGCAGCTTACAATTTCTCCTGTTCCAACAGAATAAGGGTCCTGCTCCACAACCTGGAGGAAAAACCTGGCTTCAGCGCCGGGTTCCACATAACTAAGCAAATCGGTAATATCGAGTCCGATTTCGATAGTTTTATCCGCTGTTGAATTTCCGCCCTGCATGTAAAAATCGCCACCCTGGTAGTTAAAAATCGGGAACCCTCTGGTGAACTCAGGCTTTGTTGCCGTCGGGTCAGTTGAAACACCTGCCATGATCTTAAGTTTATTCCTTGAATTGTGTGTTATTTTTGCCTTGAAGGTAAGAAGAGGTTCTCCGTCAGGTTTTGTTTGTACAATGTGCACCGTGTTGCTCCAGATTCCACCAATTTCGATCGGGTCGGCAAGTAATTTATACATCACGTAGGCTTTGCCATTAAAGCCGAAGCCGGTGCCCCACGAATTGGCCATCAGCAGCCCTCCGATTTCGCAATCCTGTAAATTTACTTCTCCATCACCGTTAATGTCAATATCGGTTGTGTATTGGCCATCGTTGTTGAAATCGTAACGAATATCATCATCGTAGCCCACAAAAGTCATGGCATGGTCGGCTGTGGTTCCCCACTGGACCACAACAGCTTTTCCGGCATTAGGTGTTCCTGATGGGAGCGAGCTAATATATGAAGCGCCAATCCCGGCACCAAAATTCGCCAGACCGCCTGGCAAGGTGCCCCCATCGCGCGACCAAAGCCATTGTTTAAGTGTGTTAAGCCCTTCGTAAGTACTTACGTCGATACTATAAAAATCGAGTGTACGGTTAAACATTGCGCTGTAATATTTGTCGTAGCCATACATCCAGCGGGATTGGCCTCCATACGACATTCCTCCATAAGTAGCTACATTCGGGCAACCTGCTTCACGGATTATTACCCAGCCATCAAAGTACCAGGAACCGTCGCCGACGCCATTATTCAAAAAATTCCAGGTAAAGTGCGTCGGGTATTGGTTTGAAGTAATGTTGGCGGGAATATCTCTTTCGTAGTCGATTTCATAGGTAAAGTTATAACCTACACCGCTGGCTTGTCCGCAGGAGCCTCCGTCCTGGTTGAAAATCGGCCTGAACCAGGGATTTACCGTGTTATCAACCTGTGCCGGAAGATCACGGCTGTTTGCAGGATTCAATGGTTTCCACTGAGGTATTTGACTTAGCATGGCATAATCTTCGGCAGTCAGTGTCCTGAGTCCGCCTACAATCCAGGGTTCACCATTTGGATCGGGATTGAGATTAAGGTTCTGAGTCATCGCTGAAAAAGCCATTATCAGCAATGCGAGTGACAGGAGAAGTTTTTTCATAGTGGGAAATATTAATCACAAAGTTAAATGAGTTGGAAATTATTCGATTACAAAATTATTAAATCCAATGATATAAAGATATTTATTGACGTTTTTTCTTTTCTTTTAATCTGGGGGAGGCAATGAATTACCAACGTCTTACGGATTTAAGGGACGATTCAAATATTTATCCAGCACGAATGAAAGATATTTCTACATTTGCACCGCCTAAAATTTATCTTTCAAATGGCTCAGAATATAGATCCAAAGCTTAACTACCAGGAAACCAAACGCAGAATTGGATACGTTAGCCGCTGCAAATCCACCCAGGAAACATACGACCGCCTCGGCTTTATATCGGGACTCGAAGTTCATCAGCAGCTTAAAACCGGGCAAAAACTTTTCTGCCGATGCCCGGCCGGAGTGTACCAAAAGTCCGGCGATTTCGATGCAGAAGTGATCAGGCATATGAGGCCAACTCTCAGCGAATTGGGCGAATATGATGGTACCGCGCTGATGGAATTCAAAACCCGCAAAGAGATCATCTATCGGTTGAAAAGCAAAACTACCTGTACCTATGAAATTGACGATACCCCTCCATTCCCGCTCAACCGCGAAGCTTTGGGCATTGCTATTGAAATTTCATTACTATCGAAACTAAATATTGTGGGTGAGGTGCATATCACCCGCAAACAGTACCTCGACGGCAGTATTCCTACCGGGTTTCAACGTACAGCCATTATAGGTGTTGAAGGCGAAATACCGCTGAAGGATAAAAAAATACGGCTGATACAACTCAGCCTCGAAGAAGATTCATGCCGCGAAGTAAGCGATATAGGCCATACCCGGGTATACAGGACTGACCGACTCGGAATGCCACTCATCGAAACAGTGACTTATCCTGATATGACCAATCCTGATGAGGTTAAGGAAGCATGCAATTATATTCGTTTCCTTGGCCGCAGCACAGGCAAGGTTCGCACCGGAATAGGTGCAGGCCGGCAGGATGTAAATGTTAGTTGCAAAGGAGGTACTAGGGTCGAAATAAAAGGGGTTGCACACAGCAGTTGGATTCCTGAGCTTACACATAATGAAAGTTTCCGTCAATGGGCATTGCTCGCTATTCGGGATGTGCTTAATTCACGTATTTCGGATATTAAAACGTGGAAACCTACTCATGTTGTTCTGGATTTATATGCATTTAGTTCAAAAAACAAATTTGCAAAAGAAGCCAAAGCAACTGGATATATACTTGTTGCTATTAATCTTCCTGGATTTATGGGAATACTTTCACATTTCACCCAGCCGAATAAAATGTTTGCCAATGAACTTATTGAACGGTTAAAGGTTATTGCCTGTATCGAGTTGCCCAATATGACTCACAGCGAAGAGATTGACCCACAGTTCGCTGCAGGTGATTGGGAAAAAGTATGTGCACTCCTCGCACCAGGCGAAAATGATGCACAAATTATTATCCGTGGCCATGTAGACGACATTGAGACGGCAATCGAAACTGTTGAAGAACGTTGCCGTATGGCATTTAACGGAGTGCCACCCGAAACCCGTAAATCATACGAAAACGGAACTACTATTTTTGAACGTGTACTTCCGGGAGCCGACCGCATGTATCCGGACACCGATTCGGCTCCAATCCCGCTGGAAAATGATTATATCGAATCGCTTAGTAAAAACCAGCCAGAGGAAGTTGTTACCCGTTATCAACGCTTGAAAAACTGGAACGTTCCTGAAGATTGCTACACTTATATTTTCAAGAAAAACCTTTCCCCACTTATCGAACGGATCATTACCGAACTGGATATGAGCCCTGCATTTGTAGGAAAATTCTTCGGACATAAAGTAAAATGGGTTGAAGGCCAGTATAAACCTACAGCTGAATTCGATTACAAGATTATTTACGCACTATTTAGATTTCTCAAACAAAGGAATCTTGATCCCTCCATTGCCCGCCGAATGCTTCCTACAGTTTATCAGTATCCTAAAATGGAATTCAACTCGGTGCTTACCAGCATCAATTTTAAAGTTGTTAGCAAGGATCAGATTGTTTCGAAAATACCATTCCTTAGAAATAAACTTGCTGAAATAAGGCTTTCGAAAGGATCAGACGTTGAACATAACTGGATAATGGGACAATTGCGCTCACAAGCTGAAGGGAATATGAGCATGAAGGAGTTGAATGAAGCTATTGGGGTATAGCGGTTAGATTTTTGGATACAAGAGGTTAGGAGATGGAATCGTAAATTAAAAATCGGAAATTTATAATGACTGACGACATTTTTCAAGGATATCAAGGTGTGGCACTCGAGATACTTAAAAAATACAATGTCCGGGTTTGGGGCAAGGCCATTGTTAAAACCACGCGGGGCGAATTTACCGGAACTGTGCTTCCACGTTCCGAAAATGACGATGATAAGCACGTAGTAATGAAAATTCCTACCGGTTATAATATAGGGCTCGATGTCGCCACCATCACCGATATGAAAGAAACCGGTTATAAAAAAGCCAATTATAAAATCCCGGAAAAAGAATTTCCTTACACCGAAGGATTACCCAAGGTAAAACTCATTGGTACGGGTGGTACCATTGCTTCACGCCTCGATTACCGCACAGGGGCAGTAATTCCGGCATTTTCGCCGGGTGAATTGTATGGTGCAGTACCCGAACTGGCTTCAATCTGCAACCTTACTACCGAGAAAATATTCGCCGTTTTCAGCGAAAACATGACTCCTGATAACTATAAAAAATTAGCCATTGCCATCGGCAAAGAAATCGAAGCCGGTGTGAGTGGAATTGTAATCGGGCACGGGACAGATACATTACATCATACTGCTGCAGCGCTAACTTTCATGGTTCAAAATTCGCCTGTTCCAATTGTTCTTGTAGGTTCACAACGTTCGAGCGACCGCCCCAGTTCCGACGCAGCGGTTAATCTTATGCATGCATGCACTGCCGCCGGACATGGCGATATTGCTGAAGTTATGATATGTATGTTTGGCCCTACCAGCGACGAATATGGCTTCCTGCACCGGGGTACACGCGTACGCAAAATGCACTCTTCATACCGCTCAACATTCCGCACTATTGGCGATACACCCCTGGCTACTGTCACCCGTAAAGGAGTGAAACCCATAAAGGAAATTTACAACCATCGACGTAAGGACCGCATGGTTACCATACTACCTTTTTTTGAGGAAAAAGTTTCAATTGTGTACTATTACCCCAATATGCAGCCTGATATTATTGATTCGCTGGTTGAGCATGGATATAGAGGAATAGTAATTGCCGGAACCGGACTAGGGCATGTTAACAAACCTCTTTACCCAGCCATCGAAAGGGCTATAAAAGCCGGCGTTGCCATTTATATGACTGTACAGACTCTTTGGGGCTATGTGCACATGTTTGTTTACGATACAGGGAGAGACCTGATGGCAATAGGAATTGTACCTGCCGAAAATATGTTACCCGAAGTTGCCTATATCAAGCTTGGATGGGCTTTAGGCCAATCTGATGATCTGAAAGAAGTAAAGCGGTTGATGCTAACGCCGATCAATGACGAAATTACTTCGCGAGAACCTTACAACGGATATCTTATTTACCAAGGTGGTGTTGATGAAGTGGAAGAGTTTATCCGTAAGGTGCACAAATAATCACTGTGCAGTTATCGAGCTACCGGCAACATAACTGACAGCCATTTTAAGGTTGTTTAAAAATTAATTTGAGACATTGATTTAGCGAGTTAAGTAGTTATTTTAACCACCTCGACTCTTTTTTCTTTTTGATGTTCTGCGAAATTTTTATCGCACAACAGTAAAATAGATTTGTTTAATTCCAAAATGTTTTGTAATTTATTTTGGTTCGAAATTGTTCTTCATTTTATGGTCCTTTCATTTTTTTTAAAAGCTTCAAATGTAGAGATATTTGGAATTCCAGAAAGAATTATTGAAGATTTTTATCCTGTCGCTGGCATTTCAAATTGGAAAGGAATTATCAAAATGTTGAATTTATGCTGATCAAGCTATGACGGAAAATGAAATCTCAGGCAATGTTAAGTAATAAATGATACATTTTAAGGGTTTATTGTATAATTCCAATCACCTCTAAAAGGATTTTTTTCAATTTTGATTTTCTCAAATTCTTCGTCCAACACCTTAATACCTTTTTCATATTGTCTTTGGTCGGAATCAGCTTTTACTATTAGACCTTTATTATTTCTGGTATTAGCTATAAGATTCACCACAACTTCCAAACTCACCAATGGTTTTGCCCTCCAATTTTTAGTGATATGGGAGAATAACCGATGTTCTATTTTATTCCATTTGCTGGTTCCTGGAGGGAAGTGACAAACGCTTACCGACAATCCTGTTTCTTTAGCAAATACTTGTATTTGTTTTTTCCACAACCGATTTCTCGACCCATTACTTCCTCCACCATCAGCGGTGATTAGGATTTTTTTTGCATTTGGATACTGTTCTTCACCCATTTGCTGCCACCATGATCTTATGCTGTTTACGGCAAACTCCGCCGTATCCTTGCTAAGGCCAACACTAACCCATCCCTGGTTTTGGGCAATATCATAAACTCCATATGGAACAGCCTTGCCCAGTTCTTTATCAATGAAGTCATACACATTAACTTTAGGCGTGTCGCCTGCTAAATGCCATTCTGTACCTTGATTTTTAAAATTGCCTATATTTTCTTTTTTCTTACAATCTACCGATATTACCGGTTCCTCTGCCGACATGAATGCCATAGCCGCTTCATTGATATATTCAAACTGTTCATTTCTGTCTGCAACAGAACCCCCTTCGTATGTTTTTCTGTTGGCTTGCAAACTAAAGCCCAATGTTTTCAATAGTTCGCCAATAGTTACATAGCTTGCATTATAGCCCTTTTCCTTTAGCGCATTCTCAATATGCCTTAAACTTTTGCTTGTCCACAAAAGAGGCTTCATTGGGTCACCACAAGTGTGTGGATTAACTATGGCTTCCAGTGCATCTAAAAGCCCCTCCTGTTTTTGTTTATGAGGCTTCCGGCCTCCTCCAGGCTTCCTAATCCTGTCGGGTGCAGAAGTTTTTGATGCTTCCCTATTATGACTTAATTCGGCAATCCCCTTATCTATACGAACCCTGCTCACGCCGGAAAGACTTGCTACCCGTTGTTTCCCACCTCGCCCTAAACCTAATGCCTCGCTTCTTAAATAGACCCGAACTAATTGTTCGTTCAAATGTGGTAAAATGGCTTCATACTTCTTTTGCAAAACAATATCTTCAATCATCTGAATGTTTTTTGCAAATGTACTATTTATTTCTTAACAATCACTTAGCATTGTTGCAAGAACGCAGAAAATGAATTTTAAACTATTTAATTCGTTAATTTTGTCGCTTACAATAAAATCATTTTTATCGGTTTATTAGTTTGATGAAATTCGGAATTATCATATTGTTTTTGATTTTTAGTGTGCTTTGGGATCAAAAGGTGGATGCACAGGGTTATAAAAGATCTGTTAATATTGATTCAACCTTACGTAAAATTGAGGATCCCGGCCAGAAAGTGGATTTTATCATCGGCTACCTTGAAAAACCTGAAAACCAGTATTTGGAAGATGCCGAAAATTTGGCAAACAGGGCATATGAAATTGCCAGGCAAACCAATTATGCTTCGGGTATGATTAATTCGATGGTTATTTTGGGGAACTGTTATTATCGAACCAGCGACTACAAGAAAGCGATGGAAATGGGGCAAAAAGCAATGGAAATGTCAGAAGACCTGGACAATGATAAAGGACATGCAAAATCATTAAGTCTCATAGGTACCATTTACAATGCACTGGGCGATTATGACAATAGCTCCAGCTATTTCTTTAAAAGTTTAAAATTGTTCGAGAAATTAAAAGATAAGTTTGGTGTCGCGCATGCAATGGGCGATGTTGGCATGGGTTTTTATAATCAACAGGATCATAAAAAAGCGCTCGAATATTTCAATAAATCACTTTCCATTGCTGAAGAGATAAATTCCCTTCCGGAGATTAAAAGGCAGTACAATAACATTGCAGTTGTTTATGGCGATTTGCAGAAATACGATACAGCCATTGTGTTTCTTAAAAAGGCTGTTGATATAAATATTAAACTAGGAGATAAACTGGGACAGGGATTGAATAACATGAATATTGGTTACGACCAGATGAACCTGGGCAAATATCAGGAGGCTCAACAGAGTTTTCAGAAAGCACTGGATCTCTTTATCGAATTGAACAACAGGCTCCACATTGCTGAGTGTACCATTAATTTCGGGTTCTGTTATTATAGTTCTAATGAAATCGACAAAAGCATTCCCTATTTTAAGAAAGCTTTATCTGAAGGCCAGCAAAATGGGTATTATCGGATTATTAATTCTGCAGCTGATATCCTTAACAAGATTTACACCCAGAAAAGAGATACAATAAATGCTTACAAATTTGTGATGATTCAAAAAGAAGCGCAGGACAGTCTTTATTCTTTTCAAAAGCAAAAAATCCTGTCGAACCTTGAGTTGCAATACGCCTATGAGAAAAAAGAATTTAAAAGACAACTCAAAGAACAAGCCAGAAACAATGTCTATGTAATCGTCTTTATTTGCCTCCTGTCCGGGTTAATTATCCTGTTTTTACTTTATTCTCATCATCGCATGAAAGCCAGGAAAGTTGCTATCGAAAAGCAATCCATCGAGAAAGAATTGGAATTTAAAAATAAAGAGCTTACCATTCACCTCATGTCATTAATGAAGAAGCATGAGATGATGGCTGATATTTCAGTAAATCTGATTGAA
>Ga0172375_10002861_pt1 | contig 26590 bp, 22 predicted proteins | sample LakKiv1m_FD_114537 | JGI IMG/M metagenome (GOLD analysis project Ga0172375, IMG submission 114537) | Freshwater microbial communities from Kabuno Bay, South-Kivu, Congo - kab_092012_11.1m | ecosystem: Environmental > Aquatic > Freshwater > Lake | place: Democratic Republic of the Congo...
AAAGTTTATGATGTTATTGGTAATGAAGTTGCTACACTTGTTAATCAAACTCAATCTGCTGGAAAGTATGAAGTTAGATTTGATGCAAGCAATTTAAGTAATGGTGTTTATATGTACTCGATAAAGACGGACAATTTTACTTCTACAAAAAAGATGATCCTTATGAAATAATAATATTATTTTTAATATGCTGATGTTTGAACAAACAAACATCAGCATATATTTTTTAAAGATGCTTACCAAACAAAACAATGGCGTGAGATTCCAATTTTAAAGTTTATATTATCGGTATGAATAAAAAACAAATTTTTGTTGGAAACCAAAAAATCAAAATTAATAATTCACCGATAAAAGGTGATTTCATTAATATCAATGATGAGACATTCTATAGGATATCAAATTTTGATAAAATGTCTCCTTTCTTAATTAGCATAGTAAGTGCTACTGATCATTGGATGTATATCTCCAGCAAAGGAGGACTTACCGCCGGCAGAAAAAATTCTGATAATGCTATTTTCCCTTATTCTAATGACGACATACTGCACGATATAAACGAAATTACGGGTAGTAAAACAATCGTAAAAATATTGGAAAATAAAAAGCTTTATATATGGGAACCTTTTTCTGAAAATTACTCCGGCATTTATTCTGTAACCAGAAATCTTTATAAAAATATTTCAAGTACAGAAATAATTTTTGAAGAAATTAATCACAATCTCAAAATTAAATTTCAATATAGCTGGACTTGCAGTGAAAAATATGGTTTCGTTAAAACTTCAAAGATCTTCAATCAGGCAAATAGTAAAAAGGAAATTGAAATATTGGATGGCATTCAGAATATTTTGCCATCAGGTGTTTCACAACAACTTCAGTCAGGTTTCAGCACATTGATCGATGGATATAAAAAAAGTGAGTTGATTGCGGAACACGGAGTGGGAGTATTCTCACTTAGTTCAATTCCATCCGATAGAGCACAGCCAGCAGAATCATTAAAGGCTACAACCGTGTGGTCTGCAGGTATATCAGTACAAAAATATTTTTTATGTTCAAAGCAAATTTCAAAGTTTAGAAAAAATATTCCTGTCGATCAGGAAGCTAGTATTAATGGAATGAGAGGATCTTTTCTGATTATTTCCAGATTCAAGATCGAACCGAAATGTTCTGTTAATTGGTTGTTTGCAGCAGAAATAAATCAAAACACAGGCAACTTGATTGAACTTATAAAAACTAAAGAAGACAAAAGTGCTTATGAAAAAGTAATTAATGATGTTAAAGAAAGCAGGCTTCAGCTAACCAGAATTGTAGCTCAAGCTGATGGCTTACAGCTTACGGAAAATAAATTAAGTACTGCAAGACATTTTTCTGATGTTCTCTTTAATGTTATGCGCGGCGGCATTTTTAATGACTCTTATATCATTGAAAAACAAGATTTTATTTCCTTTGTAAAAAATGCAAATCCTTTTGTAATTAATACACATAAAATGTTTTTCGAAGATCTTGAAGATCAGATTTCTAGTTCGGAACTATTGGAAAAAGTGCGCAATATTGGAGACGCTCATTTTACACGGTTAGCAATTGAATATATGCCTTTAACCTTTGGCAGAAGACATGGGGATCCGAGCAGACCGTGGAACCAGTTTTCTATCGATATTAAAAACAGGAATAATGAGAAGATCCTAAACTATCAGGGTAACTGGAGAGATATATTTCAAAACTGGGAAGCTCTGGCATTATCTTATCCTAAATTCCTTGAGTCTATGATTGCAAAATTTCTTAATAATTCAACTGCTGATGGCTACAATCCTTATCGTGTTTTTCGGGATGGATTTGATTGGGAAATACAAGAACCTCATAATCCCTGGGCAAATATTGGTTACTGGGGTGACCATCAGATAATTTATTCTTTAAAGCTGCTGGAACTATCCAAAGAATTTAATCCTAATTCACTTGAACAATTACTATCTTCTGATATTTTCACTTTCGCAAATGTGCCCTATCGTATTAAAGAATATCAAGAAATACTAAAAGATCCAAGAAATACAATTGAGTTTAACTATGAGCTTGACAGACAACTTAAGGAGGAGGAAAAACTATACGGATCAGATTCAAAATTTCTTAAGAAGGCAGATCATTCATTAGTACAAGTTAATTTAATAGAAAAACTACTGCTTACACTTTTAGTAAAAATGTCTAACTTTATTCCGGGCGGCGGCATCTGGATGAATACACAAAGACCCGAATGGAATGATGCAAAAAATGCTTTGGTTGGTTATGGTGTTTCGATGGTTACATTATATTACATTCGACGCTATGTTAATTTTATTAAAGAACTATTGAACGAAACTTCAAAAAATAAATTCTATCTTTCAAGCGAGATTGCAATATTCTTTAACGGTCTTAATAAGGCGTTATTTGAAGCTGAAAAAATGCAGCAGGAAGCTATCAGTGATCGTGAAAGAAAAAAAATTGCTGATCAATTTGTTATGATTGGGTCCGAATACAGAACAAATATTTATAGAAACGGATTTACAAGTAAAAAGGAAGAAATATCAACTGCAAAAATTATAGAGTTTTGCGAAATATGCCTTTCACTTATTGATCGTACAATAAATGAAAATAGAAGAGAGGATGGACTCTTTCATTCATACAATATTCTGCATACCTCTGAGAATGAATTAAAATTAACCAATTTATATGAAATGCTTGAAGGTCAGGTAGCTGTTTTAAGTTCTGGATATCTATCGACCAAGCAATCTATGGAATTATTAACTGCCCTAAAGAAAAGCAAACTTTATAGGCAGGACCAAAATAGTTACATGCTATATCCCAACAAGAAATTGCCTCAATTTTTTGATAAGAATAAAATTTCTTTAGATCTTATAAAAAAATCTAAATTATTAAGCTCATTATTATCCGAAGAAAACAAAGATATTATATATAAAGATATCGACGGGGGTGTCCATTTTCAGAGTGATATCATTAATTCCGATGAACTCAAAACTAAACTTGAATCTTTAAGTGATACGGAACTAAAAAAATATGCCGATGAAGAACGATCAATAGTTTTGGAAATATATGAGAAAACATTTCATCATAATGAATTTACAGGAAGAGCCAATACATTCTATAAATACGAAGGCTTAGGCTCGATTTATTGGCACATGGTTTCCAAGCTTTTATTAGCTGTACAGGAAGTTTATTTTAATGCCGAGAAAATATCTTCCGAGAAAAAACAACTCGAAAAATTTAAAAGATTCTATTTCAATATTAAAGATGGAATTGGGGCAAGTAAACAACCAGATGAATATGGCGCTTTCCCAACGGACCCATATTCGCATACACCTTCTTTTGCAGGTGTTCAGCAGCCTGGAATGACGGGTCAGGTTAAGGAGGATATAATTTCCAGATTTAGAGAAATTGGAATTATAATTAAATCCGGAAAAATATTAATCAATCCCTCGCTTCTTAGAAAGAAAGAATTCTTAGAGAAAGAAAAGTTATTTACTTACTATGATTTAACCGGGAAAGAGCAAAATATAATCTGCCAGAAGAATTCATTTGCTATTACTTATTGTCAAGTACCTTTTATTTTTAAACTTTCGAACAAAACAAAAATTGTTGTCTTTAAGAAAGCGGGAGAAGAAATTCAGTTTAATAATTTAGAACTTGACGAGAATATCAGCCAGCAAATATTTAAGCGAACAGGAGATATCAATAGAGTTGAATTATTTATGACTAAAGATTTATTGTCTCGATAGCGAACTGAGGTAGCTTTCCCAAAATTAATTAGACTGAAGGAATTGCTATCATTTGACTCCCAAATTTTTGTCTTAACAAAAAATAAACGAGATTTTCAATAATGATTATTTTACTTCGTTGATAATTAATGAAAAATTTATGCATATCACTTTAATGCTTATTGCATTTACAAGTGAAACGAAAGCTCAGTCAGAAAGTGTAACATTTAATTCTGCTAGTGATGGTTCAATGATGAGTTTCTCTTCATCGAACTTGCCAATTGTTGTAATCAACACTAATGGGCAGGAGATTCCGAATGATGATAAAATTACTGCCGATATGGGAATAATTTATAATGGCGAGGGTGTAAGAAATCATTTAACAGATCCTTACAATAATTATAATGGAAAAATTGGGATCGAAATTCGTGGTTCATCGTCACAACAGTTTCCTAAAAAACAATATGCAGTAGAAACAAGAGATGCATTAGGCAACGATCTTGATGTATCACTACTTGGATTTCCAGAGGAAAGCGACTGGATTTTATTTGCCCCATATAATGATAAAAGTTTAATGCGGGATGTATTGGTTTATAAAATATCTGCAAGCATGGGCAGGTATGCAAGTCGTTCAAAATTTTGTGAAGTTGTGTTGAACGACGAATATATAGGCGTATATGTTTTGCTGGAAAAAGTTAAACGAGATGCTAATCGGGTAAACATTAAAAAGTTAGAACCGCAGGATATTTCGGGTGATGCATTAACCGGTGGATATATCATCAAGATTGATAAAACGGATGGTGAAAACAACGACGGTTGGTATTCAACTTATCTGCCTTTTCCGCAGTCGCAATACTCTGTTTTTTATCAATATCATTATCCAAAACCTGATGAAATTGTTCAGCAGCAAAAAGATTACATCCAAAATAAAATATTTCAATTTGAAACTATGATGACTTTAGGTTCAAATATTTCTGACTCAACAACAGGATATCCAAAATTTTTAGATACGGATTCATTTGTAGATTTTTTTATTGTTAACGAAGTTGCAAAAAATGTTGATGGATATAGATTAAGCACGTATTTGTATAAAGATAGAGACAGCAGAAATCCTAAAATATTTGCCGGACCTGTCTGGGATTTTAATCTTGCTTTTGGAAATGCTGATTATTACGAAGGGTGGATGACTACAGGATGGCAGCTTAAATTTCTAACTGATTATCAAAATATGCCATCTGGCGAACCTTTCTTAACCCCAACTTGGTGGAGAAAATTATTTGATGATACTACTTTTAGAAATAAAGTATATTCCCGATGGCAAAATGTTAAAAACGAAGTGATTAATACTCAAGAAATATTTGGATACATCGATTCATTAACAGTGCTGCTTGATGAATCAAAAACAAGAAACTTTGAAAAATGGCCTGTGCTTGGTGTTTGGATCTGGCCAAATTATTATGTCGGACAAACATATCAGCAAGAAATATCATATTTGAAAAATTGGATAGCATTTCGCCTAAACTGGATGGATGACTATATGATAGGAGAGCCTACGGACATAAAAGAATTTATATCGGAGATCCCGACTGAATTTAAACTTGAACAGAACTATCCCAATCCATTTAATCCAAACACAACTATAAGATATACAATACCAAATGTCACCCCGAGTGGCAATGCCATTGAACGGTCTTTAGTCCAACTACGAGTTTATGATGTTCTTGGAAATGAAGTAGCAACTCTTGTTGATGAATATAAATCTACAGGAATTTACAATGTTCAATTCACATTAAACAATTTAAGTTCAGGAATATATTTATATCAATTAAAAGCAGGTAATTACTCTCAAACAAAAAAAATGACAATACTTAAATAGTCTGATCCATTTATGAATGCGTGATTCTAACTTTTTTGCTTAATTTATATTTTCATATTAACCTTCATGTAAAGTGAAACAAATTATGACCTCTAATCTCAGCACAATAGATGTTCTAATAATCATTTCATATATTCTAATAGTCCTCTCCATCGGCTTCTACTTCCACAAAAAAAATAAAAATAGTGTGGAGTATTTTCTTGCAGGCAGAAATATTGGATGGATTGCAATAGGGGCTTCACTATTCGCAACTAACATTTCCAGCGAACACTTTATCGGGCTGGCTGGAACTGGATCAAAATCCGGTTTGGCAGTAGGACATTTTGAGTGGCTTGCTTGTTTGATATTACTTCTACTTGGGTGGGTGTTCACACCATTCTATTTAAAATCTGGTGTGTTTACTATGCCCGAATTTGTAGAGAAAAGGTACAACTCTGCATCACGTTATTATTTGAGTTTTATTTCAATCATTGGTTACGTTCTAACGAAAATTTCTATAGCATTATATGCAGGCGGAATTTTATTAAACGCTGTTGTTGGATGGGACATGGTTACCGCCGCAGTTGTAATTGTTCTAATAACAGGAATCTATACTGTAATGGGCGGGCTTTCAGCCGTTATTTACACTGACCTCATTCAAACTATCATTTTAATTGGCGGATCAATTGCTCTTACTCTAATTGGTTTGGATAAAGCGGGTGGATGGAATAATCTTGTGTCCAAAACACCAATTGATTTTTGGAGTATGTTTAAACCTTTAAGTGATCCTGATTTTCCCTGGACGGGAATTATTTTTGGTGCCCCAATAATTGGAATCTGGTATTGGTGTACCGATCAATACATTGTGCAGCGAGTACTCAGTGCTAAAAATTTATCCAACGCTCAAAGCGGAACTATCCTGGCAGGCTTTCTTAAAATCTTACCGGTTTTTATACTCATTCTTCCCGGCATAATTGCATTCTATATTTCTGATGGTACTGTCAGCGGTGATAGAGCCTACGCCTGGCTCGTAACAAATCTGCTTCCTTCAGGATTAAAAGGATTAGTCGTTGCTGGATTGTTAGCCGCGTTAATGTCATCACTCAGTGCAATGTTTAATTCAACCTCAACACTTCTTACAATAGATATTTACAAAAAACTTAAACCTGATGCGGATGAAAAATCTACTGTCACTTTTGGAAGAGTTGCAACCGGAGCTATGGTTTTGTTAGGACTATTATGGATACCTTTTATCGGAATTTTAAGTGATGATAGGATGTACGTTTATTTGCAAAGTGTGCAGGCTTATATATCACCGCCCATTGCAGCAATATTTTTATTTGGTATTTTTTGGAAGCGAGTAAATGGAAAGGGTGCTCTTGCCTCCTTATTTACCGGATTAATTTTAGGAGCTTTTAGACTAGTTATAGAAATTCAAAATAAGATTGAACCATTATCAAATTCATTTTTACAAAGTGTAGCATCTATAAACTTTTTGCACTTTGCAATATTCCTTTTCGTTATTTCTTCAATGGTTTTAGTTTTAGTAAGTCTTGCAACAAGTAAACCAACTGCTGATAAACTGGAAGGCATGATATACTCAAAGCATATTGCTGTTATTAAAGATAAATGGAGAACTCTAAATATTGGATTTTCTTTGTTTCTTGTTTTCATCTTGATAATACTTTGGTGGACATTTAGATAGGACTTACACTCGGTTCAAATAAAAAGTCCCTCAAACGAGGTTTTTAATCTCATTCCAAACCTATTTCGCTAAAAGATTCCTGAATAATTTATTAAATAATGTGTAGTATAATACCCAAAAATCACTATATTTGTGTAGTACTTTACACATTATAAAAGAAAGAAAATATGTTACAATCTAAAATGTATAAAATCATCGGTGAACTTGGTGAAAACATCAGACTAGCGCGTTTAAGAAGAAAACTAAGCGCCGAGCAGGTTGCGGAAAGAGCGGGAATTAGTAGAAAAACTTTATATGAAATCGAAGGTGGTCGATCAAATGTAACAATTGGAAACTATGTTCAAGTTCTGTCGGCGCTTGGATTGGAAGAGGATATATTAAATGTTGCCAAGGATGATACTTTGGGAAGAAAGTTACAAGATGCAAAATTAATTATAAAAGAAAGAGCTCCTAAAAGAAAGTTTAAGGATTAATTCATGGCAAAGATAGGAACAAGAAAAGAAATATTAATATATGCTGATTGGAAGAGACTCAAAGAAAACCCTACTCTATTAGGGACGCTATATTCGATGATAGTTAAAGGAAATGAAGTTTTCTCTTTTGAGTACTCCAATGAATGGCTGAAATCAAAATTTGCACAAGTAATCGATCCTGACCTAGATCTTTTTTCCGGGATGCACTATTTGGATGACAAGAAAGATAATTTTGGAATTTTTTTAGATTCATCACCGGATCGTTGGGGAAGAGTATTAATGAAAAGACGCGAAGCAATACTTGCTAGAGAAGAGAAGCGGCAAGAAAAAACTTTAATGGAATCAGATTATTTATTAGGAGTTTACGATGAGAATAGAGTTGGTGGTTTGAGATTTAAATTATCTGAAAATGGTGAATTCTTAAATCAGGATAGATTACTTGCAGCACCACCTATAACATCATTAAGTGAATTACAGTCAGCGAGTTTAAGACTGGAAGAATACGAAGATATAACAGACGCAGAACAAATAAAATGGTTAAATATGTTATTGGCTCCCGGATCCTCTCTTGGTGGTGCTCGCCCAAAAGCGAGTGTTACAGCTAATGGAGAGTTATGGATAGCCAAATTTCCGAGCTCTAAGGACAATAAAGATATGGGTGCCTGGGAGAAGGTAGTGCACACTTTAGCAAAAAGATGTGGATTAAATGTTGCCGAAGCAAGACTAGAAAAATTTGCAAGTTCATATCATACATTTTTAGTTAAAAGATTTGACAGGGTTAAATTAGAAAGAATGCATTTTGCTTCAGCGATGACTATGCTTGGATACACGGACAATAGAGATGAGCATGCTGGTGCAAGTTACTTAGAGATAGTAGAATTCTTAAGTAAATACGGCGCAAGAGTTAATGAAGATATGGAAGAGTTATGGAGAAGAATTGTATTTAGTATTAGCGTTTCGAATACAGATGATCATTTGAGAAATCACGGCTTTATATTAACGGAAAAAGGATGGATACTTTCACCGGCATATGATATAAATCCAAATGAGATGGGCACCGGATTAAGTCTAAATATTTCAGACACTGATAATTCACTTGCATATGACTTAGCATTAGAGGTTTCAGAATACTTTAGGTTGAAGAAAGACAAAGCTGAAGAGATAATTAATGATATTAAAAGTAAAGTTAGTGAGTGGAAAACTGTTGCAGATAAATATGGAATTTCAAAAAGGGAACAGACGATGATGGAGAGGGCGTTTAAGGTTTGATTTTAAAGTTCTGTTGCAAAATCTGTTGCAAACAGAATAAGTTTTAAAAGTACAAAGCCTTGTAAATAATCATTTTACAAGGCTTTGCGGTATGTGGGCGTTCACGGATTTGAACCGCGGACCCTCTGCTTGTAAGGCAGATGCTCTAAACCAACTGAGCTAAACGCCCAAAAATCTATTGAAATTTGGTGGACAAATATGCGATTTTTCTAAAATAAAACCAAACTTACATCTAATATTTTAGAACTACATATATCATTAAATCGGCTAAATTCAATTAGTTCTCGTACTTATTGTTTCAATTAAACTTTATATAATAGTATAAAACTATAATTTATAACCTTGCGATCTGTATTGTCAGTAACAATTGTTATTCAATTAGAAAGATTTTCCTTTTTCCTCCTAATACCAAATCCATATAGCCAGCCATTATTTCCTTAACTTTTTCTTGAGAAGTAAAGCCCTTATGATTTTCGAATGCTGCCAGACTTTCCACTTCTCCTTCAAGAACAACTGTCCAGTAATTTGAAACCACATCAGTCATTATTCTAACATTCTTAAAATTTTGCTCCTCCATAAATGGTATTGTTTGCTTGAATTTTTTAACTAATTCTTTCGCCATTCCAGGTTTGCAGCAAAAAATGTCTCGTACTAAATACATATTGAAATCCTTTATACTTGTTTTTTTGCATAGAAAATTAAATAGATTATTTACCCGATAAGACTTCTTGCATTTTATCAGGTGGTGTTGGCTGTGGTACTTCATTATTGATCGGTTTAATTGTTTTTAAATAAGCATAGATCGCTTTGAGGTCCTGATCTGTCATTTGACCTATGGTGGGCCAGGGCATCGGTGGAAGTAAAGGTCTTCCTACTCCCATATATTTCCCTTCTCTCAGGGTTTTGATGAACAATTCTTCTGTAAGGGTTCCAATTCCGGTTGCATTATCTGGTGTTAGATTTGAAGCATACGAAATTCCCCAGGGACCAACCCAGGCAGAAAAATTACTTTCTGTGGCAACCCAGTTGCCGGGAGTAACATATTTAACATCTAGAGCTGGAAGCTTTTCACCCTTCTGGAAACCGGAAAGATGTCTAGTAGTATCGGGTACCGGACCATTTGCTGTATAAATTTTTGGAGTATGACAATCATCGCAACCACCTGTGGTCACTAAATATTTACCGTGAGCGATTAATTCCAGCTGGGTCATTTGTTTATTTTCTCCTTTTCCCGAACAGTTGATTTGTGAGATTATCAGCAAGGATAGAATTGAGATGAAGATTGGAATGAACACAGATTTTTTCATAAAGTTGCCTCCTTTAATGAAAATTTGTTAGTTATTCAGTTAGTCTGATTCTTGTGTTTTATATCAAAAATTAGTTCAAACTTTGGTGAATCAGCAAAAACTTTTTATTTGCAATACAAAAATAATTATTCTCCAAAGGGAGCGTTAGTAAAAATCTCGCATTTATTGGGACTTTTAATGCAATTTTTACAATAATCTCTTTTTCGTTGATATAATGCTTTATAATGGGAATATTAAATAGGATAAACTCACAGAAATTCTGGTGGGGAAAAAATCCAGCACAATCTTTTATTAAAAAGTAAATAATCTAAGGTATAAACTGAGGATTATGAGAATATTAATGAATTTAACTATTGGAGAAAGAAGAGCGAGCGACGGGGATCGAACCCGCGACATCCAGCTTGGGAAGCTGACACTCTACCAACTGAGTTACGCTCGCAATTATTTAAAATTCTTGTGTAAATCTATTACAAGCAGAGCAGTTTTTCAATATCAATTAATGAACAACAGCCAACTGGTCTAACCCGGGCTGGTTAAATTCTCTTGTCGGGGTGTTAGATTTTATTGTTCTCTCTGATGAATATGAAATACTTGAAATTGCAGAATCAAGTGATTCATAAAGTTCAAAAATCTCTATTGTGCCTGTTAAATTTAGAAGTGATTTAGAAAACATTCCAGGTTTGATGATTTTAATTGATCCACCTAAACGCATTAACTGTTTAAGAGTAACAACCATAACGCCAATAAAAGCAGAATCAAGTATTTCGCAATTACTTAAATCAATAATGATAATATTATATCCAAGACTAATATCTGTTTCAAGATGTTTTTTAAAACGTCCGGCTTCAGTAATTGTTGCCTTGGTAAGATTAACTCTTTCAATTATTAATCCATTTGCAACTTGTCTTTGAAACTCTTCCATTTCCGTTCTCATTTTTATTGGTCTATAGTTAGCCAATAAATATGCCATGAGGATAAAGCTATTTTCTGCTTATTAATGCAATAAATGGTGTTTCAGATTAAAACAATACTCAAAAACATCCTCATTATGAGGATGCTGGAAATTATTGAATTAAATATCTATCCTAAGCTTTAAACGCTTCCTCAACAAGATTTACTTGCTGCTGATTTGACAATTTTCCTGAGCCTACTGCAGGGCTTGCGCCTTCGGGACGACTTACGCAAACTAACTTCTGTTTATTAGAAATGAGTTCCCCAATTCTTCCGCTAAGAAAATTCCAGGCGCCCATATTTTTAGGCTCCTCCTGAAGCCATATAACTATTTTTGCATTTGGGTAAGTAATTAAAATCTCATTTAATTTTTCTTTATTAAAAGGATAAAACTGTTCAATTCTAACTATGGATGTATCAGCAATTTTATTTCTAATTCTGTACTTAACTAAATCGTAATACACCTTTCCAGTAGTAAGAATAATTTTGGTAACAATGTTTTTATTCTGTACTGTTTCATCATCAAGCATTTCTTCAAATTTACCAGAGATAAAATTTTCTTTTGGTGATTTTGCTTCCGGTAATCTCAGCATACTTTTGGGAGTCATTATTACTAAAGGCTTTTGCACATTATGTTTTATTTGTCTTCTTAGTAAGTGAAAATACTGAGCAGGTGTAGTTAAGTTGCAAACCTGCATATTGTCTTCCGCACATAAAATTAAAAATCTTTCTAAACGTGCACTGGAGTGTTCAGGTCCTTGTCCTTCAAATCCGTGAGGTAAAAGCATTACAACGCTATTTGGCAATCCCCATTTTTCATAGGATGCTACAATAAAATTGTCTATGATAATCTGTGCGCCGTTTGCAAAGTCACCAAACTGTGCTTCCCATAAAACTAATGCAAGCGGATCAGCAGTACTGTATCCATACTCAAATCCTAATACAGCAGCTTCGGATAATGAACTATCCAATGCTTCTAATCTTGCCTGCTTATCTGAGATATGATTTAAAGGAAAATATTCTTTTCCGGTTTTGATATCTGTAAAAGCAATATGCCTTTGACTGAATGTACCGCGAACGCTATCCTGACCACTTAATCTAACAGGTGTTCCTTCAAGCAAAAGACTTCCGAAAGCTAATGATTCAGCTAACGCCCAATCTGCAGCCTCTGATCCATCAATTAGTTTTTTCCTTTTCTCTAAAAACTTTTCAAGTTTAGGATGACCATTAAATCCATCAGGAAGTGTTGATAAGGACTTAATAATTTCTCCCAAAGTCTGTTCTGAGATATTTGTACTATCTTCTTTTTGGGCAGACAGTAATTCTTTTTTAGATACAGCAAGTGGCGCTTCATTTGCAAATGATGCACTTTTTCTTTTTATAGAATCAAAAGATTTGCTTAATTCATCATTAAATGATTTATGCATTTGCGATACTTCATCAATTGTCAATATCCCATCATTAACTAATTTTTGTTCGTACAATTTTTTAACAGATGGATGAGATTTTATTTTATCATAAAGCAGCGGCTGAGTAAACCCTGGCTCATCACCTTCATTGTGTCCGTGTCGTCTGTATCCAAATAAATCTATAACAACATCTTTTTTGAAGATAAGTTTATACTCAAATGCTATTTGTGTAACCCAAAGCGCTCCTTCAGGATCGTCACCATTCACGTGGAAAATCGGGGCCTGAATCATCTTTGCAACATCAGTTGCATAAGTTGTTGATCTGGAATCTTCCGGTGTAGTGGTAAATCCGATTTGATTATTTACAATTATATGAATCGTTCCGCCAGTTCTATAACCACTGAGTTGTGATAGGTTTAATGTTTCTGCAACAACACCTTGTCCGGCAAATGCTGCATCGCCGTGAATTAATATCGGCATAACTTTTTGATGTGCTTTACTATCACCAAGCCTTGTTTGTTTTGCTCTAACAATTCCTTCAACTACAGGATCAACCCATTCAAGATGACTTGGATTTGATGCAACAGAGATTGTTACTGTTTTACCATTTGCAGTTGGATATTTTCCGGTTGCACCAAGATGATATTTAACATCACCGGAACCTTGAATTGTATTTGGATCTTTTATGTCTTCAAATTCACTAAAGATAGATTCATAAGATTTGCCGATTATGTTAGTAAGAACATTTAGCCTTCCACGGTGAGACATCCCAAGAACTATTTCATCAATTCCACGTTCCGAAGCCTGATTTAAAATTGCGTCTAAAACAGGAATAAGCGTTTCTGAACCTTCTAGAGAAAATCTTTTATGTCCTACAAATTTAGTATGAACAAAATATTCAAATAATTCTGCTTTAATAAGTTTGTCAAGAATATTTTTCTTAACCTGGTTATCAAATGAAGGAGAATTTTTACTCGGCTCCATTTTACTCTGTAGCCAAACTTTTTCAGCGGGATTTTGAATGTGCATATACTCCACACCGATTTTATCGCAGTAAGTTTTTTGCAGAATATTAATTACTTCCCGCAAGGTTGCTGTTTTAAGTGCACCGAATCCACCTGTAACAAAATGTCTATCCAAATCCCAGACAGTAAGATTAAATGAAGATGGATCAAGTTCGGGATGATAAACTGCACGTGTTCCCAAAGGATCAAGATCAGCTAACAGATGACCACGAACTCTGTACATATTTATAAGCTGTAAAACTTTTGCTTGCTTGATTATCTCATCTGTACTAATCGCATTATCAAATCCACCTGGTTGATAATCTGATTCCCACTGTAAAGGCCTGGATGGAACTTTTAATGCACTAAAAATTTCTTCATAAAATCCATCTTTACCCAAAAGTAATTCATTAATCTCACGTAAAAACATTCCAGATTCTGCACCTTGAATTATTCTGTGATCATAAGTGCTTGTTATGTTCATTACTTTACTTATCCCAAGTGATGAAATTGTAGCGGATGACATCGCCTGGTACTCGGCATTATATTGAATAGCTCCAGTGGCAATTATTGTACCTTGCCCAATCATCAAACGGGGAATTGAAGAAACTGTACCGATTGTTCCCGGATTTGTTAGTGTTACAGTTGTTCCTAAAAACTCTGCAGGATCAATCGTTCCTTTTCTTGATCGGACTACAATGTCTTCATAAGCATTCCAGAACTCTTTAAAATTTAATTTATTAGCAGATTTAATATTCGGAACAAGTAGAGAGCGAGATCCATCTTTACGTTCAATATCAATAGCTAAACCAAGATTAACATTCTTACGTATGATGATATTCGGTTTATTATCAATAATTGTAAAACCATTATTCATTGATGGAATTCTAGATATGCCTTTAAGAATAGCCCAGCTGATTAAATGTGTAAATGAAATCTTGCCTTCATTCTTTCTTTGTAAATGCTGGTTTATGATTATCCTATTTTCTTCAAGAAGTTTTACAGCAATAGTTCTTTGAGAGGTTGCGACAGGAATTGTTAAGCTTGAATTCATATTATCCAGGATTCGCTGTGAACTGCCGGCTATTACTTTTAATTCATCATCTTTCCCGGGTTTAGGCATTTCAATATTTTTTGGAAGAGTTAAAAATCCTGCTGTCTCAGTAGTCTTTTCTCCATTTGGCTTATTCTTGTTCTCAACATTTCCAAAAAAGTTTTTCCACTGTTCAGAAACTTCATCAGGTTTTTGTTCATATTGTTTGTAAAGTGATTCAACAAACCAGGTGTTTGCACCAAATTTTTCTAACTCTTCTTTTTGCTTTTTAGTTAATTTCTCGGGTTTCATTTTTATTTTCTTGAAGTTTTGTTTACAAATTCTATTAAGTTTATTTTTCAGTTAGATAGTTATTCAACTATATAATATTCTAAACATAATTCAATCGGATTTAACGCCGAAAATATAAGACTTTATTACAAAAAATCTATGCTAGAAAAAGATCAATTAAAGAACATGCGATTAAGTTATGATCAAGATCAATTACTTGAATCTAATGTAAGTGAAAATCCATTTATCCAATTTAAAAATTGGTTTGATTTTGTTTTACAAGCAGATATCATAGAACCTAATGCTATGACAATTGCAACCGCTGCTAAGAACGGAATGCCATCTGCAAGGATGGTTTTACTCAAAGGATTTGATGAGACAGGATTTACATTTTTTACAAATTACGGAAGCAGAAAAGGAAAAGAACTTTCTGAAAATCCAATAGCATCATTACTTTTTTGGTGGAAAGAATTTGAAAGACAGGTTAGAATAGAAGGTAAAATTAAAAAGATCAGTAGAAAAGATTCTGAGGAGTATTTTAATCTGCGTCCATTAAAAAGTAGATATGGAGCATTGTCCTCAAAGCAGAGTGAAGTTATTGAAAATAGAGAAATTTTAGAAACAAGATTTTTGAATTTAGAAAAACAATTTGGTGAAAATCCGCCAACTCCCGAAAACTGGGGCGGATATAAATTGATTCCGAATAAGTTTGAGTTCTGGCAGGGAAGACGAGATAGATTGCACGATAGAATTTGTTATGAAATGGTTAATAATGACTGGAAGATTTACAGGTTGCAGCCTTAGAAAAAAATCAGCCACTAATTACACGAATTTTCACCAAATAAAAAACAATATTAACTTGGTGTTAATTAGTGAAATTAGTGGCAAATTATCCATTTCGTTTCCGAAATAACTATCAGGGTTTTTTTTATAATTGTTCCAACTTAAAACTCTTAATTTTTTTATCCAAATCTTTGAATGCTTTCTTAATCGGTATTGCTTTACCATTTTTGATACTCTTCTCACTCATTTTAAGTATAAGTAACAAAGCTTCAGCATCTGTCAAATTTTGTGTTGTATTTTTCATATTGCCGTCACATTTAAATTTAAAACCTAAACTTTGTTTTTATAAAATCCGAATTTGAAATTATAGTTCTTACAGTAATTGCTGTAATAATTATTAACCCACCAATGATTGCATAAAAGGATGGAACTTCACCGTATCCAATAAAGACCCATATTGGATTTAATACAGGCTCAAACATCGAAATGATTGATGCTTCAACAGCAATAATTCTTTTTAATCCATAACTAAATAAAGCATAAGCAAAAGCTATTTGAAAAACTCCAAGGAAACTCACCATAGCAAAATCCTTTAGTGAAATTGAATTCATATCAGTTATAAATGGAATGCAAACCAACGCTACAATAACATTTCCATAGAAGATTGATGACTCACCATACTGTGGTTCATTTTTTTTCATCCCCAAAAAGAATGCTGCAAAGGCTACTCCAGCTAATAATGCTGCAATGTTTCCTTTAATATCGCCTGGAGTTAAATCACCCATAAAAAATAAAATCATGCCTAAAAAGCAAACAACAATTGTAATTATGTTGATTCTTTCCCACTTTGTTTTTGTGAGCAGAGGTTCAAATATCAGAACGTATATTGGCGCAGTTGATTGAAGAAATATTGCGTTTGCTGCAGTTGTTGTTTTTGTTGCAATCACAAATAATATCAGAACTGCCGCATAAGCTATGGAGTTGAGCAAAGCAAATGGGTTTAATCTCAATATTCTTTTTCTGTAGATAATAGCAAACACAACTGCAGCTATTGCACAACGAAAAAAAGAAAGCTCCATTGAATCCAGAGAAATGAGTTTGATGAAAAGTCCGCCTGAACTCCATAAAATTGCTGTCAGGAAAACAGCAAGTATGCCTTTATTATGTTCTGATAAGTTGTGCATTAAAAAATTGAGAACAATTACTCATTTTATTTTACTATGCCTAAATTACAGAAAAAGATTTAATAGAATAATTCAACAATCAATTAAATGAAGTATCTCTACAATCCGCCTTTAGTAGTAAAGAAAATCTTTAATGATTTTTGCTGGAATACAAAAAATGGGAAAGTTCTATTAACATTTGATGATGGGCCGAATCCGGGCACGACAGAAATAATTTTGAAAAAGCTTTCTGAAGAAAAAATTAAAGCTTTATTTTTTTGTGTTGGTGAGAATGTTCAAAAATATCCTGCATTGGTGAAAGAAATGTTAAAAGAAGGTCATGCTTTTGGGAATCACACCTTCAATCATAAAATATTAAAGAGTTTAACCATTGAAGAAAAAGATTATCAGATATCAACTGTTAATAAAATCTTTAAAGATCAATTTGATATCAAACTAAAATATTTTCGTCCATCGCACGGCAGATTTCAATTATCAACTTCGTCGTTAATGAAAAAACATCAGTTAAAAAACATAATGTGGTCATTGCTCACATATGATTATAAAAATGATTTATCAATCGTTAAATTTGCCGTTGAAAAATATCTCAAATCAAATTCAATAATAGTTTTGCACGATAGCAACAAATCAAAAAATATTATTTTGGATTCAATAAGTTTTATTGCTGATGAAGTGGAAAAAAGAAATTATCAGTTTGGAGAAGCAAAAGAATGCTTGAACTGATATTTCTGTTTATAATGATTGGGTATTTCTTTCAATCATTCATTTTTATTATCGGGGCAAGAAAAAAATTTCCAAGAATTTCTGACGATAAACTTCCTACTGCAACTATAATTGTCGCTGCCAGGAACGAAGAAGAAAAAATCCTTCGCACACTTCAATCGCTTGATAAGCTTGAATATCCTGAAGGCAAACTTCAAATTATGATCGTTGATGATCAATCAACTGATAACACAGGAAAAATCATTGATGATTTTATTACCGGAAAACCACGATTTCAAAAAATCACAACTGAAGAACACCACACAAAACTTATTGGTAAAATGCGCGCACTTGCTTATGCAATCAAAGAAGCAACCGGAGAAATTATTCTAACTACCGACGCAGATTGTGAAGTGAAACCACTTTGGGTTAAGACAATTTGTTCGCATTATGAAAAAGATGTTGCACTTGTAAGCGGAGTAACAACGCAGACTTCAGAACAATGGTTTCATGGAATGCAGGCAATTGATTTTGTATATCTTCTTACCGCTGGTGCCGGAACAACAAATTTAAATGTTCCCATTTCCTGCATTGGAAATAATATGTCTTTCAGAAAATCTGCTTACGATGAAGTTGGCGGCTACGAAAAACTTCCGCACAGTGTTACTGAAGATTTTACACTGATGAATGCAATCTACAATCTCAAAAAATATAAAGTAATTTTTCCTGTTGAATCCGATTCACTTATCACTTCAATACCTTGCCGTTCATTAAAAAGTTTGGTACATCAAAAAAAACGATGGGGAGTAGGTGGACTTGGAGTTCCATTCCGCGGGTTTGTAATAATGTTTTGGGGTTTTACAGCAAACTTGCTAGTATTATTAACACCTTTCTTTTTCTCTACTGCATGGTTAACTTTGGTTGTGTTTAAAGTAGCTTTGGATTTTTTCCTTTTGTATCCTGTTCATGTTAAACTTGGCATTGCAAAAAATCTAAAGTACTTCTTCCACTTTGAAGTTTACTATTTAATTTATGTAATACTTCTACCATTTATTGTTTTACCAAATAAAAAAGTGATCTGGAAGGGTCGAGAATATTAATGCTTCTTCTTTGCAACTATTACGTTACATATCGATGCAATGCTTATTGTGAGTTCTGCCATTTTGGTGATCATACCAATTTTAAAGATACACCTTACGCTAACTTAGAAGATTTTAAAAGTAATGTATCTCAACTTGCAGAACTCGGCGTTAAGTTTATAGATCTCACCGGCGGCGAACCTTTACTTCACAAAGATATTGCAGAGATGGCAAAGTTTGCACACGATCTTAAAATGCAGACAAGCATAACTAGTAATGGATTGTTATATCATAAGTTTGCAGAAAAACTTTTAGGAAATATTAATCTTCTTCACTTCTCATTGGATTCTCCCGATGAGGAAGAGCATAATAAGATTAGAAAAGTTGATTGCTATAAATCAGTATTTAAAAGTATTGAGATAGCAAAATCCCTTGGTGAATTTCCTGATATACTATTTACAGTTACAAATGATACTTACAAAAAGCTTCCAAGAATGCACGAGATTGCACAACAGCACGATTTGGTGTTACTTGTTAACCCTGTTTTTTCTTATTTCGGAAATCCAGGTTTAAGTGATGAAGCAACCGATTATGTTGATAAGTATTGTGACGGCAAAATGGATATCTATCTTAACAAAGGATTTATGAAGTTAAGAAGGGATGGCGGAAACGATATTAACAATCCAAGCTGCAAAGCTGTTTCCCGTGTTATAGTTATTTCACCAACTAATGAGATAATACTGCCTTGTTATCATTTTTCAAATGATAAAATTCCAATTGATAAACCAATAAAAGAAATTCGAAATTCAGAAAAGATAAAACATTTTATCAAAATGGAAGGCAGATTTGATTTTTGCCAGGGCTGCACAGTTAATTGTTACTTTGAACCATCATTTGCTTTCCCAACAAATCTCTATGCAATTTCGAGTTTAACATCAAAGTTTAAGTACAGTTATAATAAACTGATTAAACAAAAAATTAAAAAGAAATTTATTCAAACTTCTAACAATGAATAATCAACAGTTAAAAATTATCCCAGAGGGATGGCAAGCCAAAAATGAAAAATTAAAAATGTCATTTCGAATCCGACTTCAGTCGGTGAGAAATCTTTCACAATATAAGACATCAGATTTCTCAGTCGAAGACTCCTTCGAAATGACATACAAAAAAATAAACTTAATATTTTATTGTATTCTTTTTTTATTTAGTGTCCCATCAACCAATTTTGCACAATTTAAATCCGAACTATTCCCGGCAGATTTAAATATTCAGCCGTTTACAGCAAACTTTCTTGAACCAAAGGCAGGATTTTTATTTGCTTTAGACGATAATAATATCCGGCTTGATATTTCAACATCACGAGATATAGTTGAATGGTATAATTATGATGAAACAATCTCAATTGGAGCTGATCTTTTCACTTTTACAAGATTAAGAAGTTCAGAAGAATTTAAATTTCCGGTTGAAACCATTGATTACTTATTTGGTCTAAATGCCGGGTATAAAAAACAATTAGAAGAAAATAGGGAGTTCGGTATTCGGTTTAGATTAAGCCATATAAGCGCTCATCTTGTGGATGGACAGTATGATGCAGAAATTCAAGAATGGCGAGAGGGAAGAGAACCTTTTGTTTTTAGTAAAGAGTTTATTGAGTTATTTCCCTATTACAGATTCAATTCTTTCAGAGCTTATGTTGGATTAACTTATATTTTTCACATCATTCCGGAAGAAATTAAACAGTTCAATGCACAGTTAGGATTTGACTATTTTGCCACTCAATTTGGCAGCGGGAGCATTACACCATTCGTTGCTTATGATTTTAAACTTGCAGGTAATGAAACTTACGTTGGCAACAATATTTTTTCTGTAGGAGTTAAATTCGGAAACTGGAAGAGTAAAGGATTGAGTTTGTATTACACATACATTTCAGGGAAAAGTATTCACGGTGAGTACTATTATGTTAATGAAAATTATTCGGCTGTAGGATTTAATTTTGAATTATAGTTTTCATTTTATGATTAATTATGCAATAGTCATTTCGAAGTCCGCCACGGCGGATACGACTGAGAAATCTTTATGTATCATGGAAACAGATTTCTCACCGACTGAAGTTGGATTCGAAATGACAATTCTGAATGTTTGTATTGGAAGTTGGAATTTATGAGTGAATTTTCACAAACAGAATCAGGAGTTTACGTTACAACCGCCGCTAAAGAAAAAAGGAAAAGAATAAATAGTTATCTAATCCACATTGGATTATTTCTTGTAACTTTTATAACCACAACCTTAGCTGGAGTTGAATGGACAACCGGAAAGTTGCCTCCTTATGAGTTTTCTAATTTAACCAAAGGATTGCCATACTCAATAAGCATTTTATTGATAATAACCTTCCACGAGTTTGGACATTACTTTGCCGCAAGGTATCATAGAATAAAAGCAACACTTCCATTTTATATACCATTTCCTCCAATACCATACTTTATAAATTTTGGAACGATGGGTGCGGTTATCAGAACTAAATCTCCAATCTACTCAAAGAAAGCAATGTTTGATATTGGAATTGCCGGACCGCTATCCGGATTTGTAATATGTCTTGGACTTTTAATCTATGGATTTACTCATGTTCCTTCAATAGAATATTTACTAAATATTCATCCTGATTATTTTTCACCGGATTATGGTAAGCAAGGGATGCAGCTAATATTTGGTGATTCAATTTTGTTTTCTTTACTCAGGTATATTTTTGTAGATCCAAATTCATTCTTTCCATCAATGAGCGAAATCTATCATTATCCATTTTTATGTGCGGGATGGTTTGGTTTACTCGTCACATCAATGAATATGATTCCAGTTGGACAATTAGACGGAGGACATATTTCTTACACGATGTTTGGTGATAAAAAGCATTATAATGTTTCAGCTATCTCTGCGATAATTTTAGCAGTTATTGGTTTTGCAGGAGTTTTAGATTCATTATTAGAGTTTAATCTTGGCATTGGCTGGAGCGGTTGGTTATTTTGGTCATTCATTTTATATTTTGTGGTCAAGTTAAAGCATCCACCAGTACCGGATATGCTGCCTCTGGATAGAAAAAGGATGTTCTTAGGATACATAAGTTTCTTTATTTTTGTATTATCATTTTCACCAGCGCCGTTAATGCTTAATGTTATCGGCTGAAATGGTTTTATTTTTACCTTGTTGAATTTTAGTTATTAAGAAATATTTAACTATATGAAAATTAAAATCTTTAAAATTATCCTGATTAGTGTTATACTGGTTTTCATCTTTATTGGGTGTGAAAAAGAATATGATACTGTGATTGAAAACTATAATCCTGATTATCAGGTAAAACTTGTTTCACCATCGGATTCCATTCAATATAATCCAGCGGATTCTTTGATAACTATAAGAATTGCATTCAATTCACCAGCAAATATCCAAAGTGTTTTTTGCGATGTTTACGCTGCTGATAATGCAAAACTTAATTCTGAACCATTTTCTTTACTTGATAATGGTAACATTGAAAACGGTGATGACCTAAAAGGAGACGGTTCCTTTGCAAATAAGTTTCCGCTTAGTGAATTTTATCCCAATGGAATTTACAACATAAAATATTTTGTAACTGATAAATCCAACTCAACAAATCAAGTTGCACTAGGAACGTTTAAGTTTGATAATGGACAGGCAAATATTGCTCCGATAATTTCGGATGATATTGTTGATCCAGATACTGCTATTGTAGCTGGAACTACAGTTATTCTCACATCAATTAAAGCACTGGATCAAAACGGATTATCTGATATTGATAAAGTTTATTTCATAGTATATCGACCAGATGGTACAACAAATAATAGCCAAAATCTGATGTTTGATGACGGTAATTTAACTGATCATGGAGATCAAACTGCAGGTGATGGAATTTATTCGCTCCTTATTCAGATTACATCTGCAAATCAAAAGGGGACATATAGATTAGAATTTCAAGCAAAGGATCGAGGCGGCAAATTAAGCAACATTATTAATCATTCTCTTCTTATACAATGACAAAATATTTATTACTTATTATAACCTTAGTTTTTGTTTCAGGCAGAATTTCAGCTCAGCTTTCACCTGATAATTATTTGCTTCAGGAAGACGGTAAAGTTTTAAGTAAAACTAATTCCCAAAATCCTCTTAGCAATACAGTTACAGATATCATTACGAACGGTGATACTATCTGGCTGGGTACAAGTCGTGGTGTTAGTCTTTCTATTGATGGCGGAGAAAACTGGACAAACTTCTATGGGCAGGCAGATTTTGGAACTGACAATATTGCTTCTATTGGATATAACAATGGAGTTTTTTGGTGTGCAACGGCTAAATCAACTGAGGTTACAGGCGGCAGTTCTTTACCTGAGGGGACAGGTTTAAAATATACCACAAATCTTGGGGCAACGTGGACAAGCATTCCACAACCTTTAGATAATCCTGACAGCACAACAGAGCAATATGGAAATAACACAATACAGGCATTGCCTGTCACAGTAGCGATTCAAAATCTTGCTTATGATATTGCATTCACTCCTAACACAATTTGGATTGCAACTTTTGCAGGCGGACTTAGAAAAAGTACAGATAACGGGCAAACCTGGAAAAGAGTCGTACTTCCACCGGATAATTTAAATTCAATCGCTCCAACGGATACATTAGATTTTTGTCTTTCACCCGTTGCAGGAAATTTTTGTGGTGAGGGAAATTTTAATCACAGAGTTTTTTCAGTAATCTCAACTGATGCTAATACTCTTTACGTTGGCACTGCTGGCGGAATCAATAAATCTACAGATGGCGGAATTAGCTGGGTAAAATTTAATGCGCAAAATCAATCAGAACCTATTAGCGGTAATTTTATTACGGCACTTGGTTACAATCAACTTTCAAACACTGTTTGGGCATCTTCCTGGAAAGCTAATGATCAATCAGAATTTTATGGCGTTAGCTCTTCTTCAAACGGCGGACAAACCTGGAGAACTTTTTTAAGAGATGAGCGACCGCATAACTTTGGGTTTAAAAACAATGATACTATGATTCCAACTGATAACGGAGTTTTTAGATCTTCAGATTTTGGCTCAACTTGGCTATTACCAAATAATATTATTGATGAAAATACATATACATTTGCAAAGCTTGCCCTTACAACTAAAGAATTTTATTCTGCAGCTGCAGAGGTTGATTATATCTGGTTAGGTTCAGCAAATGGGTTGGCGCGATTAGAAGAACTACCTGGACGAATGTGGCAAGGATCATGGAAAATCTATTTTGGTACTTATCCACTTAAATCAGATAATGAAACTTACTGTGCTCCAAATCCTTTTAATCCAAGACATGATGATGGTTTGAAAATTAAATATAGTACTTCCGGAATCGATGTGAATGTAACGATAAGAATTTTTGATTTTGGTTTTAATTACGTTAAAACTGTTGTGCAGAATGTTACCCGAAATTTCAGTAAGGATAGTATACCTATCGATTACTGGGATGGCAGAGATGACAATGGAAATTATGTTCCCAACGGAGTTTACTTTTATAGAGTAGAAGTCGGTGATAATGATGGTGTTTACGGAAAGATTTTGGTGATACAATGAGAAATAAATTTATTTTTTTAGCAGTCTCAATATTATTCTTCTCAAGCTATTTGATGGCACAACCAAAGTTTACTGAAATAAACTCTAAAGTCGGCGCATTTAGTAGAATGGGTTTTGGAGCACGCGGAATCGGTATGGGTAATGCAATGTCAGCTGTAACCACAGGTAATTTAGTTTCATATTATAATCCGGCACTTCCGCCATTTCAGGAAAACAATTCTTTTCAATCGGGTTATACATTTTTATCACTTGATAGATCATTAAACTTTTTAAGTTTTACCCGCAAGTTCGATTTTTACTCTAAGGTTAATTCACAAGATAAAGAACCACGAGCTACAGCGGGATTAAGTTTTGGAATTATTAATTCGGGTGTTAGCGGAATTGATGGGCGTGATAATAATGGATTACAAACCGGCGAATTATCAACTTCGGAAAACCAGGTTTTCCTTGGTGTATCAAATAAATTTTCAAAAAAACTATCTCTCGGTATTGCTGTAAAATTCTATTATTATAAATTGTATGAAGAAATAACAACAAACGGTATTGGATTAGATATTGGAGCACTCTACAAAGTAAATGATAATTGGAATATATCCTTGATGATTTCTGATCTCAATAGTGAATATGATTGGGATACAGGTCCGATTTATCAGCAGCAGGGATTAATTTCAATAGATAAGTTTCCTGTTCTAAATAAAATTGGCGTAAGCTATTATAATCCTGAAATAAAAATCCTTACAGCAATTGAATTTGAAAATAGTAATGCCGGAACAAATATTATAAGGTTTGGTGCTGAATATAACATCTACGAGAATTTATTTTTACGCGGCGGGTTTGATCAGTTCAATTTGAGTAATACAGAAGCAGGGCTAAAACCCTCACTTGGATTTTCTTACTCAAAAACTTTGGGTGATTGGATCGTTGGAGTTGAGTATGCTTTTATGATCGAACAATATTCTTCAAGTGATAGACACATAATTGGATTAAATATTAATTTTTAAGTCAGTAATTAATAATTTTAAAAGTAAAAAAATGTAGAATTGTCATTCCCACGTAAGTGGGAATCTAATTCAGGGAAATTTATTTAGATTCCCGTTTTCACGGGAATGACGGTTTCAGATATAAATAAAAACTAAATAATGTATATGAAAAAAATTCTTTTATTTATTTTAATTTCTTCTGTGACAGTGTTTGCCCAATCCGCCGGCAACACAGGGTTATCATTTCTTAAATATGGATTTGGTGCCCGCAATATCGCAATGGGTGATGCAGGAACAGCACTATCAAATGATCTTACAGGATTGTTTTATAATCCAGCTAAGTTAGCATTAACAGATAAATCCGAAGTTTTATTTATGCACAATCAATGGATTCAGGATGTTAGCAGTGAAGTTTTAGGAGCGAAAACTGAGTTGTGGGGAATACCATTTGCATTAGGATTCAACGTAACATCAATCGATGGAATTGAATATCGTGAAGTTCCCGGCGAACCGGTTACAACATTCGATGCAAATTATTTTTACGGAAGTTTATCAACAGGATTTTTTGTTACTGATGAAATTTCATTCGGCGCAGGAATTAAATATTTGTATGAAGGTTTGTTAAATGATGAAGCTTCAGGTTTTGGTTTTGATTTTGGGTTAAACTATTTACTGCCTTACAAAGGTTTATCAGCTTCTGCAGTTGTCAGAAATATTGGGTCAATGAACGCTTTGAGAAATGAGGAAACAAAACTACCTACAGAATTAAGAATCGGAACTGCTTATACATTTAGTCTAGAAGATTCAAAATTTGATTTTATAGGTGGAGCAGAATATCAGAAATATTTAGACATCGAAAACAACCACTTTAACTTTGGAGGAGAAGTACTTTATAACAAATTAATTGCAGCCCGTGCAGGTTATCAAACCGGATATGAAAGCCGGGGCTTTACGGCAGGCATTGGTTTGATGTGGGGCAATCTAAAGTTTGATTATGCATTCCTTCCATTTTCTTATGGATTGGGTAATGCAAACTTGTTTTCGCTTCAGTTTAAATTCTGAGGATGTAAACAGACTTTGTCATACTGAATATTATGACATAGTCAAGCTGTTTTTAATAATGTTGGATTAATAGATTTAAAGTTTTCAGTATAAGCAGTTCCAGAATTAATTACAGCGCAGACTATTTTTAATAATTTATTTTCAA
>Ga0172375_10002863_pt1 | contig 26590 bp, 20 predicted proteins | sample LakKiv1m_FD_114537 | JGI IMG/M metagenome (GOLD analysis project Ga0172375, IMG submission 114537) | Freshwater microbial communities from Kabuno Bay, South-Kivu, Congo - kab_092012_11.1m | ecosystem: Environmental > Aquatic > Freshwater > Lake | place: Democratic Republic of the Congo...
ATTTGAGTTCCTGAATTACAGATGTTACGTGCGTCTAATTTCAGCGTGGTTCTATGGTAAACAACGCTGACAAAAATCTGAATTCCCCGGCAATATCAAAATTGCTGACATAGACTTTTTCTTTATATGCTGCGTGCAGCGGCATTGAAGAAAAGTTCACAATACCCCTAATACCGCCCTCGACAAGCCGGTCAATAATATCGCCTGAAGCATGCCCCGGCACCGTTATAACAGCCAGCTCTATGGCCTGCTGCCGTATGACGTCAGCCAGTTCATAGGCGGGATATACGGGGATGTGAGTTACCATGGTCTCTATCTTATTAATGTTTGAGTCAAAGCCGGCCACAATTTTAAAGTTATTGGAAAAGAGCTTCTCGTTTTGCAGGATGGCGGTCCCGAGTTTGCCCAGTCCAACCACACAGGCCTTTCGCTCAACATCTAACCCAAGCTTCTCTCCGATGTATTTCTTCAGCTTTACAATTTCATAGCCGGACCCGACCCTGCCGACTTCACCAAGATAGCTTATGTCCTTTCTCACACTGTGGGAACCAACCCCGATTTTTTCACCAATTTCATGAGAAGAAACAGAAACTGCGCCCTGTGCTTCGAGTTCCTCCAGCAGGGTGTATATTTTACAGAGTCTGCCAATTGATGGTTTAGGAATGCGGTCCGTCATAGTTTTTTAAATGAGAAAGTTATGACATTGTGATTTATTTCACTATTTTTGTCAAGAATATTTACATTAAATAAGAGTAATATTATAATTATTTTACATATGCCGTCACTTTTTATTTCAATATAAAGGGTATCTGTGATATATTTCACATTTAAAATTAAGCAAGAAATCACAGACTGTCGGACACAAGACAATCAATTCATTATGTCTGTTATCTGACTTCTCTATTCTGTATTCTTTTTTTAAGGAGGCATCATGGCTGCAATCAGTGGATTCAGAGGTCTTAGACCTAAACAGGAACTGGTAACCCGCGTAGCTGAACTGCCCTATGACGTGGTCAGTTCAGAGGAGGCACGGGATATTGCCCGGGGCAAAGAATATAGTTTTTTTCATGTTTCAAAACCGGAGATAGATCTTCCAGAGAATGTTAATATCTATGATGATAGTGTCTACGCGACCGGCAGAAAAAACTTCGAACGCTTTATCAGCAAGGGCATCCTGAAGCAGGACGAAGGCCCCCGGCTTTATCTCTATACCCAGGTAATGAGCGGCAGGCAGCAGCACGGCCTTGTAGCCTGCGTGAGTATTGACGATTACCTCAACGGCACGGTTAAAAAGCATGAGCTGACCAGGGAGGATAAGGAGCGGGACCGGACCCGGCACATTGAAACATTGAGCGCCCAGACCGGGCCGGTATTTCTCTTTTATAAAGAGGACCGATTCAAGAAAGTCCTCTTCGAGGAAGCGCTCAGGATTGAGCCGGTATATGACTTTACCGCTTCTGACGGAATCCGGCATATACTGCGGGTGATCGAGAATATAAACCTAATAGAGTCCTTCAGGAAGGCTTTCGCCAAAGATATCCTCTATATTGCCGACGGCCACCACCGCGCAGCTTCAGGGGCCAAAGTCGGATTTAAACGCAGGGAGGAAAACCCCGGGCACACCGACGACGAGGAATACTACTGGTTCCTTGCCGTCATCTTTCCCCATGAACAGCTGCAGATACTGGCCTATAACAAGGTGGTGAAGGATTTAAACGGGCTTACTAAAGAAGCGTATCTCTTAAAAATTTCTAAACAGTTCACGGTGCAGGAGTCCGGCGTGAAAGTTCCCGCTGCCATCCATCAGTTTTCCATGTACCTGGACCGTCAGTGGTATCTGCTCACGCCGCTCTTTACCATAACGGATGACCCCATCGAGAGCCTCGATGTGCAGATACTACAGAACCGGCTGCTTGACCCAATCCTCGGCATACAGGATCCCCGCACTGACAAACGCATTGATTTTATCGGCGGCATCCGTGGCACGCAGGAACTGGAGAAGCTGGTGGATTCGGGGGATTATCAGGTTGCCTTCTCTATGTACCCCACCACTATCGAGCAGCTCATCAGCGTTGCCGATGCCGGTAAAATCATGCCGCCCAAATCTACCTGGTTTGAGCCAAAGCTGCGGAGCGGGCTGGTGGTGCACCTGCTGTAAAACAGGCACCGAGGCAGAGGGCACCCGTCCTCCGTAGCAGGCTACTGCGGAGGGTGGACAAAGGCACAGGTTAAAAGAAAGCGTACAGCAAGGCGGAGGTCATACCAGGCTTCCGCCTTATTTTTTTAAAAATATCTTTTTCATGAATATCCATGCGCATGCGTTGGCTTTATTTCCATAAGCTTTTAGTTAGATAAAAATTCATACTGATACAATAAAGGGGGACTGAACATGCGCCTTGATAAACTGACCATTAAATCTCAGTAAGCCCTGCAGGAAGCGCAGCATCTGGCTGAGAAATACGGGCAGAGTCTGGGCACCTGCTGGAAGCGATCTTGAAGCAGTACTGCGGCATTGCAGAGCCGATGCTGATAAAGCTGGGCGCTGACCCGGCAATCATACTGAACAATGCTTTTTACTTTTGAAGTTTAAGCCTCATTACGACTTACAATTTTACTACACCACGTTTGTTAAATTTGAGTCTTATTAAGGCTTGTGACTCCTTAAAATTGAGGATTACGGGAGGAAAGAAATAAAAAACCGGCCCTAAATATGGCGCCGGTTTTCTTAAAAATCTTTTTATCGTAAATTTCACTATTTAATTTGAGATTTATTTCTTTTCTTTGAGACAATCGCTCATGAATTTCTTTCGTTCTTCACCTTCAAGTGCTTTTGTATCAGCTTTGGCATTGCAAGATTTCATCTTCTCCTGCTGTGTCTATTTTGCGGTACTTGCTGCTGCCGGTTCTACCGCTGCTGGCGCAGGCGCTGCTGTGGATGTTTTTTTCTTAAGGCACTCACTCATGAATTTTTTACGTTCTTCACCTTTAAGTGCTTTTGCCTTAGCTTCAGCATTACAAGATTTCATTTTCTCCTGCTGTGCTTGCTGAGCAGGGCTTGGAGCCTTTTTCCCTTCACCAGCCGCCTGAGCAGCAAAAGCTACCGTTACAACAAAAAGAAACATAAATGCAGAAATCAAAACTTTTTTCATAACAACCTCCATTTAATTGAATTGATAAGAACTTGCTTTGGGACGAAAAAAGTATATGCCGGTGTTTATGGTGTGTCAATAAAAAATCCGCCGCAATATATGGATAGTATTTTTTCGGACAAAATCAGCGGAATCGTAAAACGCAGCGCGGGGCAATGCAGGGTCTAATATGGAGCAGTATGTGAAGCTCGCTACAGCGCGAGCTTCCCGGAGTTTAATTGTTCTTTTTCGATACATGCCTCTTGATTCCGAACGCTTTTGGAACTTGCGAGGTATGATACCGGTAAACAGCTAAAGCCTCTATTCCGTATTCCGCAGCATATTCATGGAAAGCCCCTTTCGAACCGCACCATATAATCAAATTAAGATTATTTAATGCACATGCATTGACTTTAGTTCCCTACGTCTTATATTTAGATAATAAATTATACCGACACTTTGAAGGAAAACTAATAATGCGCCTTGATAAACTGACCATAAAATCTCAGGAAGCACTGCAGGAAGCGCAGCACCAGGCTGAAAAATATGAGCACCAGCAGATAGAACCTGAGCACTTACTGGAAGCAATACTGAAACAGGACGGCGGCATTGCCGAGCCCATGCTGAAAAAGCTCGGCGCTGATCCGGGAATAATACTAAACCGCCTTGACACAGCGCTTAAAAAGCTGCCAAAAGTATCAGGTTCAAGTGAAACATATATTTCTCCACGCACGAAAAAGGTGCTGGATGCTGCCCTTAAAGAAGCCCAGCGCCTGAATGACGAGTTTGTGAGCATTGAGCACCTGCTCATTGCCATTGTCGAAGAGAGGGGCTCAGAGGCAGCAAAAATTCTTTCATCTCTGGGCGTATCTAAAGATGCAATTTTTAAGGTACTGTCTGAAATCCGCGGCTCCCAGCGCGTCACTGACCAGAACCCCGAGGAAAAATATCAGGCCCTGCAGCGCTATTCCCGTGATTTAACGGATCAGGCCCGCAAAGGAAAGCTTGATCCGGTAATCGGCCGCGACACGGAAATCAGAAGGGTCATACAGGTGCTCTCCCGCAGGACCAAGAACAACCCGGTGCTCATCGGCGAGCCGGGCGTTGGTAAAACTGCCATCGTTGAAGGCCTTGCCCAGAGGATTATAAACGGTGATGTGCCCGAAGGTCTGAAAGATAAGCGCCTTATGGCGCTTGACATGGGGGCGCTTCTTGCCGGCGCCAAGTACCGCGGCGAATTTGAAGACCGGCTTAAGGCTGTTCTTAAAGAGATTGAGGAGGCAAGCGGCGAAATCATTCTTTTTATTGATGAGCTGCACACGGTTGTCGGTGCCGGCGCTGCTGAAGGGGCAATAGACGCCTCCAATATGCTGAAACCTGCGCTTGCCCGGGGAGAGCTTCGCTGTGTTGGTGCTACAACGCTTAATGAGTACCGCAAATATGTTGAGAAAGACGCTGCGCTTGAGCGCCGTTTCCAGCCCATTCTGGTTGGTGAGCCCACGGTTGAAGATACCATATCAATTCTTCGCGGACTGAAAGAGCGCTACGAGGTCCATCACGGCGTGCGCATCACTGACTCAGCAATTGTTGCCGCAGCCACCCTATCTCACCGCTACATTTCAGACCGGTTTCTTCCTGACAAGGCCATTGATCTGATTGACGAGGCAGCCTCCCGCCTGCGCATGGAGATTGACAGCCTGCCGGCCGAAATCGACGAGGTGCAGAGAAAGCTCATGCAGATGGAGATCGAGCGCGAGGCACTGAAAAAGGAAAAAGACAAGGCATCGCAGGAGCGTCTTGAAAAACTGAACAAAGAGATAGCCTCGCTTAAAGAGCAGGCCAGCGTCATGAAACTGCACTGGCAGCGGGAAAAGGAGACCATCCAGTCCATCCGGACGCTGACGGAAAAGCTTGAAGAGGCGAAGAAGGAAGAGCATCGTGCGGAGCGCACTGGTGATTTAGGCAAAGTAGCGCAGATTCGCTACGGAACCAGGGTCGAGCTGCAAAAGAAACTTGAGGAAGAAAATAAAAAACTGGCCGAGCAGCAGAAAGACCAGCAGATGCTGAAAGAAGAAGTCGATGCTGAAGACATCGCGGAGGTGGTCGCCAAGTGGACCAATATACCGGTTTCGCGTATGATGGAAAGCGAGCTGCAGAAGCTGGTACACATGGAAGATCGCTTGAAGAAGCGTGTGGTCGGCCAGGACGAGGCAATTACATTTGTTTCCAATGCCGTGCGTCGGGCCCGCTCCGGCATCCAGGACCCGAACCGGCCGCTGGGCTCGTTCATTTTTCTCGGCCCGACCGGCGTGGGCAAAACCGAGCTGGGTCGCGCCCTGGCAGAATTTCTCTTTGATGACGAGCAGGCCATGGTCAGGATTGATATGTCAGAATACATGGAAAAACACACCGTGGCGCGGCTTATCGGCGCGCCTCCGGGATATGTAGGCTATGAAGAAGGCGGGCAGCTCACTGAAGCAGTGCGGCGCAAGCCCTACGCGGTGATTCTGTTTGACGAGGTTGAAAAGGCCCATCCCGAGGTATTCAACGTGCTGCTGCAGATTCTTGATGACGGCAGGCTGACCGACGGCCAGGGTCGGACCGTTGACTTTAAAAACACCATCATAATTATGACCTCAAACCTGGGCAGCCAGTTCATGGAGGAGAAGAACGGGCAGAAAAAGCGCGACCTGGTCATGGACGTAGTGCGGCACACCTTTAAGCCGGAATTTCTCAATCGCGTTGACGAGATCGTGCTCTTCAACAGCCTGGGCATGGAGCAGATCACGTTCATTGTGGACATCCAGCTTGCGCTTCTGCAGAAGCGCCTTGCGGACCGGAAGCTCTCGTTTTCGCTCTCAGACCGCGCCAAAGAATTCATCGTGCAGCACGGCTATGACCCGGTCTATGGTGCGCGGCCGCTCAAGCGGGCAATCCAGCGCTATATCCAGGACCCGCTGGCGCTTAAAATTCTCGAAGGCGGATTCCGGGAAGGCGACGTGATCACTATTGACCTTGACCGTGCTTCGCAAACACTGACCTTTGAAACTGCGGGCAAAAAACGCGCTACCCGCGGCGCGGGCTGAAGCCTGGTTTTGGGACGCAGATTTTCGCGGATGTTCAGGATTACATAGACTTTTATATGCATTGACTATGTGCCGGATTTCGATTATTATGTAATTTAAAATATGAAAGGAGGATAATTAAAATATGAAAATTGGTGAACGGGGGCAGGTTACAATCCCTAAAAAGCTGCGTGATAAATATGGATTACTTCCCAAGATTGAAATTGAGTTTGTGTCCGAAAACAGCGGTGTTCGACTGCAAAAAAGAGCTCGTCACACAAGCCCCGTGAGGGAAGTGTTTGGTATTCTTAAAAAATACCGCAAGACCGACGAACACATTGAGGATATTCGCGGAAGATGATCACGTTTATTGACACCAATATACTGCTTGATGTTTTTTTACCTGACCCGGGGTTTGGTGAAAAGTCAGCAGAATATCTCGAACGGTGCTTCCTCGAAGGCTCACTGATCATTAATGAAATTGTCTATGCCGAACTGACGCCTCAATTCAGCAGCCAGAGACTCCTTGATAAAACATTGCTAAAACTGGGTATTAGAATATTGCCAATAGATCGGGAGACTGCCTATACAGCTGGCATTGTCTGGCAACAATACCGTAGGGCTGGAGGGAAACGCGAGCGGATTATTTCTGATTTCCTAATCGGCGCACATGCTCTTGTGCACGCGGGCAGATTACTCACCAGAGATCGCGGGTTTTATAAAAAGTATTTTAAGAATTTAAAAGTGATTCCCTAATAGAATATTGCTGCCCTTCCCATGCGGAGAGAGATAATATCGGACATTATGTGGCGCTTTGCTTTGTAAGCACCAAACCTGACGGATTTTCATGACAGGGCTTTAAAAACATCTTCATCAGTGAGAATCCCCTGAGCTTCAGCAAAAGGCAGCACCATATTGCGCAGTTTTCGAAAGCGATGGATGGCAATATACTTTTTTAAAGAATCCCGCACTAAATCGCTCACGGGTTTATCCTCGATCTTACTGATTTTCTGAAGCTCTTTTCTCATCTCCTCGGGTATGCGAATGGTTAATGTCTGGCTCATAGCTATCCTTTTTGTGTTACAAGGTAGTACTGCAACTGCAATGTGTCAACCTGAAAATCAAACGCCGCATGCAAAAACAAAGGGCAGAAGCCATTCCTGACCCCTGCCCGAATTAAGTGATAAGCTATCAGCCGTCAGCTCACAGCTTTTTCATTGCTCATTTCGTAAAGTAACTCAGCCTGTCCGCTGTAGTCCCGTCAGCGGAGCGAAGTATAGATTACTCGTTTCTCAGCACTCGGCAATCAGCACTTCCCCAAACGCCGAATCCCTAATCCGGAAACCCGAATATGAACCAAGGCGTTGCGCGCACCGGCCCGTGCAACGTGCTCTTGCCGGACAAGTCAACATCTTCAAGTTTGTAGTAATATGTCGTTCTGCGCTGGACAGCACTATCTTTAAATTCGTACGATGTCCCTTTGGTACAAGAGCCATTAGCAGGAATTTTGCATCAAAAAGAGTGATTATATGGAACTCAGGAAATCAGGAAAACTTTTACTCTCACGCGTTCCTGAGTTCAACTTTCAATCTTCCTGGTTTATATGGCTGAGATTGCCGCGTCCGCACTGGCGGACTCGCAATGACCGCGCTATGGTTTTGTAAAACAATTCCGTCATTACGAGCGTAGCGAAGTAATCTTTCAATTTGGACAGGATTGGGCGAAAATAATTTCTCATTTCCCGGCATATATAACTTTAATGCAGGTTGTAACTCCAACACATGATACCCCTTAAAGACACCATTCCTTCACGCACTTTTCCGTTTGTCAATTACACCATCATACTGATCAACCTCGCGTGCTTTCTTTATCAGCTTGCCCTCGGGCATCATCTGGAGCAATTTCTCTACACCTGGGGCGTTGTGCCGGCAAAATTCTTTGCCCCGTTTTCATACGGCCAGCCCGGAATCACTGACCGGTTTTTTCCGCTTTTCACGTCAATGTTTTTGCATGGCGGGTGGCTGCATTTCCTGGGCAACATGCTCTACCTCTATATTTTCGGTGATAATGTGGAGGACCGGCTCGGGCACGCCCGCTATTTTTTATTCTACCTTCTGTGCGGCGTTCTCGCCGCTGCCGTGCACCTTCTTACCAATAGCGGGTCGCGCGTGCCGACCATCGGCGCAAGCGGAGCCATTGCCGGCGTGATGGGCGCTTACTTGTTTTTGTTTCCCTATGCCCGCGTGGTGACGCTTATTATCGTTATCTTTTTTGTTGATGTTGTGGAGATACCGGCATTTTTCTTTCTGGCCTTCTGGTTTTTGCTGCAATTCTACAGCGGTACGGTCTCGTTCGGCGCGCAGGATGCTATGTCCGGCGGCGTGGCCTGGTGGGCGCATATCGGTGGGTTTGTGGCCGGGATTGTGCTGCTGTTTGTCTTTGGCGTGCGCAGGACAGCGCGCAGAAACTGGCTTTACCGTTAATCAATCGCAAACACAATAGCCGCGTAGCTTACCGAGGTGTCAAAATCTCCGGTGAGGTCGCCGGAGGTGTAGTAGCTCAGGAGTTTCCCCTGTGCAGCAGGGTGAAGCAGCTTGAGCACTAAGCCAATGGGCCGGGTGCCGCAGATGGTGGCCCCGGTCTCCTCCACATAGCTGAGGAAGCCCTTAAAATCCTTTGCCAGGATTTTATCAATGGCACCGCCGTCAAGTTTTTTCAGATTCTCGCGGGGATGGTCCTTGAACGGCTGGTAGCCGAAGCGAAAGCCGTAATGGGTGAAATCAGAGCTTGCAACAATTATGGTAGAGCTGTCAAGATACGGCGTGAGGGCCTGCGCTGCGTCCGCATAATCCTTTTCAGAGAGCTCTCCTGCTACCAGCGGCACCAGGGCAAATTCACCGAGCGCCACCTGGAGAAACGGTAGCTGCATTTCCAGAGAATGCTCCTGTAGTTCTGCCTGACGCGGCCCTTTAAAAAGAGCGTTCTTGTAGAGCGCATCAGAAACTGTCCGGTCAACTTTTATCCTGCCGATGGGAGTTTCATAGAAATCTTCGGCAGAGGTTGCGATGCCGCGAAAACCCGTGTAATGGGAAGGGCCGATAACAATGACCCGGCTGATCTTTCTGCCGCGCAGCAGTTTATAGCCGCAGGCCGCGGCCTGACCGGAGTATTGAATGCCCGCATGCGGAGAGATAAGGGCAACAATGCGGCCTTTTACCGCAGTTGGCTGGGCCTGAGTAAAATAGTCCTCAACCAGCTTGACCAGCTTCTGCTTATCTCCCGGGTACCATGTGCCTGCAATTGGTGATTTTCTCACGGCGTCCTCCCCGCAGCATGCACCATTGTAGCATGCTGCAATAAAAGCACATAGAAAAATACCAGCAGTAATCCTGCGCATTTTCCGTACCGCTCAATTCTTTTCCTTTATAGTATAGTACATGGCATGCAGCCTTTGCAACATGCTGTTGCCTGCGGTTTATTTACTTCTCTCCCAGCGCTGATATATGCCTGCGTTCTCATCCGTCAGATTGGTGTCAAAATAGACGATGTCTGAAGGGGTAATTCTGATAAGGTCAAAGCGAAGCACTGCCCGTTCCCTGCTCAGCCGGGCTAAATGGTATTTATCAATAATGGTTCCATAGCGCGCATCACCGGACAGTATTACTTCAGCCGTCCCCCTGACCTGCACGCTCTTCCACTCTTTTTTCCCGCCCCCGGCTACAGTCCAGCCCGCATAGTGAACCGCAGAGATTTTCGGGTTTTGTTTAATCTGATACAGCTTTTTTGTCCCCTTTTCACATACCACGTAGAACACTTTTTCATTTTTATCCAATACCATATCCACCGTGGTGGCGGTCGGCTCATTATTATAAACAGTAGCCAGCGCAAACCGCTCTCTTCCCGGTAAAAATGCTTCTATCTTTTTCCATACCTCCTCATTAGGTAATTGCGGGTAGTTATTGAGGTACTGTCTGGTTGAACTTGTCACCGCATCAAAGGTCACCTTGTGACATTCCACGCAGACCATGCCACGGCCATACGGCGGATGCTTCTGTGACATAACCTGACCGGATGTAATCGGTTGTCCCTCCTGAATGGTGCAAGCCTCTCCTGCCTTGCCGGAACTGCTTTTGGCTTGCGCCGGCGCAGTTTCCTGCCCTGCACAGCACAGTACCGGGGACATAAAAAGCACTATTGAGAGCGCCAGTGCTGCTTCAGACCTGTGATTCATAACGACTGCTCCTTTCACCTGCAGAGGTATTGTTAATCTCCCTGCCTGCTCAGCGCGCGCAGGGCAATGATTACCGGAATGCAATTATAATTTTCACATACCCCAAAGAATTTCTCTGTGCGCTGTGGTTTTACACAAAAAAAGAGAAGCTATTTTTCGGCATGCCCTAAACATCAACGGTAGCGTGCACGCCGCAAAATAACTTCTCTTCATGATCGCATCAGCTTTAAGCTGTCGTTTAAAAAAGTCTCAGTTAAAAATCCGCCAGCCCGAATTCCTGCATGTCATAGCTGAACCCGGAAATAACCTTCCAGCTCTTTCCTCCATCCGTGGTTGCGGCGACGGTGCCCATGGCGCCGACAATAAAGCCGTTATTCTCATCACAGAATGAGATCTGGCGCAGCCAGAACTTTGATTTTATGGCATCATCATTATCAGCCCAGGTATTCCCGCCGTCCTCTGAGACAAGGTAGGTACCTTTGTTGCCCACAGCCCAGCCTTTTTTCCCCTCAACCAGTATCGAATAGATCGGTTTATCCGTTCCGGTGTCAAGTTTCTTCCAGTTCTGCCCGCCGTCAGTTGTGTGAATAAGCACCCCATCTATGCCGGTAATCCAGCCCTGATTTTTATCAAGGAAAAATATTCCGTACAGAGCGGGCGTGGGCCGGTCCCACTCCTTGGCGGTTATCACCGGAACAATGTCCTTGCACTCCTGCGGTGTCCAGGTCCTGCCGCCGTCAGCTGTGTGCAGAATAGTGCCGAATTCACCTACAACCCAGCCTGTGTGCGGATCAGCAAAAAAGACATTGTTATAGAGCGCATCGTTGGGCTCTACCTGATTTGACCAGGCAGTGCCGCCGTCTGATGTGTGAATGATGGTTCCGTATTCTCCGACCGCCCACCCGTTTTGGGCATCAAGGAAGAACACATTAAAGAGGTCCCTTCCGGTGCTGCTTTCCTGTTTTTTCCAGGTCTTGCCGCCGTCAGTTGTGTGTATGACCGTGCCGCCCACACCAACGGCCCAGCCCTCGTTCGTGCTGACAAACGCTGCATCTCCCAGCAGCACTTCAACGCCGCTTTCCTGCCGGTTCCAGGTGCTGCCGCCGTCTGAGCTGAAAAATATGGTCCCGTAGTTGCCGAAAATCCAGCTGTGGCTGCTGTCAAGACATATCACCGAGTGAAGGTTGTCAGAGGTGATAAAATGTATTTTCGGCATGGCAATCTTCGAGCGGTCAAATTTTCCACACGCCGTCAGGACAAACAGCCCGGCCAAAATAATCAGGGTAAGGAAACAAAACTTTATTTTAAATAGCATAGTCAGTATACTTTCTGTGAGAAGATAAACTCTTCTCTGTAACCTCAATAGGCTTTTTCTTTAAGCGCGGAAGTCTGATACTGCGTTAGCGGTATTTCGCAGCCGAGAACTTGCTTGGTATATCTGCTCGGGCTGCCGTGGTGCCGGATAAAATCAACCGTGTGCTCGGCGCTCATATAGGCTGCTTTTTGTCCCTGCACGGTTGGATACTCATCATAAAACATTTCATAGGTCTTCCACAGTTCACCCTGCCGGTTGTACATAATTTTGAAATTCATCTGCCAGTTTTCCGGATCAAGGTACCATATCTGCTTGGAATAAAGATAATCCTTATCTTTACTTACAACTTCTACTACCCAGTTATTCACCCGCTCCCGCTGCACGCCGTTCCAGAAGCCCTGGCCCGTAATCCGCTGCAGGCTTTTCTTGTTTTCGTGACGCGAAACCAGCAGGTCAGCCCTGCCAATAGCCTTGTAGGTATTGCGGATGGGAGAGGTGTACCAGCCGTCGTGATCATCATAAATCATGTCGGTGCCGTCAATAGTATCGGTTCGCTGGCTGGTCGCATAGCGCCTGATGCGCCTGAACATGGCGGTATAGACCCACAGGTCTTCCTCTCTTGTCTGGTCCTTATAACGAATTTCAAGCATGGTCGTATCCACAAAATCAACCGGCGCAATATGGCGCTGGAAGTATGAGTGAAATATACCGCGGGGATTTTCACCATCCGGTATTTTAGGCAGCGGCGCAACATCAGTGCGGCTCATCCAGAAGGTGTCCCAGCGCAAATGCCCGGCATGGCGCTCAAGCCTGGTCCTGCAGTCAACCACCTCGCCCTCATTCGTGCAAGTATGGGTGTCACCACGGGTATTGCTGTCAAAATTCCACGCCATCTCCGTGCCGTTCTTCGGCTGGGGAAACGGTATGCCGGCAACATCACCGAATTTATCCAGCACGTCCTGGTTAACAATTTTGCTGTCAGGCGCGTATTTCTTAGTCGCCTCAATCATTCCCTTTGAAACGGTATATGGCCGGTACGGCACTACCTCGAACCACAGCGAGTCAATGCCCACGACCTTGGGGTCCTTCATTGCCTTGTAAACCGGCTCAGCGAGAAAGTCCTTTACCTGGTCAACAGTCTCGGTGGTGACTTTTTTCCCCACCCAGGTCTTTTCCCACTCGCGCACTTTTGCCAGTTCCTGGTCACTGTAACTGAAGGTCGGATACGTTATTTCTCCTGCTCCGCAGAGCACCGGCACGCTTAAAACGAGTATCGTTAATAGAACAATAACGGTTGACACATAACATCTTTTCCTGATCATAACGCTCCTCCTGTTCTCCTGATGATTGAAATATACTTAGTATTATTAACACCTGTTAAAATTCATAGCCTGCCCTGATATATATCCCGTCATTATGCTTTGCCTGGGCTTCCCGTGAGTCCCAGACGTTATGCGCCTGGAAAAACATGTAGCCGGCTTCATAGCGAAAATGGGCGCCCGGGGTGTAACGCAGGGATACAACTGAATAGCCCCACTTTTTAGTGTTCCACAGCATCCGGTAGACCAGTGTGATTGCATTGTTATTAAAGCTGGTGCGCGTCATAAAAGTAAAATTGGTCTGGGACTTCTGCTGATAGCCGAAGGTCCTCCGGATTGACTGGATTTCGCCCAGGCGCCACTGCCCGAAATAACCAAACGAGCTGTCAAGCACGCCGTTTGCGCCGAGCCACTGCTGGTTCTGCAGCCAGTTACAGCGGATAGGCACATCATAGGTTACCCCTGCGTTCACTACGTCCCGCTTGGTGGTGCCGGTTATCGGCTTGGAATAGGACGGGGTGGTGCCGCCGGGGTCAGCCGTGAGTTCCGGCAAACGCAGCTCATACATAAACTCGCCGCGCAATACTCCTTTTATCTGCGGCACAAAGCTCTGCACGCTTGCCCCCAGCAGGTTATAAAACTTATATTCCCACCAGTTTTTATTAGGCAGCCTGGGCAGATTTTTAGCGCCGAACACCCTGCTCACGGCGAGGTTATTCAGGTATCCATTTATGGTGTTGTCATCAAAGTTAAACGACGTCGGTGCGCCGAGATATTCCCGCTTGGTTACCGGGGTATTATTCATCGTGTGCAGCCAGCTTAAGGTCCAATCCAGAAGATAGGCTGTCTTGAACATGTTTACCTCTGAATTGCCGCGCACCCGCAGGGCGTATGATGAATTTTTAAAAGCAAGGGCCGGTTTTGACTTTCGCCACATATTTTCAAGTGCGGCATTTGCGGCATAGGGACGCGGCCGCCTGTCTACCGGGCCTTCCGGCCCAGGATTCGATCCCCAGAAGGTACCCTCTGTGGGAATCCGCACCGGTTCGAAATCACCCGGAATCCATATCCACTCAAAAATTAATTGTCCCGGAAGCTGTGAATTATAAAATCCGCGCATCATCCAGAGGCCGAGTTTTATCTCATCCCAGGGGTCAATGCCCGGGGTTGTATACCTGAGGTCAAGCTGGTTGACCTGGTCAATGGTGCGCACCAGTTCGACCTCGCTCCAGAAGACAATCTGCTTGCCGAGCCTGATATTCCAGGGGCCCTTGTAGTAATCTACATACAGTTCATTGATCCAGTCGTCCTGATCCCACGTCGGGTTCTGGAATCTTTTTCTGGCCCCGGGTGCGATGGAGCGGCGATAGTTGCCGTCAAAATCAGGAACGGATTCGTGATACCACTGAAAAAATCCGAACAGGTTTACTATGCTGTCCCGGCACTCATACGCCTTGTAGAGAAGTTCCAGCGTGCCCTTGGTGCGCAGAAGGCCGAAATTAGTGTTCTGGTAATACCGGCCGGTTTCCTTGTCGATGTCAGTGCCATAGATCATGAACTCATACACGCTGCCCTTTACCCGCAGCTTATCGCCCATGAGGTAAAAGGCAGAGCCCGTGCGCGGCAGCATTGCGCCGAATGCGATGAGAAAAAAAACAACCCCAAAAAAAATCTTTTTCTTCATGGTGACCCCTCCCCTGGTAACGCTCCTGTTTGTCAACCTTCCCTCTAATGGAGCACTTTTTGTAACGGGATGAAACAGCTTTTTATTGTACAACGCCTTTCCCCAGTTTTTCCAGGAAACGCGGTTTAATAACACAGACCAGGGCAGGCACCAGCAGCAGCGCGCCGAACATGTTGAGCGTGAGCAGGATCGCCAGCAGTATGCCCATCTCGGCCTGAAACTTTAACGGTGAAAACGCCCACAGAACAAGGCCCAGAGTAATGGTTGTTGCAATCTGAATAATTGATTTGCCGTTGGTGATGAGTGCCTGGTAAATTGCGGCGCCCAGTGTTTCCCCCCTCTGCTTTTCCTCAACCAGCCGCCCGACAAAATAGATGCCGTAATCAACACCCAGCCCGATGCCGACCGACGCAACGGGAAAAGTATTGGTGGTAAGGCCGATGTGATAGGCGCCCATCAGGGCAAACGTGATAACATTTGATATGGCAAGCGGAATGGTGAGAATCAGTCCAGCTGTAATTGACCTGAACTCAAACGCACAGAACAGCCATACCCCCCCCAGGGCAAGTATGAGGTTCCATATCTGTGCATCTGCTATGGTCTCCCGGATGGCCGCCTGTACGCCGACCGCTCCGCCGGCAAGCACCCATTTTCCGCCCGGCGGGCCGGGGGTCTTTGCCAGGTATTCTTTAATATAGTTCATGACGCTCTCAACCGTGGTCGGCATCTTGTCGCGGCAATAGATGATTATATTTGAGTTCTGGTCCTTCATGTCAATATACTGGTCCCAGGTCCCGGGCTCGCCGCTGTAGGTCATGTGCCGGCACAGGAAACTGAGGACATTGTCTTCCTTGGGCAGATGGCACCACTGCGGGTCATCCTCGTATGATGCCATAAGAAAATTTGGCAGATTGCCGGCAATTGCATAGGTGAACATGACGCGCTCATGCTTTGCCATGTAGCGCTGAAACCGGTTCATTTCCTTCAGTGTAGCGGCCTTTGAAATAAAATTACCCTGCTCTCCCTCAAGGACTACATAGAGAGGATTCAGGAGCGGCATGCTGAAGGTTATGCGAAAGGCATCCTTGTTGTAGCGGTCAAAGGGCCAGAGAATTGACGATCCGGGCATGAAGTCGCCGATGATGATCTGGTTCGCATAAAACCATCCCGTCACGCTCATGATGGCGCAGCAGACCAGGATATACCATTTCCCCCGTTTGGGGATCCACGTTCCAAGCAGTGCCAGGAATTTCTCCCGGTAGCCCCCGTCAGCAAGGCCAGCGTTCTTGCGCCGTTGCGCCTGCTGGGCGAACCGTTCTGTTTCAGGCAGATAGGACAGGACCAAGGGCGTAAACAGCATAGAGAGAATGACCGTGGCAACAGACCAGAATGAACAGGCGATAGAGATTTTTATCAGCACCGGTATGGTGGCGATTGCAACCAGGGCGATGCCCAGGGCATCCGTTACAATGCTGGTCAGGCCCGGCAGAAACATGTTTTCAATAATATTCTGCGCAGACTGCTTGATATCCCCGGTTTTTTCGTACTCCTCCATGTAGCGGCTCATGAACTGCATGGAGTGGCGTGCGGTCATAAGCGATATCAGAAACGGCAGCACCAGCATGAGCGGGTCAAGGTTGTATCCCATAAGCGACATGAAGCCAAGGCCCCAGATGGCGCTGGTTCCGGCTGACATCACCGGCACAAACATGGCCCGCTTGGAGCGGTAGTAAAAATAGAGCATTAGAACAATCGCCAGAACGGTTATGCCGAGTATTCCCAGCACCTTCCCGGTATAATCCCTGATAACGCCCAGGTGCATGGGCTCGCCGGCAATATTTATTATATGGTTGGCGTCTTCTGTTTTATTGCGGATGTTGCTCAGTTCCTTAAAGATCACGCCGTAATCAAGGCCCTCTTCAAAAAAGTCCACCGTGATCAGGGTCTTTTTACTGTCGTAGGAGACCATACCGCCATAGTACCGCGGATTGCTGTAGATATTGTCCTTCAGATCGTCCATCTCCTTCTGATTCTTCGGCACGTCGGGAAACATGAGCGGCGTAATGAGCATCGACCCCGAGTGAAACTTGAAATTCTTCATCTTGCTGACCGCCAGGGAGCGTATTTTATAGGGGTCAACACCCGGAATTTTTTCCAGCTCCCGGGTTATCCATTTTACTTTTTCCAGTGTTTCCTTATTAAAGATATCACCCTTTCGGACCTGCACCATGATCAAAACCTGGTTGGCTCCGCCGAATATATGCCGGATTCTGTTGTGCACCTTGACATAGGGGTGGCTTTGCGGCAGCAGGTCAACAAACGAGGTATATACCTTCAGCTTTGTCAGCTCATAGCAAAAGAAAACGGTTACCAGTAGAATCAGGGAGAGAAACAGTAACCTTCGTTGCATCACAAATGCAGCAAATCGTTTCAAGCTGGATGCTCCTTTCCGTGAGCGGGTCTGTCACCACAACCACAGGCCCGGTGAATAATCTATAAATAAACCCTGGTGGCCTCGTAAAAAGTATAAAAAACCTCTCTCTCCCTTCAAGGGAGAGGGTTGGGGTGAGGGTGATAAACAAGCAATTACAGTATTTATTGCTCCCCCGCCCCTTAATCCCCTCCTGCCAGAAGAGGAGAAATTGACTTTTTACGACTTTATCAACCTTAACCCGTGAAAAACAGAAAAGGGTACACCTTGAACCGTACTATGAGTTCAAAAGGTATACCCTTAGCGAAGAACTGAATTGATTGTCGACCCTGTACATAATCCCCTCCGTGTTGGGGAATGACGAGGATTGTTATAGCATGGCGTCCAGCGGCAAAACCATGCTGATTGTAAACAGACTTATATTTAATACGGCGTGTCGGAGTCAAGCAAAAACTGGGCGCAGGCAGTTTCCCGTAAAGAGCGTTTTGCTTATACTGCCGAAATAGTTAGATTATTAAATAGTTCAAAATTGTAATATTATAATATTTACCATTAGGCAAGCTTTTTTTTGCATGTGCCGCAATTTTTTATTTTTGTGTCTCCTCAGGAATTAAAATCGCCCAGGTATCAAGGAGGTGATTATACCGGATAATATAGACTGCGCCGTCTTCTGCCTTAACCTTATAGTAATTCATTGCGGGAAGCGTTGCTGCAGCATGACCCTCATACCATTGGTCAATAATTTCTGCAATCTGCACGGTACGGTTTTTATACGTGAAGCTTACGGGCCGTTCATTGTGCTTGTATCCTGAATAGCAGTGGACTTCCAGTATCTCAAATTGCATGACAAAAACTCATTGCCGGACAGATGCCGGGCTGCTGAAAATATTGTTTTGTTCTAACGGGTGAATGTGCTATCACGACAAAAAAAGGAGCCTGCTATGTCGGACAAAGAAAAATGGGATAAAAGATATTCGCATATATCCACGGAGCGCGGGCCGGCATCATTGCTGGTAGAGAATGCGCATCTTCTCCCCGGCGGAAAAGCGCTGGATGTGGCCATGGGAAGTGGTAATAACGCGTTCTTTCTTGCCTGCCTGGGCTATGACGTAACCGGGGTTGACATCTCAACAGTCGCCGTGACCAGCGTCAGAGAGCGCGCAGAGGAAAACGGGCTTTTGATCCAGGCTGTTGAAGCAGACCTCGGCCAGTTTTCCGTGGACGAAGATGCTTATGATCTTGTGGTAAACTTTTATTATTTAGACCGAAACATCATCCCGAAGCTGAAAAAGGGTCTTAAAAAAAATGGTATTATCTTTTTCGAGACCTACACCACAGAGCAGCGCCAGTTCGGCGGGCCGTCCAATCCCGACCATCTGCTCAAGCCCAATGAACTGTTATTGTCTTTTCTTGATTTCTTTATAATCTTTTATCACGAGCGAATCATACCGGGGAAAGAGCCGCGGGCAGTTGCAAGCCTGATTGCGCAGAAAGTCTGAAGCAGTTGAAAAAGCTGTCAGCTGTCAGCGCTCAGCTTTCCCTTTTCACATTCCACGTTTCACCTTTCACGTTTCACTTTTCACGTTTCACTTTTTTCCAATTCTCCAGTAAATTTATTATCAGCCGAACACCGAAACCAGTCGCGCCTTTTGGCTGGTATGGACGGTCTTTGTCTGTCCACGCCGGACCTGCGATATCAAGGTGCGCCCATGGGGCTGAACCGGCAAATGCTTTTAAAAAGCAGCCGCCGGTAATCGCGCCCGCGTCCCGACCTGCGGCATTTTTTATATCAGCAATATCGCTCTTCAGAAGCTCGCTGTATTCCTCCCAGAGCGGCAGCTGCCAGACTTTTTCGCCGGTTGCTGCCGCAGCCTCCCTGATTGCATTGATCAGGTGCTCGTCAGTGCCCATAATTCCCGCCACGTCACTGCCCAGCGCGGTGATGCAGGCCCCGGTCAGAGTCGCCAAGTCAATAATCGCGTGCGGCTTATAGCGCTGCGCATAGGCCAGCGCATCTGCCAGGATCAGGCGTCCCTCAGCATCGGTGGTTATTATTTCAACTGTTTTCCCCGACAGCGACGTGATGACATCCCCCGGCTTGAGAGCTGCACCGCCGGGAAGGTTTTCCGTTGCCGGCACGATCCCTATGACCCGTAGCGGGATTGCGAGCTGCGCTGCGGCCTGCATTATTCCCAGCACCGCAGCCCCGCCGCTCATGTCATCCTTCATGCGTTCCATGCCCTGCGCCGGCTTCAAAGATATACCGCCGCTGTCAAAGGTGATGGCCTTGCCGATAAGCACAATTATGCCGGCATGCCGCGTTTTCTGCGGCCGATGCTCCAGCACGATGAACTGCGCCGGCTCCCGGCTGCCCTGGCCCACGCCCAGGAAGCATCCCATGCCGAGGTTTTTAGCCTGGGCCGGACTGAGCACGGTGCAGGAAAGCCCGTGCTTTTTTGCCAGGATTTTTGCGCTATGCGCCATAAATGCCGGAGTGGCGCTGTTTGCCGGGCGTGATACCAGATCGCGGACAACATGAACCGCGCGAGCAATGATTTCAGCTTTGCGCGCCTCGACTCTTGCTTCCGCAAGCTCGCGCGCATTCTCTATCAGGATAGTTACTACGCTGACGGCGTTCTTCTTGTTCCCCTCGCTGCAGGTCTTGAATTCATCAAAAGTGTACAACCCGAGCAGCACTCCCTCAACCAGTGCCCGTATCCTGCCGGCACGCGACATGCCCGGCATCTGAGCAAACGTGTCGGGTATCAGCAGCTCGCGCAAGCCGAGGTCACGGACAACCCGCGCAGCCTGTGCCGCTGCACCGCGTATTTTGTCCGGAGTGAGGTCTTTGCGTTTTCCCAGCCCGACCAGCAGGATGCGGCGCGCAGCAATCTTCCGGGAGCGGTTATATAAAAGCAGCGAGCGATACAGTTCCGCCTTGAAATCACCGCTTTGCACGACCTCCTGAATCATCCCCGAACCAACCGCATCGATTGCCCGGGCTTCCCGCGGGAGGCTGCGCTCACCCTGATATATGCCCGCAATGATAGTTCCAGAATCTGCCTGCTCTATGCTGCCTTGCCGCACCATTATCTTCATAGATTATTTCCTCCCTGCTGCCTTCTCCATCAAGCGCTGCTGCGCGCATCTGTCAGCGGCCCGGCGTTATGACCGCAAATATTTTCTCTATGCAGTAACTATATCTAAGATGTGCGCCCTATCGCAAGTAAAAATAACTCTGCTGCTGTTGTTCAAAATTAGCTTTGACTAACCGCATAATCTTTTATAGAGTAAATCTCTCCGGCGATTCCAACCACAGCGCATGCGGAAGCGGAACATAGCATACACCTTATGAAGGCAGCCATGCGCTGCATGCCGCAGCAAACATTCCCGCATGTCGGGGTGATATACAGGGCCTTATGTCATCAGAATTACTCAAGATCAGAAACCTTAAAACGTATTTTTTTATACGGGAGGGGGTTGCAAAAGCAGTTGATGGCGTTGATCTCATGGTCCGCCGGGGTGAAACAGTTGCCCTTGTCGGGGAGTCCGGGTGCGGCAAAAGCGTTACTGCCTACTCGATTCTGCGCCTTATTCCGTCACCGCCGGGGAAAATAGTCGCAGGAGAAATCTTTTTTGCAGGAGAGGACCTTCTGCTGCTTCCTGAACACCGGCTGCGGGAAATACGCGGAAATGAAATTTCCATGGTATTTCAGGACCCGCTCACCTCGCTCAACCCGGTCTTCAGGATCGGCGACCAGGTTGCTGAAGTTCTGCAGGTGCATCGCAGCCTGCGCAAGCAGGACGCTCTTGAATATACGATACAGCTGCTCAAAGACGTCGGCATCCCTGCCCCGGAACAGCGGATCAGAGACTACCCCCATCAGATGAGCGGCGGCATGCGGCAGCGGGTCATGATTGCCATGGCGCTGGCGTGTGAACCGCAGCTCATCATTGCCGATGAGCCGACAACCGCGCTTGATGTAACCGTCCAGGCCCAGATACTTGAACTGCTCCACGGTCTTAAAAAATCCCGTGACATGGCACTGCTGCTCATTACCCATGACCTGGGCGTTGTTGCAGAAACAGCGCAGCGGGTTGCGGTTATGTACGCCGGAAGAATTATGGAACAGGCGGATGTGACAGCTCTTTTTCAAGATCCCCTCAATCCGTATACCAGGGGCCTTTTGGCATCACTGCCGCGCTCCGGAGAAAAGCGGCTCACGCCGATCAAGGGCATGGTACCGCCTATTCTGGAGCTTCCTCACGGCTGCAAGTTCAACACCCGCTGCCCCTGTGTATTCGACCGCTGCCTGCAGGAAGAACCCCGCTTACTGCCGGTCAACAGTTCCGCTGCACAGCAGCACCTGGTACGATGCTGGCTGCATCAATAGCCACCGGGATTTATTTCCATGAACAAAAATCAGACACCTCTTCTCGACGTCATCCATCTCAGGAAAAAATACCCTGTCGCTGCCGGACTATTCTCAAAAGCACCACTTCTGCTCAAGGCGGTTGATGATGTGAGCTTTTCCCTCAGCACAGGCACCACGCTCGGTCTTGTCGGGGAAAGCGGCTGCGGAAAAACAACTCTGGCCCGGCTTATCCTCAACCTGGAGGAGCCCGATGCCGGCGAAGTACTGTTCAATGGCCGCGATATATACGCCTTGAAAGGGGATGAACTGAAGAGTTTCAGAAAACAGGTGCAAATAATTTTCCAGGATCCCTATTCTTCACTTAATCCCCGCAAAAAAGTGGGCAGCATCATCGGTGAGCCGCTGCGGATTCACCATTTGCTGCCTGAAAGCGGCATACCGGCCAGAGTAAAGGAACTTATGGATATGGTCGGACTGCAGCAGGACCAGCTTAATCGCTACCCCCATGAGTTCAGCAGCGGCCAGCGGCAGCGCATCGGCATAGCCCGCGCCTTAAGTCTTAATCCACGGGTCATTATCGCTGATGAACCGGTTTCCGCGCTCGACGTATCCATTCAGGCGCAGATTATCAACCTGCTGCAGGAGCTGCAGCAGCGGATGAATCTCACGTTTCTCTTCATATCCCATGATTTGCGCGTGGTGCGCTACATCAGTCACCGCGTCATGGTTATGTATCTGGGAAAAATTGTTGAGACTGCAGCGAGTGAAGAACTGTACCATGCCCCCCTCCATCCCTACACCGAAGCCCTCCTCTCGGCCGCGCCGGTGCCGGATCCGTGTGTGAATAAACAGCGCATCATTCTATCGGGAGACCCCCCCAGTCCTCTGCACCCCCCCACCGGCTGTATATTCTCCAGCCGCTGTCCCGTCATGAAGACTGAAACCTGCCTGGAGAAGCACCCTCCCCTGGAAGAAAAAAGACCTCAGCACTTTGCCGCCTGTTTCCTCCGTTAGCACAACCGCATAAAATTCTGTTAAGTTAACCCTTTTTATGTCCGATATTCTCATCGTAATGAAATTAGATGCCAGGATTGCTATATATATTATAGCCAATTCATGAGCGAGGAGAGAGACATGATGATGGATGAAATTCTTGATATACGACAGGCTGCAGAATATCTCCAGATCAAGGAAAGAACCCTGTACCGCCTGGTTGGGGTAGGAGAAATCCCGGGCATCAAGGTGGGCGGCCAGTGGCGGTTCAGCAAGAAGTGCCTGGAGGAGATGTTTTTAAAAGTAACTGGTAAACGGCCAAAAGTAAAGCAGCAGGAAACAGCTGTCGCAGAGTAATGGCAGACACATCAAGCCTATAAAATCCTCTTGACTTCACCTCTTTTCACCCCTATAGTTTTCCCTGAAAAACGCGCCCTTTCCATCCGGGTTCAATATTTGCAACAAACGTGATAACACTCCTTATCCGGTTGTTGAAAAGTAGTCTTTTTCAGGCTGGCCAAAGACATCCAGATGCACGGCACGCGAAATTTTTAGGAATGAGGCGTACTTCCCGGTACGTCGCAATGATTCCGATCTGTCGGTAATGAGCGTAATCCCGACCATGTCGGGACAGATGGGTGTTTTTCAACAGTCTGTTATATCTTATATCTGGTGAGGCCCTGCACTAAGTACCTGCAGGGTTTTCTTTTTTATCCATAGAAGGGAATACCGGTGACGCATTATTTTAACCCGCACTCCCTGCCGGAAAAATTTCATAGTATCGTTGCTGCTGACAGCGCCACGCTGCGGCTTGACCAGGCGCTCTCCCGTTTTATAACCGGGCTGAGCCGTGAAGCCGCGCGCAGGTATATACAGATCGGCGGTGTCTGGGTAAATGGCAAACGGACCCAGATCCAATCCCGGGAGGTGTCCCCGGGAGATGAAATAGTGCTCCACCTGAGCCGTGCCGGCTGCAGAAAATATTATGCGATCAATCCTCACCATATCCTGTATAACGATACAGCGCTGCTGTTTTACCGCAAGGAGCCGGGAATACCGACGCAGCCGGTGCCCAGTGACAGCTATAATAACCTCTACGCGGCCTTAATGAGATACCTCAAAGCCGCGGGAAAAAAATTTTATTTGGGGCTGCATCATCGCCTGGATATGGAGACCTCAGGCGTTATCCTGTTTACCCGCTCACAAACAGTGAATAAAAATATTCATGAGCAATTCCGCAAGCAGCTCGTTAAAAAGTCCTATCTTGCGCTGGTGTCAGGATCGGCGGCATTTAACGCAGAAACCGTGACGACCTTCATCAGCAGGGAGAACGGGAAATACAGGTGCTCTTCCAGCGGACCGGGGAAGGTTGCCATCACCCGGTTCACAACAATTGAACAGCGCGCGGGCATGAGCCTGGTGCGGGCGGAGCCGCAAACCGGAAGAACGCACCAGATCAGGCTTCAGCTCTCTTTTTTGGGGCACCCGATACTTGGTGACCCGCTGTACGGTACCGGGCCGACAGAGCAAGTTCAGAGGACCATGCTCCACGCCGAGGCATTGTCTATCATCCACCCGGCTTACGGCAAAGAGCTCTGCATCACGGCGGATCTCTTTGAGGATATGCAGCGCGCCATTATGACATTTTCCGGGCGCGTGTGCGGCCCGGCACAAACAACCGGCTGTGGTCACCCTGCATGAACCTGAAAAAAACTGAATTTGTCGATACCGTACTCCCGTTTGTTTCCAAGGCCAGCAGGTACTTAGGCAACGAGATCAACGCCGTGCACAAAGACCTGTCTGCTGTTGATCTCCGTGTGGCCCTTGCCTTCCCCGATGTCTACGAAATAGGGATGTCTCATCTCGGGTTTCAAATTCTGTACAGCATCCTGAACAATCAGGCGCATATCGCCTGCGAACGGGTTTTTACCCCCTGGGCTGATATGGAAGCAGTGCTTCGTGAGCGAAACCTGCCCCTGAGCAGCCTTGAATCAAACTTGCCCTTGCGCGATTTTCATATCATCGGGTTTTCCCTGCAGTATGAGCTTTCCTACACCAATATCCTGAAGATGCTGTCCCTGGCGGGGATTCCCCTGCGCGCGGCAGAGCGCGATGAGCGCCATCCCCTCGTCATTGCCGGCGGCCCGTGTATGTTTAATCCTGAGCCGGTCGCGGATTTTTTTGATGCAGTCGTGATCGGTGACGGAGAAGACACAATTCTCGAGCTGTGCGCGATCTATCAGTGCTGGCGCAAAAAGCGAGCGGCAAAACAGGAGTTGCTGGAGCAGCTTGCGGAAGTCCCCGGCATATACGTTCCCGCTCTCTTTGGCATTGCATACAACCCTGACGGGACGGTTCAGCGCATGGAGTGCCTGAAAAAGGGCTATTGCAGGGTTGAAAAAAGTATCTGTCTGAATCTTGATAAAGCGCCCTACTGCAGCTCCTACCTGGTGCCCTTTATGCAGATTATCCACGACCGCATCAGCCTCGAAATTGCGCGCGGCTGCAGCCGCGGCTGCCGCTTCTGCATGGCGGGCATGATCTACCGGCCGGTACGGGAACGAAGACTGGAAACAATTACACGGCTGGCCCGGGAAACTCTTGTCTGCAGCGGCTATGAAGAGCTCTCGCTGACATCGCTCAGCAGCGGAGACTACACCCATATTGATCTTTTGCTGCAGACGCTCATGGCGCGCTATCAGCATGAGCGGGTCGCCATTTCCCTGCCTTCGCTTCGCGCCGAAACGCTGTCGCCCTCGGTAATGGAACAGATAAAACAGGTGCGGAAAACCGGTTTCACCATAGCGCCCGAGGCGGGCACCCAGCGCCTGCGCGATGTTATTAATAAAAATTTGACTGAGGAAGCTATTCTGCACACGGTCACCAACGTGTTCGCTGCGGGATGGAATTTGATCAAGCTCTATTTCATGATCGGGCTGCCCACGGAAACGCAGGAAGATATAGAGGGCATCGTCGAACTTGCCAGAAAAATTTCTGCCATCGGCAGGCGGCAGCGATCAGGAAACCAGATCAATGTAAGTATTTCAACGTTTGTCCCCAAGCCCCACACCCCGTTTCAATGGGCCGCGCAGATACGACCTGAAGAGGTGCGCAGCAAACAGGCATTTCTCATGGGCAGTTTGCGCGGCAAAGGGATTCGCCTTAAATGGCATAATCCTGAAATGAGCATGCTCGAAGGGGTTTTCTCCCGCGGCAGCCGGCAGTTAAACGCTGTGCTCATAAAAGCCCACGAAATAGGCGCCGGTTTTGACGGCTGGACCGAGCACTTTGATCCCGGGCTCTGGGACCGGGCTTTTCAGGAATGTGGCGTTGACAAATATGCTTATCAGGGAGCACGACCAATGTCTGAAAACCTTCCCTGGCAGCACATCAGCTGCGGGGTTTCTGCAGATTTTCTTGCGCGGGAATACCGGAAAGCCCTCAGCAGTGAGACAACCCCGGATTGCCGCGCAGCGTGTCAGGGCTGCGGTGTTTGCCCTGCCCCGCCGGCAAAACCAGCGCTGAGCGCCCGGCCGCCGCAGCCGGTAGCGCTGAAGACTACGGAAGCGCAGCAGGAAAACCCGCTGCCCCTTAAGTATCGCTGCACCTTCAGCAAGTGCGGCCCGGCGCGGTTTCTGAGCCATCTGGAGCTTTCACGCTGCATGGCGCGGGCTCTCAGACGGGCGCATTTACCTTTAAAATATTCTCAGGGCTATCATCCGCTTCCGCGCATTGCGTTTCATGATGCCTTGCCCGTGGGCATGGAAAGCAGCGAAGAGTTTTTTGATATCGAGCTGACAAACAGTATTTCGCCTGACGCCATACTTGAAACAGTAAATCCGCTCCTGCCGCAGGGGCTGGAAATTATTGCGGCAAAAGAAATTATTTTGAAAAAAAACCCGATAGTTGCTACAATGCAGCTCAGATACCGGGTTTCATTTCCTGCGCAGGCTGACGTGCAGTTCCCGGCACCCGACGCAGTACGCAGTGCAATAGCTCATTTTTATTCGCAGCAGGAATTTTTTGTTAAAACCCTCAGAAAGGACGG
>Ga0172375_10002864_pt1 | contig 26584 bp, 24 predicted proteins | sample LakKiv1m_FD_114537 | JGI IMG/M metagenome (GOLD analysis project Ga0172375, IMG submission 114537) | Freshwater microbial communities from Kabuno Bay, South-Kivu, Congo - kab_092012_11.1m | ecosystem: Environmental > Aquatic > Freshwater > Lake | place: Democratic Republic of the Congo...
ACTTGATGGTATTGAGCATCTTAAAATTCGGGGTGAAGCATACGAACCTAAAAATGGCGAAATAAAATATGTATTTTGAAAACGGTTAGGCTCTAAATTGCCCCGATAGGGGCTTTCTTGAATGCTCAGGTAAATGCATTTTTCGCCTTTGGCCAGGCCCGAATAAACGAATTTCAATGCCAGTGTGGTTTTACCTGTCCCGAACCCGCCAATTATGGCAGTAACACAACCTTTCGGTATCCCTCCGGACAACATTTCATCAAGATCTGCAATGCCAATTTCGACGCGTTCCATCATTACACCTTTTTTTATTACCTGATCTACCTGCCGCCAAACGATACAATCTGCTTAACATTAGTCACCTGAAAACCCGTCTCAGGCATGATCTTAATTTCAAAATTCGCGATGTTTTCTTTCTCCAGGGATGGAAGAAGTCCCCCAAACTTTTTAATATACATGATTTGCTGTCTCTGCGCCACGCCCGTTTCCACCCAGTCAAAAACCAGCACCCCGTCGGCGCAATCTAAAATAGATTCTTCTTTTCTCCTCTCAAAAACATTCTTGCCCAACAAGACATACACGATCCCGTTCCATTGTTTAGCCTTCCTTTGCAGCGCCCTCAGGAAAAATAAAAGCTCGTTCCATTTCCTGAATTCTTCAAAATATTGGGCAAGCGAAGTCAGCGAATCAATGATAACAAGACTTTCCGGTGCGTTCGTATCAAGAAAAGATGCAAGCCCGTCCAGGAGATTTTCATCCGCCATGGGTTCACAGAGCTTCTCAAACGATAATTTTTCAGATATCCATTTAGAAGGAACGCATGAATTCGAGAAAAACTGCCCTGAAAAATCCTGGAAATTCATCCTTTCTTTGATATCACTACTGTAATCCCTGGAAAAACCAAGGGTTATTTCGTTAATAATATCTTCTTTTGATCTTGTCATTGAAACATAACATTTTTTTTGCCCGGGAGGACTCATTATCATGCTGGTGTATGCGAACTCAATGTTGCCGGCCCCCATCTCGCCCAGGAGGACTATGAACGAACCTGAAGGGAATCCACCTTTAATTATGGGATCTAATGATTTAATTCCGGTAGCTATTCTGCGGTGTTCCATAATTCCAAAAAAGTTATAAGTAACTAAACATATTTAAATATATTTTAATTAAAGTGATAACATACCAATGGTGGTGTGAGTAAATGAATCGAAAAAAAACATATCTGGGTTTCTGGAAGAAAAACTTGGCTGTTTTACCACCATATGATCTTTCAATACACGGCGATCTTGTACTTTCGCAGGTACCTGAAGGTTTCCGGGAAATAGAGCAATATTGGATAGATCGACCGTATATAAATGTATTAATTCTAAATAATATAAAGAATAAAGAAATGATCTATCATGTTATTGAACCTGCACTTTCACCATTTGAAAGGATACTTCTTGAGAAATTACATGAAGACCTGCTGGATGTCCTGACAAAAGAAGGAGCGCTTTCTGAAGAAACCAAAAAAAAGGAGAAATTAAAAGAACATGTCCTGGAGCTCCTGGACCAATATTCAAGATCGTTGAAAGAACAGACAGTATATAAAATATTATATTACCTGGAAAGGAATCTCCTGGGATATGAGAAGATCAATGCACTCTTGAATGATCCTTTGATAGAGGATATATCCTGTGACGGTATTGGAATACCGGTTTTTATGTATCACAGGAAATACGGGAACATAAAAACCAATATCGTATTTGATGAAATTGAGCTGAATTCGTTCGTTATTAAACTATGCCAGAAAGGACGCAAACATATATCGCTTGGTTCACCTCTTGTTAACGCTACACTGCCTGATGGTTCGCGCCTCCAGGCTACGCTCGGGCGTGATGTAACTACGCGGGGAAGTTCTTTCACCATACGAAGGTTCAAAGAAGACCCCCTCACCCCTATTGACCTCATAAATTTTAATACATTATCTTTAGAACAGATGGTTTTCCTGTGGCTTGCGGTAGAAAATAATAAAAGCCTCCTGATCGCGGGCGGAACCGCTTCCGGAAAAACATCGACCTTGAATTCCATATCATTGTTTATTCCGCCTGCTTCGAAGGTTATTACCATAGAAGACACACGGGAACTCACATTGTACCATGAGAACTGGATAGCAGGAGTAACAAGAGAGCCTTTTGCACAGGGGGAAAATGAAATAAATATGTTCGATCTGCTAAAAGCTGCGCTTCGCCAGAGACCGGAATATATACTCGTGGGCGAGGTGAGAGGAGGGGAAGCGCGTACCCTGTTCCAGGCTATGAGTACAGGACATACAACGTTTTCCACTATACATGCCGGAGATGTCCAGGATGTGATCAACAGGCTGGAAAATGAACCGATAAACGTCCCGCACGCCATGCTAAAGGCTCTTGATATAATCACCGTACAGATACAAACAAGCGTAAAAGGGAGGAAAACCAGGCGATGTAAGCACATAGTTGAGATCACTGGCATGGACCCGCGCACCGGCAATATCAGGATAAACGATATGTTCAAATGGAATCCACTGGAAGACAGGTTTGAGAAAGGCGGCGAGTCCTACGTAATGAGCAATATCATGAATGAGAGGGGCTGGAGCGTGGATCAATTGTATAATGAGATCGAAACTAGAAAAAATATATTGCAATATATGGTTATAAACAATATCCGCGACTACAAGAATTTTGCAAAGATAATCCATGCGTACTATATTGATCCCCAGGATGTCATGATGAAACTGGAAAATGATCACCTGAAAGACATTATCAATTTATGAACAGTTCATACATCGGTAATATCCTTTTCGGAAAATGGGTCTACGGCAGGACATATGATGACCTGAGAGAAAATATAAGGAAAGCGCATATTACGCGAAATGTTTATGGGTATGTGTGCAGTTCTTTATTTTATGCGCTTATCGCAAGCCTGGTAGCTCTTTTTTTCGGATTTATCATAGCAAGGCAACTTATACAGAACAGTTTCATGATTTTTTTTAGTACCGCAATTTTTGCCATGTCGGCCGGCTATCTTACATATAATTTATTGATCTCTTATCCAAAATTTATAGCGAAAAGCCGGATGTACCGGATAGACTTTTCCATGGCCCATGCCGTAACTTACCTGTATGCATTGAGCAGGGGTGGAATGAATATCCTTGATATGTTCAATTCTTTGAGTTCATACATCCATATATATGGCGGCACTGCAGAAGAAATTTCCCTGATCGTGCGTGACATTGAATATTTTGGAATGGACATAGTGACCGCTCTGAATAATGCAAGCCAGAGAACACCTTCAATGAAATTCAAGGATTTTATCGATAATCTCATTTCCGTAATAAACAGCGGCGGGGACTTAACAGGATTTTTTAAGAACAGGTCGGAGTACTATCAGGAAACAGCGCAGGATGATCAAAAGTTATTCCTTGAGACTCTTGGCGTTTTTGCTGAGGTTTATGTAAGCGTCCTTGTCGCAGCGCCTTTGTTCCTTATCGTAATCGTAGTTGTAATGGGATTACTGCAAGGTGGGATAGTATTGTATCTATCAATAATAATATATGTCATGATACCTTTTGGGACACTGCTTTTTGTAGTAATGGTAGATACTATTTCAGGTATACGGGAAGAAACGCCTGTCATCTATAGCAGTATAAAAAGGCTGGATGTTTATAAAGACATTCCACTATTGCAGGTTGAACAATCCTACGAATCCGAGAATATGAAGATACTGGAACGGTCTGAAAAAATATCCAAAATAAAAAAAATTCTTCTTCATCCACTTAAAATATTCTTTGAGAAACCCGTTAGAACATTTTTCATTACCGTGCCAGTTTCCATGATATATCTACTTTTCAGTATCAGGGATAGTATTCCTTCCAATTTCAATTCAGCGTTCGCCATCCAATCCCTGAAAGCTTTAGATAACCATTTCTTAATGGCTCTTCTATTTATTATAACCCCTTTTACTATTTTTTTTGAGCTTCGAAAACGTAAGATAAGAAAACTTGAAGATAGGATGCCTGATTTCCTGAAACGTCTTGCAGGCATGAACGAGGCCGGATTGACGCTCACACAATCAATAGCGTACACGGCTGAATCAAACATGGGCATGCTTACTTACGAGATAAGAAAGGTACACCGCGCTATCGAATGGGGTACTATCACTGTAAACGCATTACTGAAATTTGAAAAAAGGATCGAATCCAGTGCGATTTCAAGGGTGATCACACTGATCGCAAAAGCAAGCGAATCTACAAGCGATATCCGGAACGTGCTGTCCATCGCGGCAAAAGACGCGGACATCGCACAGCGATTGAAACAGGAACGCCTGGCCAACCTGTTAATATACGTCATTATAATATATCTATCTTTTTTTGTATTTTTATTCATAATCGTCGTACTTCTCGTGTTCTTCCTCGCTAAAATGCCATCCAGCAGCAAAGTTTCCTTGTTCAATACTTCCAATCTTGCGAATATGAAAACACTTTTTTATCATGCCTCGCTGCTCCAGGGTTTGTTTTCAGGAATAGTGGCAGGTCAGATGGGCGAAGGAAACCCGAGAGCGGGCTTGAAACATTCTATATTGATGCTGGTCATCGCATACATTGTATTTGCGTATTTCCTGCAGGATGTTTGATGAAATGGATAAAAAAACTTTTCGAAATATATTAGATTGCGAATCAGCAATAAGTGAGATCATTGGAGCACTTTTGCTTCTGGCAATTGCTGTTGGTGTGATCGCATTGATACAGACGCAGTCAGTGCCCGAATGGAATAAAGCAGCGGAGGTAGATCATTTCAATGTTGTGTATAACGACTTTCTAAAATTAAAATCCGACATCGAAGATGTTGCGCTTTTCCAGTTCCCAAAATCAAGTGTGATCCATATGGGAATTCACTATCCTGACCGGATGATATTTCTAAATCCCGCTGATACATCAGGAACACTAACATCCCGGAATGATACCTGGATCAACGTAAGTTTTACGCCTTACAATGGCACAGCGACATCCATTAATGTATCTGCGACAAGTATCACTTTTTATCCAAATTACAACTATTACCCTAATGCGCCATCGCTTGTGTATGAGCATGATCTGATAATTAAGAATTTTACGATGGATAATTACCTTTATACAGATAGTGTCCAGACAATTTTTTCCGCTAATACTATAAATATCATGAACCTGGACTTTTCTGAAGATACTGAATCTTTTTCAGGCACGAAAGTCCTGAATTATTTTCCACAACCGGTAAACAGCACAATGAACAATACCAATGTGACTGTCACCTTATATACAAATTATCCTCTTCTCTGGATTGAGATATTAAATAAATATAATTATAATTATAATTTAAGTGGTAACATTCTAAGTGTTATTTACCCGGGCAATATTACTATCAATGTTTATTCTGTAAATGGATCAATCGCTTCAGGTACAGGAGCATCAGTAATACCAGCGACTCCTGCGCCGACATCCACTGCGACCCCAACAGAATTCACGTATGTCTCTAATATCTTTGATATCCTGAATATTACAGGGAATGTGACGAATTTCCCCGCTGCCCGGAATGCCAGTGATGGAGGAGCATCTTCTGCATTTTATGAAAATACTACCCCTGCGGATTCGTATAATTACACATATGTCACATCAAATATTGCCACCTCAGGAACTATTGTCAATTTTTCAAACATGCTATACGGTTCCGATAGCAGTGATTATGCCACTTTGAGTGAAGGCGCAGTAGTATTAAGTGATATTCCGGTTTCTCCTTCGAAGGTCATAACCAATGGAACACAAAGTGGTTCCTACTATGCGACCAGATTGAACAATAACGATGGTAGCAGGGATGTTACCATTCCGGAGACATTCGACAGGGGACAAACAAATAAATGGACTTTCGACTCTAACCAGGAATCCTGGGTTACATCATCATGCTGTAAAACAGGTTCAGGGACAGTTACAATGACGTTTGAATCCGATTCAGGTAGTCCGGACCACGGTTCTATTGAGGCTAAAATTGAATCCTCAGGTAGCGCAACGACGGCTACTACTTTCTGGAATTCAACTAATTTTTCCTGGACGAATGGTACCCCTGATGCTGTCTCGTTTACGTTCAAATGGCGGGTTGTGGACATTGGCAGTGCTTCAGGTTCTTACTGGGTTAACCTTATAAAACCTGATGGAAGCGTAAAAACAATAGATACAGTATCAACATTTTCAGAAACCGATGACTGGTCAAGTAAGTCTGCGGATGCGCTTGTTCCCGGCGATTTTTCACAAAATGGCTACTACAGGATTTCGTTAGTCGCAAGACTTGCTACATCATCATCAGAGGAAAGAAAAACAACTGTGCGCTGGGATACTCCAAATTTGATCCTGACGATGAATCGCTATTCCACAGATGCGACTTACAGCTACACCGAAACAAATTCAAGTTCTGCATGGGTGAACATCACTATAAGCGACTCCTCTTACGCTGCTGCTGGAACTGATATATTTATTTATAATCAGACCTCATCAGTCTGGGAGAGCATTAGAACCACCAACTTTGAGAATGGAACAACTGATTCCCCGCACGTTAACAGCAAAGTTATTCCGAATCCTTCAAATTACGACACCGGAGGCGGTGTAATAAAAATAAAATATGAAGGTATTGAACTAATAAATAATAATAATAATATCGGTATTGATATACTTCAACCCAAAATATATTATAATAATTATAATATGAATATATCAACCACAACTTCTTCGATTACAGGTGCTGCACCCTATATCCTTGAGACCCGCTATATGCGGGGGAATACCAATGAGGCAGGATATAATATGGATATCTGGAACTACACTTCATTTTCATGGGGAAGCACACAGAGTTTCACTTCTTTATCCTGGACGCAGAATAATGTGACCCTGACTTTAGGCCAGATCTCAGGTGGCCAGGTCAAAACCAGGTTCACAGACCAGACACCCACAGGAACTTCTCAAGGCAACCTGTACATTGATTTCCAGCGCATCAACGGCACCTTACCTGGAAAACCCCCTGAGTATCATCTTGATGTCACCACAAATACCACGGATATCCCTCAGTCCAATAATCACGATCTTCAGATAAGATACAATGTTTCCGGAGATAATTTCATGCTGCAGCTCTGGAATGGAACATCCTGGAACAACAGGACTATCCTGAATGAAACTTTGCTATCTGATCGTACCATTCCCCTGCTCTCCAATGAGTTGATTCCCGATGGTGATGCAGGATACTATTCACTTGTCCGCTATGTGGACCTAAATGCAACACAGCAGGGCACACTTTACCTTGATTATCAGAGGATTTACAACAGATAGTGCATTTCAATTCGATCCAGGTACAGCCATAAACTTATATGTTTTTTAGTAATAGTAGAGTCGAGGTCGAAGATTTGCAATATATTGAACAAGAATTGACTGATTTACCGAAAAATTTTATTGTTCTTATTGTGTCAACCTCAGATCATTATCTTCAAAACAATCTTGAAATACTGAAAATATTACTCAATGAAAAAAAACAGTCTGGTATTTATATAAATGTAAGCAGGAGCTGTGATAATATTTCGGAGATGATAGTATCGAATGGTATAGATATCTCACGACTTTTTTTCATAGATTGCATAACCCTGAGTTCAGGATTCAAACCTATCAAGAAAAACTCGTGTTTTTATGTAAACTCACCTTCAGACCTCACAGAAGTCTCAATTGCCCTGGATCAACTGGTCCAGACAATCCCAACGGAAGGGAGGTTCCTGTTCTTAGATTCACTTTCAGCTCTTCTTATCTATAACTCGCAAAATATAACAAGCAAATTTGCGCATTTCCTGACGGTCAAATTAAGGCAATGGAAAATCACTGGTATCCTGATAACTCTTGAAAAAGAAACTGACGAGAAGCTACTCTCGTTATTAAGCCAATTTGCTGATAAGATAATATTTGCAAATGGTGGGAATAATCATGGTAAATAAATCAGATGAAAAGATAGTGTATATATCGATCGCAACATTAGGCATAGTCCTGTTCCTGGTAATAACCGGGATCGTGCTCAGGAATGGAGAGGAAGTAAGGATACAGGATAAAAATGCAAACCTTCTGGAAGATATTTCCTGGATATCGAATAACTTAGATAACTGGCTATCAGACGGGCAGTCTGATACTTTGTTTTTAAGCAATAATAGAGAAATAAGAGATTATGCGCAAACATCTGACGTCGCTTTACTTGATTCATCGACCGATCTTTTCTTAGAGTATGCAAAAGCTAAGAAAAGATTTTATCAAATAGAATTTATAAATGAAACCGGACAGGAACTGATAAGCATATATTATAATACCTCAATATCGGGTTATGCAGCGCTGCCGCATGAAAAATTATCTGATTTAAGTGATGTCCCATACTGGAAAAAAACCAGCGGCCTCTCCAGGGGTGAAATATATATTTCAGATATTTATCCTGCAAGAACGTCATCTACTGCAGGACATAATGAGCCTATAATCACATATGCGACCCCGGTTATCAATTCAACCGGTGCAAGGAAGGGAATTGTGGCAGTTAGTTTACGTGTTGATACGATTCTGGATGATATTCACAAAGAATTAATGACCAAAGGCCATGATAAAGATTATTTCATAGTTAACCGTGATGGAGATTATATCTATAATAATCAAAACAGGGATAAAGAATTTACACAGTATACCGGTATTGGAGAAAATCTCCTGGATGATTATCCTGGCACAGCCCGGATAATGTTGTCGGGGACTGATGGAAATTCCCTGGATGTTCGTTCCGGCTTAGCAGTATTTAGCACACATCGCTATAACCCGTCGAATATATCGCAATACATAGTTATAATTGGTGTGAATAAATTTGCATTGATATATCAAATGCTCCTTGACGGTATTGTATTAGTAATGGGTTTATTATCGTATGGATTCTTTATTTATGCATACAGGAATTTTATAAAAGGCGATTTTAAAAGGCTGCTTAGCTCGATGCTTTTGATATTAACGTTTTTTTTCATATACAAATTCCTTGAAATCTCTGAAACATATTTTGAGAAGATCGAAGGAATATTCATCTTTGAACAAACAGCATTGGTCCTGGGTCTTCTGACGATTATTTTGTTTGCCCATCAGCTCCTTGAATTTTCTAAAATTTACGGATTCGCAAATAAGAACACTTTTAAAAAATAGCTATTTTTTAATAAATACTAAATCGCTATGCATTGAGGTGATAAGGTATTTAAGCTATAAAAACAATCAAACTCGAAAGTATTCAAAAACTGAAGGCATGAAATTTAATCCCTGATCCGTTAAACGGGAGAATTTTAACTAAAATATTATTCTAACTATTAAAAAGGTATTCGATATGAACGACGTAAATACAGAATATGGGGCAGGACAGATCCAGGTGCTTGAAGGACTTGAAGCAGTACGAAAGCGTCCAAGCATGTATATCGGGAGCACGGATGCACGAGGGCTCCACCATCTCGTTTATGAAGTTGTGGATAACAGCATAGACGAAGCGCTTGCGGGTTATTGTACTAATATCGAAGTGACCATAAGACCCGATCACAGCGTAAAAGTCGTTGATAACGGGAGAGGTATCCCGATCGAAGTGATACCGAAATACCAGAAATCTGCGCTCGAAATCGTACTTACGATGCTTCATGCCGGTGGTAAATTCGATAATAACGCCTACAAGGTTTCAGGCGGTCTTCACGGCGTAGGTGTTTCAGCGGTAAACGCACTTTCCGAATGGCTTGAGGCTGAAGTGAGGCGTGACGGTAAACTCTACAAGCAAAGATACGAATGCGGAAAGCCTGTTACCCCCGTGACCACAATAGGAGAGGCTACCGGGAGCGGAACGACGATCACCTTCAAACCGGATAAAACAATATTCGAGACTCTTGAATTTGATCCTGAGGTCCTGGAAAACAGGCTGCGTGAACTCGCATTCCTTAATAAAGGTGTTAAAATTACCTTGAAAGTTGAATTCACCCAGAAAGAGCAGGTGTTCCAGTACGAAGGCGGCATAGTGTCATTTGTTGAGTTCCTGAACAAGAATAAGACCATGCTGCATGATAAGCCTATTTATTTCCAGAAGCAAAAAGACACAACGATCGTTGAAATAGCAATGCAGTACAATGACAGTTATACTGAGAACGTCTATGCTTTTGCCAATAATATTAACACTCATGAAGGTGGGACGCATCTTGTTGGATTCAAGGCTGCGCTTACCAAAGTCTCAAATGATTATGCCAAGTCGAAGAATTTCCTGAAAGGCGAAGATAAGCTTTCAGGCGACGATGTGAGGGAAGGACTCACCGCGATCATCAATGTCAAGCTCCAGAATCCTCAATTTGAGGGACAGACAAAAACAAAACTTGGGAACAGCGATATAAAAGGCATTGTAGAAACGCTTGTTTCAGACGGACTTTCTGAGTACCTTGAAGAGAACCCTGCAGCAGCCAAGTGCATTTTAATGAAGGCCCTCGAAGCGGCGGAGGCTCGTGAAGCAGCCAGGAAAGCCCGCGAACTCACGCGCCGGAAGAGCGCACTTGAAATTAGCGCGCTTCCCGGCAAACTTGCGGACTGCTCTGAAAAAGACCCGTCATTAAGCGAGATATATATCGTGGAAGGAGATTCAGCAGGCGGATCTGCGAAACAGGGACGGGATCGCAAATTCCAGGCAATTCTTCCGCTTCGCGGCAAAATATTGAACGTCGAGAAGGCGCGCCTGACTAAGATATTAAAGAACGAAGAGATACGCGCACTTATCACAGCCATTGGAGCCGGTATCGGTGAGGGTGAGGAATTCGATATTCTGAAGACCAGATATCATAAGATCGTCGTAATGACCGATGCCGATGTCGATGGTAGCCATATCAGGACGCTTCTTCTTACTTTGTTCTACCGCTATATGCGGCCTCTTATCGAAAGCGGGTTTATTTACATTGCGCAGCCACCGCTTTTTAAGGTGAAGAAAGGTAAATCCGAGTTCTATGTTTATAATGAGGAAGAACTCAACAAGAAACTTGCCGAGATAGGAAGGGATGGGATCGCCATGCAGAGATACAAAGGCCTTGGCGAGATGAATCCCCAGCAGCTTTGGGACACCACCATGAATCCTGATACGAGGACGATGCTCAAGGTCTCGCTTGAGGATGCTATCAAAGCAGATGAGATATTCACGATACTTATGGGCGATAAGGTGGAGCCAAGGCGCGAGTTCATCGAGAGGCATGCGAAGGATGTAAGGAACCTGGATGTGTGAGGAAGGCAGAATTAATATTTATGACTAATTATATAGTATGTTCTGAACAATTAAAACAAGAATTTAATCCTGAAAACAAGCCAATAATTACAAATGAAGATTATAAAGATATTATTGAAAAACCAAATTGTTCCGATACAATAATTTGGAATGCTTTTGCTCCATGGAAATATAGTAACAATAATAATAATCCGTGTTTAATTTGGAAAATGATAGAAAAAGCGTTCAAAAATAAATTAGATGATACCGATTTCAAAAATAATTCTTATTCTTTTTTTGGGCATGCACCTAGATATTTTAGACACAGCATACCAGATTTAGTTGTTAAAGACAATAAAAAAAATTGTCTTATTTTAGAAAGCAAATTCACCGAAGATTCTTCCAAAGTTGAAGAAGAAAAATGTGATCAAGTAACTTCTTATCTATGTGATATTTTTCATAAATTATGTGTTAATGAGGTGACTAATCCTTATCTTATCATTTTATATCCCAATGAAATTGGAAAATATTATGAGTATTTTCAAATAATGGAAACTCATATAAAAAATACAGAGAAAATAAGGGAATCGTTGAAAAATTGCTTGGAAAGAAGGAAAAAAAAGAACGATGTTTTTTATAACCAGCAATATGATGAATGTTATCCTAAGCTATTGAATATAGAAGATGATATTAATATAAAAAAAATCAGTGAAAATATAGCTCTTTTCACATGGGAAGATTTTAAAATATTATTATTTGAATGTATAAAAGAAAGTAATTATAAAAATTATGGACTCGACGATAATGGTTGGCATCAATATCAGAATTTTTTTAAAGATAGAGTTGATAAGGATTTCTTATTAAGATGTATTCTGTCTCCCCGCTCAAATTTAGAACTATTAAGTAAATAAATTTATGAAGCATGAAATTTTTATCCAATTAAAAGAAATCAGCGAACGATTAAAGAAGAGTTATAAGGCTGAAAAAGTAATCCTTTTTGGTTCATATGCAAAAGGTGAAGAGACCGAAGACAGTGATGTTGATCTTCTGGTCATAGCGCCTCTTAAAGAAAGATTTTTTGAAAGAATTGCTTTGACAAAACGACTTATAAGGGATTTAAGAAATGGTTTGCCTGTATCACCAATTGTACTTACACCTGAAGAAACTGAAAAGAGAATAAAGATAGGTGATCAATTCATACTAGATATTCTTGATAATGGAGTTAGTTTATGAAATCATCCGCAAAAAGAAAAAATCCTGATAAATGGATCACTGAAGGTCTTGCCCTCAACAATTTAAAAAAATATAACGAAGCAATAGAATCGTTTGACAGGATACTTAAGCTTGAACCAAAAAATCTTGACGCCCTGTTCAATAAAGGACGCGCTCATCATAATTTAAACGAATTTAATGAAGCAATGGCATGTTACGACAGGGTTTTAGAAGTCAATCCCAAACATGCAAAAACATGGCGCTGGAAGGGATTCGCGCTTCGAAGCCAGCAACGATATGAAGATGCTGCAAAATGTTTTGACAAAGAGATCGAACTTGATCCAAAAGGTGGTTATTCATGGTTTATCTGGTACAACAAGGGATTGATGCTTCATATGCTGGACAGGTTCGATGAAGCGCTGAATTGTTATGAAATTGCAATCAGTTTATATCCGGATCATGCTGATTCATGGTACTGCAAGGGACTTGTGTCATATAATTCAGGAAAATATGACGAAACGATAAAATGCTGCGAAAAAGCACTTGAGATCAATCCGGATTATTTCTATGCATGGTATGGCAAAGGGCTTGCGCTTCATAGTTTGAATAAATATGATGAGGCGATAAAGTGCTATGAAAAGATTATCGAAAACGACCCGATGCATATCGATGCGCTGTTCAATAAAATGCTTGCCAGCCATAGTTCAGGACGTCTGAAATAAACTAAATTATTAAAAAATCATGGAATCCATAACAGATGAACTCATCCAGGAAATCAAAAATCGCATCGTTAGCGAAGTCCATCCTGAAAAGATAATACTTTTTGGTTCATATGCTTATGGAACCCCGACAAAGGAAAGCGATGTGGATTTATTGGTGATAATGCCATCGAATGAGCCGATGCATAAGAGGATATTTCGAATCAGGAAGTTGCTTCGCGATTTTCGAGTTCCCAAAGATGTTATTGTTTATACCCCACAGGAAGTCAATGATTGGAAAGATGTATCAAATGCGTTCATAACATCAATAATTAGAAAAGGGAAAGTCATTTATGGATTATAAAGATCTGGCAATCAGATGGTTCAATAAAGCTAACAACGATCTGATCGCAGGAAAATATATTATATCTATGCCAGATCCACTTGCAGATATTATCTGTTTTCATAGTCAGCAGGCAGTTGAAAAATATCTTAAGGGTTTCCTTGCATATCATAAATTAGAAATTCCAAGGACACATGAGCTTGAAGAATTGATTTCTTTGTGTGAGGGAATTGATACGGAATTTTCCAGATTATATGAGATATCCTCTGAGTTATCTAGTTATGCTGTAGACGTCAGATATCCGATGGAAGGAAATTATAATGTAACAATTGAAGAAGCACAACGTGCCTTAGAAATTGCAGAGAAATTTAAGAAATCCGTCTTAGACAAATTGAAATTGAATTGATACTCATGCTAAACATTCCCCAAATTTCAAATGATAGTAATATTCAGGATTCATTCACTGATATCATCCAGAGTATAATCAGAAACTATGCTCCCCAGAAAATTGTGCTTTTTGGTTCATATGCAAGAGGAGAAACGCATGAAGGAAGCGACATAGACCTTATGGTGATAAAAGAAACCTCACAAAGGTTCATCGATAGAATTGCAGATGTAATAAAACTAAATAATACCCTGATTCCCCTTGAACCTCTCGTATATTCACCCTTAGAATTTGAAACAATGAAAAAAGAGAAAAGAGATTTTATAATGACAATTGAAGAAGAAGGAATTGAAATTTACACTAATCCGAGCTGATATACCATGACCGACCCCGAACCAAAAGACCCGCAGCAGCAACTTACCGTCGAAAAGATCACTCCCGTAAACATCGAAGTTGAAATGAAGCGCTCGTATATCGATTACGCCATGAGCGTCATCGTTGGGCGCGCCCTTCCTGACGTGAGGGACGGCCTGAAACCCGTGCACCGCCGCATCCTGTATGCGATGAATGAGCAGGGGATGACTCACGATAAGCCTTACAAGAAATCAGCAAGGATCGTGGGAGACGTTCTTGGTAAGTACCATCCGCATGGTGATATTGCGGTTTATGATTCTCTCGTAAGAATGGTACAGGAGTTTTCGCTTAGATATCCGTTGATCGATGGGCAGGGAAACTTCGGCAGCATTGATGGAGACAGCGCCGCAGCAATGCGATATACCGAAGTTCGCCTCGGAAAAATATCTGATGAAATTCTCGGTGACATCGATAAAGAAACAGTAGATTTTGTTCCGAACTACGATGATTCATTAAAAGAGCCATCAGTTCTTCCATGCAAGCTCCCCAACCTTCTTATCAATGGTTCTACGGGAATCGCCGTAGGCATGGCGACGAACATGCCGCCTCATAATCTTGGGGAAGTTATTGACGGAGTCATTATGGTCATAGATAATCCTGCCGTAGAATGGAGCGAACTCATGAACGCGGTCAAAGGACCTGATTTCCCAACAGCTGGTTTCATATACGGACGGCAGGGAATCCGGGATGCGTATTCAACAGGTCGCGGCTCAGTAAAGATGCGCGCCAGGGCAATAATTGAGGAAGTAAAGAACAAGGAAACTATCATCGTCAATGAGCTGCCCTACCAGGTCAACAAGGCAAAATTGATCGAAGACATAGCAGGGTTAGTTCGCGATAAGAAAATAGCGGGAATCACCGACCTGCGAGATGAATCAGATAAGGACGGCATCCGCATAGTTATGGAAATATCAAGGCAGGCGCAGGCGAATATCATTTTGAACCAGCTTTATTCGCACACGCAGCTTGAGACCACTTTTGGCGTTATCAACCTCGCCCTTGTCGATGGGAGGCCAATGGTTCTTCCTTTAAAGGAAATAATCGTCCAGTATATTTCCCACAGGAAGAACGTGATAATACGAAGAAGCCAGTTCGAGCTCAAAAAAGCACAGCAGCGTGCCCATATCCTCGAAGGCTTGATAATTGCGCTTGATAATATCGATGAAGTCATCAAGCTCATAAGAGCTTCAAAGACGCCGGATGAAGCGCGTGATGGTCTTGTAGAAAAGTTCAAACTGAGCGTTGAACAGGCAAAAGCTATACTTGACATGAGGCTTCAGAGGCTCACAGGTCTTGAGCGCGAGAAGATTGACGCCGAATATGGCGAGCTCCAGAAGACAATAGCGTGGCTCAAAGAACTCCTGGCAAGTGAAATAAAATTACTTGCGCTTATTAAAGAAGAGCTTGCAGACATCAAAGCCCGGTTTGCTGATAAACGAAAAACCGAAATCATTGAGAGTACCGGAGACCTCGTTACTGAAGACTTAATCCCGAAAGAAGAGGATGTAATTACGATCACCAATAGCGGCTACATCAAACGCATAGCTGTGGATTCATATAAGCAGCAGCGGCGTGGCGGGAAGGGTGTAATGGGAATGGAGACAAAAGAAGAGGATTTCGTAAGCGACCTCTTTATTGGCAATACTCACGACTACCTTCTTTTCTTTACCGATAAAGGCAAAGTTTACTGGTTGAAGGTTTATGGGATACCTGAGGCTGGAAGACAGGCGCGGGGCACTGCTATCGTCAACCTGTTGCAGCTTGAACAGGGCGAAAAGATAACTGCCTATATACCTATAAGCAAGTTCGATGAAAATCACTTCCTGTTGATGGTCACGAAGAAAGGAACTGCCAAGAAGACGCAGCTTACTGATTTTTCAAATGTCAGGAAGACAGGGATAATTGCCATCTCTCTTGATGACGGTGATAAACTTGTGTCTGTAAAGCTAACTGATGGTACCAAGGAAATGATAATCGGCACAAAGCATGGTAAGGCGATCAGATTCGAGGAGAACGATGTCCGCGACATGGGACGCAGCGCTTATGGAGTGCGAGGCGTGAGGCTTGTCGGCGAGGATGAAGTTGTGAGCATGGCAGTTGTCGAGGAAGGCGCAACTCTTCTCACAGTGACCGAGAACGGGTTCGGGAAGCGCACCGTCTTTGATGAATACCGCACAAGCAACCGCGGAGGACAGGGAGTTATCACTATCGATGTCAATATCAGGAATGGAAATGTGGTTGATATCAGGACTGTCCGCGAGGATGAAGAGATCATGATCACGACCCAGAATGGGATCATCATCCGCGTTCCAGCAAGCGGGATCCGTGTGCAGGGAAGGAATACGCAGGGCGTTAAGATAATGAATGTCGGTGAGAAGGACAAGGTCGTTGGCGTGGCCACGCTTGCGAAAGAGGAGGGGCCTGCAAAGGAGGAAGTGGTCGCCGAGGAGAAGGCACCGGTGCAGGTGACGCTGGAAGAAGTGGAGGAAAAAACTACTTGAATTTTTTACCTTTTTCTAATACCCAACCAGAGAGGTCTAATTAATAAATGAAAGCAACAATTTCTGAATTTTCGTTTGGTTTTGCGGTTACGCATGAAATCATTAAAGAGCTTTTTCTAACGGCCTCAGTAAGATTGAAATAGAATAATATCAAAACTGTAATAAACGGAGGAAAAAAATGGCTGAAAGAAAGTATGTAATAGAATCCAGAAGATACGTAGATGGCGATGGGAAAACAACATTTGACCAGTGGATAACGAGCTCGAATGTGATTGAAATAAAACACAGTGAACAATATCTCGTATTTTTCCCTCTTGAAGGAGAGCAGGCCGGGAAGAAACACTATATCCCTTTCTCAAATATTCACATAGTAAGGGAATTATAGAATTGTTGAGGAAGACCTGGAATTAATGATCCGTAAAATCCGTTAAAAAAAAAATTATAAGAAGGGCATGCAAAGAATGCCCTTAAAATTCGCTTTCATCCAGGAATTGCTTGAATGATGCAAGTTCAGTCCTGCTTTTCTGGATCTCGTGGTTTATTTCACCGGCTATCTGGGTAAACATCTGTTTTAGTTTCTCGGTATCGATCCGCTTGGGCACCTGGACTTCAAAAAGAAAGTCTTTTGAACCCACTTTTATTGATCCAATCATGATCTCCTTGTATTTGAACAAAATATTCCGGACTATCTGCCTGATAGATTCAGCTTTGAATCTATATCCATGCAACTTATATTCGGAATCCTGTTCAACATAACTCCAATCCAGATTCGTTGGGAAAACATGAATCGTATAATTCAGGTCATCCGCAGATGCCATTTTTGCTTTTAGTTTGACATTTATTTCTGTTTCTTTTGGTGCTTCTGGTTCAGCCATATTTTACCCTCGTTTATTATTTACACAATAGGAGTGCCGTCTGTCTTTGTCAATTCCTTAAAAGCAGACATAAGCATTTTTGTGATCTTACCGGGTTTTCCATCCGCGATGGATCGCCCATCGATCTTTGTGATAGGGGCGATCTCAGCCGCTGTTCCCGTGACAAATACCTCATCGGCAGTATACATATCAAATAAACCCATATTTGTTTCAAGGACTTCTATTCCCTTTGTTCTTGCCAGTTCTATCGCCGCTGCCCTTGTTATTCCACGAAGGTTGTTCAGGGTCGGGGGTGTGATGATCCGGCCGTTCTTGATCACAAATATGTTATCACCAGAACCTTCAGAAACATTACCATGCACATCGAACATGATCGCTTCATCCCCGCCTTTTGCATTAGCTTCTATTTTTGCCAGGATGTTATTCAGGTAATTCAATGATTTTATATTGGGCGGCATTGCTTCAGGCGCATTTCTCCTTACCCCAACTGTAATGGCGGTAAGCCCCTTTTCATAAAGATCACCATACATTGCGCCCCATTCCTGCGTTATGATGAAAATATTGGGTTTGGCACATTTCCTGGGATCAAGACCAAGGTCGCCATCACCCCTTGAAACAATGGGGCGTATATAAGCATCCTTCAAGTTATTTTTCTTTAAGGTTTCGAGAATAGCTTTTTTCATTTCTTCTTTTGAAAGAGGTATCTTCAGATCGATCGCTTTAGCTGAGTCATACAAGCGTTCAAGGTGCTCATCCAGCCTGAAGACACGTCCATTGTAAGCCCTGATTCCTTCAAAAACACCATCTCCATATAAGAAACCATGATCATATATGGAAGTTCTTGCCTCCTGTTTTGGTACAAATTTCCCGTTGAAATAAATTACTAGATCCATGTAAATCCCTGTCACATAGGGAAACTCATAGATATATGCGTTTGGATGGTTATGATTATGGGTTTTTATTAAACTTTTGATTATAAAGACTTTTCTTATATTTATTTTATTAAAACGCAAGATTTATATTTAATGACTTCATTTAAAGCAAAGGTGAAATGTTATGAAAAGTCTTTCAGTTAATGTTCTTGATAAGGCCGATGAGGAATTCGCGGATACGCTCATCGAATTAGGATTAAAACGAAATGTTGCTAAGGTACTTACTTATTTAAAAAACGTTAAGGATGTAACCTCACGAGACCTTGAAATGGGGTCTGACCTGAGACAACCAGAAGTCAGTATCGCAATGCGCGAACTGGAGGAACTGGGCTGGATAGGAGAAAGAGAGGAGAAAAAGCCAGGAAAAGGCAGACCATATAAAATATATAAACTTGAAACAAAAATTGAGTCGATCATTGAACATCTTGAGAACCAGAAGAAAAAAGAATCACAAGCGATGATGGCAAGCATCAAGCGCCTGAAAGAGCTTACAAAATAATATTTGCATGGGAAAGGTTTTTTGGGGGTTTCAAAATCAGTTTTTCAGAAAAGTTTATAGTTATACAGAAGCCCTATTAAGATAAGGTGAAATTATGACAAATATCAACGAGATACATGTTACAAAAACGATAGTTAATGAATTCCTGGATGATTTCATAAATAATATTCTTGACAGCGATGTTGTAGTTGTTGGCTCAGGGCCATGCGGTGTCACGGCTGCAAAATATTGCGCAGAAAAAGGCCTAAAAACCGTGATGATCGAAAGGAACATATATGGCGGCGGAGGAATGTGGCAGGGCGGCTACCTTATGCCAAAAAATACTGTCGGTGCTCCCGCTAATGAGATTCTTGAAGAATGCGGCGTAAATCTAAAAGACGCCGGAAAAGGACTTTATGTTTGTGATTCATTTGAGATGGTCTCTAAGATGCTGGCAAGTGCTTGCGATGCAGGTGTGAAATTCCTTAATTCCACGAATGTCGAAGACCTGATACTCAAAAAAGACCATGTCGATGGGGTGGTCATCCAGTGGTATCCGGTACAACAAATGCCTAAATTTATTACATGCATGGACCCGATTGCGATAAGATCAAAATTAGTAATAGACGCAACAGGGCATGATTCATTCCTTGTAAAACGACTGGTCGATCAGAGGGATATCCTGGGAGTTAAAAAACCAATTCCAGGTTGCGGTTCACTCTGGGTTGATGAGGCTGAAAAACAGACCGTTGAACTCACACATGAGATTTATCCGGGTCTCATCGTTGCAGGCATGTCTGCAACTTCAACATATGGGGCTCCACGTATGGGACCAATATTCGGCGGCATGCTCATTGCAGGAAGGAAGGCTGCTGAACTGGCTTATGAGAAGATCATGGGCGTCAAAGTAAAAGGCATAGGTATGAAAATGAGCCACAAAGCTCCGAATGTGCTTGTTACTGAATAAATAATACAAAAAGGGCGAAAAACCCTTCTTTTTTTCTTTTTCAAAAAACCGCATTAATCCATGATTCCGGCAGTTTTTGTTATTGGTTTTGCCTGCCACCCATATGTCATAATAATATTGCGCAGAACCATTTAACTTATATAAATCTTGAGAGCGTGCTTAATCCGGTTTCGAACGCCAATTTAAGTATCTCTAGAGGGTTTGGTATTCCTAGATAATATACCATAAAAGGTATCGCTACAAAAGTCCCGACCATACTTCCAAGATTTGCCATTCCTGCTACGAAAATAATGCGGAATAATCTATTGTTCATTAGCTCGCTGAATGTCTCAGCTTTCATTATAGTTTTCAAATCCGCTGTCGTAAAGGGACGCAAATACGCTTCTACATACCCTGCAAGCCAGCCTATCGCGAGGAACGGATGCAGAAATCCAAACCACGCAAGACTAAAAGCGGTCAATGCTGAAAGTGGATGCCCACGTGCTAAAAGAACACCGAGAGCTGAAAGTATTCCCTGGGTCACAAAAAGATAAAACATTGCAGTAAGCAGGGTCCCAATGGAAATCCCACCTGAAAAAACAAGAAGGGCAAGCATAGCTACGATCATCAGAACGAGTGCAATACCTGCTGCTTTTAGCCAATTAAAACCTTTCTTTGGAATCGTTGTCAGTTCATGTATTGTCGGCAGGGTTTCCGGAGCATCCAGATATTTCTGGATACCTTCACGGTGTCCGGCTCCAACGACTGCCACTACTACTTTACCCTCATTTGACAGGTCAAGCAGATTCTTTGCCATAAAGGCATCTCTTTCATCAATAAGGACTATTGCGGCACTGGGTGCAAGTTTCCTTAACTCCCCGACAAGCTGGGTAACTACATCCTCATTCGTGACAGTTTCCATATCAATTTTTTCCGAACCAAAACCAAAAGATGCTCCCACAAGAGAAACAAAAAGTTTCAATTTCTCAAAAAACGACATCCTGTTCCAGAAACGTCCAAGTGTGATCTGGATATCCCTGTCAATAAGTGCGATCTTTGCCCCGGATCTTTCGGCCTGCTCGATTGCTGCCATCATTTCAGCACCCGGTTTTACGCCGGTATCTGCACCAATTTTCTTCTGAACATATGCAAGGAGCCAATGGAGCATGAAATAATAGAATTTCCCGCCGCTTAACAGGTCTTTAATGTTGACTTCCTTTATCTCTTCTTCACCCTTGATCGCCTGGAATCTCGCTTTATCAAGTTCAACAGCTACAATATCAGGTTTTTCCCTTTCAATTACTTCATTTACCTGCGCAATGCTTTTTTCAGAAACATGAGCGGTCCCGACAATGATTATCTTTCCAGGAATAGAAAGGGGATTCCTGCAATTAAAATTGCAGCTTAAATTATATGTACTGTTATTCATGTCATTCCCGTAATTGTACAGACCTCAGGATGTCCGTTCTTGAAACAATGCCGGTCATTTTCTTTTCATTTAATATAATAATTCGTCCTATATTGTTCATTGTCATAACTTTTAATGCTTTTACGGCATCATCATCTTCTTTCAGATTGATAATCTCTTTGGTCATAATAGCTGATAATGGGACGTTCTTGCGCTCTTCCACAGGAATATGCTGAACATCGGTGAAAGTTACAATTCCTATTAATTCATTCCCTTCAACAACAGGATAACCCATGTGTTTGAACCTGAACATGAAATCCACAAGTTCTTCGACTGTCATTCCTGAAGGCACGGTCTTTATATCCCTGGTCATTATATCCCTTATTTTCAAACCTTCAAGAGTGATGCTGATCTGGGTAGATTTATCTTCTTCCGTTGCCCCGATATATATGAAAAATGCGATGAGTATGTACCACAATCCACCAGGGATGATCAACCCGACAATACCCATAAAGATCGCGAACATCTTACCCACATTTGCGGCGGTGCTGGTGGCTTTTTTATAGGACATCTTTCCTGCGAGCACTGCCCTTAACACCCTTCCGCCATCCATTGGAAATGCCGGGATAAGGTTAAAAATGAAAAGAACGATATTTATATAAGCTATGAGCCAGAGAAGTCGAAGAAAAGGATTTGCCGGAGAGAGATCGGTCTTTATAAGTTCATAGACAATTATTAAAATGGATCCGATCAAAAGACTGACGCTGGGTCCGGCAAGTGCCATTTTGAACTCTACTTTCGGATTTCTCGGTATTTCCTCTAATGACGAAACACCTCCAAAAAGGAAAAGCGTAATTCCCTGGATATTCGTGCCGTGTTTTTTGGCAACAATGGAATGACCGAGTTCATGCAATAAGACACAAACGAAAAGCAGGATCGCTACTGATATTCCGAGTATGTAACGGAGGATTACGGGTTCAACATCCCTGAAGCCCGCGACTGAATCGTTGTTCGCAAAAATGTATCCCATTACGGGGATTATAAGAAGAAAAGTGATGTGTAATTTAATGGGTATTCCCATTATTTTCCCTATCTGGAACGATGTAATCATTTTAGTCCTCACAGCTTTAAATAAAGTTTAATATAAGTTAAATCGTATAGACTTTGCGGACGATGAGGTAAAAAGATATAAATCATGTTCATATTATTATGTAATCCTCCAATTATGCGATAATCTTAAGCTTATTGAACTAATCATTTATAATATCAGGTAAATTATGGAAAATACTGAAAACGAAGAAAAGAACCGGGAACTTCTTGGAGGGTTAGAGATCTCTTCAACAAAAGATATAGAAGTTCCAAAAAAAATGATAGACCAGGTGATCGGCCAGGAACATGCCGTTGAAGTTGTACGAAAAGCCGCTAACCAGCGAAGACATGTAATGATGCTTGGAACCCCGGGAACAGGAAAATCAATGCTTGCAAAAGCAATGGCCGAATTGCTTCCCAAAGAAGAATTGCAGGATGTATTGGTCTACAACAATCCCGATGATCCGAATAATCCAAAGATACGCATCGTGCCTGCCGGAAAAGGCAAAGAGATCACTGATGCGCATAAAGTGGAAGCGCAAAAAAGAACCAGTGCGCGTAATATGTTCATAATGCTGCTTGTTCTTGGTATAGTTGGATATTCGTTCCTTGTCGGGGAGTATCTATTGGGTATAATAGCAGCGGTATTAATTGCCATGATGATGCGACAGTTCATGCCAAAGGAGACCGCGTTGATCCCAAAGCTCCTTGTTTCAAATACGGGAAAGGAAATGGCCCCTTATATCGATGCTACAGGTGCTCATGCAGGAGCGCTCCTTGGCGACGTTCGCCATGACCCATTCCAATCAGGCGGCCTTGAAACGCCTGCACATGACAGAGTCGAAAGCGGTGCTATCCATAAGGCGCATAAAGGAGTGCTTTTCATCGACGAGATCAATACGCTGAGGATCGAATCCCAGCAGAATCTCCTGACAGCCCTTCAGGAAAAGGAATTTGCAATTACAGGACAGTCCGAACGTTCAAGCGGCGCCATGGTCAAAACCGACCCTGTACCGTGCGATTTCATAATGGTAGCGGCAGGAAACCTTGATGCCATAAAAGGCATGCATCCAGCTCTTCGCTCCCGCGTCAAAGGCTATGGATATGAAGTTTACATGAGCGATACTATCGAGGATACGCCTGATAACAGGAAAAAACTGGTGAGGTTCGTTGCCCAGGAAGTAGTAAGGGATGGCAAGATACCTCATTTTGAAAGTGGCGCAGTTGAAGAGATAATCCGTGAAGCGCGCCGCCGCGCGGGCAGGAAAGGACATCTGACGCTTAAACTCAGGGATCTTGGAGGTCTTGTACGCGTCGCGGGTGATATCGCTCATGGAGAAAACGCACCTCTCACTACAGCAGCCCATGTCTTGAAAGCAAAGAGTATTGCCCGCTCTGTTGAACAGCAGCTTGCACACCAGTATCTTGAACGAAGAAAGGATTACAAACTCTTTATTAAGGACGGAGCGCAGGTTGGAAGAGTGAACGGCCTGGCCGTCATGGGTGAAGATTCTGGCATTGTACTTCCGATTATTGCGGAGGTCACGCCCACACAATCCACATCAGAAGGTCATATTATCGCAACCGGGTTGCTGAAAAATATTGCACGGGAAGCCGTGCAGAATGTTTCAGCGCTTATTAAGAAGACAACGGGCAAGGATATCTCAAGAATGGATGTCCACATCCAGTTCGTAGGGACATATGAAGGAGTAGAAGGAGATTCTGCGAGTATATCAATAGCAACTGCGGTACTTTCTGCTATCCAGGGAATTCCAATTGACCAGACAGTAGCAATGACAGGTTCACTTTCAGTCAGGGGCGATGTGCTTCCTGTAGGCGGTGTTACATATAAGATAGAAGCAGCGGCTCTTGCTGGAATAAAGACTGTCATTATTCCAAAATCGAATATGGGAGACGTGCTTATTGAAGATGAATACAAGGATAAGATTAGAATAATCCCTGTATCGAATATTGAAGAAGTCCTGGAATACAGCCTTGTGGGTGGAGAAAAGGAGGGTCTTATCGGGACTCTTAGAAAATTCGCTTCAAGAACTAAATTCAATCTTCCTATCAATGAAACAAAACCCATAGCCGTAGTGTGAGAATATTATGGATTTTTTTGATACGCGTATATTGAAGAGCGTCAGTACATCCATCCAGATTGATAATGGGGAGATCCGCGAGATTTCCAATAATTTCGGAAGCGGTGCCGCTGTAAGGGTTCTTGATCACGGTTCATGGGGTTTTGTATCCCTTGATGGCGTTTTTGATGATCTCAAGGATGCCATGTCCTCGGCAGGAAGGCTGGCTGAAGCCGCAAGAGATAGAAGTCCAAGGAGCCCGATCAAACTTGCTCCCATAAAAAAGCCTGACCTTAAGGATCTTCCGGAGATAAGGGAAAATCCCCCGGATATTCCATTTGAGGACAAAGTCAAATTGCTCATGGAGATCGAGAAAAATGCAAAAATAGAAGGAATTAGGAGCACGAATGCAGTATATTCCGAATCCCTAGTAAATGTAAAATATTCAAGTTCCGAAGGGCTTGATTGTGAATATACCTTAAACCGCGTAGGGTTTGCAATAAGTGCAATCGCCCAATCCGAAGGCATTTACCAGATAGGTAGGGAAAGCAGGTTCGGGGTGATGGGTTTTGAACTCTTTAAGAAACATGATGCTTTTGAGCTTGCACAAAAAGCTGCAACAACAGCAATTGAGCTTCTGTCTGCATCCACGCCAAAAGCGGGATCATATCCTGTTATCCTTGACCAGGAACTTGCAGGAGTTTTTATCCATGAGGCGGTTGGTCATGCGGTGGAAGCGGATCATGTTCTTGAAGGGAATTCCATACTTTCAGGTAAAATGGGCAAACAAATAGCATCTCCTCTTATTACTGTCTATGATGACCCTTCTCTTCATGAATATGGATATTACCCGTTTGACGACGAAGGCGCAGGATCAAAGAGAACCACATTGATACAGGATGGCATCCTGAAATCATTTCTCCATTCAAGAGAGACCGCGGGCAAGCTTGGAGGTGAAAGCCGAAATTCCCGCGCTCAGGGCTATGCCCGGCCAGTAATACGCATGAGCAACACATTTATTGCTCCCGACGGGATGAAATTTGAGGAAATCCTCTCTGAACTAAAAGACGGCATATACCTGAAAGGTTCGCGTGGAGGCCAGGTAAATCCGGGTGAAGGTGTTTTCCAGTTCAATGCCGAACGCGGGTTCATCGTCAGGAACGGGGAGCTTACAACCTCTCTTAGAGATGTTTCATTATCCGGGAACACTCTTGAAATATTAAATAATGTGACTGCTGTTGGAAATGACCTGGAAATGAATTCAGGAAGATGCGGGAAAGCAGGACAGCTTGTGCCTGTGAGCGACGGTTCGCCACATGTGCTGGTTAATAAAGCGATGGTGGGGGGGAGTGGGTAACACTACCGCTGGCCGAAGTGGGGCAATATAATGAAAAACTAAAAAATAAGTTGCCAAAGTCGCAGGAGATTATGATTTTATGCAAGATCGTTATGTTGGAGATGTTGGTGATTTTGGAAAATACGGATTGCTTGACTTTATTGCATCAGAGACAAAACTCAAATTAGGCGTTAATTGGTGTCTTACTTTACCTACAGAAAAAGAGAAAAAATCTGGTGACGGTAAGTTTTATGATTATTTACTCACAGACCCAAAATATGAAACAGAATGTAAAGTATCCAAGAAGTACGCTCAGAACAGAAAGGAATGTGACGAAGAACTTTATAAAAAATTGCAGAAAATAATCATTGATTGGTTAGGTAGTGATTATAAATCCTGATTACAGATGTGTGAAACAAATTGAAGTCGTCGTAAGAAAAACCATAGGTGATAAAACTTTTGAAGTAGTATATCGATTCCAAATTAACATTACAATGATTCGATTTTTCCCGGCATTTCATCCATCCTGTACTTCCACTTGAAAATTACAGGCATTTCATTGATTTCATCAAGATACTGACAAATG
>Ga0172375_10002865_pt1 | contig 26577 bp, 29 predicted proteins | sample LakKiv1m_FD_114537 | JGI IMG/M metagenome (GOLD analysis project Ga0172375, IMG submission 114537) | Freshwater microbial communities from Kabuno Bay, South-Kivu, Congo - kab_092012_11.1m | ecosystem: Environmental > Aquatic > Freshwater > Lake | place: Democratic Republic of the Congo...
AACATGCCGCCGATCCCGCCGCCGCCCTGCCCGCCGCCAAACAGGCCGGATAAGGCGTCACCGATTCCGCCGCCGCCGCCCAGGAGGCTGTCGAGACCGCCTCCGGAGGCCGGCCCGCCGGCCCCCAGCACATTCTGCAATCGGGAGCTGGTGGACTTGGAAGGGCCAGACTGCATTAATGCTCCAATAACATCAATAAGATTTGCCATTGTTTGTCCTCCTGGTGGATGATGATCCTCAATATGTAACAACGGGCTCCAGTTGCTTGGCGGCCTGGACCCAGGACTGCACGGCCTTGAGGCTGGGCAGGGCCCGGACCAGGGGGCGTCCTGTCGAGGTGTTGGCTTCCTCCAGCTTGGCGTGCAGGTTTTCCGGAACGCGGTTCCTTAGTTCCTTGACCGTGTCAACGCCGGCTTTTTCCAGGAGTTCAGAATACTCCGGCCCGATGCCCTTGACCCGGAAGAGGTCGCTCATATTGACCCACTTCAGGATTAGGGCTGGATCGATGCCCGTGGCCGCGGCCAGCTCCTTCCTGCCCTTCGGGTTTTTGCCCCGCTCCAGCAGATTGGCTACGGTTTTGACGCCTGCCTCTTTAAGCTTGGAGGCGTAAACTTCCCCAATGCCTTCGATTTCCTTGATCGCGTAATCGGCCATCTCGACCTCCTTCCCATCATTGATTTTATCGGTGCTTGCCTCGCCTCACAGGACCTAGTGGTGAAAATGCTCATGACACCCCAGGCGATGGCTTATGGGATGAAATGAGGAAATATGAAAAACCTCCGCCGGTGCGGAAATCGCCGCCGCTGATGCTGCCCAGATCACTCCCGTGGTCTTCCAACCCCGGATCGGCCCCGCCGCGATCCACTCCGGATGGGGTTGTTTGGTAATGGCGACTGTTGATTTCATTTGGAGATGTGGGTTTAAGGCCCGCTCCCGCCGGTGTTCACCAGCCAGACGTCCACGCCGTGGGCGGCGATCTTTTCCCCTGACAGGTCGGCGTAGACCGTCGGCGGCAGGACCATGAAGGGCGCGCTGAGACAGGTGCTGAAGGTGGCGCTGGGTTCGGTGACGCCTTTTTCGGTGCCCGCCACCTTGGCGGTATAGCCGGACATAAATGATGCATGGCCTGGGCCGGAGTGAGCTTGGCCACCGGCGGCAACACGCCGAAAGCGTCGCAGGTCAGCATGATGATGTTTTTGGGGCGCCCTCCCATCCCCCCTCGGGTGGCGCTGGGGATGTGGCTGATGAGGCGGCCCGGGTGTTCTCGGTGAGGGAATCGTCATCCAGGTTCAGACGGCCGGTCATGCTCTCAAAGGCGACATTTTCCAGGATGGCGTCGAAGCGCCGGGTGGCCTCCTCGTACAACAGCGGGGTGGCGAGATTCCAGTACACAAACCCGGTGTTCTTGAACCCGTGCTTTTCCAGGTTTTGGGGATTGACGAATTCTCTCTCCATGGGACTTTCTCCTCCTGATGCAGGTGATCCACGTTAAAGGCGGCCGATACCCGGAAGCCTCCGCCCTGCCGGCTCTCGTGAATCAGATGGGGGCTTCCCCGAAACGGAGAGGCAATTTGATGGTCACGGTGGTCCCCTTGCCCACCTCGCTTTCCAGATTAATGGTCCCCCGGTGTTCGTCGACAATCTGGCGCACAAAGACCATGCCCAGGCCGGTCCCGCCGATCTTGGTAGTGAAATAGGGCTCAAAGATTCTGGTCAATACCTCGGGGGGCATTCCCCGGCCCGTATCCTGGATCACCAGGCTGGCGTGGGTCAAATCCACCGCGGTGCTGATGTGAATCTCCCCCTGGGCGGGGGTGGCCTCCAGGGCGTTGCGCACCAGGTGAGCAATCGCCACCTTAAAGAGATGTTTATTCACCTGGGCGTAGGCGGGATACGGATGGAACCCGGTCACCAGGTGCACCCGCCGGCGCTCGAAAGCCCCCTGGAGCATCTCCAAAATGCCCCGGACAATCTTACTCAGGTCTTCCTGGGAAAAGAATGACTTCTTGTCCTGGGCCAGGTTCTCAAAGCGCTCCACCATCTGCTCCAGGCGTTTGGCGGCCTCGGCGATGGCCAGGGCCCAGTTGCGGGCGGGATCTTCCGCACCTGTCTTGTTGACCAAGCGGTTGCTGAAGCCGCCGATGATATGGAGGGGGTTGCGAATCCCGTCCGCGATCCCCAGGGCCATTTCAGACATGGTCCGCTCCATCACCAGGGCCTCCATTTCCTTGTTGAGGGTCAGGATTTCATGGCTGGTGCTCTCCATATGCTGATGGTCGGCTTCCATCCGGCGGTATAATTTCTGGATATTATGGAAAAAGAGGGTGACCGAGGCGATGACGATGGACAGAATGGCGTTCAGGCCGCCGCTGTAAGGCCGCAGTTGATTCCACCAATCTCCTTGACCGGCCATAACCAGGGTATGCCCGATGATATGTCCCAAAGCCCGGGATATAGCGAAAGCCAGCAACGCCAGGGTGAGCCAATAGAGAAAGAGCCACAGGGCATTTTCCGGGTCATGGGCCAGGAGTTTCCGGGTATTGAGAAAAGCGCCCCAGCTAAGGAGCAAAACCAGGGCCGAACCCAGGATATCCACCATCCAGAGGGGAAAAATCGGCAAGGTGATCATGGCTCTCCCACCTCCTCCTCTTGTCTGAACGCCCGGACGCCCGCGTAAAAAAATATGAAGGCCGGCACCAGGAGCAAATGGTCCAGTCTGGTGAAATAGGTTATCCAGTCCGCGAGATTGGCCATACCCAGGTGTTGGGACCAGCTTCCCGGCGCCCCGATAAGTTGGGCCTGAAAAAACAGGGCGAACCACTGCCCGATGAAACACTCGAGATTCCACAGAGCAAAGAACACGCCGGCCCACACCAGTTGCCGAAACCCCCGATGGCGCTGAAATTTCCCCTGCTTCAGTTCGTAGATGAAGAAAAGCATGGCGAGCAGGAAAAACAGGTAGGCAAACTGGCGGATGAAAAACGCCTCCCGGGGGTCCCAGTGGGGGATAAAGGCCAGGGCGGGGGAGGGGAACATCAACGAGTACAGCAGAAAACCAACCGCTCCGGCAAGTAACCGGGAGCGCCCGGAGGCGGCGTCTGAGCTTGCGTCACACCTTTTCATGGTTAGCTAGTTCTCCCTCATGGCCATGTCCTCAGAACTGGCATCACCCCAGGGTTTTCACGATGTCTATCAGATGTCCCAGGATTTCCCGAAAGCGGTCCAGAATAGCGAGGTAAACCGACCAGGCATTGAATTGGCCGGGGCCATCCATCATGCGGGTTTCGTGCTCCACCTCCTCCAAAGAACAGACGCCCCGGAGCTTTTGACTTTCATGAAGGACGTAAGCCTTCAGAGAGGCGTCATCATAGAGAAAGATGTCCACCAGGGCTCGCATGAGACCCATCTGCTGGGAAAACAGATCATTGACATGACAAAAGTCTTTATCCGAAAGGATGGCCCCCTGGTTGCCCTTTCGGCGGATAGGGTCGGCCAGTCCGACAATCTTGTCCGCCATCAGTTCCAGGTGGGAAAGAATGCCCTGGAGCTTCAGTAAATCAGGCTTATCAGCTTCTGGGCTTTTCCTCCGGCCCGCCTCCAGCTGCTCAAAAAAGGGGTCGAGGTCCAAGGTGATTTCATCTTGCAGTCCGGCAAGTTCCTCCAATTTTGCCCGGCTATGCCGGTTAAAGGCGTGCCGGGCCGCACCCAGCATAAGCCGCAGATTGTCCACCGTGGGACAGAGCGCCTTGAGTTTATCTCTAAAGGCCTTCTCCTTCAGTGCCTCTGCCATGGTTTCCCCTCATAATCTCGAGAATTATCGTTTGGGCGACCTCGCCCGGTTCTCGTCCACCAATCCTGTGATTATAATAATACTGCAAAGAGCTGAAAAAACCTCGTGGAGAGTTTGTGGGGGCGGGGAGATGGAAGGATGATCGCTCAGAGGAAGGGTTGCTTGGCGCCACCAAAACTTCTCAAAAATATCAAAGAGTTGCAGGTATGGCCTGCCTGGCTGGATCGGCTGCTTAATCAATTTTTTCCATAACATCTGACGCCCACCCAGGTCTAATCAGCAGTTGAAGCCCAAGGAGGATTATGCATTGAATAACCATTTTTTTCGGTTAGCGCTCGGTTCTGTCCTGGTTTTTTCCTGTCTTGCCTGTGGGGCGGGCAAACACCCGATTTTGGCGCCCAATGAGCATCTCCAGGGGATGACCCCGGATGCCGTCCAGCGCGATATCGATGAATGCCTGCGGCTGGCCAAGGAAGCCGGGCCAGGGGCGGCCCGAGGCAAACAGATCGCCGGCCGAACTGCGGGGGGCGCCGCGGTGGGCGCGGCATCCGGGGCAGTGGCGGGGGCCATCTCCGGAGGGGCCGGACTGGGGGCGGCGGCGGGGGCGGCCGGCGGAGCCACGGCCGGTCTGTTGAGCGGGCTCTTCACGTCGAGTGATCTGGATGCCGCCCAGCAGCGGTATGCGGAGGATTGCCTCCGCCAGAAGGGGTACGACCCCGTTGGCTGGAGATAAAAGATCGCGGAACGCCGCCTAAAGGAGAGAAATGCCGCAGTCGCTAACGTCTTACATCCGCAAGACCGGGCTGACCGCGGCCATGGCCAATGCGGTGATCAATCCGGCCTTGGCCTGGCTCCTGAACCGTCAGCTGGCGGGGATGACGCCCAACCATGTCTTGACGGATACCGCGGTGACCTCAGTGGTTTTATCGCTGTTCGTGTCGGTTTGCGTCACGTGGGGGGCGGAGCGCGATCTCAAGGCCGGGCGCATCGCGCCGGCGGACCCTCATCTCCGCCCGGGTCTTCTGCTCGTGCGGCTTCCCCGCCGGGGATGGGCCTTGGGGCTGATAGTAGGGGTCGGCGGCGCCGCCGTCCTGGCGTTCCTGACGTTCTGGCTGTTTCGTCTCTTTAACGTCAGCGAACTTTCGTTTACTGCCTTTGCTTTGTTTAAAATTACCTACACTCCCCCGCTGGCTTATATCGTGGCGCGCTGGGCGATCCTGCGGCGCCTCTTGTCGGTGGGCTAGGCCGGACTCGCCTGGCGGTGGGGAGGGAGCGTTCCGGCGGCACCCCCCGGCCTCCAGCCGGCGAGGCGGCAAAGGGACAGAACCGATAGAGACGCAAACAACTGATCCGAAAGCACAGGAGGGAACGCGATGCAGATTGAGGAGTACTTCCGCGCCAAGGTGTGTGTGGTTACCGGGGCCGCGTCGGGCATCGGCTTTGCCTTCGCGGAAAGATTGCTGCAGGCGGGCGCGGTCGTCTGTCTGGCGGACCGGGATACGGAGACTCTCGACGCCGCGGTTCAACAACTTGGCAAATATGCCGGGCGGGTGCATTCCAGGTCCGTGGATGTGACGCAGCAGGAACAGGTGGAGCAATTGATTCAAGACGCCGCTTCCCGCCATGGCCGAATTGATGTCCTGTTCAACAACGCGGGCATCGGCGGCACCATGCCAATCGGCGAGGCGACCCTGGCCCACTGGCGCCGCGTCCTCGACATCAATCTTTGGGGAGTGATATACGGAATCGACGCAGTTCTGCCTATCATGCGCCGGCAGGGCGGGGGGCACATTGTCAACACCGCCTCGGTTGCCGGTCTGGTGCCCTTCCCTTACCAGGCGGTGTACGCCGCCAGCAAGTATGGGGTGGTGGGCTTGAGCGAATGCCTGCGCTTCGAACTGGCGGACGAAGGCATCCAGGTTTCCGTCGCCTGCCCGGGGGATGTCGCCACCCGGATTTATGGAACGCCAATTTTCGGGGAACGGGTGGAAGTGAAGCCCCCACCCGGCGCGATCTCGGCGGCGGAGGCCGCTGAGACCATCCTGGCGGGGGTTGCGAACCGAGAGGGCATCATTGTGCTCCCAGAGCCCGTCAGGCAATTATGGCTGAAGTATTGCCAGACGCCGGAATCCGTCCACGGCTATTTACGGGACCTGTCCCGGCAACGCCGCCAATCATACGAAACCCATGGGAGCTATTATGCTCCCGAAAAGTGACGGAGGAGTTTTGTTCGCACCCCGTTGGCGTCATTGGTTTCCTGAATGAAAGTTAAACCTTCTTTTCCCATCGCAGTAAATCGGTGACCTGGGCTAGGGTGCGGCCTTCCTTGATCTCTTCCCGGATGCGGTTTTCCTTTTCCAGGACGTCCATGGCCCGGTTGGCGTATTCCACCGCGATTTTCCGGGGCAGGACCGTCACCCCGTCGTCGTCCCCCAGGAGCCAGTCCCCGGGTTCGATCTTCTGGTTGCCGATGCGGATGGGCACCCCGATCTCCCCGAAGCCCTTGGGTTCCCCGGCGTTGGGCATCACCAGGCGGGAAAAGGCCGGGAAGCCCAGCTTGACGATGTCCCCGGAGTCCCGGATGGCCCCGTCGATGACCACCCCGGCCAGGCCCCGCTGAATGGCGGAATGGGTGGCCAGTTCGCCCCAGATGGCCGGTCCCACCCCGCCGGCGTCGATGACCAGGACGTCCCCCGGCTGGGCCTGGTCGATGGCCTCCACCGGCTTGGCCCAGTCGCCGGGGTAGGTGCGCACCGTCAGGGCGGGCCCCGCCAGGCGCATGCCCGGGGCCAGGGGCCGCAGGCCCTCCAGCACCCCGCTTCGGTGCAGGGCGTCGGAGAGATTGGCGGCGGAGACCATGGAGAGGACCCGGTGAATCTCTTCGGCCCCGACCCGCTTGAACAAGGTGGTGGGGATCACCGCGCCTTCGTCCAGGCCCCGGCGAATCTCCCGGGTGGCGGCTTCCGGGTCCAGGGCCTTGGTGATGGCCCCGCCCACGATGACGTAGGCGGCCCCGTGGGCCACGGCCGCGGCCGCGGTCTCGGAGTTGATGCCCCCGGCCACCCCCACCGGCGCCTGTACCGCCTGGCTGACCTCCTGCAGGATGGCAAAGGGGTCCCGGCCCCGCATCTGCTCATCGATGGCCACGTGCACCGTGATGTAATCCGCCCCCAGGGCCTCCACCCGCCGGGCCCGGGCCACCGGATCGGCTACCGCGATGAGGTCCACTGCGATCCTGGCCCCGTAATTCTTGCCGGTCTGGATACATTCCTCGATGGTGGCGTCGGCGGCAGTGCCCAGGACATCGACGATCTGGGCCCCGGCCTTGGCGGCGGACTCCACTTCGATGCGCCCCGCGTCCATGATCTTCATATCGGCCACCACGGTCTTGCCGGGAAAGAGTCTTTTGATCTCCCGCACTGCGTCCAGGCCCTCGCTCTTGATGAGGGGGGTGCCCACCTCGATCCAATCCACCCCGGCGGGCACGGCCCGCTGGGCCACGTGCACCGCCCGGTGTAAATCCACGAAATCCAAAGCTAACTGGAGAATTACCGTCATGGTTGATTCCTGGTCAGTTTTTTTGCGGTTAGGAAATGCGGACGCTTTTTTCAAGGATGATAGCAGTCCGCTCAATATTAGCGCAAATTCCCTTAGAAGGCTAAAAGCCTGTGCCGCTAGGATAATTTTTTAGGGGACATCGGGCCAGATGGAAGTTTGCAAATTTTTCAGAGGGGGTGGCCTCGTTGCAAAAGTTCTCTTTCACCGGCCAGTAGAAAGCGGAAGCTGTTGTTAGGGATGGCGCGTTCGGCGCAGTCCCTAACCCCCCTAACCCCTAACCCCTGCCCCTACTCCAGGTCCGCGTGGCGGTCCAGGACTTCGCCCTGGTTCTGCCCCAGTCGCCGCTGGTAGAGGATCAGCACCACCGCTTCCAGAAAGAAAAAGGCGGCCTGTTCAAACAGGCTGCCGGGGCACTGCACCGAGTGGGTTTCCTGGTTCAGGGCCAGTTTGGTGGTGCCGGGAATGCAGATGGTTACCTGGGCCTCCTGGCCGATGGTGGATTCCGGGTGGGAAGTCAGGGCCAGGGTGCGGGCGCCCACCGCGTTGGCTCGGCGTTGCATCTCCCGGGGCTGGGCCGTCTCCCCGGAGCCCGACATCACCAGGAGCAGGTCGCCGGGACGGACCCGGGGGGTAATGGTCTCCCCCACGGAATAGACGGTGAAGCCCAGGTGCATCAGCCGCATCAAAAAGCCCCGGAGGATAAAGCCGGAGCGCCCGGCGGCGCAGCCGAAGATCCGGGGGGCGGCGGAAACTTCCTGGATGAGGGTCTCGGCCATTTCAGGAGTGAGTCGGGCCAGCACGCCGCCCAACTCTTCGTGCATATGGTCCAAGGCCTGGGTGAATTTCAGCCCGTGAGCGGGCTCGGGGACTCCGGCCCCCGGAAGGGGGCGAGGCAGGCAGTCCATCTGCTTCCCTCCTTTAAGTCTCGGTCCAAACCGGGTTGGATCCAAGCTCTCCATCAAGGTGGAGGAATCTTAAGGAAAATTTAACATAAACTGGGGAAAAATACCAGAATTGTCATGCATTGCCCCCGATAAAGATTTTTTTGCCGGGAAGGTCATGGGGGGCGGGCAGGGGCGACCCGCCGGGTCGCCCCTACGGGGGGTAAGGATTTATACTCAGTTTGCTTTGAAAATCAGATAATCAAAATACTAACCCATTGATATTACATGTTAAGACTGGTTTCAAACCCGTCCCTCCCAAACGAAAATGGTATTAGCTGCGCTAGCGCGTGCTTCCGCCTGAGGCGTTCCTTGATTTAACAGGGGACGGTTCGCCGTGATTAGGCTTTTCGTGCTCATCCTTCAAATCTATCGTCGAAGACCTTCATGGCGCAGAAGCGGCCGCACATGGTGCACTGGTCTTCCTTGGCCTTGGAGAGGTCCCGGTAGCGCCGGGCTTTGGCAGGATTGACCGAGAGCCTGATCTGGGTGTCCCAGTCCAGGGCCCGGCGGGCCTGGGACATCTGTAAATCCCACTTAGCGGCCCCGGGGAAGCCCTTGGCGATGTCCGCAGCGTGGGCCGCGATGCGGGAGGCCACCACTCCGTCGATGACGTCCTCCACTTCCGGGAGTTTCAGGTGTTCGGCGGGGGTGACATAGCACAGGAACGCGGCCCCCAGGCTGGCGGCCAGGGCCCCGCCGATGGCCCCGGCGATGTGATCATAGCCCGAGGCCACGTCGGTGACCAGAGGCCCCAGGACGTAGAACGGGGCGTTGGCGCAGTATTTCTGCTGGAGACGGACATTTTTTCTGATGACCGAAAGCGGCAAATGGCCCGGGCCTTCCACCATGACCTGGACCCCCCGGTCCCAGGCCCGGCGGGTAAGCTGCCCCAGAATCTTCAATTCGTGGAGCTGGGCCCGGTCGGTGGCGTCGGCCAGGCAGCCGGGGCGCAGGCCGTCCCCTAAAGAAAGGGTGACGTCGTATTCTTTGGCGATCCCCAGCAGCCGGTCGTAGCGCTCATACAGGGGGTTTTCCTGCTGGTAGCGACGCATCCAGGCGGTGAGGAAGGCGCCGCCCCGGGAGACCACCCCGGTGACCCGTTTTTTCAGAAGGGGCAGAGCGGCCCGGGTGACGCCGCAGTGGACCGTAACGAAGTCCACCCCCTGGCGGGCGTGATGGCGCACCATATCCAGGATATCGTCGGCCTTGATATCCTCCAGGCTCTTGGCTTCGGTCATCACCTGGTAGATGGGCACGGTGCCGAAGGGCGCCGGGCACCTGCCCAGCAACGTGGTGCGGATCTTATCCAGGTTGCCGCCGGTGGACAGGTCCATGACCGCGTCCGCCCCGTATTCCAGGGCCGCGGCCAGCTTGGCCTGTTCCTTCTTCAGACTGGCGTCGTGGGGCGAGGTGCCGATATTGGCGTTGATCTTGACCCGGACGCCGGCCCCGATGGCGATGGGGGCAAGCCCCCGGTGCTCCCGGTTGGCCGGCACCGCAATGGTCCCCTGGGCCAATCCTTGCCGGATGACCTCCGGGGCCACTCCTTCTTTCAGGGCGGCCTCCTGCATGGCCGGAGTGATTCTGCCCGCTAAGGCTGCTTCCCGCTGCGTCATGAAGATATTTTATCTTAATGCCTGGTAAAAAGGAAGGGAGGGGGGATCGGGGGCCAGGCGGCTTATGGCGTTTTCTGGTAGCGGCGCGCCCTGCTGAGGGCGGACAGGCAGGTCCGCGACAAAAATGTTTCCAGGACAACCGCCCACGGCTGTCCTTCCTTCATTGGACCTAATCCTCAAACAGCAGGCCACCCAGCTCCGGCCAGCCCTGGACTTCCGGAAAGGGGTGGGGCCGGCGGTTCCAGGGTTGGGCGAAGACGATGGGGGTGATGCCGTGGCCGGCCAGTTGGAGGCAGGTTTCCAGGCGGTCTTCCACAAAATACTGGATGCCGTGGTCTTGAAGGTAATGGATCTTGGCGTCGGGGTCGCCGGTGGCCAGGACCCGGATAGACGAAGGCGGCACCGAGGCCAGGTGCCGCTGCAGCCAGTGTTCGATGGGCCTTCGCCGGTCCCGGGCGGTGACGAACAACAGCGGCGTTTCCTGGGCCAGGCGGGTTAAGACCGGCACCGCGTGGGGGAAGGGGGCCACCGGCAGCTCATGGGGGCGGTCGATGAGCTCCCGGATGAGTTCGTCAATGATCCAGGCGGGGAGGTCCAGGCAGTCTTCCAGAAAAAAGGTGGTGATGTGTTCGTAGCGCAAGTGATGCCCCTGGTTATACCGCTCCCGGGCCAACTCCAGAAAGGTGGTCATGATGTCGGCCACCACCCCGTCGATATCAAAGGCCAGGCGGTCCCTGGGGATTTGGGTGGGCAAGATTTTGGACGTCGTAAGTTTATGGCTCATGGGAACCGGCAACACTCCTTACACAGTAAGTCATTACATCAAGGGAACAACCAACCCTTACGGTATGTAAGTCCCCCTGTGGAAAAGAGGGGAAAAGGCGGGGGTTTTCATGTCATAGCAAAGATGAAACCTACCACTAGGGCGCGTCTTACGCGCCAGAAACGGCGGCCACAGGCCGCCCTAGACCAACTTCTAAGGACAGCTCCTCCTGGGCCTGGGGCCCGCCTGTAAATGCTGAAAAGTGGAGCAGAATGGGGCGGGCACTGCCCCCCATCCCCCTGGGTTTTTTGGTGCGTAAGACGCACCCTACGATAAACTTTTCGCAGCAGACAGGATCGCCAAAATCTCTTCCTCGGTAAGATCATACCAATTTTCGTAGGCGTCGGCCACGGCAAAGGAAAAACCGCCACGGACGTTAAGGCAGTAGAGCTCATCCACCAAAGGGAGCATCTCCCAGACAGTGCGCTCGGAGGCGGTGGGCACCGCCACGACGAGCCGCTCGGCCCCCCGGCCCTTCAGGAACTGGATGGCCGCCCGCATGGTATAGCCCGAAGCCAGGCCGTCATCCACCACTATGGCCGGGAGGCCGTTCAGGCGGGGATAAGGCTTGCCCTCCCGGAGCCGGGCTTCCCGCTGCCGGATGACCGCGGCCGTCTTGGTTATCTGGGCCTCGATCTCCTCGGGGGTCAGCGGCATGCGGCGCAGCAAGTCTTCATTCATGATGGCCTGGCCGCCGGGGTCCAGGGCGCCGAAGCCGGCCTCGGTAGTCCAGGGGAACTGGATTTTGCGGACAATGAGGAGGTCCAGGGGAATCGACAGGCTGCGGGCGATCTCCACCGCTACCGGCACTCCCCCGGCGGGAATGGCAAAGAGACGCACCTCCCGCCCTTGATAGCCGGTCAGGTGACCGGCCAACTGCTGGCCGGCGCTGGTGCGATCGAAAAAAACATGGAATCGATCCCTTAAGGCCGGGGCTTCGATGAGGTTTCCCATTGCTGGATAAAATCCTCTTCCAGGGCGCCAACGCCTCGGCGAAACTCAGCCTGGGAGAGACGGGCCCCGGTCAGTCCTCCCTTGAAGCTGATCTCAGATAGATAAGGCCGGCCACCCTGGGGCTCCAGGAGCAGATCCAGGACGGCATAGGGGAACCTCCCCCGGGCCATCACGTCTCGGCAAAAATGCAGGACTTCCGGCGAGAAAGCCGCGGGCTTAGACGACCCTCCCTGAAAAAGATTCTTGCGAAAGCTGTGGGGATTGAGCCGTTCATAGGCCTCGCCGTAATCGCCCAGGATCACCACCCGCAGGTCCCGGGCGCCCTTCAGGAAAGGCTGAACCACCACGGGATAAGTGAGCCCCTGGAGGGCCGCCAGGCTGTAAAGGGTTTCCAGGGAGGGCCAGAGACTGACCCCCAGACCCAGGTGGGCCCGATCCCGCTTGGCGACCACTTCCTCCCGGGTCTGAAAGGCGGGGAGGGCCCGGGCCAGATCCGCCAGGTTATAGGCCACAAAACTGCCGGGGACCAGGTAATCAGCCAGCACCTCGGCCTGGGCCACCTTGGAGCGCCCCAGAAGTTGGGACAACACCGGGGGAAAGAAAGCCACGCCTCGATCCGCCAGGTTAAGGACTTTGATCTCTTCCCCCGGGCGCAAGGAAACCACCCCGATGATCGCGTCCCCGGCAGCCAACCGCCCATAGTGGAGGCGAAAATCAGTGATAGTGCGAATAAGCAGAGGTTCCCTGGCCATTATCCTTACTGGCGGGTCTGATCAGGCTGGCCTTCTGGTGGAAGGCCAGGGTTTCTTTCATTAATTTTAATATCTTTTTTTCCGACTTTCGGGGGACATAAATATCATAGTAATCCACCTGGGCGATCCGGCGCCAATCCCGGTTGATCAGGGCCGGGGGATAGACCTGTTTGAACACGCTTTTGCCGAAACTGCCCAGGATCAGGAGGTCGGCCTCTACCCGGTTGAATTCGTAGGGCCGCCCCCGGGGATTGAGCAGCACCACCCGGTCCGGGGTGGATTCCACAAAGAAATACGACGGCATCAGATGGATCTGGTGGTCATCGTCCAGAAAGATCAATTCATATTCCGGGGTTTCGATGAGACAAGCGGTGGGCACATGGGTGCGGAGATAGTGCACCAGACGCACCGGCGCGGAGCTTTGGCAGGTAAGGGCCTGCTTGAAGTAATCCAGGCCGTCGAAGGAGCAGAACAATATCAGAGAACTCGCCAAGATTCCGGGGGCCACCCACCGGGGCGGCCGGGTGAACACCCCGGCAGTCAGCCGGGCCGTAGCCTGGCGGAGGAAATGGGCCGCCAGGGGGCACGCGAGAAATAACGCCGGCAGGGCGAAACGATGCCAGTAAACCGCGGTCAGGTAAACCCCGCTCCAGAGGAAAAAGTTCCAGATCCACAATTTTATTCCAGGGGAGGGGGTTTCTTTTTTCCAGATCCAGCCGGCCCCCAGACATCCCAGCCAGAAGAGGGGCTCCTGCAGCAGGAACAAGAGACTCTCGGGGTAGAGGCGGCCGATGGTAAGCGGGGTAAAGAACTCGTGGCACAGGAGCTTTTTCTGCTCCAGGAAATGGAGGACGGCGCCGGTCAGGCTCCCCAGGATTACCGCCTTGAGGACCAGGTAGGCCAGCAGGGGCAGGGCCACGCCGGCGCCGAAGGCCAGGACCCTGAGGACCAAGCGGCGAGGGTCGTCCCAGCTCTGTTGGGCCAGGAGCGCCAGGGGCGGCAGGAAGGCCAGGCCGTAAAATTCCTTGGCGTCAAAGGCCAGCCCCAGGAATATCCCCCCCAGCACCAAGGGCCAAAGGAGGCGGCTCTCCAGAGCCCGGCTGAGACAATACATGGCGCAGAGGAAGAGCCCCAAGGCGGGGATATCCCCCAAGACCGAGCGGCCCCAAAAAAGGGCATCGGTGCCCAGGAAGGCCAGGGCCACGCCCAACAGCGCCGTGCCCGGCCCCCAGAGGCGCCGGGCCCCCAGAAACAGGGCCAGGAAGGTGAGGACCAGGAAGGCCCCGGCCACCAGCCGGCCGGAGGTCAGGCTGACTCCCAACAGCTTGTAGGCCAGGGCTACGGGCAGAATCACCGCCGGCCCGGCGCTGATCCGAAAGTCCAGGTCGCTCAGTTGATCGGGACTTTGCACCGTAAAGGCGTAGCGGTCATGCTGGGCCAGATTGGCGGCAGTTTCCGAAAAGATGCCCTCATCCCACCAGATGGTGGGGTAATTGGCCAAATTGTAGAAGCTGCCTATCAGGATCAGAAGACCCAGCAGCAGCCCGAACCACAGGAACAGGCCCCCGGGCTCGGGAGATTCTTTATGGGGCTTCACAAAGGATCATCGCCTCACGATTACGAACTTTCAAGGTGGCAAACCTTGCTGTTGGCTTTTCTAAAAAAAGCCCGCTCTATTATAGGGCAGGCTTCTTTTATAAACCAAGTAAATTTAGAGGTTGGTGACCAAAATGCTGAAAATTACAATCCGACAATATTCCGGTGCAGTTCCTTGGTTTTTTCCATCCGGGCCTGATCCCGCTCCGCCACCAGGGTGGCCAGGCGGTCCTGTATCTTTTGATAAAAGATCCCATTGATGTCTTCGCCCCGCAGGTGGGCGTCGATGAGTTGCCGGTAACAGCCGATCATCCGGGAGATCATGGATACCGCATACTCCCGGCCCTGAACCTTCACCGTGGCCAGTCCCAGGTCCAGGTAGGCCTTCAACTCATCTCCCAGGATACCGAAGGCCACGTTGGGTTGTTTCCGGATGCGCTCGTTAATGGCTTCGATTCTTTCCTGGGGTTGACCCCGCTTGAGTAAAAGCTTGCGGCGCTGCTCGTCGGTGAGGAGGCACAACCGGAAACAACTGCCGCTCCGGTCGGGCCAGCCTTCGTATTCCACCACCTCGTTGCCCTCTTCATCCCGGTAAACCTTGCGGATGTAAGAGTCGGCAATGAGTTCGTGGAACATGCAATTTCCCACCCCGCCGATGCAGCGGTTGCCGTGGATCAGGACCTCGGTCTTGAGTCCCAGTTCGTCGGCTGCGCGTTTGAACCGGGCCAGCTTCTCCACCGTATTGATTTCGGTGGAAGCCACCAACTGGGTGGCCCCGTAAGACTTAAACCGGGTCATCTCCTCCTGGGTCTGGATGTTGCAGCCGACGCTGGCGTGGATGACCAGTTCCGGAAAACGCCGGTGAATCTCCTGCATCACCGCCGGGGTTTTGACAATCACCCCTTCGATCCCGAAGTGGGCGTACTTCTCAACCTTTCGCACCACCAGGGAAAATTTTTCCGCGGGGATTTCGGCGTTCAAGGCCACCCGGACTTTCCCCTGGTATTTGGCGGCAATGCCAACCGCTTCCCTGATCTGGCTGTCTTCCAGTTCCCAGGCGCATTTTCGACGGCTAAAGCCTTTTGCCCCAACATAAACGGCATCGGCGCCGCTCTGAAAAACCCCCTCCACCATTTCCAGGCTGCCGCCCGGAGCTAATAGTTCATTGATCATTGTCTCACCACACCTCCCTGAGCCTCTGTCACAAAGGTCCCTCGGCTCTGCGACTTCCTTACGCCAGTGCCTGTGGTAACCCCCAGGAATGGTGGGTTCCTGCCTCGCGCCTTTTTCCCGCCGAATTCTCCCGCTTGCCGGGTTCGGCAGGAAATATGATGCTTAAGGTTCTCTTTTGCTATATTTTATGTCTAATGCGGGTTTATTTCAATCAATATTCATAAAAAATTTGTACCAATAGTCACAAACTATCCAGCCCAAAGAAATTACCCCTCTGGGCCAGAATTATGTTGCATCCTGCAACATAATAATCCGCAATACCACCTGGGCGCCGGCCCGGCCGGAGGCCTCCCGATCCTTGGTTATACCGCGCCCCCTCGGCTCTGAGCCCAGCCCCTCTTTTCTGGCTAAGCCCAATACTCTTCACTCAAGCCGGTTGATTCTTTTTATCGTAAGGGGGGGAGACCCCGCCCCTACGGGGTGCTTAAGTGAACGCCATCAGGGCTAAGCCCGGAGATAGGAGATGGCCAGGACAAAAAAAAGCCCGACCTCCACCGCCCAGGTGAGCAGGTAGATCAGGAGCTCCATCTTGGAGCTGTAGTCTTCCTCCAATAAAATACGATTGGGCTCCCTCAGGATATCCCAGGACCGGATTTCTTTTTCTGCGGTCATGATCGTTCCTCTTCTAGATGAATTCAGCCAGCAGCGCCGCCACGGGGCGCTCCGGTGATTGTTCCACCAAAGGGCCGGCCTGCAGGGCCGGATAGAGCTCTTCCAACGTGGGCCGGGGATGGCGGTAAATCACCCCGATGGGGATGCGGTCCCCCCACTCCTTGGCCTTCCGGTAGGCCCAGAGTTCGTTTTCCGGGTCATAGCCCGGCTCCTCTTCCACGTGATAGACCCGTTGGTCGTACCAGGCGTAGGTGTTGATCTTATTGAACGAAACGCACGGCTGCAAGACTTCCAACAAGGCAAAGCCCTTATGGCTCAAAGCCTGTTTATACAAACCGGTGAGGTGGTCCACGCGGCCGGCAAATCCCCGGCCCACCCAGGAGCAATCCTGGGCCACCGCCAGGGCCAGGGCGTGCAGGGCCGGATAGGGCACCCCCCGGGGCTGGAGCAGGGTCTTATGGCCTTGATCGGTGGTGGGGGAGGCCTGGCCCTTGGTCAGAGCGTAAATCTGGTTGTTGTGCACCACCAGGGTGAGATTGGGGTTGCGCCGGAACGCGGCCAGAAGGTGGTTGCCCCCTTCGCCGTAACAGTCCCCGTCCCCGGCCGTGGCCACCACCGTCAGCTTCTGGTTGGCCAGGCGAATCCCGGTGGCCACCGGCAGGGTGCGGCCGTGCAAGCCGTTGAAGGTGTTGCACTTAAGATAGTGGGGGAATTTCCCCGACTGGCCGATCCCCGAGACCACCGCCAGCTCTTCCGGGCGAATTTCCAGTTCCGCCAGGGCCTGCTTGAAGGCCTTGAGCATCCCGAAATTGCCGCAACCCGGGCACCAGGCCGGCTCGATTCCCTGATATATTTCCAGAGGCAGCACCGCCATTTCCTCAGGCCTGTCCGGCCAGCCCCCGGAGGATATACTCGGGGGTCAAGGGGGCCCCGTCATACTTGAGCACCAGATGATCCGCCCGAACGCCGGTTTCCTGGCGCAGCAGGCGGTTAAACTGGCCGGTGGCGTTCATCTCCACCAGCACCAGCTTTTGGGGACTTCCCAGGGCCGCAGCCACCGCGGCGGCGGGAAAGGGCCACAGTTCGCTGAAGTGCACCATCCGGGCCGGGGTCTGCTCGGCGTTGAGGCGGGCCGCAGCTTCGGCCACCGGCCCCAGGCCGGAGCCCCAGCAGGCCAGGGTCAGGGGGGCGTCCGCCGGGCCGGCGGTGGTGACGCCGCCCAGTTCCTGGGCCAGGGCCTTGAGCTTGCCCAGGCGCTTGTCGTGCATCCGGACCCGCACTTCCAGGTCCTCGGTGAGATGGCCGTCCGGCGTGTGTTCATCGGAGTCCGCCACCACCACCGGGCCGAAGCCAGGGAGGCGCCGGGGCGAGACGCCGTCGGCGGTCAGGGCGTAACGCTCATACGGGCCGGAGGCCGGGCCGGTCTCCAGGGCCCGGTGAATTTCCACTTCCTGGGGAAAATCTCCCGGCTCCTGGGTGACGTTGGTGTCCCCGAAGTATTGATCCGTGATCATAATCACCGGCAGTTGATAGCGGTCCGCCAGGTTGAAGGCCCGAACCGCCAGGGCGAATCCCTGGGCGGGGCTGCCCGGGGCCAGGACCGCCCGGGGGAAGTCCCCCTGGCCGCAGGACAACAGAAAACTGAGGTCGCCCTGCTCGGTGCGGGTGGGCAAGCCGGTGCTGGGGCCGGGACGCTGGGACTCCACGATGACCAGGGGGGTTTCGGTGCCGCCCGCCAGGCCCAGGGCTTCCACCATCAGGGCAAAGCCGCCCCCGGAGGAGCCGGTCATGGCCCGGACCCCGGCGTAGGAGGCCCCGATGGCCAGGTTGATGGCCGCGATCTCGTCTTCCGCCTGCTCCACCACCACTCCCCAGCGCTCGGCCCGGCTGCCCACCGCGTTGAGGACGCTGCTCCAGGGGGTCATGGGATAGCCGCAGAGGAACTGCAGGCCCGCGGCCAGGGCCCCCAGGGCCACCGCCTCGTGGCCGCTCAACAGCAGCCGGGGCTGGGGCGGCGCCGCCATCCCCGCCAGGGAATGATGGTTGCCCGCGGCCGCGCCCTGACGGTGCCCCTGGGCTGCGGCCAGGCGGTTCCACTCCACCACCTGCGCGCCTTTGTCCTGGAAGGCCTCTTGTAAAAGGACCACAAAGGGTTCCAGGGGCAGCTTCAGGAGCCCTAAAATGGCCCCGGAGGCCCCGGCGTTGATGGCCACTTCCGCGGCCTGGCGGTCGGGGAGCAGCTCGCCGGCCTTGAGGGCCAGGGTGTGGACCCCGGCCGGCAGGTCGCTGACCTCTGACGCATCGTAAATGATCACCCCTTGCCGGGAGACTTCGTCCCGGTGCAGGGAAATGGATTCCTGGTTCAGGGCCACCAGCAGATCAATGCCTTCCCGGGAGGACGCCAGGGGCTGATCGGAAACCCGGAGGCGGTTGAAGAGGTGGCCGCCCCGGATGCGGGACTGGTAGTCCTGGACGTACAGGACGTAAACGCCCTGCCGCACCAGCACCCGGGCCAGCAGCCCCGTAATGGTATGGACCCCCTGGCCTGCGGCCCCGGCGATCACTATGTTCAGGTCAATGAGCATATCTCAACCTCTCCCGGTTGAAACCGGGCCGCCTTTTTATCATTACCCGCCTGCCGGGGAATGTCAATACTTATCCCAGGCTCCCTGGCGCCAATTCGCTACCTGAATTTTCCGGATACCGGCCGCTACAACTGCACGGTATTGGTTGCCCGAGAAAGCAAACCCTTTATTATACTTTAGTCCTTATTGGGCGGTTAAAAACTTCTCCAGGCTCTCCCGGTTTTCCACGTTATGAAAACTCTCGGGGGGTTCCTGGGGCAGGATCTTGCGCACCAGGCCCTTGAGGACGTTTTTGGGGCCCACCTCCACCCAGGTGTCCACCCCGGCGGCTTTCAGATTGAGGATGAGGTCGGCCCAGCGCACCGGGCTGGTGAGCTGTCGGCCCATGGCCGTCCGCAGCCGGGCCGGGTCCGTCTCCGGAGCCGCGGTGGCGTTCAGGTAAATGGGCCGGGTCGGCGCCTGAAAATTCAAGGCGTCCATGAACGCGGCGAAATCCGGGGCGGCTTCCTCCATCAACGGCGAATGCCAGGCCCCGGAGACTTTTAAGGGCACCACCCTGGCTCCTTCGGCCTTGGCCAGATTTCCCGCCCGGGCCACCATTTCCGGGGCGCCTGAAATCACCGTCTGCTCCGGGGTATTGAAGTTGGCCAGGGCGATGGGGCCTTTCTTGGTCAGGGGATGGACCAAACCCTTCAGTTTCTCCGGGGTGAGGCCGATGACCGCGGCCATGGCGCCGGGATATTTGGTGGCCTCCCGGTGCATGAGGCGGCCTCGGGCGGCCACCGCCGCCAGGGTGTCGGCGGCGCTGAGCACCCCCGCGGCAAAAAGGGCGCTGTATTCCCCCAAACTGTGGCCGCACACCGCCCCGGGCTGCACCCCGGCGGCGGCCAGGGCCCGGCAGAGACAGAGATTGACCACCGTGACCGCGGGCTGGAGATTCACCGTCAGGGTGAGTTCCTCCATGGGGCCGGCAAAACACAGTTTTTGCAAGGGGAGACCGGTGGTCTCCTCCGCCAGTTTGAACAGGTCCCGGGCCCCGGGGTCGGCCTCGAACAGGTCCCGGCCCATGCCCACGTACTGGGAACCCTGCCCGGGGAACAGAAAAGCCATGCGTGGCATATTCACCTCAAAAAAGAAATTAGTTGAAACAAGTTCTGAAACTTCTCGATTTCGGCCTGGACGTCCGGCCGGGTCACCACCGCCGAGATGGCGCAGACCCCGTCGGCCCCGGCCCGGATGACCTCGGGGGCGTTGGCCAGGGTGATGCCGCCGATGGCAATCAGGGGGAGGGAGACCCGCCGGCGGATTTCCGCCAGGAGGGCCACCCCGGCGGGGGCACCGGCGTCGGCCTTGGTGGCGGTGGCGAAAATGGGGGACACTCCCAGGTAATCCGCGCCGCCCGCCTGGGCCGCCAGGGCTTCGGCCAGGGTGCTCACCGTGATCCCGATGATTTTTCCCGGCCCCAACAGCCGCCGGGCCTCGGGTAAGGGCAGGTCCTCTTGTCCCAGGTGGACGCCGTCGGCGCCCGCCTCCAGGGCGACGTCAATCCGGTCGTTGACCAGGAACCGGATACTGCGGCAGAGCTCCCGCAGCCGCCGGGCTTCGGCCACCAGGTCCCGAATACGGCCCCGCTTCTCCCGGTACTGCACCACCCGGACCCCGGCGGCCACGGCCCGGGCGACATCGCTTTCGTTCCCGGCCCGGCTCAGGCGGGCATCGGTGATGAAATAGTACCCCCTCATCCGGTGACCCGCTGCCGGGCCGTCAGGGTCGCCTCATCCAGACCGGCCAGGCAGTCAAAGAGTTTTATCTTGAAAGCGGCGGGCCCCGGGGTGAGTTCGGCGGCCAGTTCCGCGGCGACGTTGAAGCAGACCAGGCCGGCGGCCGCGGCCCGACACAGGTCCGGCTCCACTGCGGTAAAGGCGCCCATCACCGACGCAGCCATGCAGCCGGTGCCCACCACCCGGGACATGAGGGGGTGGCCGTTGTGGACCACGCACCGCCGGCCGCCGTCCACCACCAGGTCCTCCGGGCCGGTGATGACCACGGTGCAGCGCCGCCGGCGGGCCAGGTCCTGCCCCACCGCCTTGAGGTCCGCCTCCACCCGGGCGGCGTCCACCCCCTTGGTCTGCACCTTAACGCCGCTGATCCGGGCCACCTCCGAGGCATTGCCCTTGATCAGGTCAATCCTCACTTCCTCCAGAAGCTCAAAACATTTCCGGTCCCTCAAGCAGGTGGCCCCCGCGCCGCACACGTCCAGAATCACCGGAATCCCCTGGTCGTTGGCGGTGCGGGCCGCCAGCTTCATGGCCTCCACCATCTCCACCGTCAGGGTGCCGAGATTGAGGACCAGGGCGGCCGCCAGCCGGGCCATCTCCTGGACCTCTTCCGGGGCATGGGCCATGACCGGGGAGGCGCCCAGCACCTTAACTATCTGGGCGCAGTCATAGATGGTGACCCAGTTGGTCAGGTGATGGATCACCGGACTTTGGCTCCGCACCCTGTCCAGCAGGGCGAAGGGATTCAGCTCGAGGGTGGGCATGACGGAATCCGAAAATAAATTTTTCCCATTATACACGTATACACGCTAGGTTTCACCCGGGCAAAAACCAGTCTGAAGCCGATGGCTGAAAACAGAGTTCCTCTGCTCCGGCGGGACTACATTTATGAAAACCGGGCCCTTGGTGCAATACTTGACATTAAGGGGGGGGTTCGATATTTTTAACGCAATTTCATTCTCAAAAAGGACCCGCCATGGCACTGGATGAAGTTCTCATTACCCGGGCGATTATCGAACGGTTTACCGAAAAACTCCTGGCCCACGTGGACCTGGAAGTGGCCGTGGTGGGGGGCGGCGTCTCCGGGCTGGTGGCCGCCTGGAGGCTGGCCGGGCAGGGCCACAAGGTGGCCGTGTTCGAACGCAAACTGAGCATCGGCGGCGGCATGTGGGGCGGCGGCATGATGTTCAATGAAATCGTGGTCCAGGAAGAGGCCAAGCCCGTGATGGACGAATTGGGGATTCGCCTGCGGCCCATTTTTGATCATTATTACACCGCCGACGCCATCGAGGCCGTCACCACCCTGGGCTCCCAGGCGGTGAAGGCCGGGGCCACAGTGTTTAACTGCATCACCGTCGAGGACGTCATGGTTCGGGAAGACCGGGTCACCGGCCTGGTGATCGGCTGGACCGCGGTGGAGATGGCCCATCTCCACGTGGACCCCCTGGTGATCCGGGCCGCATGCACCATAGACGCCACCGGCCATGACCTGGAGGTGGTGAAGGTGCTGCTGCGCAAAAATCAGCCCCTGGAACTGCTCACCCCCACCGGCGGGATCGGCGGGGAGCGCTCCATGTGGTCGGACCGGGGAGAAAGGGGCACCGTGGAGAACACCCGGGAGGCGTATCCGGGTCTCTTTGTCTCCGGGATGGCGGCCACCGCCACCTACGGGATCAACCGCATGGGGGCCATCTTCGGGGGCATGATCCTTTCCGGCCTCAGGGTTGCGGACTTGATTCACGATCGGCTGACCAAGGAAGGCTAAATACTATGGCGGCAAACTATAAGATTAAATGCGAAGCGATTCAGGTGAAGACCGATATCGGCTACTGTCCCGGTTCGGCCAAATGCCGGGAGGGTGAAACTTATACCATCGGCCCCCGGACCCCTTCGCCCGGCATGTGTTGCCGGGCCTTCAGCGCCATCCATCCCATGGCGCTGGCCATGCGGTTCTCGGATACCATGCTGTGCGAAAAGACGCCTGGTCAGGTGGAAGTCACCTGTCCGGATGGGTTTGTGGTTTTCCGGCTTTCCAGAATAACCCAAGGTTGAATTTCCTCAGGTCGCCAGGCCCGCCATTCTTGTCGTTCCGGGAGTTCTCGTGGAATACGAAGCGGTCATCGGATTGGAAATTCACGCCGAGCTGCTCACGGCCAGCAAGATTTTCTGCGGCTGCGCCACTGCGTTCGGGGCCCCGCCCAACACCCAGGTGTGCGAGGTCTGCCTGGGGATGCCCGGCTCCCTCCCGGTCCTGAACCGCAAGGCCCTGGAGTTCGCCCTGAAAATGGCCCTGGCCACCAACTGCCGGGTCAATCCTGAGTCGGTCTTCGCCCGGAAAAATTATTTTTATCCCGATCTGCCCAAAGGCTACCAGATTTCCCAATACGAACTGCCCCTGGCCGAGCACGGCCGCCTGGATATCAGGGTCAACGGCAAAGCCCGGCGCATCGGCATCACCCGCATCCATATGGAGGAAGATGCGGGGAAGCTGATTCACAGCGAGTCCCGGCCGGTGAGCCTGGTGGACTTCAACCGCACCGGGGTGCCCCTCATCGAGATCGTCAGCGAACCGGATATGCGCACCCCCGAAGAGGCGGTGGAGTACTTCAAGGGCCTGCGCAATATTTTATTATATCTGGAGATCTGCGACGGCAACATGGAGGAGGGGTCGCTCAGGTGCGACGCCAACATCTCCCTGCGTCCCGTGGGTGACACCAGGCTCGGCACCAAGGCGGAGCTTAAAAATATGAACTCCTTCCGGTTCGTCAAGGCGGCCCTGGAGTACGAGATCAAACGGCAGCGGGCCCTCTTGGCCGCAGGCCGGGAAATCATCCAGGAAACCCGCTTGTGGGATCAGGCCGCCGGCCAGACCGTGTCCATGCGGGGCAAGGAAGAGGCCCACGACTACCGGTACTTTCCGGACCCGGACCTGGTGCCGGTGAGAATCGACGCCGACTGGCTGGAAACCTTGCGGCAAGAATTGCCGGAATTGCCGGCGGCCCGCCTGGCCCGGCTGCAGGCCCACTACGATCTGCCCGAATACGACGGCGAGGTGCTGACCAGCGATAAGGCCCTGGCCGATAATTTCGAGGCCACCCTAAGGGAGTTTCCTCACCTGAACCCCAAACAGGTGAGCAACTGGTTCATGATGGATCCGGCTGCCATGGCGACCCTGCCCCCGTCAACCTCGGGACGTTTGCTGACTTTGGTGGACAAGGGCGCCATCAGCCGAAGTCAAGCCAAGGCGGCATTAAAAGAAGTGCTGGCCACCGGCAAGGACCCGGAAGTGATCATTCAAGAGCAGGGGATGGTGCAAATCAACGACGCCTCGGCCCTGGAAGCCGCGGCCCGGGAAATTCTCGAAGCCAACCCCCGGGAAGTGGCCAACTACAAGGCGGGCAAGACCAAGGTCATGGGGTTCTTCGTGGGCCAATTGATGAAAAAGACCAAAGGCCAGGCGAACCCGCAACTGGCTAATGAGATTTTTCAGCGCCTCTTAACCTCTTAGCGACCTTGCGCCTTTGCGACTTTGGGTGAAATGTTCTCTCGCCAAGACGCCAAGACGCCAAGGCGCCTTCAGGAGTGGAAATGATCCCTTACTGCAGCATCTGTTGGGATGTGGATAAAGTCAAGCTGCTGGATCAGCGGCGGTTGCCCGCACAAGAATTGTACCTGGAAATCAAAGATTATCACGATATCATCGAGGCTATCCGCACCCTGGCCATCCGGGGGGCCCCGGCCATCGGGGTGGCTGCGGCCATGGGCGCGGCCCTGGGGGCCCTGGAAATAGAAACAACGAACTCTCAGGAGTTCCTGGCGCGTTTCCAAAAAATCTGTGAGGAAATCGCCCAGGCCCGGCCCACCGCGGTGAACCTCTTCTGGGCCCTGAAGCGGGTGCAGCGCCTGGCCCAGGCCCACGCCCAGGAGCCGGTGGCGGCCCTGAAAGACTACTTGGTGGCCGAGGCCCAGGCCATGCTGAAGGAAGATGAAACCATCAACCGCCACATGGCCCAGGCGGGACAGGTCCTGATCCACGACGGCCACCGGGTTCTGACCCACTGCAACACCGGGGCCCTGGCCACCGGGGCCTACGGCACCGCCCTGGGGGTCATGCGGGCCGCCTGGGAGGCCGGCAAGCGCTTTTCCGTCTGGGTGGACGAAACCCGGCCCCTCCTGCAAGGGGCCCGGCTCACCACCTGGGAGTTGGGCAAGCTGGGGATTCCCTATACCCTTATCCCCGACGGGGCCGCGGCCACTTTGATGCACCAGGGGAAGGTGGACCTGGTCATCCTGGGGGCGGACCGCATCGCCGCCAACGGCGACACCGCCAACAAGATCGGCACTTACAGCCTGGCGGTCCTGGCCCGCCATCACGGCCTCCCCTTTTACGTGGCCGCGCCCTTGTCCACCTTTGATTTCTCCATTCCCGACGGCGATCACATCCCGGTGGAAGAGCGGGCCGCGGAAGAGGTGACCCATCTCTGGGGCCAGGCGGTGGCCCCGGCCGACGCCCCGGCCCTGAACCTGGCCTTTGACGTCACCCCCCATGACTTGATCGCCGCCATTGTCACGGAGAAAGGCATCATGGAGCCGCCTTTCTCTTCCACTCTGAAACCCTACCGCCACACCCGGGAGTAAGCCGATGGGACTTGTCTGGCGATTTCTGCTGGTGATGTTAAGCGTGGGCCTGGCCCAGCCGGTTATGGGCGCCGGCCCTTACAACGTCCAGTTTCCGTCTACTTCCCAAGGCGTCGACCCGCAGGCCGTCACCGTGGTCGGCAGCGTGCAACATTACCGCATCAAGAAAGGCGACGATCTCCTGGAGCTGGCCCGGCACTACGGTCTGGGCTATTCGGAGATCGGGGTCATGCACCGCGACTGGGACCCGTTCCTCCCTCCCGTGGGCGCCGAGATGATCATCCCCACCAGGTGGATCGTGCCCCACAACCGGGGCAATCAGATCATCGTCAATACCGGGGAGATGCGCCTTTACTATTTTAAAGGCGACAACCAAGTCTACACCTTTCCCATCGGCATGGGGGTGCTGGATTTCCGGACCCCCCAGGGGAAATTTCGGGTGGTCCGCAAGGTGGCGAACCCTTCCTGGAGCATCCCCAAGTCCTTGCAGGCCAAATACGGGATGGCGGTGATGCCGCCCGGCCCCGATAACCCCCTGGGGGAATACAAGCTCAGCCTCTCCTGGGGCGACTATGCCATCCACGGCACCCACATGCCCCTGGGGGTGGGGCGCCTGGTGAGCCACGGCTGCACCCGCATGTATCCCGAGCATGTCCAGAAGCTGTTTCCCATGGTGCCGGTGGGCGCTTCGGTGGAGTACATCTATGAACCGGCCAAGATCGGCTTCCGCCAGGGCCGCATTTATCTGTCGGTGCACGAAGACGTGTATTTCAAAATCCGCTCCATGATCCTGCACGTGCTGAACTTGCTGGAACAGCGGGGTCTGGCGGATCAGGTGAACATGCGCCGGGTGATGCAGGTGGTGGAGGAGCAATATGGCAACCCGGTGGACGTCACCAGCGGCGCACCCTGAACCGGCGGCTTGGCCCTGAACCCTTCCTTCCCCTGACAAGCGCACGAATGTTTATGGATGACGTGATATGCTAGAAGTTCGTCATGGGCCTGGCGGCCCACCCACAAAGCATGAAAAGTATTGGCGGCACAGGTTTTTAACCTGTGCTTGGACAGCCGAGGGCGGCTGTCCCACATTTACATAACGAACTTTTCAGGACAGTTTAATTATAGACGGCCGGCGCCCCGGCCAAGTCATCCTATCTCGGCGTGAATTTCACCTCAATCAACTAGAGAAGACGCCAATTCCCTTGGACGGAAAAGGGACAGGTCCCCAAAAAGCAGAAGGTGTGGTGAGCGTTGCTCTCCCACACCCTCTGAATCTGGGTAAAATGGGGTTAACCCCCGATAAGTCCAATTACGCTTTACTTCGGCGCTTTTACCTTCTTTTTGGCTTTTTTGGCCTTTTTGCCCTTCTTGGCCTTTTTGCCTTTGGCGTACTTTACTTTGGCGCACACTTTTTCTGCCGCGTCTTCGGCCCGGGCGGCCGCCGCTTCAGCCTTGTTGGCAGCTGCGGAAGCACGAGGCACAGGGACTTTGGCATCTTGTGCGGCCGCTTCAGCCTTTACTACCGACGCGGCTGCCCGATCTGCAGAAGCCTTAGCTTGCTGTGAGTACATTGCACACTGATCATAGTACTTTTGGCAGCAGCCAGCACCTCCCAGCACCAGGGCAAAGACCGCGAGGAGAGCCAAGGCATAGCCTTTTCTCATTGCCTTCCTCATCGATTACCCCCTTTCGGAGAGA
>Ga0172375_10002870_pt1 | contig 26547 bp, 26 predicted proteins | sample LakKiv1m_FD_114537 | JGI IMG/M metagenome (GOLD analysis project Ga0172375, IMG submission 114537) | Freshwater microbial communities from Kabuno Bay, South-Kivu, Congo - kab_092012_11.1m | ecosystem: Environmental > Aquatic > Freshwater > Lake | place: Democratic Republic of the Congo...
CAAAAAAAATCTTGCGAATATATTGCGGATATGCCTATTTATAACACACAGATATTCAAACAGCATACCCCAAAATAGCCATCGCCTCTGCAAGCCTTTTATCGGTCTACCAAAAATTTTTCCTACGTAGGCATCCCAAGAACCATAATCAGGCAATCGCCTGATATGAACCAAACGTTCCGTAATCTGCGCAAACTCTCCCAGGAGGGAAAGCTCAAAAAGTAAAATATTATCAGAGCCCGCTATTTCACTAAAAAGTTTCGTCTTTTTTAATGCTTCAGCCCTTATGAGCCCATATATTGGATAAGCATACTGCATACCCCATAGTATCACATGGCATCGCGATACCCTATCTAATCCGCGACTATCAGGACCTCTTAATATCAAATTTAAACTATTTCCATCCGCATCTATGCAATCTGCCAATGAATAACATAAAACAACCGCGGATTCCTGTTCCAAAATTTCTACACATCCGGAAATATAGCCGGGCTCCCAGGCATCATGACACGAAGCCCACATAAAGTACTTTCCCTGCGACAACATAAACGTCTGATTAAAATTCCAGATAGACCCTTTATTTATTTCACTTCTATAATACCTTATTCGCTTATCTCGTTCCGAATAATCAAGACAAATTCGTTGTGTATCATCCATAGACGCATTGTCTGAGATAATGAGTTCAAAATCCTTAAAATCCTGTTTTAGCAAACTGCCCAAGGCATTGGATAAGTACTTTTCTCCGTTATAAACAGGCATACCAATACTAACCTTAACTTCTTCCATATATTATTTTATACGTTTTAAAAATGCAGATGGCCAATGTGTTACCCTAAAATCTATATTCCCTTCATTAAAAGGGAACTGCGGCTCCTCAATGATAAATTCAGGGTATTTTTGAATAAATTCTTCTATGGCCGCCTTTGGGTTATCAGTCTTCCATTCGGGTTTTCCGCGTGAAACATCATGCAGGAACTCAAGAGAACCATCGGTAGCAACTATATAAGAATTAATATTCACAAACCTGCTATATAATTCAAGCTCCCTTAAAACATGAGCCTTTGTATGATCAGAATCCAGAATAATAAGCACTGTCTCTCCTGATTTTATTAAACTTTTTACCTTATGTTCCGCACCCTTGGATATAGAATCAGCCTCTAATAAAGTAATTAACCTGGATAATTCGTGGGCTTCTATAGCTTTTCTGTTATGCGATCTTATTTCAACATCCACTGAAATAACCCGGCCTTTTCCAATAATCTTGCATAAACTTGCAAAAAATATGGCTGTGCCCCCATGAGCAACTCCAGTCTCAACAATAACATCCGGCTTAACCTTATAAATCACTTCTTGTATACGTAACATATCTTCAGGCAATTGTATAATCGGCCTGCCAAGCCAGGAAAAACCATAAATATACTTCTGATCCCATCCAACTTTAAGCCATTGACCCGAGATTATTTTAAAAGCCTCCTTTGAATAAAGTTTTAAAATTTTAACTTTGCCATTATTTTCCAATACAAGGCTTTTTTTATCACTATCTATGATTATTTTCATTTCCGCCTCTCCCTCTTTCACACAAGGTTAACGTTATGCAAATTCGCCTTGCGTAATAAACTTTTATTTTCACTGCGATAATTTGGATTCATTAAAATAACATTTTTTACACCGCGTTTGGAAAGCTGCCTATAATCTATAATCGAATGCCCGGTTCCAGGAATATAACAGCCTTGTTTTTTAGGATTTAAGTCCACAACGCTGTTAATCAACTTTGAATCAGTATCAATTAGATTTGCAAGAGTAACCCCTTTTGCCCCGGCCCCCCAAAGAGCAACATTGCCTTCCCTGGCCATTTTTTCTATGCTATGCCTATAATTCTTTAAAAGTCTTTTCTCTGATACGCTAAACTTATTTGTTGATTTTTGAATATTGGAAGCTCTTAATTTATCCTTTTGCGCTGGTTTTCTACGCTCAATTTCCGCGCTCAACCATAGATATTGACCCCCGAACATATTAGATATATTATTAACCTTGAAACCTGAGATTTCAAAGGCTGTTCTTAATGACTGTGCGGTAAAATAAGAACAATGTTCATAAAAAAAATCCCATATTACGCAATTTTTCAATATCCATGCAGCAGAAGGTGTTTCAAAAAATATCTTTACGTGCGGAAAACTAACCTTGCATGTTCGTTTAATTAAATTGAGCATATGTAAGGGATATTGAACATGTTCTATCACATGCCTGCAAACAATTATATCGCCGCCAACCGCCTTATTGTTTTCTCCATAATAATCACGGATAAATTTAACCCTTCCATTCATTATGTTTTCTGGCCCGGCATAGCTTGGGTCAAAGCCTATGCCCGTATTCTTCCCGTTCCTGCATAAAATCTTTAGAAAAAACCCATCTCCGCAACCTATCTCAACAATAGATTTATTATGCACACCTTCTTTATTTATCAACAGGTTAATTAAACCGGAGATATGTTCTCTAAAAATAGGCGAAGATGTTTGATTGTTATTATAATTTTTACCATATCTAAGTAAGGTTTCGTCAAAACATTTATTGAAAATAAATCCGCATTTTTTACAGACAGACATATATATGTCATCTCTTCTTATGCTCTTCGCTGACTGCTTAGAAAAACAAAGCAAATTCTGGCAAACAGGTACCTTATAACGCCTTAAGAATATACTTGTTTTTTGAGCTTTACAAATTGGGCATTTCATGGTCTGTTCTTTCTTGTGTTATTGTTTTTGCTAATTTATTTTAAATTTAATTCTACTAAATATCGCTCTACGGCATTTTTCCAAAATGGGAGTTTTATTCCCATGGATTCTATTTTTTCCGTAGAAAGCCGGGTATATATCGGCCGCCTGATTTTATCTTCAAACCTATCCCTGTTTATTTTCGCGAGCTTACAATCTGATTTGACTAAAGTCGCTATATACTGCGTAAGCTCAAAAGGAGAACAAGCGCCCTTGTTTGCAACGTGGTATAAACCAGGCTCAGGGTTTAACTCTATAAGCCTTTTAACAACCAATGCCAAGTCTACAGCATAAGTAATTGAAAAAAATTGCCTTGAATCCATTACCAATTTTTTTTTATTTTTGAAATCTTTAATCCGGTTCAATACAAAATTGCCTTTTTCAGGAGACCCCTTGCCACCGAACAAAAACGATGTCCTTATAATTATGGAACCTTCGGGATATTGCCTGATTACAGAATCTTCTCCCGCCAGTTTCGACATACCATATATCTGTAACGGCCGGGGGGTATCATCTTCTTTATAAAATCCTTTTTCTTTGCCGTCAAAAACATAGTTTGTGCTGAAATGAATCAATAATGCCCTGATCTTTTTTGCAGCCAGCGCCAAGTTTTGAACTGCAAACCAGTTTAAAGAAAAAGCATTATAAGGATTCTCTTCGCATTTATTTAAATCATTACAAGCCGCAGTATTTATGATTATATCCGGCTTTAAAGTTAGTATGTAATTTTCCGCATCAGCCGGCCTTGTTAAATCAAACTCATCCATGTCCGGAACGGTTGCCTGCCTGAATAATTTGGCAAGCTCTGAACCCAACTGCCCGGTTTTACCTATAATTAAAATTTTAGCCATTTTCCTTTGAATAACGAATAATTTTTATCTTTTTCAGAAATTGTAGTTTTCTCAACAGGCCATTTAATATTAAAAAATGGGTCATCCCATTTTATGCCTCCGGAACTTTCAGGCGTGTAAAACTCTGAAATTTGATATAAAACCGCTGTATAATTTTTCAAAGTCTGAAAGCCATGAGCAAAACCCTTGGGGACATAAATCATTTTATAACTATCGGCCTTTAATTCAACGGCAAACCATTTACCGCAAGTAGCTGAATCGTGACGCAAATCAATAATCACATCGTATATAACCCCTTTTACACACATAACGACCTTGTCTTCCGCATGCGCAGGCATTTGATAATGCATCCCTCTTAATGTCCCTTTTTTCCTATTGAATGAAATACTACATTGCGCAATATCGGGATTCAAGCCATACCTTTTAAATTCATTACGGCAAAAGCTGCGCGCAAAAAAGCCGCGGTTATCTCGCGCCGGCTCTATTTCAATAATATAAGCGCCTTTTAATTTTGTTTCTTTAAACAACATCAAATCACCTGAACTTTCGGAATCGGCACCACAAATTTGCCTCCCCATTTCCTTATGAAAGCCATTTGCTCCATGATTTCATCTTTTATGTTCCACGGCAGGATAAATAAATAATCCGGCTTTGTCTGCAATACCTTGTCCGGAAATTCTACCAATATATGCGAACCGGGCAGGTAACAACCTTGTTTGTATGGGTTTTTATCGACCGTATAATTGATTAAATCCGAATTTATCGCACAATAATTAAGCAAAGTATTGCCTTTCGCAGGCGCCCCATAACCGACAACAACCTTGCCTGCTTTTTTTGCCTTAGTCAAAAAATCAAGAATTTCTTTTTTTATATTCTTCACCCTATTATCAAAACCTTTATAGGCAGCGATATCAGTATAACCTTTTCTTGTTTCTTCCGCTTTTAATTTGCCTACATTGTCTGAAATGGCTCTTTCCTTAAACTCGGCATGCTTTGCATAAATCCGAAGAGAACCTCCGTGAGTCTCCAATTTCTCCACATCAAAGATGGTAAGTTTGTGAGCCGCAAAAATTTTTTCTACGCTCAAGAATGTTAAATAGGAAAAATGTTCATGATATATTGTATCAAACTCAACATTATCAATAAGATTAAGCAGATGAGGAAACTCCATCGTAATCACGCCTTTTTGCTTCAAAAGTATTTTAAGCCCAGCTACAAAATCGTTTATATCTGGAGCATGGGCCAACACATTGTTTCCCAAGAGCATATCAGCTGCTTTCCCCTCAGAAATCAGTCTTTTGGCAGTCTCGACGCCAAAAAAAACTGCCTCTGTGGGGATACCTTTCTTTTGCGCTATTGCCGCAACATTGCGTGCCGGCTCTATGCCTAATACGGGAATACCTTTCTGCAAAAAAAACTGCAATAAGTAGCCGTCATTGCTGGCAATCTCAACAGCGAAAGAATTTTTATCAAGATTGAAAATATTCGTCATTTTATCCACATAATCTTTTGCGTGTTTAACCCAAATATCAGAATAAGAAGATAGATACACGTAATTGCCGAATATATTTTCGCGACTTTCAAATTCTTGCAATTGCACTAAAAAGCATTTACGGCACACATAAACTTCTAAAGGGTAAAAAGACTCTGTTTTGGACAATTGTTCTTTTTTAAGATAAGAATTGGCCAAAGGCGAAAGTCCTAAAGATAAAAATAAATCGCTTAACGGGTTGTAGCAAAATCTGCATTTCATCGGTTATTATTTTCTTCGGCCGTTTTTATATTCACGTATCTGATTTAATGTAAATCCATACATATCCTGCCGATTATAATACGCCTTATACCAATCCACTGTCTTTTCAAGCGCTGTCCTGAGATCCCAATTAGGCGACCATCCAAGCCTGGTTTTCGCTTTTCCGCAATCCAACCTTAAATATTTAACCTCTTTCAAATCATTCGACTTTTCTTCTTTCCAGCCGGCATAGCCGCTCCACCGTTTAACGATATATTCTACAAGCCATTTAACAGGTTTCATGTCTTTAGCATCCGGCCCAAAATTCCAGCCTCCTGAAAATGATTGTCTGTTTTCATACATTTTAACAGCCAGTGTCATGTAACCTGAAAGCGGTTCCAATACATGCTGCCAAGGCCGTACAGCTCCGGGATTACGTATATTAACATTCCTCTTTTTTACAAACGCTCTAATACAATCAGGTACAAGCCTGTCCTGAGCCCAATCACCACCTCCTATAACATTACCAGCTCTTACAGAAGCCAAGCTTACGCCAGAATTTTTAGGCTTACCGCTAAAATAAGATTCTATATATGCAGTTGTTATTAACTCTGAACAACCTTTGCTGGAGCTATAGGGGTCACATCCGCCCTTAGGATCGGCTTCCAAGTGCGGCGACCCTTCTTGCGCATTTTCGTAACATTTATCGCTTGTAACATTAATGATTATCTTTACAGAATCACTTAGGCGGCACGCCTCAAGCAAGTTCACCGTTCCCATTACATTTGTTTCATACGTTTCTAAGGGGTACATATAAGAACACCTCACCAAAGATTGCGCTGCCATATGAAATACCATATCCGGCTTATATTTTTTAAAAATTCTGATTAACATATCCTTATCTCTTACATCGGCTGTTATCGATACTATCTTGTTTTTTATATTACAAGCATCAAAAAAATTAGGTTTTGTAGGCGGATTCAAGGCATAACCTATCACATTAGCGCCAAGCATGTTCAGCCATAAAGACAACCATGCGCCTTTAAAACCGGTATGGCCTGTAATCAATATTTTTTTACCCTTAAAGATATTGTTTTTAATGCTAAAACACGTTTCGCTCATTGCCATATTTTCCATTTAGATTGATTCTCGTTCCATAATTTATTCAAATATTCCATATCCCTGATGGTATCCATGCATGACCAAAACCCCTTATGTTTATAAACCATAAGTTGGCCTTCTTTAGCAATTTTTTCCAGCGCACCTATTTCCAGGTCACAGCTATCGTCGGATGTAAGGTATTTGAATATTTTCTTATTAAAAACAAAAAATCCTCCGTTAATAAAATTATCGCTTACAGCAGGTTTTTCAATAAAACTCTCAACATAGTCACCTTTGATTTTCAGCTCTCCAAAACGCGATGCCGGATTCACGCCTGTAACAGTAGCCATTTTCCCGTGTTTTTTATGAAATTTTAAAAGGGTGTTTATATTTATATCCGCTACGCTGTCTCCATACACAACCATAAATATGTCTTCATCAATATACTTTTCTATGCGCTTTAGCCTAGCACCTTTTAAAGCCTTGCCCCCTGTATCAGCCAAAGTAATCTTCCACCCAGTTTCATCATGTGATTGGTGTATAATAATCTTGTCTATATTGCCTAATTCTACCGTAACATCATTATTCATCATTTCATAATGATAAAAGTACTCTTTTATCATCTCACCTTTATAACCCAAACAGAGAATAAAGTCCTTATGGCCATAATACGCAAATATCTTCATAATATGCCAAAGCATTGGCTTAGATCCAATATTAACCATTGGTTTAGGTTTAAATTCTGTTTCTTCTCTAAGCCGCGTACCTAAACCTCCACATAAGATTATAGTTTTCATATTTTTAGTCCTTTAGTTCTTCAAATAGTTTCATAAAACAGTCGGATGTTCCAGTTAAATCAAAAGGCAACTTGACCAATCTTTTAAAGTCTTCTTTTTTAATTTCTCTAGCATATTCATTAAACTGATTGTATATTAAATCACTTTTTTCTTTATAGACTTTACTAACCCTTCCATTATATGAATCTTTAAGTTGCTTGGAAATTATAGATATTTCTTCAATTGTTATTGTGGGTCCAGATGCAAAAGGAATCATGCAGTATTTATATAAATACAAATAACAACATTTTGCTCTAAGCTGCTGTTCTGCAGAAAGCGGCTTTAAATCCATATTAGCTAAGATTTCAAAATATTCTTTCTTTGTGTTAGGTTTTATTGTAAAATTCAACCCATCATAAAAGGTATCTGATGCTATAATAGAAGGTATGCCTCGCAAAGCTGGCATCTCTACACCAGCTGTCCCTAAACATGTAACGATAGCGTCTGCCACATTTAAGACCACCGAAGATTTTATTACATGATCCTGCGAAATAAATTTAATATGTTCTGGCAAATGCCTCATTACCTTATTTAAATTCAGGTCTTTGGTTGGATAAAATCTGTTTACAGGGTGCTCTTTAAATATCCAGTTTCTTGATTTAACTTTAGATACAAATTTAAGCGTCTGGATAAACCAGTCATAAAAATCATTAAAAAGCATAGATTCAAAGTGTGAACGAGGGAAGTCATTAAATGCATGTAGCATAATAAAAACTATTGGTTTATCTTCGAGTACCATATGTTTTAAAAACTGCTCTCGGGTGACATCGCTATAGATATTATTGCCATAAGCAATAGAAAATCCGCCTTTAGATTTATTATTAACCTCTTTAATGAAATTTTTAAAATCCTCTTCTATCTCATTTTTATAATTAGATACTGCAAAATCTATTTCATATTTCGTAGGTTTTAATGGATAATCGTACACTTCTTTTGGCTTATTAAATATTGAAAAATTAAAAATATCATGCCCACCGCCTTTCCAATAAACAGGTATATTCTGCTGCAAGCATACACGAGACAAAGAACCAGCACCAATGCCCAGATAATGCGACACCAGTACAGCTTTAATAACACTATTTCTCTTTAAAATTTCCCGTGCTTTCTCATCGTGAAATATAGCACTATAAAATATCTTTGCGATACGCACATCAAAACGATGTAAGGTAGCCATTGAATATGTTGCTAAATACCCATCATATATAAAATCCCCATAACGAACCCCTTTATATTCAAAAGATAAAAGGTTATTTCTTACTAACACATACATCAAATAGTAATAAATAGCAGTAAACATTAAGCGAATCCTGAAAAATAAAGTATGCTTCTTAAAACTTAAGAAAATAGAATTATCGGAATAACTTTGCATAAGTTTTTCATCGGTAAAATTGTACTTTATCCAAGCGATGCGAAACCCTTTTGCTTTAGCTATCATTTTCGCAGTAACTGCATTGGCATGGTTAATTGTAGGATGCTCTGCTGTTTCCACCAGAATAAGTTTGTCTGCATCTATTTCGTTAAACTTGCTCCAAAAATCTTTATTTATATTAATAAAATTATTAAATTCTTCAAGCATTGTACGTTTTTATCCTTTTTTTATATAATGCTCTGTAAACAAGGTTAACTTCAGAACCCTCGAATATACATTGCTTGGTTCGTATCCCATCCGGTATCATGCTTGCTTTCTTCATTAAATGTATCATCTTTACATTAACCGATAAAGTACCAGCTGTTATTTTACGCATGCCCTTCTTTAATAAATATTCACAAACCGCTGTCCATGCTTCTAATCCATAACCATGTCCCAATGCTAATCGCTCCCCTAACAAAATGCCTAAATCGGATGTTTTATGTACGGAGTCAACATAGGCGTTCATATTTCCAATATGACCCAGGCTTTTATCCTTTGCAATAATGGCCCAGAAATAATGAGGCGATTTTTTAAATGATTTCATATACTCACGACAACTTTTAAGCGTATGCTTTCTATGCCTCTGGTCGCTAAATCTTACAACACTAGGATCATTTAACCAGCTAACATACCTTTTTGTTAAATATTTTTCTGAAAAAGGTTTAATGATTAAACGTTCCGTCTCTATGAGATATGAAGTTGCCATTTTAATTAAAATTATAATTCATCCCTGTACTGCCAAACTTTATGAAAAGCCTCTATCACATCATCTATATCTTTCTTGGTCATAGAAGGTTTTATCAACTCATGACTGAAAAGTTCTTTTTCATACATACTTTCGGCAACAGGGCAAATTCCTTTATTGTAATTTACATTCCCATCATACCAGGGTTTTTTAAACGGACAGCCCGATGAACCATAAGCAATCTTTTTTTGATACATGGGCTGCAGATATAGCGGTTTAGCGTAGCCGAGACTCATAATCAGCCCTGATTTTACTGGAACTAATTCCGCGCTCACTGCTTCTACAAATCGTTTTCTTGAAATGCTGGCAATATCTTCGTTAAACTTCATAGGATACGCGTAATAAACGTGAGTACAACCAGGTCGTACTTTAGGAACTTTTAGCACTGGTATATCGCTTATATGCCTGGTAAAATAATCACTATTTTCCTGTCGTTCTCTTAGTAACTTTTTTAATTTATGCAATTGTGAACGAACTATCGCTGCTTCAATTTCAGTCATGCGAAAATTAAATCCAATCATGTTAGCTAACTCTGTAACCTTTTTATCTTCAACCACAGCCTCTGCGTGATTTCGTATTAGCCTCACTTTCTCAGCCAATTTGTCATCATTTGTAACTACAATACCGCCCTCTCCGCAATGTATATGCTTGTGATAATTTAATGAATAAACCCCAATGTTCCCCAATGTTCCGGCAAACCTATCTTTATATAAAGCGCCCGGCGCTTGCGCGCAATCCTCAATAACAAAAATACCGTGCTTTTTTGCAATTTTGTTTATCGTATCTGCGTCATATGGCAGACCAAAAATATCAACTACTATTATAGCTTTTGTTCGCGATGTAATTTTCTTCTCCACAGATTCTGAATCTAGACAAAAATAGTCCTCTTCTATATCTGCAAATACCGGCACCGCATTGAATATTAATGCGGCTGTAGCAGAAGCGCTCATTGTATAAGGCGACACTATTATTTCTTGTCCCGGTTCAACCCCAACAGCGCCGACCGCGCAATATAAGCCAGAGGTACAGGAATTAACCGCAATCGCATGCTTTACTCTAAAATATTTTTCCCACTCATTCTCAAGGGTCTGAATCTCGTGACCACCATAGAAATCTCTGTCCCAGCAGCCTAAAAAACGCGATAAAATGCCGGAATCCAACACTCTATTAACTGCCTTTTTCTCTTCTTTCCCAATAGTGTTATATCTAGGAAAAGGCCTTGTTCTTACTGGCTTGCCTCCATTGATCGCGAGCTTTACCATATCTTTATACCCTTCAATAAATTAAAATCATTTATGTAAATTAATTCTTTATGTGGTAATGAACATTTTTTTACTGCGCTCTTTGGTAAATAACTTACAACTTTTTTACCTGCGAGCATGGCTATCACAAGCCCCATGCTTTCTATTCCGACAACCAGGGAGGATTTTACTATATCCTCCTCCAGTTTTGGGTTTTTTGATATGTATATATTTAGATTTTTCTTAGTGCCTTGACTGATTATATCCTCATATTTTTCTTTTGTCTCATTCGGATGCAACCTTACTGCCAGTTCATCAAAGCCGATCTGCTTAAATACAGGCGCTGCGTTCACAAGATCTTTAACCACGTCAAACTCATTAAAGCCCCAGATATTGCCATCATTATAAATTTGCTTCAAGTCGTCATATATCGGTTCGCTGAGGTAAAGCGCGCGCTTATTGGCTGCCAGCTTATTTGACTTAAAAAAACTCTTCACATCATTAAAATATTCGTTCTCGACAAAACGAATTCGATCATGAGGTATATTTGTTTTTTTAATAATTTCATCAGCATAAACATCTCCGACGATTATCTCATCCGGTAAATAACCAAGAAGTTCCTGCTTTGAGCAGCTATTCTTTTTGGAAACCGGTAAAAATCCTCCTTCATAGTTAACCCAATGGTCCAAAAATGTAACAACCTTTATCTTGTTTGATTTTGCCAGCCTTATGGCGTCTCTTTCTAATTCCGGCATAAGGCTCCTGCCTGTAAACACAATATCTGCTTCAGGATCCAATTTATTTATATCTTGCAGCAAAGCAGTATCTATATCCTTCAACTTTGTTTCAAATATTTGCTTTGCAGGTCCGACCAAGCAGTATTTAATGGCCTTATAACAATCTTTATTATTTATGACGCAGTTTTTTAAAAAAGAAGTGAGGATATTTGCTGCGCCTGCCTCGAAACTAACCACAAAAATCGTGCCGTAGTTTTCTATTTTAAAATTCATGCTCAATTTTCTTGCAAATCTTCAAAGTATCCAAGCCAGATTTTGCTGTTGACGCCAAAGGCTTGTTATTTTTAAGCGCCTTTGCTATATGATACAATACATTGAGTTGGCATCTATATGGCTGATGCGCTATACCTAAAGGTATCTCTTTTAAAGCAAAACAGCTTCTAAAAACCGGATCCCTAACCGCTTTAAGTACCTTTATGTCTATGCCTCCGTCAAAAACCGATATTCTTCCTTTTGATAAAAATATGTCCGTCTCTGCGATAAAATATGCCGCAGCTGGCACATAATTAAAAAAGGCTTCAAAATTTTTATATCTTAAAATGAAAGACGCATCAAAATCGCCGTCTTTTCTCTTTTTTATATTTAGGCATCTTATTTTTTTAGGAACTCCAAAATAATGCACTATCAGGTCTATAAAATGCGACGCATTTTTGTACATCCCGCCGTTATAATTAATTTTAACCAGGCTCACGTTTCCGAGCTTCTTTGCGCGCAATATCTTCCTTAAATTCTCAAAAGAAGGATCTACTCTCCTGGTATAGTTGACAAATATTTTGATATTGTTTTTATCAGCTGTAGACTTTATTTTTACAGCTTCACTCGGAGTCAATGCAAGAGGTTTCTCAATAATTACCAGCTTTGGTTTTAAGGAAACTATTTTTATAAATTCAGAATATCTTACCTTTTCCGGAGTGCATAGCGAAACGATATCTATTTTTGTATTATTATATTTTTTAAATTGTCTAATATCACTATAGGCCATTTTCCCGGTATAATCCTTGAACTCTTTTCTCCTGGACATATTAATATCTATGCCGGCAATAAGATTAAAATCTTTATGCCTTAAATAAGCCTTGGTATGCGTCAAAATATAACAGGAATCACTGCTAAGGTCAAAACCCAGGCCGATCTTGCCCAAACCCACAACGAGCACGTTATGTTTCATAACGTCAGTTCCTTCCTTTGCACATTTTTGTTTATTTTTAATAAAGAAGGTTCTTTTTTAAATAAATCGACTATGTCATAGCAACTGAAATATTTATTCTTTGGATATAGCCTTTTTAAAACCTCTCTTATTAATTCACAGTCTTCTCTTTCATCTAATGTGACGGATATGCCGGTATTTTTAAGTGCTGGCGGTGCAACAACTGTCAGAAGCCTGAATTTTACAGGATTTCTTACTATGTACCAACTCACGTGCTCTCTATCTTCAGGCGTTTTACCCTCAACATCAGCCCTTTTCAATAGTTTAGTTGGATATACCTGTGTATCCATACCCTCAGGATAAGATATGGGGTTACCCGTGCTTGCATAATCGAAATCGTTATAAAGATAACAATCTATAACCTGAGAGATTATTTCTGGGTCTACAATAGGGCAATCTCCTGTTAATTCTACTATTATATCTCCCTTAAATTTTTTAGTAGCTCCAAGGACCCTCGAAAGCACATCTTCTTCAGAGCCCCTAAAACAACCTACATTTAATTTTTTTGCAAGCGCCTCTATGGTATCGTCTGTTTCATTAACAGTGGTTGCCAGTATTATTTCCTGAATAGCCGCGGATTTTTTAACCCTTTCAACCATTATTTCAAGCATGTTTTTGCCAGTTATTGCATCCATCAAAACCTTGCCCGGAAGCCTGGAAGAGGTCATGCGGCATTCGATTGTGCATATTATTTTTCCGCTTTTTAATTTTTTCATAATTTATTCTCTAGCTTGTAAGATTTAAATGCTCTTTACGAAATGTTACAGAATCTATGCCAGGCCTTCTTCCCTTTTTTATAATAGCTAAGCCGGCATCGAATCCATGGTTGAAAAATAAATCTACAACTGACATAGAGCTAATAAAATTACCATTAATCTGATCGTATATCGGATGTTCATAACTATGATAAAAAAACTTTAAATTATTTTTAGTAAAATCTCCTCCTGGAGATTCTTTTTCAATATAAGCTGCGGAGCCCTGGACAGCCACATATTCATCACAGCCTATATGTTTACAGATAGATACCAATCTAGCATCTTTTTTACCAATAATACCTTTTAAACCTGATGAGCGGATAAAATCTGTTTTTAAACAAAGTTTTGCGGCAATCTTTTCAATTATATAAATATTATAATCTGCTAATTTTTTTTCTTCGTTAAAAATTATCTTTTTAATAAAAGGAAGTGCCAAATCAAAATATGGCGCCTTCTTATAAGCAAGCTCTATGCTCCTTACATGCCTCTTTTTCCATGGTTCATCTTCAGATATAACAGTATCGCAAATCAATGTTTCGTCTCTTTTATTCGTCTTCTTAACAGGTATCGTTAAAAAGAGTTCCCCCTGCGCTGTCTTTATCCTATTTCTTGTCTGCCAGCTTCTCTTCGCAAGCTGGACATCATCCAGAAATACAAATTTATCTACCTGATCTATTAAATCAAAATAACCCAGCCATGGTAGATAAGTAGGCTGCATTATAGCTGTTTTTGCCATTGCTATTTTACGGCATAAACCAGAAACCATGCCGTTCTTTCAGAATGATCGAAAAGATTGAAGGCTGCGCTTCCTGTTTTTACTTTAGAAAAAGGTTTGAACAATCTAACAAGTTCATCCGAAGATTTAGCCATAAAAAATGCCAATCCTTTTCGGTTATCATATTTGCTTTCTTTTTCTATTACATAAGAACCATTTCCAACGAATTTCATTCTATCCGAAAAAGAGCTGTCGGGATGGAGGGTTGATAGCAATAAAATACCACCCGGCTTCAAGACACGATACAATTCATCTATGACTTTCTGAACAGCCTTTCGGTTGCCGAGATAGTGTACAACATTCCAGGAGACTACGATATCAAATGCCTTGTCATCATACGGCATTGCGTCCTCTTTAACTAGCCTTAGATCAACCGGCTTGTTCATAAATTTAAAAAGTTCCGCGGCTTCTTTGATAAATGGTCCGCTAATTTCGCATCCTGCGCATTCATATCCCTTACTGGCAAAGAATGCAAGGTTAGTGGCGTGTCCAAAACCATGCTCCATAACCCTTGCCGGCGGTTTAGGCATATCTACATATCTTCCGGAAAATAACCGAACCAGATTTTCATCCGGATATTGAAGTTTACGGGGAAAGAGTTTTATATTATCATCCCATACCTTTTTGGATTTCAAGTATATGTCATTATCCTGCATATTGCTTTCCTTTTACTTTTCTAAAACAGCTAGGCCTATGCCTTCTTTACCGTAGTTATTACCGTTATATAACATGTATTTTCTATTTTTATGATTAAAAACAAACGCATATTCTATCATTTCGCTGTCATGCCCGGATTTAGAAACATCTATCCCCGCCTGCTTGTCAAGCCTATCCCATGCAATACCATCCCTGGATTCTGCGTAACCAATCCTATAATTATCACCTTTATAAGAATACCACATCTTATAAATCCCGTTTTCTTTTATGACGCACGGCCTAGCAAGCGCGTTTTCATAAACTTCAAAATCGATGCAGACAATGCCTTTTCTATCCCACTTGATACCATCACCTGACTCCGCATATTTTATATTGTATCTGGGCAAGTCCGGGTTAACCCAACCTATGCCTGAAACATACCACATCTTCCATATGCCTTTATCCAATAAAACACACGGACCAGTGAGTATTGAGTATGGTTCTTTGTCAGTTCTCTCCAAGACAGGCGCCTTGGAATATCTATTGAACATAAGACCGTCATTGCTGCTTATTGCCAAGCCTGTAATCAATCCCATGCGTACAGTTAAGCCTTTATTCCAACCTATATAATATAAATATTTTTTACCATCTTGATTTACAATCCAAGATGGAGTAACACCATTATCGTCAAAACAACCCAGCCTGCCTAAAGTCAAAACTGGCTCTTTGGAATATTTCAGTATTTTAAAAGAATTATTTATATCTGCTAAAACATATCCTATGTGCGACCTGTTATTTTTATCCCTTCCTGAAAAGTATATTTTGCAAATATTATCTTTTATGATTTCAGCAAATGGCACCATGGCATGAGTCTGCATCCACCATAAATTTTTCTGTGGGACAACTACTAGCCCTTTTTTCACCCAATTCATTTTTTTATTAACAGGCCTAACTCTTTCTTTAGTCGTCTTCATATCGAAAAATATTTCTTCTTTAGCAATTTTGCCTGTTTAGTATCAGCTTTATACGCAACACCAGCCTCGCCTAATACTACAGAACCCTTTTCTACGTCCTTAGTAACACAGGCGCACATGGCCACAAAAGTCTCAGGTCCAATTTTTACGAAATCCTTGATCGTAGAATTCACTCCCAGAAAAGAGCTCTCACCTACGATTACATGCCCCGATATAACTACGTGGGAGCTAATATAACAATGATCACATATCTGAGCACCGTGACCTAAATGATTCCCGCTCCATATCATAACATTGTTACCGATTTTAACTCTGGGTTGAATAGTTTGATTCTCTAAAATAAAACAGTTGTCCCCTACTGATAAATCTTGCCAGTAAACCGACCTAGAACAGACATAAGAAGCCAATTTGTAGCCAAGTTTTTTCACAGCGTAATATTTTTCAGCCCTTACCTGATTAAGTTTTTTGTATGAGAGCCCTACATACACATCGACTTTATCAGGCGCAAATGCTTTGGTTAAATTCGAGAAAGGAACAAGCGGCAAGCCTTCAAATTTATCAGATGTTGCAAACTCATCATCAGCGCTAAATCCTACTACCTCGTATTGGCTGTCTGTATCAAAATAAAATCTTGCGAGCGTTCCGATTTCGCCGGTGCCAAAAATTACTAATTTTTTACTTTTTACGCCCATATCTATCCGACTCATCCTATGTGTTCCCACTTAACAAGGTCGCCTTTTTTTATATTTTTTTTAGTTTTCTGTTCTATAACAACATTTAAAAATCGTGGCTCTACCCCACCTGCAGGCCTTGAACTTAAAAACATATCCTTTGTAAGATTAACATTTTTAGATATATCTTTTTTTGCTACAAGACTTTCCCTTCTGGCGTATTTTTTTTCTTCAGGCAGTATCTCTTTTACAGAAGAACCAAAACATTTTTCTGCTTCCCGTATAGCCTCAACCATCTTTTTTAGCTCGCCAGGCTCGAGGGCGTATAAATGATCCGGGCCTTTTAGTTTTTTGCTAAGGGTAAAGTGTTTTTCAATAATACATGCCCCTCTGACTGCTGCTGCTATAGGAACGCCTATACCAAGCGTATGGTCTGAATAACCTACAGGCAAGCCGAAAGCAACCCGCAAAGTATCCATGGCAGATAGGTTTACATCTTCCGGCTTTGTAGGATAAAGCGCTGTACAATGTAAAAGAGCTACATCCTGATTTCCTGCGCCTCTAGCCACTTCTACAGCTTCGTAAATATCGGCTATATTGCACATGGCTGTTGAAATTAAAAGCGGTTTTTTCGCAAGAGCCGCGTATCTTAATAACCTTAGGTTCACTGTTTCAGAAGAGGCCCATTTTATGGCTAGGCTTCCAGCTTTTACCAATAAGTCAATGGCCTTTTTGTCAAACGGGCTTGCTAAAAATATAACGTCTTTTTTCTTTGCATAATCAAGCAGTATATTAAGCCAACCTCTGGGAAATTCGTTTTCCTTCATGACTTTAAACATGGGATTGTTTTTGCTGTATAGTTCTTCTGCGCTAAAAAGCTGGAATTTAATAGCGTCTACACCACTTTCAGAGGCTGCGTCAATAAGTTCCTTTGCCTGGCTCAATTTTTGATTATGATTAGACCCTGCCTCGGCGATGATAAATACAGGTTTGCTATTTCCTATTGATCTATTGCCTATTTTTATTATCCTGTTCATAGCAACTCCTTGGGAATCCTTGAAATAATTCTGGATGCGCCTTTTGCGTCAAGCATATTGCGACCGCTTTCGGACATCCGTTTTCTAGAAAGATTGTTATCCAATAAATTTTTGACGCCCTCGTATATAGTCCTTTCATTAATATCTTTTATATAACCCAAATGAACGGCAGAGCCGCCTTTCTGGAAATCACGCATAATATTCGCCTCAGCCTCGCTGTGCGAAATGACAAGGGTAGGCGTCCCTGTAATAGCGGTCTCATATTTTGTAAGGCCTCCGTTAATAATCGCTAAATCAGACCACAACATAAGTTTAGCCATATTATCGCAGTTTTCCATAATCTTATAGCAGCCCTTAAATTTTCCCAATATAGCTTTTACCTCTTTTTTGGCTTTAGAATCAAAAGCAGCGCCTAAAACAACTTTTAGATTTAAATACAGCTTATCCATACGACTCAAAGCCTTGGCTACCTTAATTGTTATCTTGAATGGGTCACTGCCACCCATAGTAACCAGTATATTATTTGCATTCTTTTTTATCTTCCGTTTTATCTCAGTCGCTTTCCTGAATTCTTCCCTAAAAATGAAGTATTTTGAGCCTAATAGATATTGAGTTTCATCATAACTCATATATGTACCATCTTCGCTTCCAAAATAAGGGATGATTGTTATATCCGATGGAATTCTTGTTTTAGCGCTGATGCATTCATTGCCAAAACCATCTATAACGATTGAAAATTTATTATCATTTTTTAAAATTTCTAAATACTCTTCATACTCCTTTACCCGCGTCAGCGTATCTGTGTTATTCATATCCGATATAATAACATCTGCTCTATATTTGTCCGCAAAAGCCTTGGTTATATTTGCGTCCTTTTTAAAACTGCAAGCCCCGGATATCGTTTCCACCTTGCAGTTAAAGCTGCGACTTAAGCCAATGATTGCGTGGTCATAGTCTTTCATAACAAGTACTGACGGCACTCCGTTTTTTTTAAGCCACTGCGCAAAAGCCAAGCATCGCATTATATGACCTGTACCCAGCTCATTTGAACCGTCTGCCCTGAAAAGAACGTGTTTTTTATAGCCTAGCTTCATTCTATTGTTATGTACGACCTGCCTGGCATAAATTTTGATTTATGTATCCTGTGCGTATCCAAGCCCCACATCTCCTTTAATGCCAGTGTTTCACCGGGATATTCAGGCGAATTCAGTTCATCCAAAGCCACAACGCTGCCTTTTACGAGGTGTGGCCTTATGGCTTCCAGGCATTTTTTAGTCGGCTTGTATAATGCCATATCAAAATATGCAAGGGCAATCACAGTATGAGGTTCATTTTTCAAAAATTTTTCTATAGTCTGCGACGCATCGCCCTTTATCAGGCTGTGCTTTCTGCCGCGGTATAAAACATTTTCCTGTTCATGATAATCGATGAGTTCAAGAAGATATTTATCATACTCTTCGCTTACTCCGTAGCCGCCCTTTTTAATGGTTTGTGATTCTATATCTTTACCTGAAACCCCGGGATATCCTTTGAAGGTATCAAAACCTATTACCCTCCTGTCGTAGTTGAAAGGTTCATATATCGCCCTGAAATTCTCAAATAAAACAATATTTTGTCCCCACCATACTCCGAACTCCATAATCACGCCTGGTACTTTCAATACCTCTTGATATAATTCATTTATATATAGTATCTTTGTCAAAGCAGAGCTGCGCATATAAAGGCCAAGGCTAACAAGCATTTGATCAACCGGCAACGGGCTGTTTTTAAATAAACTGTAAAGTTTTTCGCGTTTTTTTAACTGCTGTACTGTTGATCTGCCTTCTTGTTTATAATTTTTAACGCCCATGACAAAGACCTCCTTATATAGTACTGTCGTTCTGCAGGGATTTCAACAATCCCTCATTTCTTATTATATGGGAATTTTTACGGGAAATTTCCGGATTTTTATCCAAAAATTTCTTTATTGCCTGAAAATCGAAAAAATTGGAATTCGCTTTATATAGATTTTCGATAATGGTTTTAACTACCTCAAAATCTTCAGGCTCGTCAACCGTAATGCGGTATTTGCTGTCATCTACGGCATTATCGAGTATTTTCTTATTAAACATGCCTGGATTGTTATGAAGAAAAAGGCTGACATGTTCTCTCTCTGATCTCTTCTTTGCATTTTTATGCATGTCCTCCAAAACCTTAAAAGTAAAGATTTCGCTGTCTAGGCCCTCTGCAAAACGCGGGGATAAGCACGCATAATCCACTTTTTCCTTTATATAAAAATCTATAAGCTGGTCACAAATACCCGGGTCAACCAAAGGGCAATCGGCAGTAATTCTCATTACGCTATCCGGCTTATATTTTGCAGCTGCAAAATAATAACGGCTTAAAACATCCTGATTGCTGCCCCTGTGGACGTCAAATTGCAAAGATTTGACATAATCATATACAACGTCATCATCCTTATCTGTAGTAGTAGCGACCATTATCTTGTTTATGCGCTTTGAAGCAGAAAGCCTTTCCAATAAATAGCCCATTAACGGCTTCCCCAAGACTTCTTTCAATACCTTGCCTGGAAGCCGGCTTGAAGACATCCTTGCCTGCACAATAGTCAATATCATGTTTTGCATCGCCCCTTTATGTTAACCTATGGAATCCACCGTGACAAAGAGGGCCTTCCAGCATCTCTTTTAATTTACCTTTTTTTATTGAGGCAGCTATCATGTTAAACACAGCCTCTGCTTCTTTCAGATATGCGTCGATAATGTCTTTGGAGTGAGCATATGACACATATACAACGTTAGAAGCCAAAAAACCTCTTTTTAGCATCTCCTGAGTAAAGGCGGTCTTAACAACAAGCGGATTGTCTTCTTTTATAACCATTATCGGTACAGAAGCAAGCCCGACTATTTCAATCTTCAAACCTGCCGACTTAAAAATATTTTTAAGCCCTGCTGACAACCTGTTGCCTGCATCTCTAATATAGGAAATTATATCGTTTTTTTCAAACTGTCTTATAGTTTCAAGGGCGGCCACATAACCAATTCTTTCTGTCCAAAAAGTGCTACTGATAAAAGTATCCTGGCTAGCTTCCATAACTTCTTTTTTACCGACTACAGCTGAAATAGGATAACCGTTTCCGAGCGCTTTTCCTAAAACTACCATATCGGGTTCTATATCGTATAAAGCATGCACTCCCCCAACATTTACCCTGAATCCGGATGAAACTTCGTCAAAAATAAGGACAGCTCCTGCATCAGAGGCGATTTCGCGGACTTTTTTTAAAAACTTCAAGTCTATTTTTTTGTGCCTTTCTACTTCCATTATAATAACGCCTATTTCGCCTTTGTTCTTGCTGATAATCCCTCTCAATTCATCTATTTTTCCGTAATTAAAAGGCATTGAAGTTCCTTTAAGAGCCCTGGGAACTCCAGCGCAAGATAAGCCCGGCAATAATTGGCCATCGAGATTTTTTGAATCAGCTAAATTAGCTGAAAGATACCAGTCATGCCAGCCATGGTATCCGCAAAAAGCAACTTTGTCTTTGCCTGTAAATGCCCTGCCTATCCTGACCGCAATCGCGCACGCCTCTCCTCCTGTCCTTGCAAATCTTGCCATGCCAGCCCATGGGTGCAATTTGATCAGTTTTTCGGCAAGTTCCACTTCTTCAGGGCAATTAAGCGTGCACATAGTACCCTGTTCAATCGCAATTTTAACAACAGCATCTACTGCATCATTAGCATAGCCAAGCACACATGAACCTATCCCCATTATGCTCATATCTATATATCTGCTACCGTCAAGGCCCCAAACCTCTACTCCTTTGGCTTTTTTAAAATAGGCAGGCCATTGATCAGGCAAAAACATCTCCGCTCTTTTGGATAATAGTTGGTTTCCTCCTGGTATTATCTTTTTGGCTTTATTCCACAAGTCTGTTCCGCTGTTATTTTTATCTGTCTTGGATTTTCGCTTATCTGCTATATTATCTGGATTACATTTTTCAACCATTACGGAATCCACGAAATTTCCTTTATAAAATGAATGTTTTTCAAATACGCCGACTTCCCTGTAGCCTGCCTTGATAAAAGCCTTAAAGGAACCTATATTGCGAAGATTAATGCCTGCAACTAATTTATTAAGTTTTAAATCACCAAATGCGTATCGCGTTGTTAATTTTATCGCTTCTGTGGCATATCCTTTACCCCAGACAGACTTATCGCCTATTAAAAGCCCGAGGTCTGCGAATTTATTCATCTTATTTATGCTGCCGATTTTTATATTTCCTATATGGCGGTCGCCCTCTTTCAGAAAAATCCCGAATAAAAAATTACCAGGGCTGTCGTGCATAGCCTTTACATAATCCTTTACGCCTTCGATAGTTTGCTTGGACCATCTGGATTCCAAAAATTGGTTGATATCTTCGTCATTAAGCCATTTGACATATCTCTGATTTACGTCTTTTTCCGTAAGCAGTCTAAGATATAGATTACTACCGTTAACCTTCGCGTTCTTCTTCATTTATGCCTCTCTAACTGTAATATTTTTGCCTTTTAGGTAAGATTTTATCCGGACTATATCGTAGTCTCTTAAAAATATCATCTTGCCTATCGCACAGGCATCACAATCGCTTTCTTTGAATAAGTCAACCATATGATCATATGAACCTGCCCCGCCTGATGCTATCAACGGAACTGAAACAAGTTTTATTAACCGGCTATATAGATTACAATCAAACCCTGACATCGTACCTTCTTTATTTATGCAGGTTACGATAATCTCTCCGGCACCGCAATCAATAAGTTTTTTTATCAAATCTTCAAGTTTTATCCCTATTTTCCTGGTCCCTGAATATATATATACATCATAATTTGAACCGCTTTTTTTTACGTCTATCGAGACAATAACGGACTGGGAGCCAAATTCCCTTGCCATTTCCTTTACCAATCGCGGATTCAGGACTGCATGGGTATTCATAACTATCTTGTCAGCACCTGCAGAAAAGCATTTCTTGGCGCTTTTCACATCTCGTATACCGCCGCCCGCTGCGATAGGAAGTCTGCATTTAGTAATCATGCTGGTTATAATCCGCGAATCGATAATCTTTTTCTTTTTCGAAGCCTCTATATCAACTATGATTATCTCGTCGGCACCCTGCGCGTCGTAGATCATGCCCTGAGAAGTAGGGTCTCCTACATCTATGAAATTTTTGAATTTTTCGCCTTTATATAGTCTGCCTTCTTTTAACAAGAACAGAGGTATAATCCTTTTGGTTAACAATTTATCTCCTTTATCATATTTTTCAAAAGCCTCAAACCTCCGCTTTGGCTCTTTTCCGGGTGAAACTGAACGCCGATTATATTGTCTTTCTTGACAGCGGAAACAATTTTTAAATCGCCATAATCCGTGACGCCGCAAATCAGATTTTTATTTTTCGGAACAAAGTGGTAACTGTGCATGAAATAAAAATAGTTATTTTGTATGCCGTTAAATATACCTTTGCCGGATGTATTTACCCTGTTCCAGCCTATATGCGGTATTCTTAAATCTTTACCATCCATCTTAACAACTTGGCCTTCTATCCAGCCAAAACCTTTTGTCCTACCTCCTTCATAACTTAAATCCGAAAAAAGCTGCATGCCTAGACATATACCTATTACAGGCTTTTTTTTAACGGTTACTTCCTTATCTATCTTATCCCACATTTTTAATGCCTTTAGCCTGCGTACCGCAGTGATAAAATTCCCAACGCCTGCCAAAACTATAACATCTACATTTTCTAATTCCTGGGGTGTCTGCACAAATCTTACGTCTAACTTAAAAAATCTAAAAGCGCTGCGCACCGATCCGATATTACCTATATTGTAATTTACAATGCCTATTTTCATTTTATTTTTCTCTGTACCACTGGTCCTGGTCCCACAACTTCTTGCCTTCTGGAAGTTTCTTGGGATCTATTATCCTAGCTGGGGGTATCAGATGACTTAGCGCTATTTTATTGAATTCATCTTCAGTTATTCCAAGATAATCTAAAAATACCTCTAAGCTTTTTGGCTTTTTGCCTTCATGCTTCTCTATAAGTTTCATCGCCTCTTCCCGGGTTATCCTGCGATGCCTTATATCAAGCGTAGCAAGATGCGTCATCCTGGAAAACCCTCTTTTAAGGTACTTAATATAATCCCTTACGCCTGTAAACATACATTCTATCTTTTCGTATGTCAGGCCGGGATAGCCGCTTTCTATTTCATCTTCCTCCCAATCTAATTCTTTTTTGATTATAGCGACATGCTTCTGTACATCCCATGGGATAAAATTGCCTAATGGCATGCTTTTTACGCCAACGCTTTCAAGCTCCTCCTTGCTAGGATAGATATACGGATCTAGATCCCGTAAATCAGCTCCGATAAAACCTGCCATATCCTCTGCCCTTATGCCGAGGTTGGCTCGACGGTTAAATTTCCATTCGTCGCTCTCTTCCAGCTCTTCATAGCGAAAATAACCTTCATACTCGCCTCCGCCTTCGCCATAAACAACCAGGGGTATCTTAAATTTTACAGCTATCTGCATAGGATATGCAGAAACGCCTACATGGCAATGCCAGCAAAAATCACCTTTTCTCTTAAAAGCCTCAAACATAGTTTTTTTAACTACCTGCCAGTTAGGAGTAAATGTAATTACATCTACGCCAAGTTTTCTGAAGGTCCGCATCCTGTTATCCAGAGTCCTTGACCTGTAAAAGCAATGGTCATACGAAACAACCAAAGGCTTCAGGCCATATCTTTTAACAATAGCCCAAAGAATAAAAGTAGAATCCTTGCCTCCGCTAAACGGCACTATGCAATCATATGAATCTTTTCGTTTCTTGGCTTCTTCAAATATATTTATAAGCATCCTTTCGCGTTCTTTCCAATTTATAAGGTGCTTTTTCTTTTCCCAGTTACTGCACACATTACACACACCTTCGCTATCGAAATACAAGGTTTCCCAAGTTATGGGTAATACGCAGCGAGTGCATCTCTCCAAATCCATATTATCGTTAGCATTATTATTCTTGGCCATATTTATGTCCCTTTTAAATTATTGCCATAGATACGGCAATAATATCGTTTTGTCATTAACTTCAAAACTATCCAATAAATATTCCATTATTTTATATTTTTTTAAATTTTTAGAAAAACTGATGTTCTTTTTTAACTGCTCTTTTGAATCCACCCCTACAATTATTCCATCTATGTAAGGATTGGTGGCTGCAAATAACAACAAAATATCTGACAAAGGAATTCTAAAACGCTGTGATAATGCGTTTAACTGCAACACATTCTCCTTTATTGTCTCAAAATTACCGGTAAAGTCTTTTTCTGAAAGAAAAAAAAGCCCCTGAAGAAAAATGGATCTCGCAAACAAAAAGCATTTCTTTTTCTTTAGGTCTCTTAAGAAATCGCGCTTCAAAAACCTTCTGTCAAAAATATTCAGTGGAAACTCTACGGCAAAATTGCTAAAACCGTCTAAGATTACCTGTCTCGCTTCTTCCGGATGATACACCGAAACCCCCCAGTGAAGGATAAATCCCTCTTTAATCAATTCTTCAAAAGCAGTTATTGCTATATTTTTATATTTCTGATAAGTCTTAAAAGAATGTAGCAATAAAAAATCTATGCGTTCAGCATTTAGTTTCCTGATAGAGTCCCGAACTTCATCCTTTATAGACTGGACTCCTGCATAGTCTTTGTGCAAAATCTTAGTTATTACCTTGAAAGATTTTTCCTTTTGCAGCTTTAAATAATCGCCTACGATCTCTTCGGCGTTGCCATACCCTTTAGCAGTGTCTATTCCAAAGACGCCTGACTTTTTTGCGTATTTTAAAATTTCAAATATATCTTTTTTAGTTAATTTTTTATTATTGGCAACACCGTATTTTAATCCAAAATTTGCAGAACCTATAATAAACTTATTAATCATAAATAACCTAACAGAAAAACTTTGAAATTTTTGTTGTAATGTATTTTATATCTTTATTTGTCAGTGTTGGATAAATAGGAAGACTAAGCGCCATTTGATAATACTCTTCTGCTTGAGAACATGCACCTTTTCTATACCCTAATTTATAATAAGGTTGAAGGTATATTGGGATATAATGAAGTTGGACTCCGATGCCAGATTTTCTCAAATAATAAAACAGCTTATTTCTACTTAATTGTCTGTTTCTATTCTCCCTAGCTCTAATTACATATAGATGCCATGCGGATTTCGCATTTTTCTCTCTTGATGGCAACTCGATTTCACCTATCTTTGAAAGTTCTTTATAATATATTTTGGCTATTTCTCTTCTGCGAGAGATAAAAGAGTCAATCCTTTTTAACTGAGACAAACCCAAGGCACATTGAATATCAGTTAATCTATAATTAAAACCTAATTCCCTCATCTCGTAATACCAAGCACCTTTTTTTGCAGTCTTTTTATCTTTATAAACCCCGTGCGTCCTTAATGCCTTTAATCTCTCATAAATTTTTCTGTCATTAGTAGTAATTGCCCCGCCTTCACCTGTAGTTATATGTTTTACGGGATGAAAACTGAATACAGTCATATTAGAATGCCTGCAGCTGCCTGCCTTAATCCATTTTCCGTTTGCCTTATATTCCGCGCCTAATGCGTGGCAGGCATCTTCTATTACTACTAAGTTATGCTTTCTGGCTATTTCTGCTATTTCAGGCATATCGCACGGAAGGCCCGCGAAATGAACAGGCAATATAGCTTTTGTTTTTCCGTTAATCCTTTTCTTTATTTCTTCAGGGCTAATATTTACTGTATCATAGTCGATATCCGCGAATACAGGCTTGGCCCCTGTATATAAAACTGCGTTAGGCGTCGCCAAAAACGTAATAGGCGAAGTGACTGCTTCATCTCCTTTTTTAAAGCCTGCCACAAGGCATGCTAAATGCAAAGCTGCTGTGCCGGATGAAACAGCAACCGCGTATTTAACCGCACAGTATTCTGCTAAAGATTCTTCAAATTTTTGAAC
>Ga0172375_10002871_pt1 | contig 26546 bp, 21 predicted proteins | sample LakKiv1m_FD_114537 | JGI IMG/M metagenome (GOLD analysis project Ga0172375, IMG submission 114537) | Freshwater microbial communities from Kabuno Bay, South-Kivu, Congo - kab_092012_11.1m | ecosystem: Environmental > Aquatic > Freshwater > Lake | place: Democratic Republic of the Congo...
TTGCCACGCACGTATTTGTGCTGATGAAGGAACAACTTTAGCGCTACCCGAAGTGCAACTGGGTTTGCTTCCCGGTGGTGGAGGCACACAACGTTTACCGCGATTAATAGGAATACAAAAAGCATTGGACATGATGCTTACCGGCAAAACCATTTATGCACGACCTGCTTTTAAAATGGGTTTGGTTGATCGCATTACACCAAAGTCAGAACTGCTGAACGGTGCAGTTTCATTGGTGCAGGAACTTATCAAACGTCCTTTGGTTCGTAAGCGCAAAAAGACTATCGTTGATATTTTATTGGAAGGAAATCCTATCGGGCGGAACATCATTTTCAACAAAGCTGCTGAAATGGTTACCAAACAAACGCAAGGGAATTATCCTGCTCCTTACAAAATAATTGAGTGCGTAAAAACCGGGATGAATGAAGGCATGAAAGCCGGGATAGAGGCAGAGATAACCAAGTTTGAACAATTAGTGCTTTCGCCTGAGAGCAGGCAACTGATTAATATTTTCTTTGCCATGACGGAGATGAAGAAAAACCCGTTGGCTGATAAAGTGAAACCTGTTAAGCGCATAGCTATGCTGGGTGCAGGTTTCATGGGAGCCGGCATTGCAGAAGTTACTGCTGTGAAAGGTATTCCCGTTATACTGAAAGATATTAAAGACGAGTTTGTAGCCAATGGCAAAAAAACAATCTGGGACAACCTTTTCAAGAAAGTAAAACGCAAAGCCATCAGGCGAACTGAAGCAGATACTATTATTGGGAGAGTTTGGGGACAAACTGATTATTCAGGTTTCCAACATACAGATATTATTATAGAAGCAGTGCTCGAAGATATGAAAGTTAAACAAAGTGTTTTGGCTGAGTGCGAAGCCGTAACCAAAGACACCTGCATTTTCGCGTCCAACACTTCATCGCTGCCTATCACAAAAATTGCGCAACATGCAAAACGTCCGGAAAACGTTATAGGTATGCACTACTTTTCACCCGTTCCTAAAATGCCTTTGTTAGAAATTATAGTCACAGACAAAACGGCTGATTGGGTTACCGCAACCTGTCTTGAACTGGGCATAAAACAGGGCAAGACCTGTATTGTGGTGAAAGATGGTCCGGGCTTTTACACCACGCGCATACTTGCGCCTTATACCAACGAGGCATTATTGCTCCTCGATGAAGGCGCAGACGCATTGCAGATAGACAGAGCATTGAAAAAATTCGGTTTCCCGGTTGGACCAATAACCTTATTAGATGAGGTGGGCATTGATGTGGGTGCGCACATCATGAGCGGTGAATTGACCACCGAATTTGCTATGAAACGCGAAGGAGCCAAGATTTCTTTCGGTATCAAACGCTTGTATGATGCGGGTTTCAAAGGACGCAAAAACAAAAAGGGATTTTATAAATACGATGAAAAAGGCAAGAAACTGAGCGGGCAGATAGACCCCGAAATGTATAATCACTTTGGCGGATCCAACCGCAAGAAGTTTGACGACCTGGAAATACAACAACGCATGGCAATGTTGATGGTGAACGAAGCAGCGCAATGTTTGCAGGAAGGTATTCTTTCTTCACCTCGTGATGGAGACATTGGCGCTATCTTCGGATTGGGCTTTGCACCTTTCACGGGCGGACCTTTCCGCTACCTGGATTCATTGGGCGCACAAAAAGCAGTGGACATTATGAACGCGCTGAAAGATAAGCACGGCTTGCGTTTTAAACCTGCGGAGATTATTGTGGAGAAGGCGAAGAGCGGAAAAAAGTTTTATGAATAGCTGATAGATAGCAGGTGCAATAATTAGGCGATGCACTAAACCTTTTGGTAATGCTCACACTCCTGCTGATTTGTTCAAAAAATCATTCATCGGTTTTAGGGCTTTGTAGGCTTCCAGCGCTTTTTTAACAAGGTTCTTATCCATAACTTCCTTATCGCTGAGATTTTTTACAACAATGTAACTTTTGAATTTCACCAGGTCAATATCAGGGTGTTCTTTGTCAAAACCTTTTGGGGCAGTTTTCAGTTTGCCTTCGTCCCACAGTTTGCTGTAATGCTTTTTAAATTCTTTGCTGCCAATGATCTTCTTAAAAGTATTGGGGTCGTAAATAATATCTTCACGCACCGCTTTCAGCTTTTCAGGCTCAGGCATAAACATTCCTCCGGCTAAAAATGATTCTCCGGGTTCAATATGAAAATAATATCCTGCCGCAGGTGATTTCTTTCCTCCGGGGCTCATGTTTGCGCCCATATTGGTTTTGTAAGGCGATTTATCATTGGAGAAACGTACATCACGGTTAATGCGGAACACACAGTTCTTCGCTTCAAGTCCTGCAATTTTTTTATCAAATGTTGTAATGCCTGTAATAAGTTGTTGAGCAAGGTCAATGAAATCCTTTTTCGCTGCTTCATACTCCTTTTTATTGGCAAGAAACCAATCGCGGTTATTGTTTTTCTTAAGCGCAGAAAGAAATTTAAGAGTGGAAGGTTGTATCATAGTATTTAGTTATTGCGAGGGTTTACCCGAAGTAATCTCATCATTAGAAAGATTGCTTCGCTATGCTCGCAATGACGGTAAAATTAGGAAATCCTTTAAAACAACAAAAGCCCTTATGGGGCTTCTGTTGCGAAAAACATCTGCACTAATCACTATCCACCCTCTCGTTTCAGGAGAGAGGTTAATCTACATTATCGTGTAGAAAAGAGTTGTTGGAACGTAACTCAGGTTTATTTCCCATGTTATTTTCGTTTTGTCCGTCAGTGAGCGTAAATCTTGAAATATTGGTTTCAGAAGAGTGCAGCGTGTTATCTAAGGAAACCTTTCTTCTTATATATGCAGGCTCGTTTTCCAGTTCTGACAATCCTTTTAAGGTTTTGTATTTCTGGTTCACCTGTTTCAGCCGCTGAATCCTTTCCTGCTGAATTTTCTCCATTTCAGCGCTGTCAGGTTCGTCCTGTTTATTCTCTACCACACGGCTGGTTAAGTTGTACAAGCTTTCGCTGGAAATTGGAGAAGCGGTATCCACTGTTTCAGCTACTACAGGTTGATGGTTCTCTTCCAGGTTCGGCTTCTTGCCTTTCACATCAAATTCAAATGTAGTTTGAGTTTGTTCTTCTTTACCCAACACAAAAAGCGTTTCATCTTTTTCGCTGAAACCTGTAGTCACCTGTTCTTCATTTTTCATTTCAGCTTCAGCAACAAATAATTCAGGTTCTTCAGTTTTTACTGTTTCAGTTTCTGCTTTTTCTTCTGCAGGCGCTGTAACCTTCACGTATGGCTCAGTCATTACAGGCTCTTCTGTTTTTGTAACAACAGGTTCCTCTGTTTTTGCAACAGGCTCCATTATTTTCAGCGTAGGCTCAAGACTATATTCCTGCACCGGCTGATTAGTAACAGGTGTTTCGGTTTTTAACGCAGGCTCAGAAACAATTGCAACAGGCTCAACTTTAGCGACAGGTTTTTCCTCCACTAAGTTTTTAACCACTTTTTTAGGCGCTGCAACAGGAGTGAAACCTTCAACAGCTTTTGTTTTAAACCCGGTGGCGATTACGGTAACTGTAATGCTGTCACCCAGCGCTTCATCATATCCGTTACCCCAGATAATTTCTGCGGTAAGCCCGGCCTCATTCTGGATGTAGTCTGTTATTTCTGTTACTTCATCCATTGTAATTTCGTCAGTCCCTGAATTGATGTAGAGCAGAATATTACTTGCGCCTTCAATTTTATTATCGTTCAGCAGGGGGGAGGCAAGAGCAGTCTCAACAGCTTTCACAGCCCTGTCTGGTCCGGAAGCAGAAGCAGAACCCATAATAGCAGCACCACTGTCTTTCATCACGGTTCTCACATCTTCAAAATCCACGTTCACATAACCGCTCACGGTAATAATTTCAGCGATGCCTTTTGCAGCAATAGTAAGGATATTATCAGCCTGTGCAAAGGCTTCACCCAACTTCAGGTTGCCATACATCTCGCGCAACTTTTCATTGCTGATGACAAGCAGTGTGTCCACACTTTGTTTCAGTTCTTCCAATCCGTTATCAGCCTGTGATTTTCTTTTCTTTCCTTCAAACTGGAACGGAATGGTAACAATGCCTACAGTAAGTATTCCTGATTCCTTTGCGGCTCTTGCGATAACAGGTGCAGCGCCTGTTCCGGTTCCTCCGCCCATTCCGGCTGTTATGAAAACCATTTTGGTTTGAGGGCTCAGAACTTCTTTCAGTTCATTAATATTTTCGAGTGCGGCATTTTTCCCCACATCAGGAATAGAGCCTGCTCCTCGTCCTTCGGTGAGGTTGGCGCCCAGCGCAATTTTCTTAGGAACAGGACTGCGGTCAAGCGCCTGCTGATCGGTGTTGCAAACAACAAAGTCAACACCTTTTATACCTTGATGAAACATGTGGTTTACAGCATTGCTGCCTCCACCGCCAACTCCGATAACTTTAATGATGGATGATTGTTCTTTTGGCATGTCGAATTTTATGTTTATGATTTCGTTTTCCATGGCTTTGATTATATAAATTCAGGTTAATATTAGTTGAATATGATTTTGGTATTTATGGTTTTTTTCTGTTTTTGTTAACGGGGTTCTGTTAATTACGCGGGTTATTTTCCGGGATCTTCATCCAATAATTTGGTTGCATTTGAGATAAGATCAGAAAACCAGGAACCCATCGTTCTTTTAGAATGAGTTGCAACTTCCGCCTTTTTGTTTTTCGCTTTTTCTTTGCTCTCACTTTGTATTCCCATCATCAGCAGACCAACCCCGGTAGCATACATGGGGCTGGTTATTTCTTCAGGGCTTCCTGATGCAAGGTGCTCGTTTGGGTAGCCGATGCGTGTGTTCATGGCAGTGATAAATTCTGTGAGTTGTGTGATGTGTTTCATTTGCGCACCGCCACCGGTAAGCACAATTCCACCAATCAGTTTTTTCTCGTATCCCGAATTTTTAATTTCGTGGTAAACATATTCTATGATTTCTTCAAGACGAGCCTGAATAATGTTTGCAAGATTTTTTACGGAGATTTCTTTTGGTTCTCTTCCTCTCAAACCAGGTATGGAAACAATTTCATTTTCCTGGCTTTCGCTTGCAAGTGCGGAACCGAATTTTACTTTCAGCAGTTCGGCTTGTTTAGCAATAATGGTACAACCTTCGCGTATGTCTTCTGTGATGATATTTCCGCCTAACGGAATAACTGCCGTGTGCCTGATTAAGCCGTCATAGAAAATGGCAAGATCAGTTGTACCGCCACCAATATCCACTAATGCAACTCCCGCTTCTTTTTCTTCCTGGCTCAAAACCGCTTCAGAAGAAGCAAGCGGTTCAAGAATAATATCTTTCATGGTAAGCCCTGCTTTTTCAACACATTTCTTTATGTTGTTAGCAGCCGTTGTTTGTCCTGTGATGATATGGAAATTAGCTTCCAATCTGACACCGGGAGTTCCGATGGGTTGCTTCACACCCACTTCCCCGTCAACAATATATTCTTGTGGAAGAACATGGATTATCTGCTCACCGGGCTGCATTGCCAGCTTGTACATATCGTCAATCAGCGCATCAATATCTGATTGGGTAATGGTATCTTCTCCTGAAATTTTTCGGGTGTAAATACCATGATGCTGCATGCTTTTTATATGTTGTCCTGCAATACCAACATTTACTTCCTGTATCTCAACGCTTGATTTACTTTCCGCTTCATCCACCGCTTGCCTTATTGCTTGTACGGTTTGCTCAATGTTGAAAACCATGCCTCGCTTCACACCCAGCGAGTCAGCTCTTCCCATTCCGAGAATTTCAATTTTTCCGTGGTCGGATTTCTTTCCGACAATGCAACAGATTTTGGTGGTTCCGATGTCTAAACCGACAACAATTTTTGATGTTTCCATGTTAATTTTTTTTAGTGCAGATTACCTGGTTTTTATATTTCAGATTGATAACAGAATATTGATTCCAGCCCGTTTTGCTGAATCCCTTCTGGTACAGAAGCATCAGTTTCCGGAACTTGGTATCAAGGTCTTTTTTGTCGCCAACAATAATTTTGTGGTCGCCAACCATTGGCACAACTTCAATTTCATTCTTTTCATTGATAAAAATCTGCTGGATATGAGCTTTCAGGAATTTATCCTTCTCAATGAAATTCACCAGTTCAAAAATATCATCTATCATGGTTTTTGAAGCTAATGAATCATTCTCTTCATTCTTTTTCACATTTAATAAACTCAGACCTGCAAAGCTGTCGCTTATGTTTCCGTTAGCAATTAACACGCGAGAGGCAAACTTTGATGAGAGCGGCATTACATTGCCTGTTTCATCTATGTAAAAACTTTCGCCTGAGTTATTGTAAATTCGCACCACAGGCTTGCGCTGCATAATATCAGCTCTTAGTTCTCCGTTAACCGAAGCATAAACCTGGGCATCTTTTATTGAAGGGTTTTTTAAAATCAGTTGTTCAAGATTATTGAAGTTAACCTGTGAAACGGGGTTGCCTACAAGTGAATCACCTTTACTATAAATAATTTCCCTGATGTCTGTTTCATCTACAAAAAAGTTCTCGTCAGTGTTATCAATGTTTATAGAAATACCTGTGCAAAGCACATTGTTTTGTTCAGCGCCAGCAAAACCGAGTATTACCGGCAAACCAAGTGCAGGTAATAACCACAGTATTATTTGTATTACTTTTTTCATTCAGCGACAGAAAGTAATTTCTTTTTAATCGGCTCTACCATTTTATCAATATCGCCCGCACCAAGAGTCAGCAATACTTCAGGTTTTCTTTCACCTATTTCTTTCAATACCTCATCTTTTGATAACAGGACTTTGTTTTTCAAATTAATTTTTTCAAGCAGCATCTTTGAATTAACGCCCTCAACAGGTAATTCTCTTGCAGGGTATATTTCCAGCAGAATTAATTCATCAAGCTCCTCAAGGCTTTTTGCAAAGCCATCTGCAAAATCTTTTGTTCTTGAAAAAAGATGCGGTTGGAAAATGCCGGTGATCTTTTTACCGGGATAAAGTGCTTTAACAGAAGAAATACATGTGCTGAGTTCTCGCGGATGATGTGCATAATCATCAATAAAAACCATTGCTTCTGTTTTAATAATGTATTCAAAACGCCTTCTCACACCTTTGTAGCTTGCGAGCGCTTTTTTGATGACCTCTATACTTATGCCTGACACCTGGGCTGCTGCTGTTGCAGCAAGTGCGTTCTCAACATTATGTAAACCGGGGAATCCGAATTTTACTTTATCAATATTTTCAACAGGACTACATACATCAAAAACATATTCACTATTCTCAACAGAAAGATTTTCTATTGTAAAATCACTTTTTCCCTTCAACGAATAGGTGAATGATTTTTTTTCAGTATCACCGAAAGAAAGTTCCGACTTATAAATCAGTGTTCCCCCATCTTTTATCTTTGAAACAAATTCATGGTAATTCTTTTCCATGTTTTCTTTTGTTCCATAAATGTCAAGGTGATCGGGGTCAGTGGAAGTTACAATTGCCACATCAGGATTAAGTGTCAGAAAAGAACGGTCGTATTCGTCAGCTTCAACCACCATCTTGTTGCTGCCTGAAGAAAGCAGCAGATTGCTGTTATAATTCACAGCTATTCCTCCAAGAAATGCAGTACAACCCCCTTCTGCGTTGTTCAGGATATGTGCAGCGATGGAAGAAGTTGTGGTTTTCCCATGTGTTCCGGCAACTGCAATTGTGAAATGATTTTGTGTAAGCAAGCCCAAAACCTCAGAACGTTTCTTCACTTTAAATCCATTCTCACGGAAATAATTAAGTTCTTCATGTCCTGATGGAATGGCGGGTGTATATATCACCAATGTCTGTTCAGTGTTAAAAAAGAAAGAAGGAATCAGTTTGGAATTATCTTCAAAATGAATGTCCATTCCTTCCGCAATTAATTCTTTGGTCAGCTCCGTTTCTGTCCGGTCATATCCTGCAACTGATTTGCCTTGCGAAACAAAATATCTTGCCAATGCACTCATCCCTATGCCGCCAATTCCAACCAAATAAATATTTTGAATCGTTTTAAAATTCATTTCAATTCTTCTGTACGGTTGCTAATTTTATTACTTCGTTTGCAATTATTTCATCAGCGTTTGCAAGTGCAAGTTCACCTATGTTTTTCTTTAATAGTTCTTGCTTTGCTTCATTGTTCATCAGCAATAGAATTTCATTCAGCAGTTTCTCCTTTGCCTCACTGTCCTTAATCAGAATTGCTGCCTGTTTAGTGACCAAAGCCATTGCATTTTTTGTCTGATGGTCTTCAGCGGCAAACGGAAAGGGAATAAGGATGGCAGGTTTTTTAACAATACACAATTCTGAAATAGAACTTGCACCTGCTCTTGAAACTACAACATCCGCAACGGCATAAGCTAAATCCATTTTTGTGACGAAATCATACGCTTTAACTGCGCTGTTATTTTCTACAGCTTTTTTGGCAACCGGGAAAAACAATTTTCCGGTTTGCCAAATCACCTGGAATTTTTCCTTTGACAATTCTATAATATTTGCTGCAATACTTTCATTTATTGTTTTTGCACCCAGGCTTCCGCCAATTATCAGTAATGTTCTCTTGTTTGCATCCAATCTAAAGAATTCAATACCCTTTTCGCGCTTGCCTGAAAGATTCAATATATCCTGACGCACAGGATTGCCTGTAATTATAATTTTATCTGCCGGAAAAAATTTATCCATTTCATTATATGCAACACAAATCCTGTTGGCTTTTCTTCCCAGCATTTTATTGGTTATTCCTGCATAGGAATTTTGTTCCTGGATAAGCGTTGGCACTTTTTTCAACTGCGCTGCACACAATAACGGACCACTTGCAAAGCCGCCAACACCAACTGCTACATCAGGTTTAAACTCTTTTATAATTTGCATCGAACGCCAAATACTTTTGAACAACCGAAGAGGGAAAGCAAAATTTTTCAGGGAAAAACTTCGATCTATTCCGCTGATATCAAGCCCTTCAATTTTATAACCTGCTGCCGGAACTTTTTCCATTTCCATTTTCCCTTTTGCGCCTACAAATAATATCTCAGCCTGTTCATTCATTTTTTTTATTGCATTGGCAATCGCAATTGCCGGGAAAATATGTCCCCCTGTTCCTCCGCCACTTATTATAACTCTAAGCGATTGCATATTCTTCTTCAGTTTTTGATTCCGTTCCTTCTTCAATTGCACGGCTTACACTAAGTATTATTCCTACTGCAATGCTCGTAAACCATAAAGATGTTCCTCCCATACTCAATAACGGCAATGGTTGCCCCGTAACCGGAAATAAATTTACTGCCACTGCCATATTTATCAGTGCCTGGAAAATCAATCCGAAACAACAGCCGAGAGCAAGCAATGCGGCAAAAGTAGTTGGGCTTTTTACTACAATTTTTACTCCCCTGAAAAGCAAAATCAGGTAAGCAAGCAGCACCATGAAACCACCAATTAAACCATATTCTTCAATAATTATTGCGTAAATAAAATCGGAGTACGGATGCGGAAGAAAATTCCGTTGATCACTGTTTCCCGGACCTTTTCCGAATAAACCACCTGTAGCTATCGCTATCTTTGCCTGGTCTGATTGGAAGTTAGCATCACTGATACCAATGGCATCGTTTTCATTTTTCTCTGAAGAGACAAATGTTTCCACGCGGGTCTTCCATGTTTCCATTCTCGGAAAAACTTTTTCAACAGGAACGACAAAAGAGATTCCTATAAGAAGTGAGAAAGCAAGAACCGCACAACACACCAGTGATAACAGATGTTTAATATTCACTCTTCCTATAAACATCAGGATTAAGCAAGTTGCGAAGAGTATTGCTGCTGTTGAGAAATTTGCAGGAAGAATTAATCCGCAAATGATAATGATAGGTAATATCATGGGCAGGAATGCTGATTTAAAATCTTTTATTTCGTCCTGCTTTTTTGAAAGCAATCTTGCCAAATAGGTTATAAGAGCGAGTTTTGCGAAGTCCGAAGTCTGAAATGTTAAATCAATGAGCGGAATGCTGATCCAGCGATTTGCCGAGTTCAGGTTAACACCCTTTGCCAGTGTATAGATAAGCATTGGGATAGCCAGTATCATTGCAAGTTGCGAAAGCCGTGAGAAATAAGTGTATTTGAAGAGATGAGTTATATACATTAAACCCAGCCCGAGCATGAGAATAAACAAATGCTTAAACAGAAAATATTCAGTGTTTCCGCCTCTTGTTCTGAATGCAAGCATACCGGATGAACTGTAAACCGCCATAATGGAAATAACAGACAGAAAAACAACAGTGAGCCAAATCACTTTGTCGCCTTTCAGGTATTTAAAAACTGTTTTTACCATTATTACGAACTATTTCTATCAGGCTTTTAATGATTTTTTCAGTCTCATTACAGCCTCCTTAAATCTATTTCCACGGTCTTCATAACTGGTGAACAAGTCATAACTGGCACAGGCTGGAGAAAGTAACACCGTATCACCCTTTAATGCAAGACTGTGTGATTGGCGTACAGCTTCTTCTGCTGTCTCAGCAGCAACAATCAAATCCACATCACTCATAAAAGTCTTGAAAACTTTGCGGTTTTCTTTTCCAAGGCAGATAATAACTTTTGCTTTATCACGCACAATCTCTTTCAACATTGAATAATCGCTTTTATCATCAACACCGCCTACAATCCAGATAAGCGGGCGGTTTATACTTTCAAGAGAATACCAGGCGAGGTCAACAGTTATTGCTTTTGAGTCGTTGATGTAATCAACACCGTTTATTTCTGTGATATATTCAAGCCGGTGTTCCGAACTTTCAATATCATTCAGACTTTCACGAATAATGTCGTTTCTTAATTCAAGAAAGTTGTTGAACTCATCATTTTTGTTTGCAAACTTATTCCTGATAGAGGTTTCGCGGTTATTTGAATTTTCTTCCATTTTACTTCTGGTTTGGTTTTTATATAGTTGGTTAATTCAATTTTTTAGAGTTGCTGAACAGCTTTCTTGAACTGTCGTCCACGGTCTTCATAATTTTCAAACAGATCAAAACTCGCGCAGGCAGGAGCAAGCAGGACTGTGTCTCCTTTCTTTCCAAGGCGATATGCAGTTTTTACTGCTTCCTGCGCACTCTTTGTATCAATGATGGTTTGAACCACATTTTCAAATGCAGCATGAATTTTTTTGTTATCAATTCCGAGGCAGACTATTGCCTTCACTTTCAGACGAACAAGGTCCATCACCATCTCATAGTTGTTGCCTTTATCCACCCCCCCCACAATCCATATTACAGGCGTGGTCATGCTTTCCAGCGCGTACCATGCGGAGTTGATGTTAGTAGCTTTTGAATCGTTGATAAATTCGATACCGTGAATCTTCGACACTTTTTCAAGGCGATGTTCTACGTTTTGAAAATCGCTCAGGCTTTCGCGGATGCTGTCTTTCCGCAGATCAAGTAATCGTCCTACAATGGCTGCAGCCATTGTGTTGTAGATGTTGTGTTTTCCTTGTAAAGCAAGTTCGTGTATTGACATAGTGAAGGTTTGGTTATTGATGGTTAGATTAATATTTTCATTTTCGAGATAAGCTCCCGGCTCTTTCTTTTCCCTGATACTGAAAGGAAAGAGGTGAGCGGGAAGTTTTTTTTTTACCACTTCAGCGGCTATTATTTCATCATCAGAACAGTAAATGAATGCATCATCCTTTTGCTGATTCTGAAGTATTCTGAATTTTGAATCGATATAGTTCCGCATATTATAATCATAGCGGTCTAAGTGATCTTCGGTGATATTTGTCAGCACAGCCATATTTATTCTGGAGTCATACATGTTATCCAGCTGGAAACTGCTTAATTCTAACACACAGTATTTATAATCACGTTCTGCCAGTTGCAGTGCCAGGCTTTTTCCCACATTTCCTGCAACGCAAACATCCAGCCCCGCTCTTTTTAAAATGTGATATGTAAGCAAGGTTGTGGTGGTTTTTCCGTTGGTTCCGGTGATGCCTATAATTTTTGCTTTCGTGTAACGCAGTGCAAATTCTATTTCGGAAATCACAGGGGTTTTCTGATTTCTCAGTTTCTTTATCAGCGGAATTTTCTCTGGAATGCCGGGACTTTTAATTACTTCAGAAGCATTGAGGATTAATTCTTCTGTATGCTTTTCTTCTTCCCATTTTATGGCATGGTGATTTAGAATGTCTTTGTATTTTTGCTGAATTTTTCCTTTGTCAGAAACAAAAACATCAAACCCTTTTTTCAAGGCAAGTACCGCAGCTCCTGTCCCGCTTTCTCCTGCACCAAGTATGACTATCCTGCTTTTCATTATCTTAGTTTCAGTGTTACAATTGTTGCTACAGCAAGCATAATTCCTACGATCCAGAAACGTGTTACAATTTTTGATTCGTGATAACCTATTTTCTGGTAATGGTGATGCAACGGAGCCATTTTGAAAATTCTTTTGCCTTCACCATATTTCTTTTTTGTGTATTTAAACCAGCCAACCTGCATCATCACGCTGAGATTTTCGATGAGGAAAATTCCGCATAGAACAGGGATGAGTAGTTCTTTCCTTATTGAAAGTGCAAACACAGCAATAATTCCACCTAATGACAGGCTTCCGGTGTCGCCCATGAACACCTGTGCAGGGAAAGAATTATACCACAGAAAACCCACGCAGGCGCCAACAAACGCGGAGATAAAGACAACAAGTTCGCCAGAACTTGGTATATACATGATGTTGAGGTAATCAGCGAAGATGCTGTTACCTGACACGTAAGCGAAGATTGCTAATGCTACACCTATGATAGCTGAGGTTCCGGTAGCAAGTCCATCCAGTCCGTCAGTCATATTTGCCCCGTTTGAAACGGCAGTTACAATTATAATTACTATAGGAATGAAAATCAGCCAAGCCCAGTTCATATAGTTTTTACCCAAAAACTTGACGAGTGATGAGTAATCAAATTCGTTGTTTTTCATAAACGGGATAGTTGTTTTCAGCGATTTTTCCGGTGCTGAATAACTGGGAACTTTTTGCATAAGTTCTCCATCCTGAGTGAGAGAAGCATAGCTTGCTGATTTTTCACTCACTATCTTTTCTTTGATTACTACGTGTGGATTGAAATACAATGTAGCTCCTACAATCAACCCTATTCCAACCTGTCCTATTATTTTAAAACGTCCGGCTAAACCCTCTTTATTTTTTTTGAAGACTTTTATGTAATCGTCCAGGAAGCCGATGGTGCCTAACCAAACTGTTGTAATCAGCATCAGAAGAATGTAAACATTGTCTAAACGTGCGAATAATAAAGTAGGAATTACAATTGCTGAGAGGATAATTAGACCACCCATTGTTGGAGTTCCTTTTTTCTGTAGTTGTCCTTCCAGTCCAAGGTCGCGCACTACTTCACCTACCTGTCTCAGTTGCAGGTAACGAATAATTCGCTTACCGAATACCATAGAGATAACCAGTGAGAAAATGATAGACATTGCTGCCCGGAACGAGATATATTTGAAAACTCCCGCACCCGGAAAATCAAAAACTTTGTCTAAATATTCAAACAGGTAATACAGCATGTTATATTGCTTGTTTTAAACTTTCGGTTAAAATTTTCATGTCGTCAAAAGGATATCTCACTCCGCTTATTTCCTGGTATTTTTCATGTCCTTTTCCTGCCAGCAAGATGATGTCTCCAGGCTTTGCCATTATACATCCGGTGCGGATCGCTTCTTTTCTGTCAGCAATTGAAACTGTTTTCCTTGCATCAACAGCGTCAATACCTTTTTTCATTTCTTCAATTATGTCTTCTGCTTTCTCAGAGCGTGGATTATCGGAAGTGAGAATGACTTTGTCACTCATGGTGCAGGCGATTTTTGCCATCAGCGGGCGTTTTGTTCTGTCACGATCGCCACCACAACCAACAATTGTGATAACAGTTTCATTACCTGTACGGATATCGCGGATGCTTTTCAAAACATTTTCAAGTGCATCAGGAGTGTGCGCATAATCAACAACACCAATAATATTATTGCCGGTTTTTACATATTGAAAACGACCTTCAACCGGCTCAAGCGCACTCAAACCTGTAAGCACATCTAGTTTATTATCACCCAGCAAAACTGCTGTTGCATAAACTGCCAGCAGGTTATAGGCATTGAAAGAACCAATAAGACGGGTGAGGATTTCTTTATTGTCAATGTTCATTAATAAGCCGCTCAACTGGTTTTCAATAATTTTTCCTTTGAAATCAGCAAGACCTTTTAATCCATAGCTCCATTTCTTTGCCTTTGAATTCTGAACCATGATTTTTCCGTTTTTATCATCTGTGTTTATTAACGCAAATGAAGTTGATGGAAGGTTGTTAAATAAACCCTGCTTTGCTTTCAGGTAATTATCAAATGTTCTATGATAATCTAAATGATCGTGTGTAAGGTTGGTAAAGATTGCACCTGCAAAACGAAGCCCGGCTGTCCGTTGTTGCTCAATTGCATGAGAACTAACCTCCATGAAACAATATTTACAATCAGCTTCCACCATCTGGCTCAGCAAACTGTTAAGATTAATAGCATCAGGAGTTGTGTGCGTTGATGGCAGACTGACAGTGTTTATTTTGTTCACTACAGTTGAAAGCAAACCTGTTTTAAATCCAAAATTCTGGTAGAGTTTATAAAGTAAAGTGGCAATTGTCGTTTTTCCGTTTGTTCCTGTAACGCCTACCAGTTTTAGTTTTTCAGAAGGATTATCGTAAAAATTGGAAGCTATAATTCCAAGTGCATATTGTGAATTTTTTACTTTCACATAGGTTATCTTTTTATCGCACTCTTCGGGGATGGTTTCGCAAACAACAGCAATGGCGCCATTTTCTACAGCCTGCCTGATAAAGAGATGTCCGTCAATATTACTGCCTTTAACTGCCACAAAAAGCGAATAGTTTTTTGCCTGCCGCGAATCAACTGTAATCATAGTTATGGCAATGTTGGTTGAACCTGAAACATCTTCCAGTCCGGTTTTATACAATATGTCTTTAAGCAATTTCATCAGGATAGCCTTAGAGTTATTTCCCTGTCAGATGTTATTTCCGTTCCGGCATTAATACTTTGCTGAACAACTGTTCCATGTCCTTCTATTTTTACCCGCAATCCAAGATTCTCAAGAATGTAAATAGCATCGCGGGCTCCCATGCCAACAACATGGGGTACAATTCCATTGGGCTCCGGACTTTCTTTCAGTTCAACAGTATTTTCATTATTTTCTGCAATAACCCAGCATGAGGCGTTCTGGGTATCATTCTTCAGTGGTACATTTAACTTCTGAAGTGAAATGAGCAGATCTTTCTTATTACCCTTCTGAGCATAAGGGATTTTGTTTTCCGACAGGATTCCTACATCTTGCAACTCTTTGTTAATATCAAGTCTGCTTGAATAAACCTTATCTGAGATTTCTTTAAAAATAGGACCGGCAACCTGGTTTGCGTAATAGACATTATTACTTGGCGCATTTACAACCACAATGCAGGAATACTTAGGATTTTCTGCCGGGAAATAACCCACAAATGAAGCCTGGTAAGTGATTTTCTGATTTTTGTATACTCCTTCTTTCGCTATTTGTGCGGTCCCGGTTTTGCCTGCAATTTTATAATCGGCATGTTTAAGATTTTTTGCGGTGCCGCTATCAACAACACCTTCGAGCAGAAGTTTTACTTTATCAATCGTTTGTCTTGAACAGATTTTCGGGTTGATGATTTCTGTTTCAAATTTTTTCTCAACTATTCCGTTTTTTGTAATTTCCTTTACCAGTTTGGGACGAACCATTTTTCCGTTGTTGGCAACAGCATTATAAAAAGCAAGGATTTGCATAGGAGTTAGAAGCATCTCATAACCTATCGACATCCATGGCAATGAAACTCCGCTCCAGTCTTTTTCCTTGGTATTCTTGATTTTCGGTTTTCCTTCTCCGGGTATTTCAAGCCCCAATTCATTCTGAAGGTTCATTGAATAAATCCTGTCAATGAATTTCTGCGGATCTTTAGAATAATTGTTAACTACCATTCTTGAAATTCCAACATTGGAAGAGAGTTCAAAAGCTTGCTGTAATGTGATTTTTCCGTGTCCGCCTTTGTTGTGATCAGAGTCTTTCATAATGCGGTCATAAAACCGGAATGTTCCGTCCTTTGTATCAATAATGTCAGTTATATCTACCAGCCCGTCTTCCAAAAGTGCAATCACAGAGGCAAGTTTGAATGTGGAACCGGGTTCAGTTGCTTCACCTATTGCATAGTTGTAATACTCCCCGTATTCACCTGTGGTTTTGCTTTTCCCTAAGTTTGCTATTGCCCTTATTTCGCCAGTTTCCACTTCCATTAACACTGCACAACCGTGGTCAGCATTATGTTTCTGCAATTGTGTTAACAAAGCATTTTCTGCAACATCCTGTATATTGATATCAATGGTCGATACCAGATCCATTCCGTCCTGCGGTTCAATCTCGTTGTCATCGTTCAGTGGTTTCCATACTCCACCGGCTATTTTCTGCATTAGTCTTTTTCCTCCAACACCGCTCAGGTAACTGTTGTAAGCTCCTTCAAGACCGATGGGTTGAATTCCCGGTCTTTCATACCCGATGGTTCTTCCCGCCAGTTCCTGGAAAGGTTTAGCGCGCTTGCTTTGCTGAAGTGTGATTAATCCGCCTTTATATTTTCCTTCCCTGAAAAGCGGAAATTTTTTCATTTTCTGAAGTTCAACATAACTCACATTTCTGCGGATCAGGAAATAACGTTCTTTGTTTTTTCTTGCATCTCTTAATTCTGATTTGTATTGCAGTTTTGATTTATCACTAAATAAGTTAGACAGGCAATAAGCAAGAGAATCAAGGTTTACATTAAATATTTTATCAGTAATCGGATTAGCGCAAACATCCATGCGCACTTCGTAAATAGGGAAAGAGGTAGCAAGTAAGCTTCCATCTGAAGCGAAAATATTTCCCCGCGCAGCCTCAATCTCACGGTATTCAGTTGTAAGTGTTTCGGCTTTTGTACGCCATTTCTCGCCCTGCAAGAACTGAACGTTGATTACCTGGGCAATAATGGCAATACCGAACAGGCACATAAATGCATACAATGCATATACACGCCACAATATGTCTTTTCTTGCATCCATTTATTTTTCGGTGTTCAATTCTTCAGATGTAACCACAATTTTTTTTGGCGGAACCACAGACTCTTTTAAACCTGTTTCTGCCACCGCTTTTGCTACTTCACTTTGCTTTGACTTAAACATAAGTTCAGATTTTGTAGTGATGTATTCAGAGCGTAATTCTTTCAGTTCATTACTTATCACATTCATCCTGATGATATTTTTTTCAGAGTAATAACTGTTCGAGATATAAATAATACCAATCAGCGATACAAAGAGGAGGAAGGGGAGAAGATCAACAACATTTTCTCTTGTCATGAAACTACCGTCAAGCAGGCGCAGCACTTTCTTCATTCCTGATATATCAGATGGTTTTTCCATTTTTTCAGGAACACTTTCTTTTAAAACCTCTGTGTTTTCTTTTATCCTGTTCATCATGCAGCCTCCCTTTTCAATGGATTTATCCGTTCCGCAATTCTTAACACAGCGCTTCGCGCCCGGCTATTTTCAGCTATTTCTTTTTCTGATGCACTGACGGGTTTTGAATGGACAGCCCTGAACGGCAATTGCTGATTGCCAAAAAAATCTTTTTCCAGTTCGCCTGCTGTGTTTCCCTTTTTAATCAGGTTTTTTACCAGTGAATCCTCAAGTGAGTGATAGGAAATAACAACAAGCCGTCCACCTTCTCGAATAATGTCGGGGCATTGAGACAGAAATTCTTCCAGTGCTTCTGTTTCCTTATTTACTTCAATTCTCAGCGCCTGGAAAATTTTTGCAAGAAACTTATTTTCTTTTCCTCGCGGGGCAACCGGCATCACCAGCTTTTTAATATCTTCAGAAGTTTTAATTTCTTTTTCACCACGGTTTTTTTCTATGATTTGCGCAAGTTTCCATGCCTCTTTCAACTCGCCATACTTTAAAAAGATTTCTTTCAGTTGTTCAACGGAATAGGTATTCAGAATAAAAGAGGCTGTCAGCGGAGATGAAGTATCCATGCGCATATCCAGCGGTCCTTCAAAGCGGGTTGAGAATCCTCTTTCAGGTGTATCGAACTGATGGGAAGAAACTCCGAGGTCGGCTAAGATACCGTCAACAGGTAAAGCCTTATGGTATCTAAGAAAATTCCTGACGTACCTGAAATTTTGTCTAATCAGCATAAAGCGTTTATCGTTTATTTTGTTAGCGGCAGCGTCTGCATCCTGGTCAAATGCATAGAGTTTGCCTCTTGTCAGTTTTTTCAAAATTTCCTTTGAGTGTCCTCCTCCTCCGAACGTAACATCTACATAGGTTCCTTCCGGTTTTATGTTCAGCCCCTCTATGCACTCGCTCAACAAAACCGGTTGGTGATATCTCATTAATCAGAAAAGTTTAAATGTTATTTTTTTGCTTACTCATCACCTTGCTGGCAAGCGCAGCAATTTCATCCGGAGAAAGCTGCTGAATTTTCTGAGTTTCGTTGTCAGGATTCCACATTTCCAGGAAACCGCCCAGAGATTTCAGTATAATATCTTTATCCAATTCCGCATGTTCCTGCAACATCTTAGGAATCAAAATACGGTTGTTTGAATCAATTTCAAGCGTATGTGCGCCACTGAAGAATAAGCGGATGAAATCAATGTTTTCGCGTTCCTGAGTATTAATGTCATTGAGCGATTTCATTTTTTCGTCCCAAACATTTTTTGGGTACAGCTCAAGGCATTTCTCATAAACACTGCGTTTTAAAACAACTGCATTGTTGCCATCAGGAAATTGGCGCAACAGTGTGGCAGGCAGTATTAGTCTGCCTTTTGCATCCATTTTACATCTGTAATCTCCTGTGATCAGTGACATGTTTTTTTTTAGAAAGCCCAAAAATAAGTTAAAGTTTTCACAATTCCCCACATTTCTCCACAAATTGTTGAAAACTTTTGAAATTTAGTGTTTTTAGTATTTAGTTACGATAATAAAAGAGCTATAAATAAAGGGATGTATGAGTTATTAATATAGTGGGGAATTGTGGGGTAAAAATAAGAAATAAATGAACTCTGGTATATTTTTACCCTGTTATCAGTAAAGGACAGTGTATTGAAACAAGTCTATTGTCTGCTATAATTTCTATTTTTGTCCTCATAGATTTTTATGATGATGAAGTACGAGATAAAAAAAGAAGGAAGATTTCAATACGTTGAATGTGGAGACGGACCTGTAATTATTGTGCTGCACGGGCTTTTCGGGGCACTGAGCAATTTTAAGGATGTGCTTGACTACTTCTCACTTAAATACAGGGTGGTGATTCCGATTATGCCTATTTATGAATTACCGCTTGCGGATACCAATGTCCGCTCGCTGGCTGATTTTATAAAAGATTTTATTGAGTTCAAAGGGTTTCAGAGCATTACCCTGCTTGGAAATTCTCTTGGCGGACATGTTTCATTGGTTTATATGCAACACTATCCGGGCAAGGTTCATTCCGTGGTTCTTGCAGGTAGTTCAGGACTTTATGAAAACGCTTTTGGCGGCTCGTTTCCGCGCAGGGAAGATTATAATTTCATCAAGCAGAAGGTGGAAATAACATTCTATGATCCGGCAACAGCAACCAAGGAACTTGTTGACGAAGTATTCGCGATAATCAGCGACAAGGAAAAAGTTCTCAGAACGCTGGCGCTTGCAAAATCAGCGATAAGACATAATATGGCAGAAGAACTGAAACATTTCGATGTTCCGTTTTGCCTGATATGGGGGAAAAATGATATCATCACTCCACCTGAAGTAGCGGAAGAATTTCATAAACTTTTACCTCAATCAGATTTATACTGGATAGATAAATGCGGTCATGCTCCGATGATGGAAAGACCACAGGAGTTTAATGAGTTATTAGAGAAATGGCTGAATAAATTATTCGGTCACTAAGGGACAGGATAACACAAATAGAAATTACATGCTGATAAAGAATGCCCGTTTTGCTGTCAGCAGTGCGGATGTAAAAAATTGTCCTAAACCAGTTTTCGCGGAATACGCTTTTATAGGCAGGTCGAATGTGGGGAAGTCTTCGCTTATTAATATGCTGGTACAACAAAAAGGGATGGCGAAAACTTCTTCCACACCCGGAAAAACACAACTGATCAATCATTTTATTGTGAACGAAAACTGGTATTTAGTTGATTTGCCCGGTTACGGTTATGCCAAAACCAGCAAAACTAAATCTGAAGGATTCGGGAAGATGATAGCCGATTATATTATGCAAAGAAAAAACCTGCTCAATGTTTTTGTTTTAATTGATTCGCGCCTGCCGATGCAAAAAGCGGATGAAAGTTTTTTTCTCTGGTTAGGTGAAAACCAGGTTCCATTTTCCATCGTGTTTACAAAAGCAGATAAATCGGGAAGTTCAACGCTTAGCACTAACCTTAATAATTACAAAAAGAAATTACTGGATTACTGGGAAGAACTTCCTCCGGTTTTCATTACCTCTGTTAAAACGCAGGCTGGGAGGGAGGAATTGCTGAATTATATTGAGGAAACCAATAAGGTTTTTAAGATTCAATACTGACGGTTGCGGCAACGGGAAGCCGTAACTTCTTTACAATATTTATTCTTTCAGGGATATTTTATGAAAAGAGGATATGTAGATTGACCTCACTATAAGAAGAAAGATGATGATAACGGCAATTGCAACGGAATGAAAAGCAAAATCAGTAAAGCTTCTCCGGAATTCATCAGCCTTACGTTTTTTAGTCAGTATGTCTTTCTCTTTTAAGCGCAAGACCTGCAGCGCAGCAAACTTCTGCGCCTGGCTGTCTTTCGCCAACGCAGCAGAATCATTGTAAAGAGCAGCCAGGTTATTGTTTCCTTGTTTTTCATACAACTTGCTTAAAAGCGTGTAAAGACTTTTCAGTCTTCCATATTCGCCCGAAAGCTGCACCCATTTATAAGCCTGTTCGGCTTGCTGAGCTGCAAGTTTTATTTTTCCTTTAGCCAGGTTTATTTCGGCAATGGAGATAAGGCTGCCGCTTGCACATCCCCAATCTCCGCGCTGCACGCTCAGGTCAATATCTTTTTGCAGCAGCACGGATGCAGTATCGTAATCTCCGCGGAGGAAATAATCATAACCTAAATTGCCCGAAGTAATTCCTTCCCAGGCATTGTTGCCCACTGTAACGGCAATGGCATTTGCGCGCATAAAATAATAATCAGCCGAATCAAGGTTGCCCATTTTCTGGTAACACAAACCTACGGTGTTGGTGGCTTGCAGGGTATAGTAAAGCGACTGACCGAAAACATCGGTATGGAAAGCTTCGGTAAGGTAACGGACAGCATGCGGGTAATCACGAAAGAACCAGTAACAATCGCCCAGGTAGTAAATGGAACGCTGCTTTGCGGGATATTTTTCCACGCCCATATTTTTTATGATGTCATATTCGGCATGGTAATATTCAAAAGCAAGTTCGTAGTTTTTGCCCCAGAAATAATTACCTGCCATGTTATTGAGGCGGGCGAGCATGATGGTGTTTCTTTCTTTATGCGCCAGGCTGAAAAGCTGTTCTAACAAGCCGAAGCATAAAACCGAATCAGTGTTGCGGTGGTGGAAAAAATAACTCAGTTTGAGCAGTTCGGCTTCCAGTTCCAGTTCACGGTCATTGTTTTCAATGCCCAGTTTTTTTATTTCGCTGATGCGGCTGAAGAAATGAATTGAATCTTCTTCGGGAAGGAATTTCTCATTGATAGCTTCAATGTAGAAATAACGTTGGGCGTAGGTTTTCCCTACCAGCATATCGGGTGGAAAGTTAGACAGCGAAAAAGCCTGAAGGATGTAAACTGCCTGGAATAAAAGAAGAAGTAATAACTGCCGCATTGAGATAGCTCTGTGTTTTTTTTACGCGCGAAATTCAACGCAGGGAACTGCTTACAGTTTCGGGATTAAAGAAATATTCGATGAACTACCTGTATTTTCATCAGGGGAGAAAGCAGGCAAGTTATGAGTTTACCTGCTGACGATAAATTTCTTTGTGCTGCTTTCCGCGTTATTTTCAAAGGTGATGAAATATACTCCGTTCGCAATATCAGTGAGCGGCAGGAGGTAATCAGGGGATGGAAGTTTAGCGGTCATGATAATTTTCCCGGTCATATCAAGAATGGTAAAGCGGCTGCCGGACATCTTCTCGTGAGCAGTAATGATAATGCTGTTAGTGGCGGGGTTCGGGAAAAGATGGATGCCGGGACCATCATCCGTGAGGTGGGGAATGCCAACCGGAGCTTTATAATAATGCACCATGAGGATGTCATATTGCTCGAGGACAAAATCGCCACAGGCGGTGTAGGCATGAACAATTCCGAGACCTTCAGCGGCATTGTTCCAGCCGGAATTCCACCAGCCGCAACCGAAATCGGCATGATAAACGGTAGTTCCCGGGAAAAGGGAATCGGTGGTGGTGCTGATAGCCGACATGGCATAACAACTATCGGTGTTTTCCTGGCAGGAGATAAAACCGTTGTAAGGGAAAATAGTATCGTTGCAATTGTAAAATACTTTTCTCACCGTGTCCCACACCTCAGGGTTTAAGCCATTAGTATCAAGAAAAGATTCTTCTATGCTGTAAATAATCGAATCGGGGTAATGGCTGTCATCACGGGAAAGCACTGCACGGCTCACATACATGACTACCTGGTTGGTGTTGATGTCTGTGAGTTTGAAAAGAAAGCTGTCGCCCTGAGCGTAATTATAAACAGAGCCGATGGAAGGCAAGCCGGTTTGGGCTTTGGCGCTAAGGGAGAGCAGGGAAAGGATGCAGCATATTGCGGGGATGCGGAGCATGAAGTTTTTCATGGCTTTTGTTTTAGATGAACCAAGTGTGATTTTAGTATGATAAAAAGTTTTTCATTATTCCTTCACTATTTTCCCGGTCAAAATACTTCCTCCTCCTTTTGGCGAGGTATGGAGGCGGTAGAAATAAATGCCGCTTCGTAGTTCTTCCATATCTGCATCAAAACGGTTGGAGGAGATGTTCTCCATGTGTTTCACTTCCCTGCCCATTATATCCATCACACTTAACACGGCATTTTTCATAATGATATTATCGTCCACTACGAAAGTGATGCTGCTGTTAAATGGATTGGGGTAGGCGATAACCTGCCTGTTGCTGCTTTGGGTTTCTGAATGGTGGTTGTTTCCAATTGTCGTTATAACAGGCGGAATAGTTGTCGTATCGTCCACCACGATGATTACCGTATCAGCAAGCCCGCGGTAATTAACCGCCACTTCAGCAGTGCCGGGCTGGTTGCCTGTAAAAATATTGCCGGAAAGGTGGTAAGCCACCGCGGGGTTAAGCGACTGGAAAGTGCAACTATCGGAATAACTCACCAAACGTTCTCCGTTGGTGCATTGGGAGCGGGTGAGAAATGCTCCGCTTGCTCCGGGTATCAGGAAAAGGGTATCGGGGTAGGTAGTTATGGAATTGCAATAATTAAGACCGTTATCTTTAACAACCATCTCCAGGGAGTCCACATCAAGTATCCCGCTGTCGTCATACCCTATAAGTTTAACAACAGCCTTGTCAAAAAATTCGTTGGGAATTAAAAAGGAAAGCGATGCGGAGGGCGCAATGGTATCAGTGAACAACATGGCGTCAGGATTTGCGCCCACCACGAGCAACATACGCTGCACGTCTCCTGTGGCTGCTATTTGAAAGGTGGCATATTCGTTTGAAGTTATGGTATCAATATCCGTAACATTGGTGATGCTTACCTCCCCGCTGTTGCGGTAGGGGTCCTGCGGATGCTGCAAATTGGCGGTATCCTGAGGGCTGAAAAGAATGGAAGTTAAATGCGGGGGATTAAATCCTGCCGTTGAATAATATGAGGAATTATCTACAGGCTGTTTCAGCACATCAATTAAAGGAGTGAACAACTCCGTGTGGTAGTCTTTCCACGCGCTGTGCCAGAAAGGATTGACGGAAGTAGTAGCAGCACATCCGGCTGTCTGCGATTGTTGCGGCACAATAATATCATGATTATCGCCCATGTATAAAGCCAAAGTGAGGGCAGCGGAACCTTCATAGGTTCCTATAAACGCTGCTGTAGCTGCGAGCATAAAAAGATAATTCCAGTTGCCCAGTTCGCCCCATATAAATGAAGGGGCTGACTGATAAGTGGTCATGGTGTGGGAAGGCGCGGTATGGTCGTTGAGGGAATTTCCGTTCAGGTCAATAAGAATGGCGGGGCTTTCTACCTGGAAATCTTCCACAGCCCCTTCGGAACAGTTCATTCCGAAGCCGCCAAACAAGGCTCTCATAAAAGGACCTACAAGGGGGTTCATGATGAGGTCGCAGGACTGAGCGCCTGAAAGGGGTGAATTTACCGTGATGAGTTTATGAATATTGTTTTTGTAATTATCGCTTTGCAGGTAAAGCCGTGAAAGCACCCCACCCATGCTGTGGGCTATAATATCCACTTTTCCGGCAGAATATTTTGCCTCAAGCGCCTGGCGCAGGATTCTGCGGATAGCTTCGGGCAAGACAAAACTATTATAACTGAAATGTTTTGCATTGGTAGCGGTGTAATCAGTCCGGTAAGTAAGTGCAGCGGGAATACCATTGTTCCATAGTTCCTCTTCCAGCGGTTTCCAGAAATCACCGTTGCTCCAGATGCCATGAACAAACACGACCGGGGCACGGAAAAACTGAACAGGCTGTTTCAGCATGACAAGCCCTGTTCCGCTGTGATAAATTTCAATGGTATCGCTTGCAAAAGTTCCAGGCTGCTGCATGCGTGTGGGATGAGTGAATCTCGCTATAACCGTATCGCCATAAATGTAATAATCGCTTTGCTGGAACTGCCCGAAATCGTCAGGGTTACTGGAATTGGGGTCGCTTTTTATTCTGAAACGCACGCTTGCCTGGTTTACGCCCGGCAGCATAAATTTCATCAGGGTAGCTTTTGAGCCGTCAGCGCAAATTTTCAGGGGCTGCTGCATTGCGGGCGAATAGTTGGTTTGGGATGAGCCCAGCAGGGTAAGGTTTTCGAGATAATCACCGCTGCCTTCCACGGAATGATAAAAGCCTGCCCAGCCTACTGGTGGAGGGGTATGCAGGGTAATGCGGTTGCAGGGCGAGCCACCAATTGTTGTGAAATTACCGGCTATAACAAGTTCCTCGTTAAAAATAGTAAAACAGGTTACATCGCCATTTGGCGGGGATGGAGAAGCATTAAAATTAAGACCGGAATAAGTCCCCATGTTGGATGAGGGGATCAGCAGGTTTGCTTCACAATAGTTCATACCTGCATTTAGTTTTGAAAAATACCCCCCGAAAAACAGTTGCGATTGGAAACCCTTCATGGCAAATACCCAGCCGGGGTATCCGTCTCCAAATCCCACTCCCAGCCCGCAATTAAAAGGACCGCGGAACAGCGGTCGCCATTGCCCGTCCACAAATTTGGCAATGCTCCAGCCTAAATCAGGCCACGCGCAATATTCAAAACTTCCTCCCGCATAAAGTATTCCGTTTGAAATCGCCAATGAATACACTGCCGCTGATTGCCCGGAAAAAGCAGTACTTCCCAGCACAGTCCATGTACTTCCATTCCATTTGCTTACATATCCGTAGCCACCGGCATACAAAACCCCACCGGCAGTTAGAAGAGAATAAACACTTGTTATTGTAGAACCCGCGCCAATAGCGGTAAAAGCATTACCATCCCATTTCATCACAGCGCTGTCAGCCGGCAGCGAACCGCCCAAACCGATAATAAGCTCACCATTATAAACTTCAAGAGCATTTACGCTGGCAGAACTGTTAATGAAATTAGTTCCCACATGCGACCATGCGTTACCGTCCCATTTTACAAGCGGGGAAGAAACGGTATTGTCCACCATGAGCGCTGCGCCCCCAACATAAACCTCTCCGTTCCAGACAATAATTTCGTTTATGAAATTATAGTAATACAGCGAACCCAGTGCCGACCAGTTGTTTCCATCCCAAACAGCTATCCCGTCTGCCGGAACCCCGCCCGCGGAAGTAAACGCGCCAACGGCATATAACAAGCCGGAAGTATTGTCAGCATAAAGCCCGGAAACCGAGCCATTCATACCCGTACCAAGGTTGGTCCAGGTCTGGCAGACTGCAAGCCGGTTTGATAATGAAAGAGCAGTAAGGAGGAAAAGGGTTAGAAGTTTTTTCATGATGAAGGTTTTAAGAAAGCAGGGACATGCCATGGCATGTCCGTACTTATAATTAGGCTACACCAAAATAAAGCAATTTTGGAATACGCTCCAAATTTTTACGGGGAAATAATTTGCGGGGGAGGTCGGGATTGCAAATCCCGACCAACTGAGGATAAGGGGTTATCTGCGGACAAATATACTATGTTCCCGGAAAAATAATTTTCTTTTTTTTATGGAATCTTCCCGGTTTAAGCATCTATATAGAAAAGAAACCTTAAAAACAATCCTCATGAACAAAAA
>Ga0172375_10002874_pt1 | contig 26526 bp, 26 predicted proteins | sample LakKiv1m_FD_114537 | JGI IMG/M metagenome (GOLD analysis project Ga0172375, IMG submission 114537) | Freshwater microbial communities from Kabuno Bay, South-Kivu, Congo - kab_092012_11.1m | ecosystem: Environmental > Aquatic > Freshwater > Lake | place: Democratic Republic of the Congo...
CCGCCTGGAGAATGGCAGTAGAGGTCTGGTTACAGGAGAGTAAACATATCACCGTGACCCAAAATGGAAAAGTGTTACCCTATTTTCCCGAATTTTGGACTCATAATTAGGTTGGCGCTACAGGTATAATTGGAATTTTAAGACTGGTGATTTGCCCAAAAAAGACGATGAGAAATGTCCATGTATATGTAAAATAGAACCTTCTAAGTGCCAGATTTCGGTCGAATGGAGGGATAAAGTTGATGAAGTTGGTTCGGTAGAGATTATGATTGAGCTTGGGGAGAATAGTTTCGTACCAGCAAAGTTGAATTATGTCATGTTTGGTGCTGCTGCTTTAGTGACGCTGAAGCACAGTGAGGGGAAATCTGTTAGTGGATGTCACTTGCATCAAGAGGCAACTCAAGCAGGCACTTTTAATGACGCTGACGTCTCGAATAGTAATCCAGACGATTTTACAAAAGAAAAAGACGCTAAGAATGACTACTATGGAGGGACGTGGTTGTTCGATGCTCCGAGCGTTCGTTGGGTTAATGCGTCGTCAAAGCAGACTGTGTTTAACATGATGTTTGAAGCACACGTATATGTTGAAGAAGCGAAATCTGTTGAAACACATTGGGGTTACGCTGGAATGATCGAGGAATGGCAAAAAGGTGAATGGAAAGCTAAAACAAAATATGATAGATGGAAAGATTAGGCGATATGAAAAGTAAAAGTCTCGACAAGAGTGCGATACGTTATCTGTTGACGATAATTGTTTGTGGATTTGTCGTTAATGGCTGTAGAGGCTTGCCGAAGTTCATTATGCCTCTGTCGACAACAACAATAGCTCCTGATGAGAGAAGATTTAGAAGTGAATGGCTGGAAAGCACTATTAGTGATGGCAATGGTACTAAGATACGAGTAATCCCTTGTTTGGTTGATGGCGTTAAGAGGGAAGACGTTATAGTGAAGATTTGGAAACGTTATGGCAGACAGTTTCTGAATCCAGATCCAAACGAGAATAAAGGAAAACCTTTGCCCAATGATGGAGGATATGAATTACGTTCAAAAGATGCAATGGCGACAATGTTAAGTTATCTTTTAAGAGAGCAAGAAGCCTTATTCATAAATATCTATAATGATAATGATGAGCGTGACAAAGCGATTCGGATATGGGCTCAGAATGTTATTTCTACAGGTTTGATAAAGACGGATCAGAACCCTCCCTCTCAAAATAGTTTCTGAGTTCGTTGAGCAAAGGGCAGGGTGGTTGCCAGATGCCTCACTCTTCCGATTCGGTTTTCGGATAATGCCTGTGGCAGTGTTCAAAAACTTTAGTATTTGGAATACGACATGGAATACGGATTATGGAATAGCCTGTGGAGGGGTTAAGCAGCCGGGGTTTTTGGGATAGCCTGGAGAGTTCTGAAGAGCGTGGATCGAGATATGCCAAGATGCCGGGCAATTTGTTTGTAGCCCAGGCCTTGTTGTTGAAGGTTGAGAGCTGTTTTGATGTCGATGGCAACGCGCGGTCTACCGAGTCTGATGCCCTGGAGTCTGGCGCGGGAGATACCGGCTTTAACGCGTTCAACAATTTTTTCCCTTTCGAATTCGGCAATGGCGCCGTCTTCTCTTCAAATATTCGCTGACAATGTAGATGTGATTTGGTAAGCTCTGACTCAATGTAATGCATTTTGATTGGTCGGTTTCGTTGAAGGTGTGGTGGTAGGGATTTGCTATGAGATTCAACGGATCAAGCGTCGGTAATCTTTGCTCACGGAGAGCTCTTCTTTTCAGTTTAACCCTCCTTTTGTTGTATCCGATAAAGGCAGTTGAAGGGGCGTGTAATTCGGAGATGACGAACGAGTTTGAGATAGGGATAAGCAGTTTTAAGGTGGTTATAGGGGAGAGTGGAGGGGAGCGTGATGTCAGCTGGGGCAGGGTGTGCATAGGTACGAACGTCATATTCAGGGCTGTAATTGTAACAACCAATACGCCGCTGCCAGAAGGAGACAGTGCGCTGCTAACGGTTACCTGGTCGAATGCAGTGACCGGGACGGAGAACGTGACGGCATACGGAGGAGCGGGTAACACAGTTGAGAGCAACAGGTTCTTTGATGTGGCAGGCTGGACGAATGCAATAATCACGGTGGACGGGACCAATGGTACGTGTGTTGTGTCCAGCAACGTGGATGTTACGGTGGTTGAGATAGCGGAGGTCAGGCAGAGCAAGGACGCGATCTGCGGGATCAGCGGATGCACGAACTCGACGGCGGTTCTTTATGCGATACCGAATCCGACGAACATGTTTCCCGTGAACTGGCCAGTATGGACGAATTGGGCGGGGCCGGTGAGCTGGTCTGGTATAACGGCAGGGTCTACAGCGATAACGGTTACGGCGACAGGCCCGTCGGCAGCGACGAATGACATCAAGATCACAGGTATCTGCGGTACGTCATCGACACAGAACCTTGGGATAACCTCGGTAGCGATAACTGGGATATCGTTCAAGGTGGAAGGTTCGACGAACAGCGTATTGGCGCCCGGGAAGACAGGGAAGGCGCATGCGATATCGGTATTGCCTGGATGCAGGACTGTTAACTGGACGATAGAGGATTTAAAGCCGGAGAACGAAGGTGACCCTGCGCCGGAATTGGATACGCCGTTATCAGGGACGGTGACAGACACCGGTGTTTTTGAGATTAAGGCGAATGAGAAGACGCACAGCGGGTATGCGACGATCAGGATGGTGGATTCAGTTACCGGGTGCGGGTGGAAGAAGACGATCAGCATAGGGTGTGAATGTCTGGCATGCCAGCGGTTTGGGGAAGGAGAGCCGCAGAATAACAGCGTAAGCCTGAAGTTTTCGCTGGGAGGAGCGGCAGGAGGAGGCGGATCGGGTAATATACAGATAAAGGCTGGAGATGCGTCATCAGCGCTGTCGCAGCCTGATTCCATCCGGCCGGTAGAGGGTCCGTATCATGCCGGGCAGACGTCTGTTGCCACGAACAAGCAGTTTGGATTCCAGAACGAATCGATGGAATACGTGGTGGATGACAACGGCAGGCCGAGGCAGATAAAGGTTGCAGACGGGCTGATGGACGTAGTTGTGAGCGACCAGTTCAAGTATGACCTGGTGTTCTATCCTGCGGCAGCGGTTGGCACAAAGGGCACCAACGGGCTGTATGGTGTTACAGGCTCGCCGAAGGTTCGTTACACGATAGAGAATCCGGATGCCTCGACGAACGTATACAACCGGCTGCGAGTTACCAGGGTGACGAGTTCAGAGACCAATGTTACGGAATATGTCCAGAGTAACGTCAATGGTACAAACGAATGGACAATGACCAGCGGGAACGGGCTCAGGATAGAGAAGGTAGCCAGGTATGCAGATGGGTCGGATTCCAATGTCCTGAGAACAGTAACGAGTCCCGCAGGAGAGATACTTTCCAGGGAGTTGTCTGTTCAGCGTAGTTTTGCGTGGGGACAGGAACTGGTAAGCCAGGTGATCGACCCCGACGGACAGGCGCTTACAACAACCAGCTCGTATTATACGGATCCGGCAGAGACGGGCAGATACTCCAGGGTGTCGATGGTCGTGAATCCTGACGGTTCGTGGACGAAATATGACTATAACACGTCCGGTCAGATAATTTGTGAGATATCAGGGTTCAAGGATGCCGGAACAAACGCCAGTGCCTCGGAAGCGAGGGCGACATATTATGATTATACGCTGCATGCCGGAGAAGCTGCCGGGCTTTATCCGTACAGTGCCAGGACAGTAACCGAGACGACGCTTGGGAAGACCAACAGCATTACATATACAGCGTATCAGGTTAATTCTTCCGGAGAGATGGAAGAGATCACGGAGAGAGCGTTTGATGTGTCTTCGCCTTATGGCAGCAGCAACAACCTGAGGTCAGTCAGCACATATTATGCAGAAGATTCGTCTGCAGGCCGCGTAGACAGAATAAGGAAAGTTGAACAGTCTGACGGCAGGCTGGATACCTACACGTACGAGAGCGGTACGTATACAACCAACGCAGATCCGGCTCTCTGCATATTTACTGAAGGAGAAGGTCCTTATCAGCGCATGACGGTGACTCACGGAACAAAGAATAATCCCAACGGCGTTGCGTATAAGACAACCCGTGAGGTTTCGGTTGCCGACAGCATGGGCGGGAATGTTCTTTCCGAGACGTATGTTTATAACGGCTCGGATTACGAGCGGATCCGGTGGACGGTGCAGTGCCTTGATGCGGACAGACGGCCTGTTGCTGTTTATAATTCGGACGGGACGCGTTCGGAAGCCACGTGGGGCTGCTGCGGCAAGGAATGGGAGAGGGATGCAGGTGGAATAGAAAGAACATATTCGTTTGATGCGCTGAACCGTCAGGATATTTCCACCAAGCAGGCGGATAATCCGATAATACAGTCTTCGGTATTTGATGCCGCGGGCAGGACCCTTACCAACACGATCAGTTCGGGCGGTCTTGTCCAGAGGACATCGAGTGCGTATAATACAGCAGGCGAGCAGACCAATTCAGTGGACGCGGCAGGTCTGGTGACAAGATCCTTCTCGGAGCAGGGCGGAAGAATCCGGACCACAATCCTGCCCGGCGGTATAACCAACTATTCAGAGAACTATCTTGATGGCCGGATAAAGCTCACAAAGCTCAATGGCGTGATTCAGCAGTATTACGATTATGGCGTAAACTCTGACGGCACGCAGTGGCAGATGGTCTACGCTGGCCCGGCTGGCACAAACTCGCCAATGTGGAGCAAAACTACCAGCGACTTCCTTGGGCGTACTATCCGCACAGAACAGCCGGGCTTCTCATCAGTGGTAACCAATTTCTCTTTCTTTAACTCCAAAGGTCAGCTGCGTTCATCTGTGTTTATCTGTGGTTCCATTTCTAATTCCACTCTTTATGAATACAACGAGCTCGGCGAGCAGGTCCGGGCAGGGCTTGATGTGGACGGTAACGGCACGCTCGACCTGGCTTCAATGGACCGCATCAGCGAATCTGAGACTTATTATGAGAAAGATTCTTCCAACAACTGGTGGGGTACTTATACTTCCAAACTCTACGCCAAAGATAATTCCTCAGATGTTACAACCAACTCTGTGCAGAAAACCCGCCTTACCGGACTTGGGGCAGGGGGCTTGGTGTCTTATGCGGTCTTGCAGGATATCCTCGGAAACCAGACAATCAGCAAGACCACCATCGACCGCGAAAACAAGACCGTGACCCAGACTGTTGTCTACCTCGACAGCACAAACTCAGCTGTCTCAGTTTCCATCAACGGCCTCGCAGTTTCCTCGACAAGCAAGACCGGAATCCAAATTACCACCGGCTTCGATGCGCTTGAACGCCCGGTTACGTATACCGATCCCCGCACAGGAACGAGTACAGTGCACTACAATGAAAAAGGCCAGATCGACTGGGCTCAAGAGGCAGCAAGCAACAAGACCCAGTATGCTTACGACCCAGATACCGGCAGGCAAATCTCCACGACGGACGCGCTGTCAAACTCCATTTACACAGCCTATGACAATGTGAAGAACGTGGTTGTCGGCACCTGGGGCGCAACGTACCCTGTGGCGTATGAGTTCGATGATTTCAACCGCATGACCGCCATGTACACCTATCGTGGTACGAACGAAATTAATTCCTATGCCGATCTTGTCGCTCTGAAATCTTCGATGGATAAGACCCAGTGGAAATACGACCTTGCGACTGGGTTGCTGACGAACAAGGTTTATGCCGATGGCAAAGGACCATCCTACTCCTACACCGCCGCCGGCAAGCTCGCATCGAGAACCTGGGCGAGGGGAGTCGTCACAACATATTCCTTTGACCCGATAACCGGCGATATGACGAATATCGCGTATTCTGTGACGAACACGCCATCTGTTTCGTTCACCTTTAATCGTCTCGGTCAGCAGGTCCAGATTGCTGACGGAACAGGATCTCGGATATTCACGTATAACGACCAGTTGCAGCTTGCGGCTGAAACCAACGTTTTGGGGCAGATAACCAGGAGTTATGATTCGCTTGGCCGTTCTTCAGGGTTCAGTGTTGGGACTGATTACGCAGTTGCATACGGATATTCGGATGTCGGGCGGTTCTTGTCTATCTCATCATCAGTGCAATCAGTGTCATCAGTGGTTGATTATTCCTATCTACCAAACAGCGATCTTGTTTCCGGCTGGTCAAATGGAGTCGTTAGCGTTGTCAAGAATTACGAGCCGAATAGAAATCTTCTGGTAAGCGTCGATAACAGGACCAACGGTGCGATGGTTTCCAGGTTCGATTATGCGAATGATGTGCTTGGCAGAAGAACGCAGCGGATTGATTCCGGCAGTGCAGTTGCGACGAATAGCTTTGGTTATAATCTCAGAAGTGAACTCACCAACGCCGTCATGGGGGGCAACTCTTATGCCTGGAATCTCGATTCAATAGGCAACAGGATTACCGACACGAGCAATTCTGTGACGCATTCCTATACGGCGAACGCGCTTAACCAGTACACGCAGATTACCAATGGCGGGTTGAGAACTCTCTCATATGATCTCGACGGTAACCTTACTAATGACGGCGTGTTTGCGTATACATGGGATGCGGAAAACAGACTGATCTCCGCATCCTCCAACGGTACTGAAATCGCCAGCTACAAATACGACTATATGAGCAGGCGGTATCAGAAGGTCGTCGGCTCCACCACCAACACATTCCTCTACGACGGCTGGAATCTTGCGCGAAGCGTAACCCTGTCGAATGACGGGGTGGTGACGAACGATTACGTCTGGGGCCTTGACCTCAGCGGCTCATTGCAGGGTGCGGGAGGAATCGGCGGACTGCTCTCCGTCACGAGAAACGGCGTCGCGTATTTTCCAGTTACAGATGCCAACGGAAATATCACCGACTATATGGATGCGAGCGGGGCGGTTGTCGCTCACAGGGAATTCGATGCTTATGGAAACACTGTGGTCGCTTCCGGGGCGATGGTGAACGATTTCCATTTTTGGTTCTCAAGCAAATACCTCGATTATGGAACAGGTCTCTACTATTACGGTTACAGATACTACGATGCTAGGAATGGAAGATGGCTGGGAAGAGACCCTATAGGGACAGCTGGAGGCTTCAATATCTATGGATTTGTAAATAATTCTCCGAATGATGCTATCGACCTGCTTGGTGCTCGAATGATTGCATGGGATGATGCTGATAAGATTTTCTTTAATATTAAAAAGATTAAAGATTCTAAGATCTGGAAAGATGCTGTGGCATCAGGAAAGACGTCGGAAAAGATTTATGCAATTAGGGAATCGTTTCGAACAACAATTATTGATCAGCTTGTTCCCACGTGTGCTTGTGGGCCTATAGACATACAACATCTGCTTTTCATTGCGTATCAATCGTACCAAGGTAAGAATGATTCTGACGTTCTTTTATGGCACAAGAATCATCCTACAGGTGGCGACACGCCCGACGATTGGTTTAGTAATGCTTTCGGTATCATTATGGCCCAAGATATGAAGCAGAATGGTATTCAAGAGGCTGGTGATATTGAATTGGATAAATTAATTGAAGTTATGAAGGCGGTTGTATCTTCGTGCAGGCCGGTTAAACAAAAAAAGATTACAGAAAGATTGCGAGATATGAGGGATCAATATTTCGCAATCATAGGCGGTAGCATGCACAAGAAAGTGGCGGGAGGGCTTGGTGATGTCCGGAACATTGATGAATACCATACCACGCTTCCATTGTCTTATTGTTCTGAGATAGAGAAGGTGGCTCGAGCAGTGCAGCTTCAAAATGATGGATATGGAACGGGTGCTTATTGCGCATGTTGTTCAGATAAGAAAGATCCGTTTGAGAAAGCAAAAGAAGAGTTAAAGAATGTTGGATTTGAGGCGTTTTTAATAAATGAAGGAAAGGAATCTTACGGCTTGGGGCTAAAACGCATTGTTAAGTCGGTGAAGGCTGTGGACAACTATAAGCCAGTAAAATAATTATGAATGTTTTTAAAAAGTCGATCTTCTTGATAATGTTGTTGCTCCTTTGCGGTTTAGCTGGTTGTGCTTCAATATTTAAGCGACAAAGGTCGTATGACATAGTGCGAGATGAAATCAGCTGCGCTATGAATGCTTATCCTGATGGTGCTCAACATTTTATGATTGCTTTGCGTATTCTTCTTAGGGATGGTTCTTGCATGGATGCTAAAATGAAGCACGAGTTAGTTGGATTTCTAAAAACGAATGCAGTGAATGATTTGGAAGGGACCACTGCGTCGCCGTTAGGTGAATGGCTGTTGGGGCACGATATCGTTTTATACATGTTAGGTGTTACAAATACACTCTCCAATCTTGAGTTGTACCGTAATGATGGCTACTGGGTTGCGGACTATGCTTTGCTGTTAAACGGTGATACTAATTCACTTGTGTCAGTTGCAGATATGATATTATCCAAAGGATTGGCACTGTATGGTCCGAGTGATGCTATTGTAAAAGTCGTGCCAATATGGATTGCAAGGATTAATGAACGTCTTCAAAAGATGGCGTATGAACCTCAGAACGAGGGACTTAGAGATAAGATTGAAATTATTGTGAATTATCACGCCAAACTTATGAATGAACGCAGAAAGTTTCCTTTAAAGTGTGATGATTCCGATATGATTAGAGAAATCGATTTAGCCTTAAAGACGAGTAACCTCCCTAAACCTGTCCAGGACTCTTCGGTTCGATAAAACGTAATGGAGTCAGGGTGTTAAGTTTGATGCCTGTGACTGATTTGTGGTAGATGTTTTAGGGGAGCAGGTCACGCGCGTTTGCGTGCAACGATTACCTCCAGATTGCTGCTGAAACTAATGTCATGGGTAATCTTGCTCTATCCGTAATCTAGACGTACTATTAGAAACAAAGGGGCCTGTTATGAGTAAAAAGACTCTATTTCTGTTGAGCGTTGTTGTCCTTTTGTTCGCCGTTGGTCTCGTATATTGTTGGCGATGCAGGTCGGCGCGGTCCAGTGTACCCGTTAGTGTTGTTGAACAAGTGCCAACCCAGATTGTGAAGCCAATTCAGGGAAAACCCGTTGTGCCTGTTGATCCTGATAAGATTGCTCATAGGCAGGTGAAGCTGAGTGAGGAATTAAGCAATCTTAACATTTCGCCGTCTGTGAAGACGATCATGGGGCTTGATGGTAATGCCGGTGATCGCAATGCGCGGATTAATGCCTTGAAAAGGCTGACAAGGCAGTTGAAGGATGATGATGTCAAGGCTCTATGTCTGTTCCTCGATTACAAATATGAAGATCACAAAGAGCTGCCGTTGTTGACTCTTAATGCTCTGAAAAATGATGCTTTGGATATTATGTTGCGTCAGGATAAGCGTGTTGACGGTCTTGGCGGGCAGTTGGTGGCCATGTACAAGGATAAAGAACATGACGATGTGTGGAGAGATTACTGCGTCCAGTATTTTGGAATTTACTATAATCACAAATGGCCGGGTACCCGCCAGGATGCTGGAGCAGTGGTGCAGAATAATGAAGATATTGAGCGGAAAAACATTGAAGACGCATATTGGGTCGCGATGCAGGAGAAGGATAAGAGTACCGCAGGAACTTCTTTATTGAATCTGGAGTCGCTTTCGAGAACACATCCTGAGTTTGACCGTAAGAAAATTGCGGATAGAGCTTTGGAGCTTGCGGCTGATAACGGTTGTATTGAGCCATCCAGAATAACGGCTCTGCGTATATGCGGTATTATGAATAAGGCAGAAGCTTTGCCTGTGGCAAGAGATATTGCCCAGACCGGGGAGACGGTCATGCTGCGAATGGCAGCCATAGCAACAATCGGCGACTTGGGCGGTAAGGACGACGTGGAGCTTGTGCAATCACTGGTCAATAATCCTGAGAAACGTATAAAGACTATTGCGGAAACGGCATTGAAGAAAGTAAAGGCCCGGGCTGGAATCAAAGAGCAGGGCGGGGTGTAAAAGGGACGGGAGAATGCAGAAAGAGTCTTACCGCAAAGGTCCCAAGTTCACGAAATTAAGAAAAATATTTCGAGCTGTGCTGGCATTGTCTTTGTTCGTTCTTTCATTGCCGGTCATGGGTGCCGGCAGCACACCCAAAATTGCATGTAAAGCTCATGTCTATGATTTTGGGACAATGGACAGCAGTGAATCGACAGAGCATACATTTGTTGTCTCTAATGAAGGAACGGCTGATCTTGAAATTGGCAGAATAAGGGGGTGTTGCGGCGCTACGGCTGAATGCGCAACCAACAGGGTGGCTCCCGGTACGAATACGACCGTTAAAATCAAATTCACGCTTGCAGGTCGACAGGGTGTTCAGAAGAAAGCTTTCTATGTTGCTTCAAACGACCCGAATCAACCATATTATCAGCTGATGATGGCTGGAACTGTGACCGTTATGGTGAGCGTTCAGCCGTCAACTGTTGATTTTGGCAGAGTGCAGAAAGATGCGGTTGTTGAACAAGAGGTCAGATTCTGTTCCCAGGCCAAGGATGTAGTTTCTGTTACAAATCTCATTGTTGAAGGAAAGTGCTTTTCGGCATCGAAAGAAACAACAGCGGATGGGGCGCGAATTAAGGTGAAGACGGTTCCGCCTCTTTCACAAGGTGTCTCTCACGGAAAAGTTCTTATTTTTACAGATAATGCCAAGTATGGCAGTCTGGAAGTGCCGTTGATTGCCACGGTATCCCGGGACATCGTTGTTGTGCCTGAAGAACTTTCGCTTGTTGCAGGTGATGGCAATAAGGTTGAACCGGTAACGCGATATATTGCGCTAAGGTCCAGGAACGGGAAGAAATTCAATATTAAGGTTGCATCATTGCCCGAGAAGGACATGAAGGTCGATATTAGTTCCGTAGGTGATAACGGATATAAGATTATAATAAGCAACATAATGCCATTTGAAGATTTGGAAGGAAAGAACATCGTTTTAACTACAGACCATCGAGAGGCGATGGAAATAATCATTCCCATTCATGTTTCTATCGGGAATGCGAAAAAATGATTGCCAGTAGTTACAGGAGATTGTCTTTTTATTGCGTACTTATCCTCGCAAATTCGGGCCTCATTTCCGTGGCAGACGTACCTCCCGTTGTCATCGATTATTTTTATGAGGCTGGTTGTGCGGACTGCTATCGGGTCAAGAATCAGGTGCTGCCAGATCTCAAGGAAAGGTTCGAGGGCTTTTATGTTTTAAACAGCTACGATGTGGGCATCAAATCCAACGTTATCCGGCTGGCTGCTTACCAGGAGAAGCTCAATATCGTGAGCAACAAGCCGGTGATGATGGTGGTAGATTATCGGTATGTGTTTAATGGATTTGAAACAATAAAAGCCGGTCTCATGAAGCAGATGGATGAATGCATTGCTGAAAGGCAGGCGCCGGGGTGGGTGGCTCCTGCAGGCATTGAGGTCGGCGAAAAAGCCCTGAAGGACAGGATAAAAGGTTTTACTGCGTCGATAGTGACTACTGCCGGGTTGATTGACGGGCTTAATCCCTGCGCCATAGCCTCTCTGGTCTTCTTTATGAGCCTTCTCTCTGTGGCGAAGGTGAAGGGCAGGGGATTACTGCTTATGGGCATTTCGTTCTGCCTAGCGTCGTTTGTGACCTATACAGCGCTGGGATTTGGGCTGCTAAGGGCATTGCACCTGTTTTCGGGCTTTCCGTTGATAAGACGTATAATCGATCTTGGTATGATAGGTATGCTCGGTATATTTGCCCTTATGTCGCTCAGGGACGCCTACAGGTTCAAGAAGACAGGCAACCCTGGCGATGTAACCCTTCAGATGCCGGAAGGGCTTAAAACAAGGATTCACACGATAATGAGGGATGGAATAAGCGCCAAAAGCCTTATAGTCGGTGGCATTGTCATTGGCACGCTTGTAACTGCCTTGGAAAGTGTCTGTACCGGTCAGATGTATGTGCCGACGCTGGTTGTCATGGCAAAGAACGGCACGTCGAAGGCTTGGGGTTATCTTCTGCTGTACAATCTGATGTTCGTTGTTCCGCTGGTGACAGTCTTCATCCTGGCTTACTTTGGCTTGCGCACCCCAACCCTCCTCGACTGGAGCAAAAAGAACGTCGTGGTCAGCAAGGTCTTATTGGGTGTATTCTTCCTCCTTTTAGCCGCGCTGGTGGTTTGGTTGTAGGCCGAGGGTTATTGCAGAAATAAGAAGCGGGAATTAGATGTTCTGTTCATTATTTCTACAATGCCTTATGACGTTTCATTTTGACTGCGTAGATCCATGATCCTTCGGGATCGGAGAGAGTGCCGTTGTTCATGCCCGTGGCGACCAGGTAGTCCTTGATTGCCTGAGCGGCTACAGGGGATTCAGCGTCCCATAGATATGAATCTTTCTCCTGGGCCGTATCTGTTTTGGCTTTGGAAAGTATTTCAACGTGCCATTCCTTGCGGCATTTAATCTTTGTCTCAATATCGGCCAGAACTCTGTCGATGATTGACATAATAAGGCTGTTTTAAAAGAATCAGATTAAGTTGTTTCAAAAAAGCCCAACACGCCAATGAATATCCTTTGTAATATCCTATATGTCAAGAAGATACGAGAGGGTGGCTGATGGCGGTATTCATCTGCAGGAAGATATACTCGACTATCCGTGCTGGCGGGAGTTAAAGTATGCGACATAAGGGAGGACAACGTATGACAACAGGTACAGCAAAGTTTCCGAAGAAAGAACTGAAGGCATGGCTGAAAGGACGTAAGGGTTGGAATCACAGCGATTGGCTGGCTCTGCTTGCCGACCTCAACACAAAAGGATATGGGGCATATACCAACGCTCAAGATGGCCGGGAAAGCATTGGAAAGTATCTCGAAGCCAACCGCAATAAATAGTTCTGGTTGCTGCTTTTCGCTGACGAGTAATAACCAATTTATCAAAGGAAATAGATGCCTGATCGTAGTGTGAAAACTTTGCGGCATTTGATCTGGTATCAATACGCCAAGATCATCGCCAGGCGAGCCCTGGGATCGGACGCCAAGAAAGAACATTATGGCTTCGTCAAACAGACGCTAAAGGACCTGGTGGCATGCCGGATGACTTGGTCTGATATTACCCGGGAAGACAAGCAACTGGTCGAGGCTGATAAGAAATGCGTCTATTGCGGTGGCGATAGTGACTTGGCTTGGGAGCATATAGTTCCAAAATCCCTTCGGATCAACGAGCGGTGTTGTGTTTGTGATACAATTCAGGCTATTCATAATCAAATCTGGTCCTGCAAATCCTGTAATTCTCGGAAGGGAACTATGGGGGTATATACCTTTTATCAGAGGCGTTTGGCTCCCGATCCTAAGTTCTACGACCATATTCCGCCCTTGGTGGAGAAGAAATACCTGAAGACGGTTTATGAATGCTTGGACAGGTGTACAACATGCATGGATTCTGCCGGCTTTCCGCAAGGTCAGCCGACAGTTCTTAATATCGATGCGGCTATGAATGTCCACGGGCATTTGTAACGAGTAAATCGGGGAGGGTTAATGTCGGAAGATCTGTTAGATTTAGATTTCTCAATAGGACCTATTATTTGTGTGTGGTTGATTTTTGCCGAACTCTTGATTCTATGAAATCTGCCAAGACTGAAAGAGATGACAATATGCCTGATTTCTTGCTGGAAGAGCTTGCCGTGATTATGACCGTCAACTGTGTCCGGAATACCTGCATTGAGAACTATCATGCCGCAGGAAAACTGACTGATTCCGAAATGAAGGAGTTAAACAAGGAGGTGGCTGATCGCATTTACACTTTTCTTGAACTCCTCCTTGTCCGATCCAAGCAGGAAAGGCAGGATTTCTTGGCGCAGGAGGGGTTTCTTGCCAGTAGCGAGGTGCGGACATGGGACAAGCCTGGATTCGTTATCGGAATGTGGCCTGGTAAAACCGACCCCGCTAAATTCGACCCACGGTTCACTCCGCAACAGGGCCGGTATATGACATTTATTCACCAGTACACGATCAAACACGGTGAATCTCCTGTTGAAGCCGAGATACAACAGTATTTCAGAGATTCCCGTTCAACCGTACATCAGACTGTCTTGACGCTGGAAAAGAAAGGGCTGATTAAACGAACCCCAGGACAAGAGCGGTCAATCAAGGTTATGATACCAGCAGATGAATTACCGGAATTGCCTGTGAAAGTGTAGGGGAATAAGGGTTTTGCCTCTTCACCGAAATATGTAATCCATTTGTTATTCTGCTCTAAGGAACACGTGGAAGGGGAACAATCTCTGCCTTTTAGGCGCCGCCGCTGTATGTATCCAGTTCTTGCTTGCATGGCCTCAGCAGTATGATACTTTCTCGTCAAACAGGAGGGCATTGACAATGACTATCGATCGGCATCTTGTTCTGTCATTACTTTTGCAGGAGATGGGAAAAACTCCGGATGTTTTGGAGAAGTTTGAGGGGCGGAAGTACCTTCAGAAGATCGTCTATTTCGCACAAATGAAATCTTTCGGGCTGGATATGGGTTTTGGTTTCAGCCTGCATCCTCATGGCCCCTACTCCAAAGAATTGTCTGAGAATGCCAAGATAATGCTCTTACAGAAACAGGAATGCCAAGAGTTCGCGAAGAAACATAGTTTCAGTTCTGAGGCCCGAAAGGGGTTAGAGCAACTAAAGTTGTTCGCAGGAACTACTGCTGGTGGACATGGCGGACTCGATTTTCTTGAAGCGGCTGCGACAGTACACTTTCTCTGGTCGAGCCCCTTTAAGCATCTTGAGGCCACTGAGCGAAAGGCGAAGGCAATCGCCTCCTGCAATGAATTGAAACCACATTTTGAAAACAAAGCCTGCCAGGCCATTTTTGCCCAACTTGAGAAGTGGAATCTTTTGGTGACGTAGACTGTGAAATCACGCCGCCGTCATGATGATCTTGATTACGTTGGCCGCATCCATGAATCCCTACATGGATTCATCCACCTAACCCAAGTCGAAAAAGACCTCATCAATTCCCCCTACCTGCAAAGGCTTAGGTACATCAAGCAGTTGGGATTGGCAAATCTGGTTTTCCCGGGCGGCGAACACACACGCTTCTCGCATAGTCTTGGCGTGATGTGGGTGATCGACCGTATCAGTCGACATTTGCGTTTGGACGATTCGATCCGCCAGACATTACGATTAGCTGCTCTGTTGCATGACGTCGGCCACTTTCCGCTATCCCATACCCTCGAAGCTGCTTACGAAGACGTTGAAGCGAAACTCAAGAAGACGATGACCTCCCGGTTGGTCGCTTCAACTCCAACGCCGAGACACGGAAAGCGTGGGGCGCACCGGCATGCTGCAATTCTGTTGCCTGGCGACGCGGCTTTGCACGAACGCATGTCCAGGCACATTATCCAAGAGACAGATTTTCCTGGTGGTGTCACCCGTATCCTCAAGACTCATAGATTCGAGCCGAACAGGATCGGACCCGTTGTTGTCGGCGAAAGTAATGTCATGCTCTACAACCAGCTAATGCATTCGGACATCGATGCCGATCAAATGGATTACCTGATTCGCGACGCAACGTGCCTAGGAATCGGGTACGGCCAGTTCGCAATCGAGTATCTTGTCGAGTGCTTCAAGACCAGGAAACTGGACGGGCAGGAACTTTTGTGCATCAAGGAAAAGGGCATTCATACCGTTGATCATTACCTGCTCGCAAAGTATTTCTACTATGTACAAGTACTGTACCACCGAGCGCGGTGGATTATCGAGGAAGCAGCTCAGAAGCTATACAGTAATATACTAACTTGCCGCAAAGCCAAACAGATTCCACAGCTTATCCAACTTCCCAATATGTCGCATGACATGCGCCGATGGGCCTCTTTCGATGATGCATGGGTGATGGACGTATTTCGTCAGGCCGAGCTTAGGAAATGGCTTCCAAAGGATTGTGCCTGTCTTTTCGACATTGTCCTACGACGGTCTATCCCGGATTGTGAATACGAGAAGACGGTGAACAGAGAGAAAGGCGGGCCCGAAGATGTGCTGAAAGCTTGGGAGAATGAAATGGAGCAAGCCGTCCCAAGCAATGCGAAAGGTTTGGGCGCAGCAAATGTGATGCTCCATCATCTTACGAAGACTTTCAGCGTTGTGAAGACAATGGATGAGAGGATTAAACAGAAGGGACACAAAGACGAGCGTGCAGCTCTGCGACAGGATAGAGACATTATCCGCATTCTGGTTGGCAATAGAGATGAGGTCGTTCCAATCGGCAAGGAGGCGGCATCGTTTGCACAGTATCTTCAGAGAATCGAGACTCACGTCTTTCGCGCCTACAAGTTGAAGATGCCTCACTAATAACACCTCGTCGGCTATCAATCCCAAACCTCGGCTGAACTGCTTGCGGAGGACAACAATCGCGGCCTCACTTGTTGTTTGGAGCAATGTAACATGTCGATATAGTCTGACGAAGGACATGTACGATATGTCAGTTGACTGGCCAACAGGAGTCGTCGGGGCTGGGTAGTTCACCTATTAATTTGTGGCGTTACCGCAGGGAACATGTGCATCCATTCGGATATTTTGAGTTTTCGGACGATCATGGTCGAGCGGAATAGTGTTACCCAATGGGAAAATAGGAATCAGTAGGAATATATTAGCGTGGTAGTTCTTTTCCTGGCGATCAAATGTCACGTTGTTACAATCATTGATTTTGGAGAAATTCTGATCATAAATGGTAATTTGCGTGCTAACACCTATAATTTACAGGTAGCATTCCAAAAGGAAAAGCCTCTCTAATATCCACGAGGGTCGCAAGGCTAAGTTGACCAACAATACATTCATATGCCTCATCAATCTTGCTGAATCGGAACAGAACATGGTTGCCTTGATTGCAGATCTCGATGCGGCACCAGTCTGAAGTCGCAGCCAGGCTTGCGAAGCGCCTGCATACAAAAGGCCTACACTTGTAGATTTCGCATTGAGAGTTCTTGAGGAAGGGGCAGGGCGATCCGTCGTGATGATTACTTTTGATCCTCAGGAATGGTGCATGTGCGATTTTTGACTGTTGTTCAATATATGCAATCTCGATTTGGGAGATGGTAACATTGTAATGGCAACAGTGATCACATCCGGCATGACATGGAATATATTTCGCCATACAAGAGTAAATGGAATCCATAAATTGGTACAGGAAAACAAGTTTCTCAATTGGCGACTTGTTGCTATTTCTGATCTTTGAAGCAATTCTAGTCTCTTCTCGTTTTAGTGAGTTTGGAATTGCACGTTCGATCTTAGTCGCGTTTGCTTTTTCGAAGACCCTGCTTTTAGCCAAAGCGTCTTTATTCATGTTGCCTTGATGTCTAGGTTGGATTCTTGCGAAGCATCTTTAGTTCGTTTTGAACCGCCTTAACATTTTGAATCGCAACTTGTCCATTGTCCTCTCTTAGAGGTGCATTCTCTCCTGGTTCAGCTGTCTTACTTTTCAGTAAGAGATTCTCAAGAAGGAAGTATTCCAATAAAGCGCGTCGAACCTTTACCGTCACTTTACCGTTTGTCATATCATAGTCCTGCTCGATGATATTTGCCGCTTTAGTAGGCAGTTGCGGGCTGGGTGTAAAGACGACATCGACAATAGCTTCCCAATGTTCATCTTTCGGAATGGCTTCGGTTTCCTCTTTGCAGCCCGTAATCTCGATGATACGACCAAGTACGAAACTACGGAAACCATTTCTAAAGTAACAAAATGTCCGAACGTGCCATCGATTCAATGCATGAACCATGACCAGTGGATGAACCCATCGAGAGGTGCTCTCGGGGCTCTTGGGTGATTGGTAAACAATCTCGATACACTTCTTTTGTCGAAAAGCAGAAAGGACTGCTCGAAGGACCTCTGGATTTACTGAACGGGTGAAAGAAGGAATAGATGCAGTTTCGGGAGGTGCGTTAATGGTAAGTGATTTCTTGCCGGCAATTGTGTCTTCAAGTTGCGAAAGATACTCATATGGGGATAGAGGATGTAATTTAGGCTTAAAGCTGGGTGAAACGGTGTACTGTCGCTTTGTTACGTCATACACCAAGCTCTCTGGTGCTAAGGACTGATATTCTTTCAAGTCCAAGGTGGCCTGAGGCATTGATATGCCGAATCGATCTGTCAGGTCATTTCGATTAATGCTGCCTTCCCAGTACAGTCGAAACTCTATGAACTCCAGTCGTTCCCGAAGGCGTTGGGATAAATCACGTCCTATTGCGCCATTAATCATTTTGTGATCTCCATTTAAAAGTGACTCAATATCAATTTGAAAGAATACCAGTTGACAATAGAAAGTACAAGTGCCATAATAATTATGATGGTAATAAAAACTAGTATTGCCTGTTTGTGCGACCATGGGCAAAGATGTTATGAAGTTAAATGTTCGAACAGCAAAATGAAGAATATGAAAGGAGGTGAGTAATATGGCAAAAGATGCACCAGGCATGCGCGGTTATCGCTCTCGCAATGAGAACGGGCTCTTGCGCGATACAAGGGACGATAAGCATGTTGGTACGCTGGAAAAGCAATATAATCGTGATTTCGGCGTCCGTAAAGACATGCATGTCAGCACGCTACTGAAAGAAACTGGAAAGGCGTCAGTCAATGACCTTATTCACAGCAATGTCGGCAAGTAGTAGTGCTCGTTAAGACGCGCTGCGTTGTTCAGTAGCAGGGGACACCAGCGCGTTTCTTAAAAACCTGCAAATAGATAAGGAAACAAAATATATGAGTGGAGAAAACAGTCCGTACGGTATTAATGTACATTTGCCACATAATAGGCTTGGAATACTTGAAAGATGCAAGAGTAGCGGAGTCGCCTGGGTTCGAATTGATCTGAATTGGGATAATATAGAACTGCGCAAGGGACAGTGTGATTTTAATCAGGCAAGCTTAGTAGTCCAGAAGGCTAAGGCGCTTGGTTTAAATATATTCGCGACGTTGGCATATTCGCCAAAATGGGCAAATGGAAACAAAGAACACCAATTTCCACCAATTGATGCCATGGATTGGGGTAGGTTTGTGACAAATATTGTCAGTCACTTCAAGAACGATATTAAGCACTGGGGTATTTGGAACGAACCAAACTTGCCTGGTTTCTTCGGCGGAACGTTTGATGAGTACATGTCTAAAATTCTGATAGTTGGTGCAAGGGCCGCAAAGAATGCAGATCCATCCTGCAATGTGCTTGGTCCTGATCTGTCGAGCCAGATTGATAAGAAGAATCCAGACCGTAGTTGGTGTGTCTGGTTGAAAAAAATATTGCAAAATCAGGAAGCGCGTGGATGCATTGATATTATCAGCCATCATATATATGGTTGGCCAGCTAAACCTGTGGAATGGTTATTTTTCGATATGATGGAGCAGAATGTATTTCGGCAATTGGACGGAACCTGCCTACCCGGCGATAAATGGTCCGACAGTTTAAAAACTATTCTTGTAGCATGTGGAGCGTCGCAGAAAGATGTATGGATCACGGAAACTGGCTGCGAGTGGAAAGAGCCGTCAAGTGGAAAGGAAATAGGATTGAAAGCGCAAAGCAAGCTATATCCATCCTTCTTGAACTGCATGGCGAAAAGGAGTTGGATGAAAAAGGTTTTCTTTTATGAAGTCCTGGACGACACGAAAGCCGTACCACCTATGTACTTCGGAATTCTGAACGATGATCCGACTTTTTCCCAAAGGGCGGCATTCCAGGAATACAGTAAGTGGATATCTCAACATCCCGTCTGATTTGAGAATAAGCGATTAATTTCGAATGATAACATGGAGATGTTTTTGTTCTTGAAACGCATTGTTCGGGATAGGAGGTTCTTGTGGAAAATGTGATTGTTACGTTTCCCGAGTCTAGGATGGTGCTGATGGATGGAGTAGAAAGTGGAAGGACCAATAAAATGATGCGAGTTGAGGAAGGTACTCACATTTTCAAGCTGGCCGATCCGAAGGACTACAAACCACGGCAGATAACGCGATTAATTCAAAATACGACAACTGCCAAACCTGAGGAGGTTTGCTTTGAAAAGAAATAAACAAGTTATTTGGGTTGTTATCCTTCTGTTGTTTGCGGGTTGCGTACACTATCCGGTTAATCCTAAGCTTAGCCATTTTGATGCAAAAGCAGGATATCGATTCGATAATCTTTCAACCAATGCAGTCAACTCAGATAAAGTGTTTATCATTCTGACATTTTCGGGTGGGGGAACGCGTGCAGCAGCACTTTCATACGGTGTGCTCGAACAATTATCTAAGACTGTTGTACATATAGACGGAAGTCCAAGGCGACTGATTGATGAGGTAGATGTGATATCATCTGTTTCTGGTGGCAGTTTTACCGCTGCCTATTATGCCCTGTATGGTGATCGCATTTTCAATGAGTTTGAAGGACGTTTTCTGAAGAAAGACATTCAGGGTGATCTTAAAAAGCGTCTTTTTTATCCGACTAACTGGATTCGTTTGTTGTCGCCAACATTCAGTCGTATTGACATGGCCGCAGAATATTATGACTGTAATATTTTTGACCATCATACATTTGGTGACTTAATAAAGAAGGGGCGTCGACCTTTTGTTACGATCAATGCCACTGACATGTCGCTGGGCGCGCGATTCGAATTTTCTCAGGATCAATTTGACTGGTTGTATTCAGACCTGTCAGGTGTTTCCGTTGCGCGGGCTGTAGCTGCTTCATCAGCGTTCCCTGGCCTATTTTGTCCCATTACGTTTCGAAATTACTCTCATGAATCTGATTATCGTGAGCCTGGATGGGTAAAACCAGCTTTACATGACAGTGCGAATTCTCTGGTTAGATATAGGAAAGCTCTTGATGTTCGATCATATAGTGATTCGACTGGTCGTCCGTATGTTCATCTCCTTGATGGCGGGCTCTCTGATAATATTGGATTACGAGGAACTCTGCGTGCGTTGGAATCCACCGATGGTGGATGGAGCCTAATACGAATGATGAATATGAATAAAGTTCAGAAAATTGTTGTTGTTACCGTTAATGCTCAAACCGAGGCTAGCGTTTCTTGGGATAAGCATGAGTCTCCTCCATGGTTAATGTCAGTTTTATCAGTTGTGGCTATTTCGCCGATGGAGAATTATTCATTTGATAGCATGTTGATGCTAAAGCAGGACATTGACCGGTTAAATCAGGAGGCGAAGACTAGGAAAGATTATGAAGAAATAATCAGAAAATACTGTCCAGCTGTTAAACTGCCTGGCGGCGATCAGCAAGAGGTAAAGTTCTATCGTATTAATGTGAGTTTTGAAGGAATTGAAAATGAAGCAGATCGTATGTATTTCAAAAACATTAGAACTTCTTTTTCTCTTCCATCCGAAACTGTTGATCGGTTATGTAACGTTGGCAAGAAACTTCTCTGTGAGTCTGCAGAGTTTAAGCGTTTATTACATGACCTACATTGATAATACACCATTGTATAACATGGCAATAAGACAAGGCAGGCAGTACACCGAATAATAGATACAATCAGCCTGTTGGGAATAATGAGACTGTCTGGGACTAATCTGGCCACCTGGGAAAACCCGAGATCCGAGAGCTGAGGACCCTGTTCCGGACGGAAAACGGTAATCTTGAGACTATGAAGCAGGCTGAGAACGCAATTGTCTGAATGCCGCAAGGCGCGCAGCCGCGTCTTCCTTGGCCAGAATCTGCCTCAGATTCCGTTCGCAAAACAGGCGGCAATCCTGCTTATCTGAGACGGAAGCGACGTGTGATATGATTTCTTTGGGAAGCTTGAGGAGGTTCATGATTTGTGTCACGCGTGCGCGTGAAATACCCCTGTTTTCCGCTATTTTAGCCATGGTGAGGGAGTCATCCAGCTTTAGCATTTCTTGCCATTCCAAGGCTACTCTGATAGGGTGCTTGCTGTCGGGAGCGACCGTCGGGTTTTCCTTTTCTCGGTTTACAGGGATGACAGAATTCTCGCTGGGACAGAGGATGGGATGAACGATATAGGGCTGGGCCCCCCATCTTGAAAAGGGGAACGCCATGATGGTCTGCGGAAGAGTGTAGTTCGCTTGAGACAGGGGCCTGCGGAGCCAATCATCAGATTTTGACCCTTATCGACTCCCGCCGACTTATTGTGACTATCTCCCTTATTTTCAGCATGTTCCTGCATCATCACCGTTTCACCTCCTTGGACTGCCAAGGACTGCGAAGGGCCTAAAACGCCTGAAGCGTGTACAGGCCCTTGTACAGGCTGTGCAGGATTTTGTACAGGCGGCGTAGTGAAGCTGGGTAACCTGTTTACACCTTCCACCATCGGAAGCTGCGTGGCATCCGTGTAACGAACAGATGTCAACTTCATGTCCGAGTGGCGCATCATAGCCATTCTTACCCGCTCCCCGACGCCAACCCTGGCGAGGTTGGTGTTGAACGTATGGCGTAACGAGTGGAAATCAGCATAGCGTCCCTGGCTGTCACAATACTCTATACCTGCCTTCTTGAGGTCACCCTTGAAGTGCCACATGCGATACATAGGCGGAAAGACTTTTGACGCCAGATCACAACTGACTGGTTTTACGGCTCTCAGGGAGGCCACAACGTCAGGGTGCAATGGCAACCTGGCTTCCCGTCTGTTCTTCGATGTAGAGGCCCTTGCAACGACATACGGCGGAGTTTCTTCCAAATGGACATCACCCCAGGTCAATGCCTCAAGCTCCCCCCGACGTAATCCCGAGAATATGGCGGTTATATAGAGTGGACGACGCCAGTCTGCAACGGCCAGCAGCCTGACAATCTCGTCATCCGTCAAGGCTCTCCGCTCATGTGCAAACGTGCCGTTTGACTTTACCTTGCCCACCTTGGACAGCGGATCTGAAGCCATAAAGTCATGGTCAACCATCCAGCGCACAAAGCCTCTGGCCGCCTGCAGATAGTCATTCCGGGTCTTGGCTGAAGTCGCTTTGTCGTTCCGCCAGCGCTCAAAAGATAGCGCCGATATGTCTGAAGCCGTATTCCACCCACACTCTTTCTGTAATGTCGCAAGCCGGTGTTCCACGCAGTAGATGTAACGTTCTGCATTACCTCGCCCTTCGAGATCCTTAACATACTGGTCAATGTATTGGTCCAAGGGTTTCGTCGTTGCATGCGTGAGGGTTGGAGACGCTGCCAATCCTACCGACACCTTCTGCTGGTCCACTACGACCTTGCGTAGCCTCTCCATAGCAACCTGCTTGTCAGGAGTCTTGAGCGGAATCCTTGTCACCTTTATCTGACCGTCAATCTTGTACTGCCCCCAGTATAATCTCTGGCGAAGTTTCTTTTTACCTTTCTTATACCCGGGTCGAAAAACTGAACAAATCATACGGTTCCTCCTGTATGCCCCGACTGAAATAAACTCTTTTCCCGGCACTGCTTAAGTTTTGCCAACAAACTAACTATTTCCGACATATACCAGCGTGATGCTGTCCGTACTCTTACCGGGGGCGGCAATTCACCTGCCGCTACCATTCGATTAACCGTCCGAGGACAAACGCCAAGGATATGGGCTACTGTTTTAATGTTAATCAGACGATCGTCCTTTAATCCTACCACGCTTTCTGAATTCACAAACTTCGTGTCCGTCGTATCCGAACCAGCTATCCCTGTGTCTGTCATGCTGCACCTTCACACTCATAAAATATTCCTTTCTGCATTGCGGCCTGCACACTGTGTGCCCAGGAGTTTATCCGGTATAGCGACCGCTGACTTTGCTGGGCTTGCCCAGCAGTTCCGTATTTGCGCTGCACCTGCAGCTTTCCTGTCTCCTAAAACAACCTTTAATGATATATGCCAGCCGTGGGTTGTATGGCACGGCCGGTGAAATTATCTCTGTAACGACCGCAAGGCATATTCTGGTGCTTCGAGTTCGATGATTTGGCAGTTGTTTCTCAATAGCCTGGACGCTGCGCGGGTACCTATGACTTCACCCAGCGTATCTGGTCCGAAGTTTGATGTTACAAGCGTTGGTAATTTGTATTCCGCCCTGTAATCCAGAATGCGCTCGTACAACCCTGCTGTCATAGGCCAGCAGGGTTGTCGACCAACGTCATCGAGAAACATGACACCCTCCTGCGCGTAGCGAAGGTAAAAGTCGTCAAAGCTGAAGCTGTCAACATTGCCATCAAGGCGAGGCCAACAGTACGTAGGACTGTTGCCAGGTCCCAGTACGGTACGGCTCTTAAGGAACAGCTCTGACTCCTTCTGCATATCCCAAAGCGGGTATAGCATATACAGTTCTTCAAATCCTGGTGACAATGGGTTTCTAAACCTGGGGAACCTCCGATTAATATACTTGGAGGCAGCTTGGGCCAGAAAAGTTTTTCCATTGCCGTTTCCTGTCCCGTGAGGTCCTGATTCACTGAAAACGAGACAGTTTCCTGGAGCCGTAGCTGTAGGACGACGCAGATAAGCCACAACCTGAATGGTCCAGCCAATGACAGCATTTCTTATTTCAATTAAATGTTGAGCAAGCGGACCGCTAACATCGAATTTGTTAAACTCTGTGCTGTGATAAGCTGGCGGAGTTATCCTGTGTAAGTCTTTTTCAACTGCCTGCTGGCCAACAACCGTTCCAGTCAGTAGTAGGCGCATGAAGCACGGGAAGCACAGAGGATAGTTCAGTCTGTCAATGTCTATTCCTCTGGGAACTTCGACAGGTTCTGCCATGAAAGGGCTGCCGCACTGTATGCAGTCTGCTTCCATGTAAAGTCTCAGCGGAGTGTCATTTCTGTAACGCTCTATATTATCCGGGAACACTTCCTGTCTGCATTGATTTAATGTTGTTGCCGTCATGCCCAACTTCTCCTTTTCAGAATTTCAGTCGTTTATGCTTATCGTGATATCTATTTATCTAGATGTGTTGAGTTTGAAGGCCGTCGCTTGGCCCGACGATGGAGCGTGATCTGGCCAGTGTGTTGTTTAACCTTCTGTCCCGTCTGCTGGCCCTCCTGCTCGTAAGGAAACGCATAATCATCATATTTGCAGAAGGTTATGAGGACGCCGAACTGTCCCATGTATTGTAGCCTTAAGAGGCCTGCCGCTGTCCGCTCATTAAGGAATCGGCGAACCGTCTTGCGGTCCCAGTGTGTAAGGGCCGCAAGTGCCGTAATTGATGTGCAGATGCAACCACGACCAACAGCAACATGTCGCCCGTGATAGAGAGTGGATTCCGGTTTGATGTTTGCCCTAGCATACAGATGTAAGTATAAGTGCGCGGAGTCCCAGCGTTCGTGTTCCAAACGCCACCAGTCCTCCTGAAGAAAATAACGATGTACAGGAACCCAGTTTGAGCGTGTTGTTGCCTTAATGTCCCTATCGCCAGCAATTGGCGCAGGAGCAACTGCCGGCGTTACATCGTGTGCGCCGTTATTACAAGGAGTGTTAACCAACCCTACTAATTCTGGTGCAATACCTGCATTATCACTATCAGTCTGTCCGTCCCTGGACGTCGCGCTTGTCCTGTCGCTGCCATCGCCGATCATATCTGACCACCTTTCGGATTCGTTTTTTCTGATGAGGCCCTGCACACCGTGTGCTGTTACTTCATCATTCAGTTAATATACTGACTGAATATATTATGCGGAGCAATTATGGTTACGGCTTATCGAAGGGGGGATTCAGTAGACGACTGGTGGCGTTTAATATGGATGTGCCGCAACAGGGATGGGCGTTATTAAACGCGGATCCGATTGCGTAACGAGGGTCTGCTCATTCCCGTCATGGCCTTTATGATCTTTTCGGCGAGCGCCACTCCGGTTGGTATGGGGACCCCTTTATCCAGCAGTGCTTGCAGTGAAATTATGTTGTCGGCCAGCGGGATATAGTCGGGGAAGAACTGCCGTATCTGTTCAAGCGCTCTTACCTTCTTTAGGCATTTATTTAGCCCTGTGCCATAGACCACAGCATCGGCATACGCAATCTTAAGCCGCTTGGAGTCATAATCGGCAAACTTCACCTGTCCGCCGTGCTTTCCCTTGACGGCAGTCTTCAGCAGGCTGGAGGCCTCTTCTGATAGGTGATGTTTCCCGAAGTGCGCGGCATACATCCAGCGGGAGACAGCAGCCTGGTATTCAGGGTTGACCAGCAGGGTGTTTGGATCCTGATTTATGCTTTCGGCGAGCCGCCTGTCACCTGGACGAACCTGTAATTCTGGCGTATAACGACCAGCACTGGTCATAAGAGAACTGTCTATCTCCGCGGACTTATTGTTGCCTGACATTAAACGGCTCAGGCCCATCACTTCCGCAGGATCAGTCGGGAAGTGTGTTTTACGGGCTGCAGCCACTTCGTGTGCTATGCACTCCAGGGAGATTCCAGACCGGTTATATTTGTTCCGTGCCACACGACATCGAGCGCGGGTGATCCCATTTCTCTGCACCATTTCAATGTTATACTGTTGTTCTTGGCCTGTCGGTGTGAGCCTCTCCCGATTACTGGACCAGTTGGACCTTTAGAGATTCCCGTCCTTGATGCTTGTTTCTGCCCTGTTTTCCTGCCTGTTTGGCATACTCCAATGGTGTGAGATGATCTAAGGCCCCA